>JAABUN010000138.1_pt1 | contig 177904 bp, 157 predicted proteins | sample 5559311 | NCBI WGS metagenome assembly JAABUN01 (sample SAMN10711877, study PRJNA513370) | rock metagenome | isolation source: Antarctica rocks | place: Antarctica: Victoria Land, Siegfried Peak sud
GTGTCGGACGTGCCCGTCGCGGTGTCGGACGTGCCCGTCGCGGTGTCGGACGTGCCCGTCGCGGTGTCGGACGTGCCCGTCGCGGTGTCGGACGTGCCCGTCGCGGTGTCGGACGTGCCCGTCGCGGTGTCGGACGTGCCCGTCGCGGACGCAGGGTCTGCCGACGCGGCAGGCGTCGGGCTGGCCGGTTCGGTCGCGGCCTTCTCTGCGGCGCTCGAGGTCGTCCGGCGACGTGCAGACTCCTCGGCGGCGGAGCCCGCCGTGCTCGTGGCCGGAGACGTGGCCGCCTTCTTGGCCGCGGACGCGGTCGTCGGTGCGGTCGTCGGTGTGGCCGACGTCGCTGTGGTGGGCGTCGCAGGGGTCCGCTTCGCAGGAGTGCGCTTCGCCGGGGTCCGCTTGGCCGTCGTCTGCGTGGCGGTCGCCCGATTTGCCGTCGTCTGCTTCGCTGTCGTCTGCGTCGCGGGGGTCCGCTCGGCAGGGGCCTGCTTGGCGGGGGCCTGCTTCGCGGGGGCCTGCTTGGCGGCGGTCCGCTTCGCTGGGGTCGCAGAGCTGGTCGCGGCCTGCGAGGCGGTGGTGGACGTGGTCTGTGCCGGCGTACTGGCCGAGCTGGCTGCGGGGCCGGTGGCCGACGACGTGGCGGCCTTCTTGGCGGCGGACGACGTCGTGGGCGCAGGGGCGGCAGCAGCCGACTTCGTGGCTGCCCTCTTCGCAGTCGCCTTCTTGGCGGTCGTGTTCGCCGTCGCCCTCTTCGCAGTCGCCTTCTTGGCGGTCGTGTCCGCCGTCGCCCTCTTCGCAGTCGCCTTCTTGGCGGTCGTGTCCGCCGTCGCCCTCTTCGCAGTCGCCTTCTTGGCGGTCGTGTCCGCCGTCGCCCTCTTCGCAGTCGCCTTCTTCGCGGCCGCCGGCTTCGCAGTCGCCTGCTTCGCGGCCGCCGGCTTCGCAGTCGCCTTCTTCGCGGCCGTCTTCTTCGCGGCCGTCTTCTTCGCAGCCGTCTTCTTCGCGGCCATGTCATCTGCGGCCATCTTCTCCGCGGCGGCCTTCTTCGCAGCGGTGGTGGCCTTCACGCCGGAAGGGTCGAAGGGGACAACCCGCTCCGCCTCCGGCGGCGCCAGCGGCGTGCTGGGGCGGGCCTTCTTGCCGTACTTCTTCTCGGCCTTGACCTGCGCCTTCTCACCGACCTTGCGCACCTTGGCGGCCTTCTTGCCACCAGCCACCGCCGAGGCGGCGGCGGCGATCGCCTGCTCACCCAAGCCGATGGCCTCCTCGACGAGGACCGCGAAGCCCTTGGCCGGTTCGAACTTCGGCACGATCACGCCGACGACGTTCCGCTCCTCGGCGCTGGCAGCCCGGTACGCCCGCTCGAACGTACCGAGGCCGCTCACGGCCACGCTCTCCCCGCGGGCGACGGCGTCGGTGATGGCCTCCACCAGCGCGTCGACCGCGAGCCGGGCCTTCTTCTTGTCACCGATGCGCTCGGCTATCGCTGCGACGAGATCGGACCTGTTCACGGTGCCTCCTGGCGACGACTGCTGGGACGGGAGCGAGGCCCCACGCTACGACCCGGGGGTGCCCGGGTCTACGAACGCCACCTGTGGCAGCCGCCGGATGCGTTCCGGCACGAGGCGAACGCTCGCCCGGGCGACCCTCAGCGAACCGGCAGCGTCCTCGGGCGCCACACCTCGCGGGCCGCCTCGAAGGCATCGATCCTGTCGGCGTGCTGCAGCGACAGGCCGATGTCGTCCAGCCCCTCCAGCAGGCGGTAGCGGGTGTAGTCGTCGACGCCGACCGGGAACACGAACTCCCCGCAGCGACCCTGCCGCTGCTGCAGGTCCACGGTCACCGACGTGCCCGGGTCCGTCTCGAGCATCTTCCACAGCGTCTCGACGTCCTCGTGGGCGAGCTGACCGGCGAGCAGACCCTGCTTGCCGGCGTTGCCGCGGAAGATGTCGGCGAAGCGGAACGACAGCACGACCCGGAAGCCGTAGTCCTTCAACGCCCAGACGGCGTGCTCGCGGGAGGAGCCGGTGCCGAAGTCGGGGCCGGCCACCAGGACGCTGCCGTCCTTGTACGCAGGCTGGTTGAGCACGAAGCCGGGGTCGCTGCGCCAGGCCGAGAACAGCCCGTCCTCGAACCCCGTACGGGTGACGCGCTTGAGGTACACCGCCGGGATTATCTGGTCGGTGTCGACGTTGCTCGCGCGCAGCGGGACCCCGACGCCGGTGTGGGTGGTGAACGGTTCCACGGTGGTCTCCTTCAGCGCACTGCGGGCCCGGCGACGGGCTCCAGGTCGGCGGGGCTGGACAGGGTGCCGCGCACGGCGGTGGCCGCGGCCACGAGCGGGCTGACCAGGTGGGTACGACCGCCCTTGCCCTGACGGCCCTCGAAGTTGCGGTTGGAGGTCGACGCGCTGCGCTCCCCGGGGGCGAGCTGGTCGGGGTTCATGCCCAGGCACATCGAGCACCCGGCGTTGCGCCACTCCGCACCGAACCGGGTGAACACCTGGTCCAGGCCCTCGGCCTCCGCGTCGAGCCGCACCCGGGCAGAGCCCGGGACGACCATGACCCGCACGTCCGGGTGCTTGAGGCGACCCTGCACGACCTCGGCCGCCGCGCGCAGGTCCTCGATCCGCCCGTTGGTGCAGGAGCCGATGAAGACCGTGTCCACCGCGATCTCGCGCAGCGGGGTCCCCGGCACCAGGTCCATGTAGGCGAGGGCCTTCTCCGCGCTCGCGCGCACGCCGGCGTCGGCGATCTGCTTCGGGTCCGGCACGGCCGCCGACAGCGGCAGCCCCTGGCCGGGGTTGGTGCCCCAGGTCACGAACGGCTCGATGTCGGCGGCGTCGAGCGCGACCTCGGCGTCGAACCTGGCGTCGTCGTCGGTGCGGAGCGTGCGCCAGTACGCCACCGCCGTGTCCCAGTCCGTGCCCTCCGGGGCGTGCGGGCGACCCTTGAGGTAGTCGAACGTGATGTCGTCGGGGGCGATCATGCCCGCCCGTGCGCCGGCCTCGATGGACATGTTGCAGATGGTCATCCGCGACTCCATCGACAACGTCCGGATCGCCTCGCCGCGGTACTCCAGGACGTAGCCCTGACCGCCGCCGGTGCCGATCTTCGCGATGACGGCGAGGATGATGTCCTTGGACGTCGACCCGGTCGGCAGCTCGCCGTCGATCGTGATCGCCATGGTGCGGAACGGCTTGAGCGGGAGGGTCTGGGTCGCCAGCACGTGCTCCACCTCGCTCGTGCCGATGCCGAAGGCCAGCGCACCGAACGCCCCGTGGGTGGAGGTGTGGCTGTCGCCGCACACCACGGTGACCCCCGGCATCGTCAGGCCTAGCTGAGGCCCCACGACGTGGACGATGCCCTGCTCGATGTCACCGAGCGGGTGCAGCCGTACCCCGAACTCCTTGCAGTTGGTGCGCAGCGCCTCGACCTGCGTCCGGCTGACGGGGTCCGCGATCGGGATGTCACGACCGACGCCGGGCGTGGTGGGGACGTTGTGGTCCTCGGTGGCGATCGTCAGGTCCGGGCGGCGCACCGGCCGACCGGCCAGCCGCAGCCCGTCGAAGGCCTGCGGGCTGGTCACCTCGTGGATGAGGTGCAGGTCGATGTACAGCAGGTCCGGCTCGTCCCCGATCCCCTTGCGCACCACGTGCGCGTCCCAGAGCTTCTCGGCCAGCGTCCTGCTCATCGGCATACCCTCCTGCGGCCGTCCGGCCGTCGTGGTGCGTGACTCCCGCGGCAGGCTGCCCCGCGGCTTGCCATCCACATGTCGAGACGGCAATATCGACTCGTGGACAAGAGTAGCGGAGTCGGCGTGCTCGACAAGGCCGCCATCGTGCTGGGCGCCCTGGAGGGCGGCCCGGTCACCCTCGCGCAGCTGGTCGAGGCGACCGGCCTGGCCCGACCGACGGCCCACCGCCTCGCCGTCGCGCTGGAGCACCACCGGTTGGTGGCGCGGGATGTGAGCGGCCGGTTCGTCCTGGGTCCTCGGGTGGCGGAGCTCGCGGCCTCGGCCGGGGAGGACAAGCTGTTCGCCGCCGCCACCCCCGTGCTGCTCGCCCTGCGCGACCACACCGGTGAGAGCGCGCAGGTGTACCGGCGTCAGGGTGAGCACCGGGTCTGCGTCGCCGCCTCCGAGCGCCCCAGCGGCCTGCGCGACAGCGTCCCGGTCGGGGCGACGCTCACCATGCTCGCCGGCTCCGCCGCGCAGGTGCTGCTCGCCTGGGAGGAGCCCGACCGCCTGCACCGGGGGCTGATCGGGGCGCGGTTCACCGCCACCAGCCTGTCGCAGGTCCGCCGGCGCGGCTGGGCGCAGTCAGTCGGCGAGCGAGAGCCCGGTGTGGCGTCGGTGTCGGCGCCGGTGCGCGGCTCCCAGGGTCGGGTCGTCGCCGCGATCTCCGTGTCGGGCCCCACCGAGCGGTTCTCGCGCCAGCCCGGGCGGCTTCACGCCCCGGCGGTCATGGCCGCGGCCGACCGGCTCAGCGAGGCGCTGCGCCGCAGCGGTGGCGAAGGGGTGCCGGTGGTCGCCACCACCCCGTCGGTGGGGCCGCTGCCGCCGGCGCCGCCCGCCTACCGGACGGCGCGTGCCGTGAGGCCGGAGCTGCGCCAGGACAACCGTGTCCTGCCGCGTCCCGCGGCGGGCTGACCGGCCCACCGCTGACGGGCTGACCGAACCGCCGGACCCGGCTGACAGCGCGCCCCGTCGCTGCCATGGTGTGCCCCGGGGAGGACGGGGCGCCGGCGGACCGTCGGAGCGTGTTCTAGGCGAGGGAGCTGTCGTGGCGCACACCGGCGAGGTCATCGAGAACCCGGTGACCGGAGAGCGCATGACGTTCCTACGGACCCGGGAGGACACCGGTGGCGCGCTGCTGGAGATCGAGCTGGAGCTCGGCCCGACCTCGTTCCTGCCGGCGGCGCACGTCCACACCCGGCAGCAGGAACGGTTCACGGTGCTGTCCGGCGGGCTGCGGGTCAGGCTCGGTCGCGAGGAGCGGGTCCTCACCGCGGGCGCATCCGCGACCGTTCCGTCCGGCACGGCCCACGCCTGGGCGCGAGCGGTGAGGACGGAGCCCGCGTGCGCATCGAGATCTCGCCCGCAGGTGCGACCGAGCTGTTCTTCGAGACCTTCTTCGCGATGGGCAGGGACGGCCTGCTCGACGAGAAGGGCATCGCGAACCCGATGCGGATGGGCCAGCTGGCGCGGGCCTACGACATCTACCTGGGCGGACCGCCGGTCGTTCTGCAGCGGCCCGTGATGGCTGCGCTCGCCGCCGCGGGGCGACTGCGGGGCTACCCGTCGCCGCCCACCTGAGACCCTGCGTCACGACCGGGTAGCGGGAACGACGAAGACCCGCTCCGGTGGGAGCGGGCCTTCGTGGATGTAGCCCCGACCGGATTCGAACCGGCGCTACCGCCTTGAGAGGGCGGCGTCCTAGGCCGCTAGACGACGGGGCCGGACAGACCCTTGCGGGCCGGTGAAGACTACCGCAGAAGCGCAGGCGGATCTTCCGAGCTGGGGTACCAGGACTCGAACCTAGACTAACTGAACCAGAATCAGTTGGGCTGCCAATTACCCCATACCCCATGGGATCGGACCCCACCTGGGCGCGGCCGCGACCATGCGAGGGTAGCCGACCTCGGTGGGGTCTCCAAACCGCCTCACCGCGGCCGCGTCAGGACGGGGCAGCCCCTAGCGTGGCCGCGCAGGCATGACGACGCCTCATCTGTAGACCACGCCCGAGGGGGACCCGCTGCACACGCCCGCTTCGCCGCGCACCCCGTCCCCGGTCGCCGCGGACGCCCCGCCCAGGGGTCCCACCGACACGGCCCCTCCCGCCGGCACGACCCTGCTGCTGGCCCTGCCGGTCGGGGCCGCCCTGGTGATGCTGCCCGTCATGGCCGTCGCGGGCCTGGCCCAGCAGCTCGGCTGGTGGACGCCGTTCTCGGCGGGTCCGGCCCTGCTGGCGGGGCTGGCGCTGGCGCTGCTGACGCTCCCCCGTCTGCCCCTGCCGCGACTGCCGTGGCGCACGGCCGCGACCCTGCTCGCGGTGTGCGCCGCGTTCGGGCTGTGGGCGGTGCTGACCCACGGCGAGCACGTCGTCGTGCGGCGCGACCCGGGCGCCTACGCCACCTACGCCCTTGCGCTGGCGCGCTACGGCGGTGTCCCGCTGGACCCGGGCCTGGACGTGTTCGCCCTCTCGGCCTCCGACCCGTGGGTGCGGGTGAGCTCTGCCGCGAACTACACCGTGGCCGGACCGCCCGGCTCGGACGGCGCAGCCACGCTGCGGGTGTCGCCCCAGTTCCTCGTCGGGGTGCCCGCACTGCTCTCGATGGCCTGGTGGGTCGCGGGCTGGGCCGGTCTGGCACTGCTGCCGGCGCTGGTCTGCGCGCTGGCTCTGGCAGCGTTCGCGGCCCTGGCCGCGCAGCTGCTCGGCGGGCGTGCCGCGCTGCTGGCAGTCGTGCTGCTGGCGCTGAGCCAGCCCGTGCTGCTGGTCGCCCGTCAAACGTTCTCCGAGCCCTTCTCGTTGCTGTACCTGCTCTCCGGGGCGGCGTTGCTGGTGCTCGCAGCCGGCCCGCTCCGGCACGGGGTGTCGCTGCGGCGGGTGCGCTTCACCGCGCTCGTCGCCGGGCTGCTGCTGGGCGCGAACCTGTTCCTGCGCATCGACGCGTTCCGGGAGCTGGTCCTGCTTGTCCCGCTGGTGGCGGTCCTCGCCGGTCGTCGGCACCTCGCCGCCGTGCCGCTGGCGGTAGGGGCGCTGGTGACGGCGGTCCCGGCCGCTGTGGCGACGACCTGGTGGGACTCGCCCTACATCGCGTCCGTGACCAGCTCGCTGGGCCCGCTGCTCGTCATGGGTGCGGTGCTGCTGCTCCTGTCCGTGGCAGGGCTGCTGCTGGGCCGACGGCTGCAGCAGCAGTGGCGCAGCGACGGCGTGCCCGCCGCTGCCGGGTCCCTGGCGCGGTGGCTGCCGGTGGCCGCCGCCGCGCTGGTGGGAGTCGTCGGGCTGGCGCTCGCGAGCCGGCCGCTCTGGCTGGTCGACCGCCGCGTGCCGTACCTGCCCGGCATGGACGACTTCGTGTCTGCGCTGCAGGACCAGCAGGGTCTGCCGGTGGACGGGTTGCGGACCTACGCCGAGGACAGCGTGGGCTGGCTGGTGTGGTGGCTCGGGCCGGTGACGGTGGTCCTGGCGCTGGTGACCTCGGTGGTGCTCACCCACCGGGCCGTGCGCGCAGCGCTGTCGTCCGCCCCACTGCCCGGCTGGGTGCTCCCGGTCGCGATCGGTCTGGCCGTCACGGTCGCCAGCCTGTACCGCCCCGCCATCACCCCGGACCACCCCTGGGCGGACCGCCGCTACGTCACGGTCACCTACCCCTTCGTGGTCCTGACGGCGACGGCCGCCATCGCCTGGCTGGCACGAGCCCAGCCACGCGTCGGGTCCAAGGCCGTCCCCGCCGTCGTCCTACCGGTGCTCGCCGGCGCGCTGGCCCTGGCGATGCTGCTGCCGACCGCCGCGGCCACCCTGCCGGTGGCCACGACCCGCACCGAGACCGGCCAGGTCGCCGCGACCGAGGCCGTCTGCGACGCGATCGACGCCGCCGGTGGGTCCCCGGCCGTGCTCGCGGTGGGCTTCCGTGCCCGGGTGGAGTGGGCACCGGTGGTCCGCGCCCGCTGCGGGGTGCCGCTGGTCGGCATCGAGGCGCCCACCACCCCCGCCACCACCGAGACCCTCGCCGACGTCCTGGCGCGGGCCGCCGCCGGGGCGAGGGCCGGTGGTGCGACCCCGGTGGTGCTGGTGGGCGACGCGCTGTCCGCCCAGCAGGTCGCCGACGCGACGGGGGTCGTGCCCACGCTGGTCGTCGACCTGGCCAGCACCGAGCCTGAGCGGCTGCTCGAGGAACGCCCGCTCGCAGCCCGGGAACTGCCCGTCGAGGCATGGCTGGCCCCCCTGCCCTGAACCGCACGCCCCCACGGGGCGCGGCTCAGGCGGGGAGCACCCAGGGCTCAGGCGGGGAGCACCCTGGTGAGTCGTCGCAGCCGCGCCAGCGACGCCTCGCGACCGAGCAGCTCCATCGACTCGAACAGCGGCGGCGACACCCGACGACCCGTGACGGCCACGCGGACGGGCGCGAAGGCGAATGTGGGCTTGATACCCAGGTCGTCGACCAACGCCGCGCGCAGGGCCGCCTCGATCGAACCGGTGCTCCACGGCTGGAGCGTCTGCAGGGCCGCCGTGGCCGCCTGGAGCACCTGCGGCGCCTCGGCCCGCAGCACCGCCACGGAGTCCGGGTCGTGGACCAGGTCGACGTCGGCGACGAACAGGAACCCGAGCATGTCCGGCGCCTGGCCGAGCAGGGTCATCCGCTCCTGCACCAGGGGGGTCGCCGCGTCGAGCAGCTCCTGCTGGCGAGGGGTCGGCGGGTCGGTGAGGTAACTGTGGAGGTAGGGCACCAGCCGGCGGCCCAGCTCCTGCGGCGACAGGGCCCGGATGTGCTGGCCGTTGATGGCCTCGGCCTTGGCCAGGTCGAAGCGGGCGGGGTTGCTGCCGACGTCGCGGACGTCGAACGCCTCGACCATCTCCGCGAGGCCGAACACGTCCCGGTCCTCGGCGATCGACCAGCCCAGCAGCGCGAGGTAGTTCAGCAGCCCCTCGGGCAGGAACCCGCGCTTGCGGTGCAGCATCAGGTTGGACTCCGGGTCACGCTTGGACAGCTTCCGGCTGCCCTCCCCCGTCACGAGCGGCAGATGCCCGAACTCCGGCGGGCCCGCACCGATCCCGACCTTCTGCAGGGCGTCGTACAGGGCGACCTGCCGCGGCGTCGAGCTGAGCAGGTCCTCCCCGCGAAGGACGTGGGTGATGCCCATCAGGGCGTCGTCCACGGGGTTGACCAGCGTGTAGAGCGGGTCTCCGTTGGCCCGCACGACGGCGAAGTCGGGCACGGTCCCCTGGGCGAAGGTGATCTCCCCGCGCACCAGGTCGTCCACGACGATGTCCGCGTCGGGCATGCGGAAGCGCAGCACCGGCAGCCGACCCTGCGTCTGGAACGCGACGCGAGCGTCGTCGGTCAGGTAGCGGTCGTGGTTGTCGTAGCCAAGCTTGGGGTCGCGACCGTTGTCACGGTGACGCTGCTCGACCTCCTCGGGGGTGGAGTACGACTCGTACAGCCGGCCGACCTCGACCAGACGGGCGACAGCGTCGTCGTACAGGTGGCGCCGCTGGGACTGCCGGTAGGGCTCGTGCGGGCCACCGACCTCGGGACCCTCGTCCCAGTCCAGGCCGAGCCAGCGCAACGAGTCCAGCAGCGCGTCGTAGGACCCGGCGGTGTCACGGGCGGCATCGGTGTCCTCGATCCGGAACACGAACGTGCCGCCGGTGTGGCGGGCGTGGGCCCAGTTGAACAAGGCCGTGCGGACCAGGCCGACGTGCGGGGTACCCGTCGGGCTCGGGCAGAACCTGACCCGGACACCGGAGGCGGGGTTCGTGGTGCTGGTGGCTGCGTCGCTGCTCATGCGGGCCCTCCCGAGCCGGAGTCGCGGACGGGGTTGCGGAGGACCCCGATGCCCTCGATCTCGATCTCGACCACCTGACCGTCGTTGACCTGGCCCACGCCGGCGGGCGTACCGGTGAGGATGACGTCACCGGGCAGCAGCGTGAACGCCTCGCTGACCGTACTGACCAGGCTGACGACGTCGTGCACCATGTCCGAGGTCCGTGCGTCCTGCACGGTCGTCCCGTCCAGGCGCGTCTGCAGACGCAGGTCGTCGACGGCGAGCTCGTCGGCGGTGACCAGCCACGGGCCCAGCGGGCAGAAGGTGTCGAAGCCCTTGGCGCGGGCCCACTGGAGGTCGCTCTTCTGCAGGTCACGGGCGGTGACGTCGTTGGCGATCGTGTACCCGAACACCACCTCGGGGACCCGCTCGTGGGGCACGTCCTTGCAGAGCCGGCCGATGACGACGGCCAGCTCCCCCTCGAAGTGGACGTTCGTGCTCTGCCAGGGCAGGACGACCGGGTCCCCGGGACCCACGACCGAGGTGTTGGGCTTGAGGAACATCGCGGGCTCGGCCGGCACGGCGGACCCGGACTCCGCGGCGTGGTCGGCGTAGTTTCGACCGATCCCGACGATCTTGCTGCGCGGGATCACGGGTGCCAGCAGCCGGACGTCGACCAGGGCGTGCTCAGGGCCGACGGGGACGGGCTCGGCGTACAGCGGGTCACCCGCGATCTGACGCACCCGCTCCTCGCCTGGCTCACCCTCGACGATGCCGAAGACCGGGTCCTCACCTGCGGTGTACCTCGCTATGCGCACGGCGCGAGGCTACCGGCGGCGCGTGCCAGGCTGGTCCCCGTGCAGGTGCTGGAGGCGCAGGAGTGGCAGGTGCTGGCGCAGGAGCACCGGCAGCGGGCGGGGCGGTTGTCCCTGGCCTACCGGGATAGGCGCTCGCGGGGGACGACGCACGCCGTCGACGACTTCCTGTGGACCTACTACCCGCTGCGCCCGGGCCGGCTGGCCCGCTGGTCGGCCGGGGCGGGCGTCGGGCTGCTGGGCTTCGAGCTGGGCGTCGACGAGGTCCCCGCCGGGCACCTGGTGGTCCCCACCGACCGTGGTCCTGCTGTCACGGTGGATGTCGAGGCGTTCGCACGACGCCACCACGGGGTGCTGGAGTGGACCGCTGCCGTGCTAGGTGGGGTCGCGTCCCGCCCCGCGCGCCACGACTGCTTCGGCCTGCACGAGTGGGCGATGGTCTACCGGGCGGAGGAGCACCGGCACGCCATGCCGCTGAGGCTGGGCGGCGCCGCGACGGATGCAGTCGTCGAGGCCTCCAGCCTGCGCTGCAGCCACCTGGACGCGTTCCGCTTCTTCACCGACGAGGCTGTGCCCCGCAACGCGCTGCACCCCACGCGTGAGCGTCAGCCCGAGCTCGACCACGCGGGCTGCGTCCACGTGACCATGGACCTGCTCAAGTGGGCGCTCAAGCTGGGTCCGCTTGCTCCGGGTGACCTGCTGCTGGCCTGCTTCGAGCTGGCTCGCGACGCGCGCACCCTCGACATGCGGGCCAGCCCCTACGACGTGTCCGGTTACGGGTTGGACGTGGTGGCGGTCGAGACCGTCGCCGGGCGCGCGACCTACGCCGGTGAGCAGCGTCGCCTGGCCGTCCTTGCCGCACCTCTGCGGCAGCGGCTCCTGGCGGTGTGCAGGGCCGCTCAGGGGGTGCCGGTCGGGCCGTCGCCGGTCGCCCCTGCGCTCAACCCGACGGCGAGGGCGTAAGACCCGTGCGCTAGGCGGTGGGGGTCGTGCCCAGCACACGCCGTAGCTCGTGGGTGAGGTGGGCGTAGCCCAGGCACCGCCAGCCGGGCCAGGCTCACGGACGGGTCCGTGCGCACCCGTTCGGCGGCCTCCTGCAACCGACGGGCGGCTCTAGGCGGGTGGACATGGCCGCGCAGGTGCTCGAGGCCTGCCGCCAGACGTGGGCGCCGCCGGTGCACCGGTCGACGGCGGACCGTCCCCTGCTCAGGTCGGGGTCCGCGGAGATGGCGTCAGGCACGTCGAGGGTGTCCGGACAAGCGGTGACGGGACCCCCTTTCCGGGAGGACGTCGGGTGGCCCTGGCCTCCGACGCCACGAACCATGAGCCAGGTCGACGCCGAGGCGCACACGCTGCTGGCCGTGCGGAGAACCATCAGCATGCTGGTGAGCGCAGGAACGGTCTGGGCGGGTCTGACGGTCGTGTCCGGGTGGCTCGTCCGCCGACCTGTCCACGCGTTCGCCGCCGGCATCGTCGCCCTGCTCGTCGCGGCCAAGGGCAGACGACCCACGGGCATGGGGGCGACAGGCGCTGCTGCGGCCGAACGGGAACGTGCCACCGCGACGACGGGCCACGGCGGGGCACCCTGGCCGTTGCGTGCGGAGCTCCAGACCACGCGGGATGCGCCGACCCGCTCCGCGACCACCTGCCCGGCGCTGTCGCGCCTCAGCTGTCTCGGGACGGGACCGGTGGACGGTTGACCAAAGTACTTTGCCGGCTCAATAATAGTTTGAGCCAGACACCTCTTCTCTCGGGAGCAGACATGGCCCACACCACCGACCCGCGCGGCGCCGCGCCCCGCCCCTCCAGCTCCGACGACCTTCCCACCCGTCCCACCGGCCGCCGACTGTGGGCGCGGGCGGCCGTCGTGGTCGTCGTGGTGGCCGCTGTCAACGTCGTCCTCTGGCTCGTCGCCAAGGCCCTCGGCGTCGACTTCCCGGTCCCCGCCCCCACCGGCGAGGGCACGCTGGAGCTGACCGCTGGCCCCGTCGTCGGTGCCAGCGTCTTCGGGGTCCTGCTCGCCACCCTGGGCCGCTGGGTCCAGGTCCGATTCACCCACCTGCCGGATCGCGTGTTCGTGGTGGGCGTCATGGCGCTGGCGGTCCTGTCGTTCGCACAGCCCTTCCTGCTGGCGACCGAGGTCTCCGTGGCGGGCAGGCTCGTGCTGTGCCTGCTGCACGTGGTCGTCGCCGTAGGGGTCCTGTCCGGACTGGTCCGTGGTCGACGCCGATGAGGTCAACCGGGCCCTGATCCGCCTCGCCCGGGCGCACCGCGCCCGGGCGAGCCTGCTGCTGGGCAGCCTCGGCCTGCACCCCGGCCAGGAGGTGCTCCTGCTGTCGCTGGCCGGGCTGGGCGAGTCCTCTCCCGGCCGCCTGGCGCAGACGCTGGGAGTCGAGCCGCCGACGGTGACCAAGATGGTCGCGCGGCTCGAGTCCTCGGGCGTCGTGGCCCGCCGACCGGACCCCGCCGACGGCCGCTCGGTCCTGGTCGGGCTGACCCCGGCGGGCGAGCGCCTTCTGCGGCACGTGACCGAGGCCTGGCAGCAGCTCGGCGACGCGACGACAGCGAACCTCACAGACGCCGAGCGCACGACGTTCGTGTCGCTGCTGCTGCGGACCGCGGACTCCTTGGGAGAAGAGGCCCGCTGCCTTCCGGGCCCCCTCGACGACCCCTGCGGACGGGGTGCTCCGACGGGCTGAGCCGTCCGGCACGCACCAGAGCCGGGTCCGTCCGGTCAGGCGCGGGAGCCGACCCCGCGCCGCAGCAGGCCGTAGGCGAGGCCGTCGACGAGCGCCTCCCAGGATGCCTCGACGATGTTGGGCCCCACGCCGACCGTGGTCCACGTCGAGGTCGGGCCGGCCGTCTCCAGCAGCACGCGCGTCACGGCGTCGGTGCCGTGGGAGGCGTCGAGGATGCGCACCCGGTAGTCGACGACCTCCAGCTGCTCCAGCTCCGGGTAGGTCGGGGTGAGCACGATCCGCAGCGCCGCGTCGAGCGCGTTGACCGGCCCGTTGCCCTCCCCCGTCGCGACCCGGCGGACGCCTTCGGTGACCAGGCGGACGGTGGCCTCCGACGTGGCCCCGCCGTACCGGGCACCGGGCTGCATCTCGGTGATCACACGCCAGGAGTCGACGTGGAAGTAGTCCGGCACGCCGGCTGCGGCGCCCAGCCCGCCCGCCACCCGGCGCACCAGGAGCTCGAACGACGCGTCGGCCGCCTCGTAGGTGTAGCCCACCGCCTCGCGGTTCTTCACGTGCTCGGCCACGGCGACCAGGAGCGCGGGGTCCGACAGGTCGAGCCCGAGCTCGCGGCCCTTCAGCTCGATGCTCGCCCGGCCCGCCATCTCGCTGACGAGCATGCGCATGTCGTTGCCGACGCTCGTCGGGTCCACGTGCTGGTAGAGGTCGGGGTCCACGCGGATCGCGCTGGCGTGCAGGCCGGCCTTGTGGGTGAACGCGCTGGCACCGACGTAGGGCTGGCGGGAGTACGGCGGGACGTTGGTGATCTCGCTGACGGCGTGGGCGATCCGCGTCGCCTCGGCGAGACCGCCCGCAGGCAGGAGGGCCCGGCCGCGCTTGAGCTCGAGGTTGGCCACGACGGTGACCAGGTCGGCGTTGCCGGTCCGCTCGCCGTAACCGTTGAGCGTGCCCTGCACCTGCTCGGCGCCCGCGTCGACCGCGGCAAGGGTGCTCGCCACGGCGCAGCCGGTGTCGTTGTGGCAGTGGATGCCCAGCCGCGCCCCGGTGGCGGCGCGGACGTCGGCGACCACGTCGGCGACCACGTCGGGCAGGTGGCCGCCGTTGGTGTCGCACAGCGCCGCGGTCCTCGCCCCGGCGGCCATCGCCACCTGCAGCACCTCCAGCGCGTAGGCGCGGTCCAGCAGGAAGCCGTCGAAGAAGTGCTCGGCGTCCAGCACCACCTCCCGGCCCTCGGAGACCAGGAACGCGACGGTGTCGCGCACCATCTGGAGGTTCTCGGCAGGCGTGGTCCGCAGGGCCTTCTCGACGTGACCGGTGTGGCTCTTGGCGACCAGCGTCACCACGGGCGCATGCGAGTCCAGCAGGGCCCGGACCTGGACGTCGGTGTCTGCCCGGCCGCCCGCCCGCCGGGTGGAGCCGAACGCCGCGAGGCGGGCGTGGCGCAGCGACAGCTCGTGCGCGGCACGGGCGAAGAACTCCGTGTCCTTGGGGATCGCGCCCGGCCAGCCGCCCTCGATGACGGCCACGCCCAGGTCGTCCAGGTGGCGGGCTATCGCGAGCTTGTCCACGACCGACAGCGACAGGCCCTCCTGCTGGGCGCCGTCGCGCAACGTCGTGTCGTAGACCTCCAGGGCCGCAGGCGGGGCGACCTGGCCGGGCGCGGCCGTCATGCCAGCTGCCGCAGCCAGCCGTGCGTGTCGTCGGCGCGGCCGTACTGGATGTCGAGCAGCGCCTGGCGCACGCGCATGGTCGTCTCACCCGCCTCGGTGCCCATGACGACCTCGCCGCCGTCCCACGCCAGGCGACCCAGCGGGGTGACGACCGCGGCGGTCCCGCACGCGAACACCTCGGTGATCTCGCCCGAGGCGACGCCGTCGCGCCACTCGTCGACCGACACCCGCCGCTCGCTGACACCGAGCCCGAGCTGCTCGGCGATGGCCAGGATGGACGAGCGCGTGACGCCCTCCAGGATCGTCCCGGTCAGCTCGGGGGTGACCAGGGTGCCGTCGGAGTGCACGAAGTACAGGTTCATGCCGCCCAGCTCCTCGACCCAGCGGTGCTCCGCGGCGTCGACGAAGCACACCTGGTCGCAGCCGTGCGCGATGGCCTCCTGCTGGGCGGCGAGGCTGGCGGCGTAGTTGCCGCCGCACTTGGCCGCACCCGTGCCACCGACCGCGGCGCGGGAGTACTCCGTGGTCAGCCAGATCGACACGGGCGCGACACCGCCGGCGAAGTACGCCCCGGCGGGCGAGGCGATGACGCAGTAGGTGACCTCCTGCGCGGGACGCACGCCCAGGAACGACTCCGAGGCGAACATGAACGGACGGAGGTACAGGCTCGCCTCACCACCGGTGGGCACCCAGTCCACGTCGAGGCGGACCAGGGCCTCGACGGATGCCAGGAACGCCTCCTCCGGCAGCGGCGGCAGCGCGAGCCGGCGGGCCGAGCGGGCGAAGCGGGCCGCATTGGCCTCGGGCCGGAACCCCCACACCGAGCCGTCGGCGTGGCGGTAGGCCTTCATGCCCTCGAAGATCTCCTGCGCGTAGTGCAGCACGGCCGAGGCGGGCGACAGCGTGATCGGGCCGAAGGCGCGGACGCGGGCGTCGTGCCAGCCGCCGTCAGGGGTCCAGGTCGCCGTGACCATGTGGTCGGTGAAGTGCTTGCCGAAGCCGGGCGCGGACAGGATCATCCGCCGGTCGTCCTCGGACCGCCGCGCGACGTCGGCGTCCAGGACGAAGTCCACCGCGGCCGTCGTCTGCGTCGTCTGCGTCATCTGCGCCTCCCAGCACTCGTCCCGGGCACTGGCCCGGCCATCGGCAGGAGCCTAGGGGACCGGCTCAGGCCCCGAGGCGGGCGAGGACCGCGTCGGTCACGGCCTGCGTGCCCGGGCGCCCGGACAGGTCGCGGTCGGCGAGGGACCCGACGACGGCCCGGTGCACCGCGCCTGCGGCCTCGCCCAGGCCGACGTGCTCCAGGAGCATCGAGACCGACAGGAACGTCGCCGTGGGGTCGGCGGCACCGGTGCCCGCGATGTCCGGCGCGGAGCCGTGGACGGGCTCGAACATGCTCGGGGAGGTGCGGTCCGGGTTGACGTTGCCGCTGGCGGCGAGCCCGATGCCGCCGGTCACGGCCGCGGCGAGGTCGGTGATGATGTCGCCGAACAGGTTGTCGGTGACCACGACGTCGAAGCGCTGCGGGTCGGTGACCAAGAAGATCGTCGCGGCGTCGACGTGCAGGTAGTCCACGGTGACGTTCGGGAAGTCGGCGTTGACCGCCTCCACGGTGCGCCGCCACAGGTGCCCGGAGTGCACGAGCACGTTGTGCTTGTGCACCAGGGTGAGCTTCCTGCGCGGCCGCGCGGCGGCGCGGGCGAAGGCGTCCCGCACGACGCGCTCCACCCCGTAGGCGGTGTTGAGGCTGACCTCGGTGGCGATCTCGTGCGGCGTCCCGGTGCGCAGCGACCCGCCGTTACCCGTGTAGGGGCCCTCGGTGCCCTCGCGGACGACGACGAAGTCGACCGGGCCGCGGTCGAGCACCGCGCGCGACAGCGGGCTGGTCGCGCCCGGCAGCAGCACCGACGGGCGCAGGTTGACGTAGTGGTCGAGCTCGAAGCGGAGCCTGAGCAGCAGGCCGCGCTCGAGCACTCCCGACGGCACACCGGGGTCACCGACGGCACCCAGGAGGATGACGTCGTGGCCGCGCAGGGCCGCGAGGTCGGCGTCCGTCAGGGTCTCCCCGGTGCGGTGCCAGCGGGCCGCGCCCAGGTCGTAGGAGGTGGTCGCCACCTCGACGTCGTCCGCCGCGGCGCGGAGCACCTGCAGAGCGGCTGCGACGACCTCCGGGCCGATGCCGTCCCCGGCCACCACCGCCAGGTCGATGCGCGAAGGTGCCGCGGCCCTGGCGCTCCCGGCCTGGGACGGGCGGGGGGCGGTGGACGTCGTCGTCGAGGCGTCGGGCATGCGGCGAGGGTAGAGGCGAACGCCCCCGCGGAGCCGACGGGTCCGCCGTTCGGTCAGCGGCCGGATGTCGCCTTCCGCCAGGCGCTGAACGACTGCGCGGGCCCGCCGCGCGGGCGAACCAGCCAGGGCCAGGGGTGGGTCAGGACCGGTGCCACCGCCCGCGCGCGCCGCGCGAACCCCGGCACGGGGGCGTGGGTGACGGCGGCCCGGCGGCCGGCGAGGACGTCCACCGGGCGCCCCAGGTGGACCTCGACGTCGCGACGACCGGCGAGGGAGGCGAGGGTCTCTGTGAGGAAGACCAGCCGCTTGCCCGACAGCCGCAGCCGGGCGAGGAGCGGCTCGTCGAACACGGCGACCACGGGCAGGTCGGGGTGCGCGGCCACGGCGGGGTCCAGGTCGCCCATGGACTCGAAGGTCAGCCAGACCGCCTGCGGGTCCCCCTCCCCCTCGACCTGCACGGGTCCGGCGAGCGCGACCGCGGCGCCTGCCCGCAGCCCGTCCGGCTCGAGGGCGACGCGCGTCCCGGCGCGTTCCTGCGGCCAGTCCTCGATCGGGCAGGCGTCCCGCAGCGGGCAGCGCTCGCACAACCCGGGAGCGCGCTTGCGCACCTGCCAGCGGCTGAACCCGTAGGGCTTGCCGGTCCCGGCACCGACGGTCCACTGCCAGCCGAGCCGGTTGGCGGCCCGGGACCCGTCCAGCAGGTGGCGGTAGAGCTCGTCCTCGCCCTCACGCCAGTCCCGGCCGGCCCGCACGGTCCACTGCGACGCCAGCCACATCCGGGTCTGGTTGACCAGCCAGCCGTCGGCGTGCAGCTCGTCGGTCACGGTGGACACGCAGAGCATCCGGTCGGGCCAGGGCTCGCCCTCCCAGGGCCCCGCGGCCGGCGGCTCGTACCGCAGCGGGGACCGCATCGCGGTACCGACGCGGGCGTAGACGTGACGGGCGTACTCCTGCCACAGCAGCTCGTCTCGGTACTTCGTCCGGTCGCGTGCGGGTGCGTCGGCGACGTGACGCCACAGCGTGGGCAGGTCCAGCAGGCCGTGTCGGACGTACGGGCTCATCCGGGAGGCACCGCGAGCGGGCTCCGGCAGCACCTGGCTGCGGCGCGTGGCGTACCCCGTCACGTCGAGCAGCGCCAGGGTCGTGTCGGCCGCGTCCTGACCGCCGCGGAAGGCCCCGCTGGCGCGGACGCCCGCCGCTCCCTCCAGTGCCAGGTGGCCCAGGTTCTGCGCGACCCAGGCGACAGCGGCTGCGGGGTCCTCGGCCACGTCCGCGCCGGGGGTGGGCAGACGGCTGTCGGGGGTACCGGGGGTCCCGGCCGGGTGTGTCACCGGGGAAGCGTCTCCCGGGGCGGGGCCGCTCGCTACCGCTGGGGTCCTCTGGTGCTGGCCTCGGGCTTCTCGGGCAGAACCCTGTCGACCCAGCTGGTGCCCGGCGTCGCCCTGTGCCTGCCGCCGGTGTGGCGTCGCCGGGCGCCGGAGGTGGTGACCGGTGTCTGGCCGCGCTCCAGTTCGCGCAGCTCGTCGCGAGTCACTGCTGCGCGCCATGCTGGCGTGGGGGCCCTGGTCCCGGCTCTGGTGGGCGCGGCCGTCGGCGTGGTGCTGGGGATCGGGTTCGGCGTCGCAGGCAGGTACTCCCTGCTCGGCAGTCGCTCCGGCGAGCGCGTTGGGCGCTTCTGCCTGAAAATCGGACGGGGCGGTACGGGTGCGTCGGGGCTCAGCGGGTCCGACGCAGCCGTATCGCCCCCTTGGCGGTGCTGGGGTCCACGACCCGGCCGCCCTGGGTGATCTCCACCTCACCGGCTGCCACCAGGCGTCGGGCGGCCATCCGGGCGGGTTCCATCAGGTCCCGCCACGCCTGCTCGTCGGCGTCGGCACCCGCGATGGCGCGGGCCACCTCGCTGGGGCAGATGGTCGCCGTCCGGGCGCGGGCGTCCAGCAGGGCCAGCGTGGTGCGCTCCAGCTCGGCGTCGACGTCGCCGAGCCCCCGCCGTCGGCAGCCCTGGGAGCAGTACTTCACCTGGTCCCAGTCCCGGGCCCAGCGCGCGCGCCACTGGACCGTGCGTCCGCAGACCACGCAGACCTTGGGCTCGGGGACGGGCGGGGCACCGGGACGACGACGAGGAGGCACCCGGCCATAGTCCGCCAGCAGCGCCGGTAGCACCTGCTCAGGCGGGCGGACCGGGCGGCCGCGTTCTGTCGGAGGTCTGCGGCTCCGTGTCCACCATGACCGGGACGGACGCCACGGGACCGCTGGTGCGACCAGCCGTCGACGCCATCAGCATCATCTGCTCCGACCTGGAACGGTCGGTGACCTTCTACCGGACCATCGGGTGCGACCTGCCGGACCCGGACGGCACCGGCCACCTGGCCTGCGACCTGGGCGGGGTGCGGCTGATGCTCGACACCAAGGATGTGGTCGCCATGTCCTCCGCCGGCGAAGGGGTCCCGAGCGCCCCTGGACGGGTCAGCCTGGCGGCCCGCTGCGCGACACCGGAGGCGGTCGACGAGATCCACGACCTGCTCGTGCCGCTGGGGCAAGGCTCGTCGCTCGCCCCGTTCGACGCGTTCTGGGGCCAGCGGTACGCGACGGTGCTGGACCCGGACGGCAGCTCCGTCGACCTGTACTGCGACGTCCCCGGGGCCACGGTGGGGCAGAGCCCGCCATGACGCACCTCGGCCCGGCCGTCCTGAGGACGACCGGGCCGGTGATGGTGCGGGACGTGTGCGGTGCCGAGCGCCTCAGCGGGCGGAGGTGCCCTCGGTGTAGTCGTCGTCGCTCTCGGACACCCAGGCCATCATCTTGCGGAGCTCACGGCCGGTAACCTCGATCGGGTGCTGCTCCTGCTCGCTGCGGAACCGCTTGAACTCCGGTCCGCCCGAGTCCTGGTCGTCGAAGAACCGCTTGGCGAAGGTGCCGTCGACGACGTCGGCGAGGACCTCCTTCATCCGGTCCTTCACGCTGTCGTCGATGACGCGCGGGCCGGACACGTAGTCGCCGTACTCCGCCGTGTCGGACACCGACCAGCGCTGCTTCGCGATGCCGCCCTCGTACATCAGGTCCACGATGAGCTTGAGCTCGTGCAGGCACTCGAAATAGGCGATCTCGGGCTGGTAGCCGGCCTCGACGAGGGTCTCGAACCCGGCCTGGACGAGGCGGCTCGCGCCACCGCACAGGACGGCCTGCTCGCCGAACAGGTCGGTCTCGGTCTCCTCGGCGAAGGTGGTCTGGATGCCGCCGGCGCGGAGGCCGCCGATCGCCCGGGCATAGGACAGGGTCAGTGCGAGCGCCTCGCCCGTGGCGTCGGTCTCCACGGCGACCAGCACGGGCACGCCGCGGCCGTCGGCGAACTCACGGCGCACCAGGTGGCCCGGACCCTTGGGGGCGACCATGCACACGTCCACGCCCTCGGGCGGGGTGATGTAGCCGAAGCGGATGTTCAGCCCGTGGGCGAAGAACAGCGCCTTGCCCGGGGCCAGGTTCGGCTCGATCGCCTCGGCGTACACCGTGCGGGCGACCTGGTCCGGGACCAGGACCATGATCACGTCGGCCTCGGCAGCCGCCTCGGCGGGCGTCATGACCCTCAGGCCCTCGGCCTGCGCGCGCTCGCGGCTCCTGGAGCCCTCGGCCAGGCCCACGCGGACGTCGATGCCGGAGTCGCGCAGGTTCAGGGCGTGAGCGTGGCCCTGCGAGCCGTATCCGATGATCGCGACGACGCGGTCGGCGAGCACCCCCGCGTCGGCGTCGGCGTCGGTGTAGATGTGGGCCATGGGGATGGGTCTCCTCGTCGGTGGGGGTTCGTGCAGGGACTAGGGGTCGGCGGTGCGGCCGCAGGGCTCAGGCGCTGCGCAGCGAACGGTCGCCGATGGCACGCCCGCCGCGGCCGAGGGCGACGGCACCGGACTGCACGATCTCGCGGATGCCGAAGGGGGTCAGCACCTCCAGCAGGGCGGCGATCTTGTCCGGGCGACCGGTGGCCTCGATCGTGACGGCGTCGGTCGAGACGTCGATGACGGAGGCACGGAAGAGTGCCACGACTTGCACCACGTCGGCCCGCGTAGTGGCGTCGGCCCGCACCTTGACCAGCAGCAGCTCGCGCTGCACGGAGTGCTCGGGCTCGAGCTCGACGATCTTGAGGACGTTGACCAGCTTGTTGAGCTGCTTGGTCACCTGCTCCAGCGGCTGGGTCGCCACGTCTACCACGACGGTGATCCGCGAGACCAGGGGGTTCTCGGTGGGACCGACCGCCAGGGAGGTGATGTTGAACGAGCGCCGGGCGAACAGCGCCGACACCCGCGCGAGGACACCGGGCTTGTTCTCGACCAGCACCGACAGCGTGTGGCGGCTCATGACAGCTCCCTCGTCGTCATCGTCGTGACCCTCATTCCTCGCGGTCCCACTCGGGGGCGATCCCGCGTGCGACCTGGATGTCGTCGTTGCTCACGCCCGCGGCGACCATCGGCCACACCATCGCGTCCCGGTGGACGACGAAGTCGACCACGACGGGACGGTCGTTGATCGCCAGCGCCTGCTGGATGGTCGCGTCGACGTCCTCCAGCCGCTCGCAGCGGAGAGCGGCGCAGCCGTAGGCGTCGGCCAGCTTGACGAAGTCGGGGACGCGGATGGCTGTCTCACCCACCTGTCGTCCACCGTTGCGTCCGGACCCGAGGTCGGTGTTGGAGTAGCGGGCCCCGTAGAACAGCGTCTGCCACTGCCGCACCATGCCGAGGGAGCTGTTGTTGATGACGGCGACCTTGATCGGGATGTCGTTGATCGTGCAGGTCGCGAGCTCCTGGTTGGTCATCTGGAAGCAGCCGTCGCCGTCGACCGCCCACACCACCGTGCCGGGCTTGCCGACCTTGGCGCCCATCGCCGCCGGGACCGCGTAGCCCATGGTCCCCAGCCCACCGGAGTTGAGCCATGTGTTGGGCTTCTCGTAGCGGATGAACTGCGCGGCCCACATCTGGTGCTGCCCGACACCGGAGGCGAAGATCGCGTCCGGACCCGAGAGCGCACCGAGCCGCTCGATCACGTGCTGCGGGGCCAGCGAACCGTCCTCGGCCTCGTCGTAGCCCAGCGGGTAGCGGGTGCGCAACGAGTCCAGCTGCACCCACCACGGCGCAAGGTCGGCCCGGGAGCCCGCCGGGTGCTCAGCGGCCAGGGCCGCCAGCAGCTCGGTGATGACCTCGCGGGCGTCGCCGACGATCGGCACGTCCGCGAAACGGTTCTTGCCGATCTCGGCCGGGTCGATGTCGGCATGGACGATGGTCGCGCCGGGCGCGAAGGAGTCCAGCCGACCGGTGACCCGGTCGTCGAAGCGGGCCCCGAGGGCGATGATCAGGTCGGCCTTCTGCAGCGCCGTCACCGCAGCCACCGTGCCGTGCATCCCCGGCATGCCGAGGTTGCTCGGGTGGGAGTCCGGCAGCGCACCGCGCGCCATGAGCGTGGTCACCGCCGGCGCGCCGGACTCGTCGACCAGCTTCGCGAGCACCTCCGACGCCTGGGCCCGGATGACACCGCCACCGACGTAGAGCACGGGCCGGCGGGCGTCGGCCAGCAGCTGCGCGGCCTCGCGGATGCGCTTGGCGTGCGGGCGGGTGACCGGCCGGTAGCCGGGCAGGTCGATCCGCTCGGGCCAGCGGAACGTGGTATGCGCCTGCAGCGCGTCCTTGGAGATGTCCACCAGCACCGGGCCGGGGCGCCCGGTCGAGGCCAGGTGGAACGCCTCGGCCACCACGCGCGGGATGTCGTCGGCGTCGGTGACCAGGTAGTTGTGCTTGGTCACCGGCATCGTCATGCCGGTGATGTCGGCCTCCTGGAAGGCGTCGGTACCGATCGAGGCGCTGCTGACCTGGCCGGTGATGGCCACCATCGGGACGGAGTCCATGTGGGCGTCCGCGATCGCCGTGACCAGGTTGGTGGCGCCGGGACCCGACGTGGCCATGCACACACCGACCCGCCCGGTGGCGGCGGCGTAGCCCTCGGCGGCGTGACCGGCTCCCTGCTCGTGGCGGACCAGGATGTGCCGGACCGTCGGGGAGTCCATGAGCGGGTCGTAGACCGGCAGGACCGCGCCGCCCGGGATGCCGAACACGACCTCGACGTCCGCGGCCTCGAGGGCGCGTACGAGCGACGCGGCGCCGGTGATCGTCTCGACCGGGGCGTGTGCCGGGTTGGCCTTGGCAGGTGTGGTTCGCAGGTCGCTCATGTCGGCTCCTTGGTCGGTCGTGCGGTGCCCTGCTGCCCGGCACCCCGGACACGGAACGACCCCTCGCCCACCGGGGGCTGAGGGGTCGCGCGTCGCTGGGCCGTAGCTGCAGGCTCGGTCAGGCGACGCGCCTGCCGATTACGACGTCCTCGCGGACGAGGGAACGGTCCTGTGCCACGGCTACGACGTTACGCCTGTCGTGGGGACCTGTCAGGCCGGACCCCTGTCCGTCTCGGCATCCGAGATGCCGTCCCGGATGCCGAAGGGACGATCGACGACGGTGACCAGGTCGTGCGCGCCGGACGCGGACGACGGGAGGACCACGGTCTCGGGCACGTCCTCCCCGCGCGTGGGCCCGGCGAGCAGGAAACCTTGCGCCACCCTGCAGCCGAGCGACAGCAGGAGGTCGACCTGGGACTCGTCCTGCACGCCCTCGGCCACCACCGACAGGCCCAGCTCCCGGCCGAGCGCGACGATCGAACGGAGCACGACCTCGTCGCGGGCCGACACCGCCGCCGCACGGATGAACGAGCGGTCCACCTTGAGCACGTCGATGGGCAGCCGGTGCAGGTAGGCCAGCGAGGAGTACCCGGTGCCGAAGTCGTCCAGCGCCACCCGGACGCCGGTCGCGCGCAGCTGCTGGAGCAGCTCCACCGAGGCGTCGAGGTCGCGCAGCAGCAGGGTCTCGGTGACCTCCAGGGTCAGCCGTTCCGGCGGCAGGCCGCTGGCGGCCAGGGCGTCGCGAACCCGTGGGACCAGGTCGGCGCCACCCATCTGCAGCGGCGACAGGTTGACCGAGATCCCGGTGCTGCGCCCCGCGCGCCACCAGACGGCCGCCTGCTCGACGGCCCGTCGCAGCACGAGTGCGCCCACCTCGACGATGAGGCCTGTCTGCTCCAGCCGGGGCACGAACTCCGTCGGGCTGACCCCCGACCCCGGCCAGCGCAGCAGCGCCTCGGCTGCCACGACACGGCCGTCGACCAGGTCGACCAGTGGTTGGTAGACCAGCTCGAGGTCGTCGGAGTCGACCGCGGTCCGCACCCGTCGGTCCAGCTCGGTGCGGTCCACCACGGCCTGCAGCATCGTCGGGTGGGACACGACGACGCGCTCCCCACCGGCCCGCTTGGCCTCGTACATGGCCAGGTCCGCGTCGCGCAGGACGGTGTCCGCCTCCTCGCCCGGCCCGGCGAGGGCGACGCCGATGCTGGCGCCGATGCGGATCCGGCGGGTGCCGACGGCGTACGGCGTCACCACCTCTCGCAGGATCCGGTGCGCCACGGCGAGCACCCGCTCCTGGTCGTCTTCGCTGACCATGACGGCGAACTCGTCGCCGGAGAGCCGGCCGACGACGTCCTCGTCACCGACGGCGAGGCGCAGCCGGCGCGCGGCCGCGACCAGCAGCCGGTCACCGACCGCGTGGCCCTCGGTGTCGTTGACGATCTTGAACTCGTCGAGGTCGATGAAGACGACGGCCGTCGGCGCTCCGTCGGCCAGGCGCAGCGCGAGGGTCCGACCGAACCACCACCGGTTGGGCAGCCCGGTGAGGGAGTCCAGCCGGGCCCGACGCTCCAGCTCGCGCTGCATCCGGACCCGCTCGGACACGTCGCGCAGCACCAGCGTCAGACCGCCGGGCATCGACGGGGTGTCGTGCGGCTGCGCGCGGAGCTCGACGTGGCGCCAACCGCCGCCGGCCCGGGCCAGGCGCACCCGGTCCACCACCTCGACCGAACCGGCGAACGCCCGTCGCAGGGCGACCTCGAGACCGACGCGCTCGGCGCTGTGGGCGAGCTCGACCAGCTCGCGCCCCTGCAGCTCGCCCGGCTCCATGTCCAGCACCGTTCGGGAGGCGGGGCTCACGAACCGAACCACACCCTCGGCGTCGCAGACCAGGACGACGTCGGAGCTGCCGTCGACGATGGTCCGGAACCGGGTGGACGTCTCGTGCAGCCGGCGCGCCATCCGGGCCTGGGTGCGCAGCAGCAGCGCCGTCTGTGCGATCACGGCGATCACCAGGCTGAGCCCCAGCAGGACGATCTCGGCCTCGGGGCCGGCCGGGGAGCCCCAGCCGACCAGGGAGCGCACCACGAGTGCGGTGACGACGACACCGGCGACCACCGACGGCAGCCAGGTGCGGGACTCGTCCCGGACGACGTCGCCGGCCCGGGAGCGCCACGGGGGACCGGGCGCCGCGCTGCTGCCGAACAGGGGGCCCGTGCCGACCGCCACGGCGGCGGCGCTGACGATCGCCACGGCCCAGAACGCGTCGGAGCCCACGTCGACGAGGCCGTCCAGACCGCCGCGCCAGGTGATGGTGTCGGCTGCGGTCGCCGCCGCCATCGAGACGACCATCGGCACCACCGCGAGCCGGTGGCCGGCGCCGACCCTGCGCAGCAGCCCCACGAACAGAGCGAGGACCAGCAGGTCGAGCAGGACCCACAGCGACACCAGGGGTTGGTCGGTCCCGAGCGCGCCGAGCGTCCTGGCGCGGGGGGTGAGCGAGGCCGCGGCGGCAAGCAGGAGCACGTAGGGCCCGATCGAGAGGGCCCAGCCGTCGAGCACGAGCATGAGCGCCCGGTCGGCGCTGCGCCTGACCCCTGGAGACAGCAGCAGGGACAGCAGCAGGGCCACGGAGACCAGCGCCCGGGCGACCGCCCCCCAGCCGTCAGCACCGTGGCCGCCGGTGGCCACGACCGCCCCACCGACGGGGGCGATCGACGCCGCCACGAGCCAGGCCCGCCGCTCAGGACCGGGCGAGCGGACGGCCCGTGCCACCAGCGCCGCGACGTACAGGCCCAGCAGCACCAGCAGGGCGGTGACACGGACCCGCTGGGTCGCGTCGGGGTCCCCGCCCGCGGTGCCCAGCAGCAGCAGGGTCACCCCGGCCAGGGGTGCCCCGAGCAGCCACACCAGTGCCCGGACCGCTCCGGTGGCCGTGCCGCTCATGCCCTGCACATCCGTCCGTCGTCGAGCTCTGCTGCTTCGGGGCAGATCATCGCCGATGCGGACGCTGCGCGGGCGGGGTCCGGCCCGCCATCACCCGTCAGCCCGTGACCGCCCCCTGGCTCGCGGAGCCGACCGTGCGCACGTACTTGGACAGGACGCCGCGACGCGGGCGCGGCGTCGGTGCGACGTAGGCGGCGCGGCGGCGCTCGAGCTCGGCGTCGTCCACGTCCAGGTCGAGCAGGCCGTTGGCGACGTCGAGGGTGATCCGGTCGCCGTCGACGACCAGGCCGATCGGGCCGCCGTCGACCGCCTCGGGCGCGACGTGCCCGACGCACAGCCCCGTCGTCCCGCCGGAGAACCGGCCGTCGGTGAGCAGCAGGACGTCCTTGCCGAGCCCGGCGCCCTTGATGGCGCTGGTGATGGCCAGCATCTCGCGCATCCCGGGACCGCCCTTGGGGCCCTCGTAGCGGATGACCACGACGTCGTCAGCGACGATCGTGCCGTCCTCGAGGGCGTCCATCGCCGCCCGCTCGCCGTCGAAGACCCGGGCCGTGCCGGTGAACACGTCGGAGTCGAAGCCTGCGCTCTTCACCACGGCGCCGTCGGGGGCCAGGCTGCCGTGCAGGATCGTGATGCCGCCCGTGGCGTGGATCGGCTCGGTGAGCGCGCGGATGACGGTGCCGTCCGGGCTCGGGGCCTTGAGCGCCAGCAGGTCCTCGCGCAGCGTGCGGCCGCTGACGGTCAGGCAGTCGCCGTTGAGCAGGCCGGCCTCCAGCAGCGCCTGCAGCACGACCGGGACCCCGCCGATCCGGTCGACGTCGCTCATCACGTGGCGTCCGAACGGCTTGAGGTCGCCGATGTGCGGCACCTTGGCACCGATCCGGCTGAAGTCCGCGAGCGTCAGCGGCACCTCGGCCTCGTTGGCGATCGCCAGCAGGTGCAGCACGGCGTTCGTCGAGCCACCGAAGGCCATGACCACGGCGATGGCGTTCTCGAAGGCCTCGTGGGTGAGGATCTGCCGGGCGGTGATGCCCTGCTCGAGCATCCGGACCACGGCCTCGCCCGACCGCTTCGCGAAACCGTCGCGACGGCGGTCGATCGCGGGCGGGGCGGCGCTGCCGAGCAGGCTCAGCCCGATCGCCTCCCCCACGCTGGCCATGGTGTTGGCCGTGTACATGCCGCCGCAGGCGCCCTCGCCCGGGCAGATCGCACGCTCAATGGCGTCGACGTCCTCCCGGCTCATCAGCCCGCGTGCGCAGGCCCCGACGGCCTCGAACGCGTCGATGATGGTGACCTCGCGCTCGCTGCCGTCGGACATCGTCGCCGTGCCGGGCATGATCGAGCCGGCGTAGACGAAGGCCGCGGCGACGTCGAGCCGGGCGGCGGCCATCATCATCCCGGGCAGGGACTTGTCGCAGCCGGCGAGCAGGACGGCGCCGTCCAGGCGCTCCGCCTCCATGACCGTCTCGACGCTGTCGGCGATGACCTCGCGGCTGACCAGGCTGAAGTGCATGCCCTCGTGGCCCATCGAGATGCCGTCGGACACGCTGATGGTGCCGAACTCCATGGGGAACCCGCCCGCGGCGCGCACACCCTCCTTGGCCGAGCCCGCCAGCCGCTGCAGGCTCAGGTTGCACGGCGTGATCTCGTTCCAGCTGCTCGCGATGCCGACCTGGGGCTTGTCGAAGTCACCGTCGCCCATGCCGACCGCGCGGAGCATGCCGCGCGCCGCCGTCCGCTCCAGCCCGTCGGTCACGTCGCGGGACCGGGGGCGTCTGTCCACCTGCTCTGCCATGCCAGGAGCCTAGGTCCGGCAGCCCCACCGCCGCTCCCGGGTCCACCGTGCAGTCCGCCGGCCGTGGCCGTGGCCGTCCCGACCACCGGTCCACTCGTCTGCCGGGCCTGGGAAGGCCTGCACGGGATGCGGCCGGCGGGGCGGGGTGCGCAGGATGGGGGATGGGACAGCACCGGATCATGACCGCAGCAGCAGCAGCCACCGTCCTGCTGGCGGGCTGCTCGCCCGGTGGTGCCCTGACGACGCAGCCGACGGCGACCGTCGAGGCACCGGTGCCTTCGGAGCGGGCGGCGGCACCGTCCACCACCCCCGCCGAGCCGACCGAGCCGACCGAGCTGACGGAGCCGACCCAGCCGCCGCAGCCGAGCCGTCCCGTGCCGACCACCACCGCCCGGGCCGCGGCGGCGGGCACGCCTGACGTGGACGCCGCGACCGACCTCGTGACCGGACTGCAGGTTCCCTGGGACCTGGCCTTCCTGCCCGACGGCAGCGCGCTGGTGACCCTGCGGGACGAGGCCCGTGTGCTGCGGGTGGGCACCGACGGCACCACGAACGAGGTCACGGCCGACGGCGACGACGGCCGGGTGTCCGGGGTGTCGCCTGACGGGGAGGGCGGGCTGCTGGGCGTCACCACGGACGCGACGGCCGCTCACGTGTTCCTCTACCTGTCCGGCTCCGACGACAACCGGGTGGTCCGCTACGCCTGGGACCCGGCGACCGACGCCCTCACCGACCCCGAACCGGTGGTCACCGGCATCCCCCGCTCGGAGGTGCACAACGGCGGTCGCGTCGACCTCGGCCCGGACGGCATGCTCTACGTCGCCACCGGTGACGCCCGCGACGCCGAGGCCGCACCGGACCCCGGCAGCCTCGCCGGCAAGATCCTCCGGGTCACGGTCGACGGCGACCCGGCCCCCGGCAACCCCGACCCCGCCTCGCCGGTGTGGTCCAGCGGGCACCGCAACGTCCAGGGCCTCGGCTGGTCGGGCGACGGCACGATGTGGGCCGCGGAGTTCGGTCAGAACACCACCGACGAGCTCAACGTCGTGGTCGCCGGGGCGGACTACGGCTGGCCCCAGGTGGAGGGTGTCGGCGAGGTCGACGGCCTCACCGACCCGGTGGTCACCTGGGACACCGACGAGGCCTCCCCCAGCGGTCTCGCGGTCACCGACGACGCGGTCTACCTCGCCGCGCTGCAGGGGCAGCGGCTGTGGCGGGTGCCGGTGACCGACGGTGCGGTTTCGGGCGAGGCGGAGTCCGTGCTGGCGGAGCTGGGGCGGCTGCGTCATGTCGAGGTGGCCCCGGACGGCAGCCTGTGGGTGCTGACGAGCAACACCTTCCGGGGCGAGCCGCGGGACGGTGACGACCGGCTGGTCCGGGTCCCGCTGGGCTGACGCCGCCGACGCGCCGACGTCCTGGTGGCGTCCTACGGTCGGTGTCATGCCTGACACGCCTGCTGTACCCAGCCACGCCCTCACCGACGGCTCGAGCATCCCCGCCATCGGTTTCGGCACCTACCCGCTGGAGGGCCAGGAGGGGGTCGACGCCGTCGTCTCCGCCCTGCAGGTCGGCTACCGCCTGATCGACACCGCCGTGAACTACGGCAACGAGGAGGAGGTGGGCGAGGCGATCCGCCGTTCCGGCGTCCCGCGCGAGGAGCTGGTCGTGACCAGCAAGCTGCCGGGCCGCGACCACGGCTACGACGAGACGCTGAGGAGCATCCGCGGCTCGCTGGAGCGGCTCGGGCTGGACCACCTCGACCTGCACCTCATCCACTGGCCCAACCCGTCCGTCGGGCGCTACCGAGAGGCATGGCGGGCGCTCGTGGCCGCGCGCGACGAGGGCCTGGTGCGCTCCCCGGGCGTGTCGAACTTCACCGAGGCCCAGCTCGTGGAGGTCGTCGCCGACACCGGGGTGACGCCCGTGGCCAACCAGGTCGAGCTGCACCCGGCCTTTCCGCAGGCGCACATGCGCGAGGTGCACGCACGGCTCGGCATCCGGACGGAGTCCTGGAGCCCCCTCGGGGAGCGTCAGGCCCTGCTGGGACGAAGCGCCGTGTCCGACCCGGCTACCCGGTACGGCGTCACCGGTACCCAGGTCGTGCTGCGCTGGCACGTGCAGCTAGGAGCGGTCCCGCTGCCCAAGTCCGCCGACCCGCAGCGGCAGCGGCAGAACCTGGACGTGTTCGGCTTCGAGCTGGACGTCGAGGAGGTCGCGACGCTGTCGGCCCTGGCCCGCCCCGACGGCCGGTTGTTCGACGGCGACCCGGAGACGCACGAGGAGATGTGACGCTGCCGCCCGACTGCGCAGGGGCGACGGTGGTGTCGACGGCACCGGCGACGGTCGACCCGGTCCACCGTTCGGGGCGGCACGAGCTCAGCACGGCCAGCTCCGCCGCCAGATCACCGGCGACGAGGTGCACCTGAGCAGGTCGGGGCGACGCGAGAGGGACCCGACGGCATCAGCCTGCCGCGCGCTCCAGCACCAGCTCGCGCACCCGGGCCGCGTCGGCCTGGCCACGCATCTCCTTCATCACCGCGCCGATGATCGCCCCGGCCGCCTGGACCTTGCCGGCGCGGATCTTGTCGACCACGTCGGGGTTCGCGGCCAGCGCCCGGTCGACGGCCCCGTTGAGCGCACCGTCGTCGGAGACGACCGCGAGCCCGCGTGCGGTGGCGACGTCGGCGGGGTCGCCCTCACCGGCCAGCACCCCGTCCAGGACCTGGCGGGCCATGGAGTCCGTGAGCCGGCCGGAGTCGACCAGACCCTGCAGCTGCGCCACCTGGGCGGGTGTCACGGTCATGTCGGCAAGGTCGGTGCCGTCGTTCTTGGCCCGGCGCGCCAGCTCGCCCAGCCACCACTTGCGGGCGGCCTGGGGGGTGGCACCGGCCTGCACCGTCGCCCCGACCAGGTCGAGGGCGTCAGCGTTGACGACGTCGCGCATCTCCATGTCCGCGAAGCCCCAGTCCGCCTGCAGCCGGCGGCGGCGCACGTCGGGCGGCTCGGGCAGGCGGGAGCGCAGCCGCTCCACCCACTCCGCGTCCGGCTGCACCGGGACCAGGTCCGGTTCGGGGAAGTACCGGTAGTCGTCGGCGTCGGACTTGGGCCGCCCGGACGTGGTGACGCCCGTGTCCTCGTGGAAGTGCCGGGTCTCCTGGGTGACGGTGCCGCCCGCGAGCAGCACACCCGCCTGGCGGCCGACCTCGAAGCGCACGGCCCGCTCCACGCTGCGCAGGGAGTTCACGTTCTTCGTCTCGGTCCGGGTACCCAGCGGGTGGTCCGGGCTGGCCCGTAGCGACAGGTTGGCGTCGCAGCGCAGGTTGCCCCGCTCCATCCGGACGTCGGACACCCCGAGGGTGCGCAGCAGCTCGCGCAGGGTCGCCACGTAGGCCTTGGCCACCTCGGCGACCCGGGCACCGGTGCCCTCGACAGGGCGCGTCACGATCTCGATGAGGGGGATTCCGGCACGGTTGTAGTCCACCAGGGAGTGGTCGGCCCCGTGGATGCGGCCGGTGGCCCCACCGACGTGGGTGGACTTGCCGGTGTCCTCCTCCATGTGGGCCCGCTCGATCTCGACCCGCACGACCTCGCCGTCCTCCAGCTGGACGTCGAGGTAGCCGTCGTGGGCGATGGGCTCGTCGTACTGCGAGGTCTGGAAGTTCTTCGGCATGTCCGGGTAGAAGTAGTTCTTGCGCGCGAACCGGCCGTAGGGCGCGATCGAGCAGTTCAGCGCCAGCCCGATCGTGATCGCATGGTCCACGGCCTGTGCGTTCAGCACCGGCAGCGCCCCGGGCAGGCCCAGGCAGACCGGACAGGTCTGGCTGTTCGGCTCTGCGGCGAAGGAGTGCGCGCAGCCGCAGAACATCTTGGTCGCCGTCGACAGCTCGACGTGGACCTCCAGGCCCATGACGGGGTCGAACTGCGAGACGGCGTCCTCGTAGGCCAGGACGGGGGTGGGGTCGGTCGCTGCTGAGGCACTCATGCGTGGGCTCCTGTCGGGACGACGGGCTGGGAGTCGCCGGGGGGACGCGCTGCCGCTGCGACGTCGGGCGCGCGGTCCAGGAGCGGCCCGCCCCAGGTGTCGACGAGCCTCGCCTCCAGGGCGGCACCGACCCGGTACAGCCGGGCGTCCTCCGACACCGGTGCCAGCAGCTGGATCCCCGCGGGCAGGCCGTCCTCCTCGGCCAGGCCGCTGGGCAGCGACATGCCGGGCACCCCCGCCAGGTTGGCGGGGATGGTGGCGACGTCGTTGAGGTACATCGCCATCGGGTCGTCGAGCTTGTCGCCGAAGCGGAACGCCGTGGTCGGCGCCGTCGGCGACACCAGCACGTCGGCTTCTTCGAAACAGGCGGCGAAGTCACGCTGCACCAGGGTGCGGACCTTCTGCGCGCTGCCGTAGTAGGCGTCGTAGTAGCCGGCGCTGAGGGCGTACGTGCCCAGGACGATCCGGCGCTTGACCTCGTCGCCGAAGCCGGCCTCGCGGGTGGCCGCCATGACGTGCTCGGCGGTCGAGGCGGGGTCGTCGTCGCCGACCCGCATGCCGAAGCGCATGGCGTCGAACTTGGCGAGGTTGGAGGACGCCTCGCTCGGCAGGATCAGGTAGTAGGCCGCGAGGGCGTAGCGAAAGTGCGGGGCGGACACCTCGACGACCTCGGCCCCCGCGGCGCGCAGGTGCTCCAGCGCCTCGGCGAAGCGGGCGCGGACGCCCGGCTGGTAGCCGTCGCCGTCGAGCTCGCGGACCAGGCCGACGCGGACGCCGCGAAGGTCGCCGAAGGCACCCTGGCGGGCGGCGGCCACGACGTCGGGCGCGGGACCCGGCAGCGAGGTGGAGTCCCGCGGGTCGTGGCCCGCGATGACCTCGTGCAGCAGCGCGGTGTCCAGGACGGTCCGGGCGCAGGGGCCGGCCTGGTCCAGGCTCGAGGCGAGCGCCACCAGGCCGTAGCGGGACACGCCGCCGTAGGTCGGCTTGACCCCGACCGAGCCGGTGACCGCGGCGGGCTGGCGGATGGAGCCGCCGGTGTCGGTACCGACGGCCAGCGGCGCCTCGAACGAGGCGACCGCGGCGGCGGACCCGCCGCCGGAGCCGCCGGGGATGCGCTCGGGGTCCCAGGGGTTGCGGGTGGGGCCGTAGGCACTGTGCTCGGTGGAGGAGCCCATCGCGAACTCGTCCATGTTGGTCTTGCCCAGCAGCGGCGTGCCCGCCTCTCGGAGCCGGGTCACCAGCGTCGCGTCGTAGGGCGGGACCCAGCCCTGCAGCATCCGGGAACCGACGGTGGTGGGCATGCCGCGGGTCGCGACGACGTCCTTGACCGCGACGGGCACCCCGGCCAGCGGCGCCAGGTCGTCACCGCAGCCGCGGGCCGCGTCGACGGAGCGGGCCGTCGCGAGCGCCTCGTCCCGGTTCACGTGCAGGAAGGCGTGGATGCCGTGGCCGGCGTCGCCGTCCACGGCCTCGATGCGCTCCAGCGCGGCTGTCGTCAGCTCGACGGAGCTCACGGACCCCGCTGCGAGGGCGGCGGACATCTCGGCCGCGTTCAGGCGGGTCAGGTCTGCGCTCATTCAGTCCTCCTCGAGGATGCGGGGCACGCGGAAGCGGCCCTCCTCCACCGAGGGTGCGCCGGACAGGGCCTCGGCGGGGGTGAGCCCGGCGACGGGGACGTCCGGGCGGACCACGTTGGACAGGGGCAGCGGGTGGCTCGTGGCGGGCACGTCGGGGGTGGCGACCTCCTGCACGGTGGCGACCGCGTCCAGCACGACCGACAGCTCACCGGCCAGCCGGTCGAGCTCGTCGTCGGTGAGGGCGATGCGGGCGAGCCCGGCGAGGTGCGCGACGCGCGTGCGGTCCAGGTGCTCCGGGGCGCGCCCGGCCGCGGACGGCCCGGTCGTGGTGGTGTCGGCCATGGCCGGTGAGTCTAGGAGACTCCCCGGACCCCTCAGCCGTCGGCGGTCGTGGGCTGCTCGACGGGCGGCTCTGCGGTCGGCGCAGCAGTGAGCTCGGCGGGGGGCTCCGCGGGAGCGGGCTCCGGCAGGGCCTCGACCCCGCGCTCCAGCAGGTTCCGGAAGCCCGCCTCATCGAGCACCGGCACCCCCAGCGACCCGGCCTTGTCGGCCTTGCTGCCCGGGTTGTCGCCCGCCACGACCGCGGTGGTCCGCTTCGACACGCTCCCGGAGGCCTTGCCCCCCCGGCTGAGGATCGCCTCCTTGGCCTCGTCCCGGCTGAACCCGTCCAGCGAACCGGTGACCACGACCGTCAGACCCTCCAGCGTCCGCGGCACCGACGTGTCCCGCTCGTCGGCCATCCGGACCCCCGCGGCGGCCCAGCGGTCGACGACCGTCGCCTGCCAGCCGACGGTGAACCAGTCCACCAGCGCCTCGGCGATCACGGTGCCGACGCCGTCGGTGTCGGCCAGCTCTGCTACGGCCTCGGCCCGGTCCTCGCGCTCGGCGACCTCGCGGAGGGCCTGCATCGTGGCGTAGCGCCCGGCGAACGCCCGCGCCGCAGTCGGCCCGACGTGCCGGACGGACAGGGCCACCAGCACCCGCCACAGCGGCTGCTGCCTGGCGGCCGACAGGTTGTCCAGCAGGCGACGGCCGTTGGCCGACAGCTCGCCCGAGGCGTTGGTGAACAGCGGCACCCGCAGGAGCCGGTCCTCGTCGAGGTCGAACACCCCACCCTCGTCGGCCGCCAGCCGGTCCGGGTCGCGCTCGTCGGACAGCACACCGGCCTCCAGCAGGGCCGAGGCCGCCTCGAAGCCCATGGCCTCGATGTCGAACCCCTTGCGGGAGGCCAGGTGGAACAGCCGCTCGCGCAGCTGGCTGGGGCAGGTGCGCCGGTTGGGGCAGCGCAGGTCGATGGCGCTCTCGGTCTCGCGGTGCAGCTCGGTGCCGCAGGACGGGCAGTGCGTGGGCATGACGAACGCGCGCTCGCCGCCGTCGCGCTCCTCGACCACGGGCCCGAGCACCTCGGGGATGACGTCACCGGCCTTGCGGATCCAGACCGCGTCACCGATGAGCACGCCCTTGCGGCGCACCTCGTCGCCGTTGTGCAGCGTGGCCATCGACACGGTGGACCCGGCCACCAGCACGGGCTCCATGACCGCGAACGGCGTCACGCGGCCGGTCCGGCCGACGTTGACCTGGATGTCGAGCAGACGGGTGCGCACCTCCTCGGGCGGGTACTTGTAGGCCGTGGCCCAGCGTGGTGCCCGGCTGGTGGTGCCGAGCCGTCGCTGCAGCGGCAGCTGGTCGACCTTGACCACGACGCCGTCGATCTCGTGCGCCACGTCGTGGCGGTGCACCGCGTAATGGGCGACGTAGCCCTCGACCTCGGCGAGGGTGTCCACGACGCGGTAGGTGTCGGCCGTCGGCAGGCCCCAGGCCCGCAGCACGTCGTAGCCCTGCGACTGCCGGGTCACGTCGAAGCCGTCGCGGACCCCGAGCCCGTGCACCCGCATGTCCAGCGGCCGCCTGGCGGTGACCCTCGGGTCCTTCTGGCGCAGCGAGCCCGCAGCCGCGTTGCGCGGGTTGGCGAACGGGCTCCTGCCGGCCTCGGTGAGCTCGGCGTTGAGCCCGGCGAACCCCTCGACGGGGAAGAACACCTCGCCGCGCACCTCGAGCCGGGGAGGGAACGGGTGCTCGTCGGCCCGCAGCCGCTCCGGCACCGAGGCGATGGTGCGAACGTTGAGCGTGATGTCCTCACCGGTGTACCCGTCGCCCCGGGTGAGCGCCCGCTCGAGAACGCCGTCCACGTAGACCAGGTTGACCGCCAGGCCGTCGATCTTGACCTCGCACAGGTACTGCACGTCCTCGCCCGCGGCGTCACGGACCCGGGCGCCCCACTCGCGCAGCTCCTCGACCCCGAACACGTTGTCGAGGCTGAGCATCCGTGAGGGGTGGTCGACGGCGGTGAAGGCGGTGGAGAAGCCGCCACCGACCCGTTGCGTCGGGCTCTCCGGGCTCACCAGCACGGGGTGCGCGGCCTCGAGCTCCTGCAGCTCTCGCAGCCGGGCGTCGTAGACGTCGTCACCGACCGTAGGGGTGTCGCGGACGTGGTAGGCGAACTGGTCGGCGCGCAGCTGCTCGGCCAGCTCCGCGGCCCGGGCTCGGACGGCGTCGGGGACGTCGGGGGTCTCGGGCGGCTGGCTGGCCGGGCTCGGGCTCACCCGCAGATCATGCCGCGCACCCCCGACACCCGCCCCTGCCTGCACCCGTCCCCCGGCTCAGCCGGCGCGGCCGAGCGAGCTCTCGCGGGCGAGCAGCCGGTGACCGACGACGACCTCCTGCGGCGGGCCGCCGTCGCCGCCGAGCCTGCGGTCCAGCAGCGCCACGGCATGTGTCGCGATGGCGGTCACGTCCGGCTGCACGGTGCTCAGCGTGGGTGTGGAGTAGGCGCCGTCCTCGATGTCGTCGAAGCCGATGACAGCGACCTCCTCGGGCACGGCGACCCCGCGCACGGCCAGCGCCCGCAGGACCCCGAGCGCCAGCAGGTCGTTGAAGCAGAACACCGCGTCCGGCGGCTGCGGCAGGGCGAGCAGCTGCTCGACAGCGCCCGCCCCGTCCGCCCGGCCGAAGTGCTCGACCTCGGCCACCGCCGCGGCAGCGACGCCCGCCGCGTCCAGCGCCTGCTGGAAGCCCTGCAGCCGTAGCCGGGCCGTGTCACCGCTGAGCCGCTGCTGGGACCCGACGGCCGCGACACGCCTGCGCCCCAGCGACAGCAGGTGCTCGGTGGCCTCCCGCGCGGCCGCGACGTTGTCGATGGCGACGTGGTCGACCGGTCCCTCCCAGGCCCGCTCCCCCAGCAGGACGAGCGGGACGGTGCTCCGCCGACGGGCGAGCTGTTGGACCCCGAGCGCCAGCGGGCTGATGACGACCCCGTCGACGAGCTGGGAGCCCAGGCCCTCGACCACGTCGATCTCGCGGTCGAGCCGGCCGTCGGTCTGGTCGATCAGGACGGTCCAGCCCTGGCCGGACGCCACGTCGATGGTCGCGCGGGCCAGGGCGGAGAAGTAGGGGGAGTCGATCGCCGGGAGCGCCAGGGCGATGACGCCGGTGCGGCCGCGGCGCAGGTTGCGGGCAGACAGGTTGGGTCGGTACCCGAGCGCGTCGAGGCTGTCCTGCACCCGGTCCCGGGTCGCGGTGGCCACGGGGACCGTGCCGCGCACCACGTTGCTGACGGTCTTCACCGACACCCCGGCATGGGCGGCCACGTCCTTCAGCCCTATCCGCTCCGCGCCCCGGCCCGTCACGCCCGGCGACGTTACCCGAGGTGGAGGTGGCGGCGATCACCCTTTACAACGTTGTAATGAAGGAGTACAAAATTCCCGTGACACCGACGACGACCACGGGCTCCGCCTCGACCAACGGGCTGCGAGCCACGCTGCACATCGACCCGGGCACCGTCCGAGCCGACCTCGACCGCCGGATCTTCGGATCGTTCGTCGAGCACATGGGCCGGTGCGTCTACACCGGCATCTACGAGCCGGACCACCCGACCGCCGACCGGGACGGCTTCCGCGGCGACGTCGGCGACCTCGTCCGTGAGCTCGGGCCGACGGTGCTCCGCTACCCCGGGGGCAACTTCGTGTCCAGCTACCGCTGGGAGGACGGGATCGGCCCCCAGCAGGACCGTCCCACCCGCCTCGACCTCGCCTGGCGCGGCATCGAGCCCAACCAGGTGGGCATCGACGAGTTCGTCCCGTGGGCCCGGTCGGTCGGCGCGGAGCCGATGATGGCCGTGAACCTCGGCACCCGTGGCGTCCACGAGGCGATCGACGTGCTCGAGTACAGCAACCACCCCTCCGGCACGCAGCTGTCGGACCTGCGCGCGGCCAACGGCTCCAAGGAGCCGCACGACGTCCTGATGTGGTGCCTGGGCAACGAGCTCGACGGCCCGTGGCAGATGGGGCAGAAGACGGCCGAGGAGTACGGCCGGCTGGCGGCCGAGACGGCGAAGGCGATGCGCGTGGTCGACCCGCGCATCGAGCTCGTCGCGGTGGGCAGCTCCAACAGCCAGATGCCGACCTTCGGTGCCTGGGAGCGGACGACGCTGGAGCACACCTACGACCAGGTCGACTACATCTCGCTGCACGCGTACTACGAGGAGCTCGACGGTGACCGGGGCAGCTTCCTCGCCAGCGCCGTCGACATGGACTCCTTCATCGACGGCGTGGTGTCCACCGCCGACCACGTCGGTGCGACCCGGCGGTCCAAGCGAAAGCTCCGGCTGTCCTTCGACGAGTGGAACGTCTGGTACCAGCAGCGCTTCGTCGGTCAGAACCAGCTCGAGTGGCAGTTCGCCCGGCCGCTCATCGAGGACCGCTACACCGCGGTCGACGCCGTGGTCGTGGGCAGCCTGCTGATCTCGCTCATCGAGCACGCCGACCGGGTCGCCATCGCCTGCCAGGCGCAGCTGGTCAACGTGATCGCCCCCATCCTCACCGAGCCCGGCGGGGCGGCGTGGCGCCAAACGGTGTTCCACCCCTTCGCGCTCGCCGCCCGGCACGCCCGCGGCCAGGTCGTGGGGGTGGGCGTCGGCTCGCCGCGCTACGACACCGCGCTGTACGGCGACGTCCCGCTGCTGCAGGCCACCGCCACGCAGGACCCCGGGTCGGGCGAGACCTGCGTGCTGGCGGTCAACCGGAGCCAGACGGACGCCCTCGCCGTCACGGTCGACCTGTCGGGGCTCGGTCCGGTCGAGCTCCTCGAGCACCTGCTGCTCGCCGCCGAGGACGGCACCACCGTCAACACCGCCCAGGCCCCCGACGCCGTCGCACCCCGGGTCGGGACGGCGCCGCAACGCGCCGAGGGGACCCTGGAGGTCCTGCTGCCACCGGTGTCGTTCTCGGTGCTGCGGCTGCGACCGGTGGTCTCCTGATGCGCCGCCGACCGCTGGCCGCGGCTGCTGCCGTCCTCCTCGGCGCGAGCCTGGTGCCCGCTGCCGCCGCCGCTCCGGTGCCGCAGGCACGCACCGGTGCGGGCTTCGGCGCGGGTGCCGGCGCGGGGTCCGGTGCCGGGACGTTCACCAACCCGGTCAGCGACGACTTCTCCGACACCTTCGCCGACCCCGCGGTGGTGCGCGGCAAGGACGGCTGGTGGTACGCCGTGGGGACGACCGACCCGCTGCGCGAGGGCGAGGGGACCAGGCACCTGCTGCCCACGGCGCGCTCGCGAGACCTGGTGTCGTGGGAGTACGTCGGCGACGCGTTCACCGAGGCGACGCTGCCCGCCTGGGCGGACGCCACCGACGGCGCCTCGCTGTGGGCGCCGGACATCCGCTACGTCGACGGCGAGTACCGGATGTACTACGTCGTGACGGAGACGACCGTGACCCCCGGCACCGGCGACGGAGCCATCGGCGTGGCGACCGCACCCTCCCCCACCGGGCCGTGGACCGACTCCGGCGCGCCCGTGGTGCAGCCTCGGCCGGGCGCGAACGACGACTTCCTGTGGACGTTCGACCCGTCGCACGTCCGGGGCCCCGACGGCCGGCAGTACCTGTACTACGGCTCCTACTACGGGGGGATCGAGGTCGTCCCGCTGGATGCCACCGGAATCCGCGCGGCCGGAGCGGCGACCAGGGTCGCCATCGACAACACGTACGAGGGGGCCTACGTCGTGCAGCGTGACGGCTGGTGGTACCTGTTCGCCTCCTCGGCCAACTGCTGCGCGGGCCCCAGCACCGGCTACAGCGTCCACGTCGGCCGCAGCCGCGAGCTGACGGGGCCCTTCGTCGACCGTGAGGGCGTGAGGATGGACGTCTCGCGTGCCGGCGGGACGCCGGTCATCGCCCCCAACGGCAACCGCTGGGTCGGCCCCGGGCACAACGCCGTCGTCACCGACCTCGCGGGCCAGGACTGGCTCGCCTATCACGCGATCGACCGGGCCGACCCCTACCTTGACGGTCAGGACGGCATCAACGAACGGCCCATGCTCATCGACCGGTTGGACTGGGTCGACGGCTGGCCGGACGTCCGCGGCGGGGCGTGGGCGTCGCAGACACCTCAGCAGGCACCCGTCACCGGACCTGTCACCGACTTCGCCGACGGCCTCACCGGACCCGGCTGGCGTGCCACGGGCGCCTGGTCGGTGCAGGAGCGCAGCAGCGACGACGCCGGCCCGAGGGCTGTCGCCGACCGTCCCGGCGCCACCCTCACCCGGGCGGTCCGCGGCGGAGCACGCGACGTCCGTGCCGAGGCCGACGTCCGCGGCGGCGGGGCCGGTCTCGTGGTCGGTCTGCCGGGCGCCCGGCAGGTCCGCGCCGTCGTCGGCGACGCCGGGAGCCTCGTGCTGGAGGTCACCGACCGCCGGGGCCGCGTGCTCGGCTCCGGCACCGTGCCGGCGTCGGCCTGGGCCGCACCGCAGGCCTGGCACTCCCTGTCGCTGACGGTCCAGGGCGGTGTCGCGCGTGCCGAGCTCAGCGACGCCCGCCTCGGCGACCCGCTCGCGACGGCCGCGATCGACGTCCCCGGTCTCACGTCGGGTCAGGTCCGCACGTCGGGTCAGGTCCGCACGTCGGGTCAGGTCCGCACGTCGGGTCAGGTCGGTGCGTCGGGTCAGGTCGGTGCGGTGGGTCAGGTCGGTGCGGTGGGTCGGGTCGGTGCGGTGGCCACCGCCGCGGGCGCGGAGGTTGACAACCTCAGCGTCGTGCCGCTCGCGGTCCCGGTCGGGCCCGAGCCCGCCGATGGGGTCGGCACGCTCGACCCGGCGCTGTCGGAGGAGTTCGACGCCGGGCTGGGCCCGCGCTGGCGCGAGCTGCGCAGACCCGTGACCCGGGTGGAGGCCGGCGAGCTGCGCTGGGGGGTCCAGGAGGCCGACCTGTCCGGTCCCGGGGGGAGCGCCGCCCTGCTGCTGCAGGACCCGCCCGAGGGCGACTGGACGGTCGAGACGCTCGTCGACGTGTCCCAGCTCGGCACCGACACCGTCCGCAACTTCCAGCAGGGCGGGATCGTCGTGCGGGTCGACGACGACCGGTGGGTGCGGCTGTCGACCGTGGCCATCTTCAACACCCGTCAGAACGAGTTCGGCATCGAGCAGCCCTACGCCGGACGGGTGTCCGGGGGCGGCACCATCGTCGGCCCGCCCGGGGACGACTCCTGGCTCCGGGTCGCGCACCGGACCGCCCCCGACGGTGAGCACCTGTTCACCGCCTCGACCAGCCGCGACGGTTCGACCTGGGTCACGGGCGGAACCTGGACCATGCCCGCGGGCTCGGTGTTCGAGGTGGGCCTCTTCTCTGGCGGAGGTGTCCCCGGTGGTGGCACACCCCCCGCCGAGGTCGGCTTCGACTACCTGCGCTGGTACCGGGACTGACGCAGCCACCACCACGGACCGCACCACCAGGAACCGCACCACGAAGCACCGCACCACCAGGAACCGCACCACGAAACACCGCACCAGGAACCGCACCACGAAGCACCGCACCAGGAACCGCACCACGAAGCACCGCACGGCGACCGGATGCACCGGGGGCCGTTCCACGAGGAGGTGGGCACATGTTCGACCGACCCCAGCCGATGACCCGGCGGGCGCTGCTCGGCCTGGGCGGCGTCGCAGGCCTCGGCCTGGCCGGCTGCGCCGCGACGGCCCCCCTAGTCGACGTCGGCCCGGCGCTGCCCGACAGCGGCTACGACGGGCCGCCGGTACGGCTGAGCTACTGGACGGGCTTCACCGGCGGTGACGGCCCGACCATGCGGGCCATCGTCGATCAGTTCAACGGCAGCCAGGACCTCATCACGGTCGAGATGAACACCGTGCAGTGGGGGCAGTACTACCAGCGGGTCGCCGCCGCGGTGCACGCAGGCAAGGGACCGGACGTCGGCGCCCTGCAGATCGACCAGCTCGCCACCCAGAGCGCCCGCCAGACGCTCAACCCTCTGGACGACGTGCTCGGCGAGCTCGCCGTGTCCTCCGACGACTACCCGGCGGAGGTCTGGGACGGCGGGGTCTTCCGCGACCAGCGGTTCGGGGTCCCCCTGGACGTGCACTCCCTGGCCTCCTACGCCAACCGCGGCATGCTCGACGAGGCCGGTCTCGGCGAGATCCCCACCGACGGCGCGGAGTACCTCACCTTCCTGCAGGAGGCACAGGGAGCCGGGATCGAGGAGCCGTTCTGGATGCCCAACCGGTGGCCGGCGCACCTGATGTTCCTGTCGCTGCTGTGGCAGTTCGGGGGTGAGCCCTACGCCGAGGACGGCACGCAGGCGACCTTCGACAGCGACGCCGGTGTGCAGGCGCTGGAGTGGATGAGGGGCGTCGTGGAGAGCGGGCTCAGCCCGGACAACGTCGCCGTCGACTCCCAGTACACCGCCTTCAAGGACAACCGCGGCGCGGTCACCTGGGACGGGATCTGGCAGATCAACGACGTCGGCGGGACCGAGCTGGACTGGGAGCTCACCCCGGTCCCCACGGTCGGCCCCGACCCTGCGGTCTGGGCCAGCTCGCACCAGCTGGTGCTGTTCAAGTCGCGGCAGCCCGATGACAACAGGCTGCAGGCGGGCAAGGAGTTCATCCGGTACCTGGCCGAGAACTCGGCCGCATGGGCCGAGTCCGGCATGATCCCGGCCCGGTCCTCGGCCCGCGAGGAGCCGCAGTTCCTGGACAGCACGTCGTCCTCGATCGCCGACGCCGTGCCCACGATGCGTTTCCTGCCGGCCGTGCCCGCGCTCGGCGACGTCCAGGCCCAGACCCTCGAGCTCGCCGTCAGCGACGCCGTCCTCGGCCGCGCGGCGCCGGCCGAGGCGCTACGGGCGCAGGCCGCCCGGGCCACCACCCTCATGCAGGCGAACCTCGAGAAGTTCGGAGGCAACTGATGAGCCAGACCGCTACGTCCGCCGCTCCGGCGGCTGCGACCGCCTCCGGGCGCGCCTCGACCGCCACGGGACACCGTCGCCGCCCGGGCGAGGCCCGTACCGCCTGGCTCTTCCTGGCGCCGTACCTGGTGCTGTTCACGGTGTTCGTCCTGTTCCCGATCGTGTACGGCCTCTGGATCAGCCTGCACGCCTACGACTTCACGCTGCCGGAGAAGCCGTTCGTCGGCCTCGCCAACTACACCGGCCTGTTCGACGGCAGCTCACCGTTCGCCGGACCGTTCTGGAGCTCCATGCAGGCGACGTGGCTGTTCACGCTGCTGACGGTGCCGCTGCTCCTGGTGATCCCGCTGCTGGTCGCCATGCTCATGAACGGCAAGTTCCCCGGCCGCACGGTGTTCCGGGCGATGTACTTCGCGCCCTACGTGCTCGGCGTTGCCGTCGTGTCGGTGCTGTGGCGCTACCTGCTCGACGGCAACATCGGCCTGGTCAACCACTACGCGGGCCGCATCGGGCTGCCGGACACGACGCCGTGGCTGACGGAGCTGCCCTGGGCATGGGCGTCACTGGTCTTCGTCACCGTCTGGTGGACGCTCGGGTTCAACGCCGTCATCTACCTCGCGGCGCTGCAGGAGATCTCCGCGGACCTCTACGAGGCCGCCCGGGTCGACGGTGCCAACGCCTGGCAGCGGTTCCTCAACGTGACCCTGCCGGGCCTGCGCCCGGTGCTGATCTTCGTCACCAGCGTCACCCTCATCGCCAGCGTCAACATGTTCGGCCAGTCGTGGCTGATGACCCAGGGCGGACCTGGCACGGAGACCCGGACGGCGATCTACCAGATCGCCGACACCGGTCTGACGAACTTCACCTCGGGGGCGGCGTCGGCGATGTCGACGCTGTTCACCGTCTCCCTGATCCTCGTGAACATCGTGGTGTTCATGCTCCTGCGGGAGCGCACCGCCGCACCGAAGGGGGCTCGTCGATGAGCACCGCAACCTCTCCCGCACCCGCCGGGCGCACCCACCCGGCGGGACCGCCCGCCCGCGCCGAGACGACCGCGACCGACCGACGCCGGGGCAGGCCGCACCCGGGCCGCCGCATCGCCGCCTACGTCGCCCTGCTGCTGCTCACGCTGCTGTTCATCAGCCCGCTGCTGTACATGCTCGTCACGTCGTTCAAGACGACGGCGGAGGCGGGCTCCGCGACGCCGCAGTGGATCCCCGACGCACCGACCCTGGACGCCTACCGCGAGATCCTCGGGAACCCGGCGACGCCGGTGCTGCGGTGGTTCCTGAACAGCCTGCTGGCGGCGACGCTGCAGAGCCTGCTCATCGTCGCGACGGCGGCCCTGGCGGCGTACGCGCTCGCCCGGTTGGACTTCCCCGGCAAGAAGGTCGTCACGCTGCTGATCCTCGCCACGCTGTTCGTGCCGCCGGTGACGCTGCTCATCCCCAACTACCTCATCGTCGGGCAGCTCGGCTGGCTGGACAGCCTGGCGGCGATCGTCGTCCCGGGCGCCGCGGGGGCGTTCGGGGTCTTCTTCCTGCGGCAGTTCTTCATCAGCCTGCCGATGGAGCTGGAGGAGGCCGCCGCCCTGGACGGGGCCAACCGGTTCCAGGTCTTCTGGCAGGTGATCCTGCCGCTGTCCCGACCGGCGCTGGTCACCCTGGCGATGCTGTCGTTCCTTACCAACTGGAACGACTTCCTCTGGCCGGTGTTCACGCTGTTCTCTCCGGAGAACCAGACCCTCAGCGCCGGGTTGTCGACGCTGCAGAACGCCAACGCGGTGCGCTACGACCTGCTCATGGCTGGCGCGATGATCGCGAGCGTCCCGGTGCTCCTGCTGTTCATCGCCTCCCAGCGCTACGTCGTGGAGGGCGTGTCCCGCGCGGGCGTCAAGGGCTGACACCCCCTCCCCGGTGGTCATGCACGGTTGCGACCGCAGGCAGCCGTGCATGAGCACCGGGGACGGGCGCGCGGGACCGGCTCCGGGAGCGGGGACACTGGAGGGGTCATGACGTCTGCACCGAACCCCCACGACCAGCTCGACGACCCGACCGACGCCTCCGGGGCGCTGGCCGCGATCGCCGCCACCCTGCCCACCGCGGCGACCGCCCCGCTGGCCGGTGTCGTCGCCGGCACGGGCCCGGACGAGGTCCTGGAGCTGCTGACCGGCTGGACCCGGGACACCGGGCTGACGCTGTACCCCCTCCAGGAGGAGGCGCTGCTGGAGCTCGCGGCGGGGTCGAACGTCGTGCTGTCCACCCCGACCGGGTCGGGCAAGTCCATGGTCGCCCTCGGCGCCCACGCCCTGGCGCTGGGCGAGGGCCGGCGGACGTTCTACACGGCCCCCATCAAGGCGCTGGTGAGCGAGAAGTTCTTCGCGCTCTGCGAGGTCTTCGGCGCCGACCGGGTGGGGATGATGACCGGTGACGCCGGTATCAACACCGACGCCCCGATCGTGTGCGCGACCGCTGAGGTGCTGGCGAACCTGGCGTTGCGGCAGGGCCGGGCGGCCGACGTCGGCCAGGTCGTGATGGACGAGTTCCACTACTACGGCGACCGGGACCGTGGCTGGGCCTGGCAGGTCCCGCTCATCGAGCTCGTCGACGCCCAGTTCGTCCTGATGAGCGCGACGCTCGGCGACATGACCGGCCTGGCGAAGCGGATGGAGGAGCGGACGGGACGCCCGACCGCGCTGGTCACCAGCGCCGAGCGGCCGGTCCCGCTGGGTTTCGAGTTCTCCAAGGAGCCGCTGCACGAGGCCGTCGAGCTGCTGCTGCGCGGCGACCAGGCCCCGGTCTACGTGGTGCACCCGACCCAGGCCAACGCCCTGGAGCACGCCTCCAGCCTGATGAGCAGCACCGTCCGGACCAAGGAGCAGAAGGAGGCGATCCGGGCCGAGGTCGGAGCGTTCCGCTTCGGCACCGGGTTCGGCAAGACCCTGTCGCGCCTGGTCGCCGCCGGTGTCGGCGTCCACCACGCCGGCATGCTGCCCCGCTACCGACGCCTGGTGGAGCGGCTCACCCAGCGCGGGCTGCTGGCGGTGGTCTGCGGCACCGACACCCTCGGCGTCGGCATCAACGTCCCGATCCGGACCGTGCTGATCGTGTCGCTGACCAAGTACGACGGGCGCAAGGTGCGGCTGCTGTCGGCGCGGGAGTTTCACCAGGTCGCCGGGCGCGCCGGCCGCGCCGGGTACGACACCTCCGGGCACGTCGTCGTCCAGGCACCCGAGCACGTGATAGAGAACGAGCGAATGGCCGCGAAGGCGAGCAACGACCCGGCCAAGCGCAGGAAGATCGTCAAGAAGAAGCCCGTCCCGGGCACGGTCACCTGGGGCGAGGAGACGTTCGACCGGCTCGTGCACGCTCAGCCGGAGTCGCTGAGCTCCCACTTCCGCATCAGCCACGCCATGCTGCTGAACGTCGTGGCACGACCGGGTGACGCGTTCACCGCCGTCCGGCACCTGATCGAGGACTCCGACGAGCCCCGCAGCCGACAGCTGCACCACATGCGCCGGGCGATCTCGGCCTACCGCTCCCTGCTGACGGCCGGTGTCGTGGAGCGCGTCGACCCGCCGGACGCCGACGGACGCACGGTACGGCTCACCGTCGACCTGCAGCGGGACTTCGCGCTCAACCAGCCGTTGTCGACCTTCGCGCTGGCCGCGGTGGAGCTGCTGGACAAGGAGTCGCCGGACTACGCCCTGGACGTGGTCAGCGTCATCGAGGCCACCCTGGACGAGCCTCGCCAGGTGCTCGCCGCCCAACGCAACGCCGCCAAGGGCGAGGCCGTCGCCGGTATGAAGGCCGACGGGATCGAGTACGAGCAGCGGATGGAGCTGCTGGAGGAGGTCAGCTACCCGCAGCCGCTGGCCGAGCTGCTGCAGCAGGCGTTCGACACCTACGCCGAGGCCCAGCCCTGGGTCGCCGAGTACGAGCTCTCCCCCAAGTCGGTGGTCCGCGACATGGTCGAGCGGGCCGCGACGTTCACCGAGTACGTCCGCGCCTACGACCTGATCCGCTCCGAGGGAGTGCTGCTGCGCTACCTGGCCGACGCCTACCGGGCGCTGCGACAGACGGTGCCCGAGGACGCCCGCACCGAGGAGCTGCGCGACCTGGTCGAGTGGCTGGGCGAGCTGGTGCGGCAGACCGACTCCTCGCTGCTGGACGAGTGGGCCCAGCTGGCCGCCGGTACCGACGAGCACGGCGAGGTGCGACCGGGCTCCGTCGACGACGGCCCTCCCCCGGTCACCCGCAACGTCCGCGCGTTCCGCGTGCTGGTCCGCAACGAGCTGTTCCGACGGGTCCGGATGGCGTCGCTGCGGCACTGGAACCCGCTCGGTGAGCTCGACGCCGAGCACGGCTGGGACGCCGAGCGCTGGCGCGAGGCCCTGCAGGCCTACTTCGCCGAGCACGACGAGATCGGCACCGGTCCGGACGCCCGCGGCCCCGACCGGTTCATGGTCACCGTGCAGCCGGGGGTGTGGAAGGTGCGGCAGGCCTTCGACGACCCGGCCGGCCACCTGGACTGGGGCATCAGCGCCGAGGTCGACCTGGCTGCCTCGGACGAGGCCGGCGAGGCCGTGGTGCGGGTCGTCGACGTCGGGCAGCTGTAGCAGCACTGGTATCACTTCGGTACCATCGCCCCATGGCGATGACCCTGCGCACCGACTCCGTGCTTGAAGCCGCGCTGGAGGCGCTGGTGGAGCGCGAGGGCCTGTCTCGGCAGGAGATCGTCCGCCGAGCCGTGCTCGAACGCTACGAGAGGTCCGGCCACACCGACCGGGTCGGGGAGGCCGGCGAGCGGCTCGCCGAGCGGTGGAGCGACGTCCTGTCCCGCCTCGGCACGGTCTGAGCGGTGGAGCACCTCGACGTCGAGGACCTGCTTCGCCTCACCCGGGTGCTGGGAGCGGGCCCCGTCCGGGACCTGGGCCTGCTGGACGCTGCAGCCAACCGCCCGGGGGCCAGCGCGTTCGGCGAGGACGCCTACCCGACGACCGAGACCAAGGCGGCAGCCCTCCTGCACTCGGTGGTGTCCAGCCACCCGCTCGCCGACGGCAACAAGCGGCTCGGCTGGCTGGCCTGCGTGGTGCTCCTCGACCTGAACGGGCTCCGCCCGGACCTCGGCGACGAGGAGGCTTTCGAGCTCGTCATGAGGGTCGCCGAGGGCCGGCTCGACGGCGTGGCCGACATCGCAGCCGCCCTCCGGTGCACCGAGGCCTGACCGCGCCGGCCCCCCGCCACGCCGCTCGCGTGCTGCACCCGAACCTACGCTGGCGTAGGTTGGCCCGCAGGGCCGTTCAGAGCGCGGCCAGGAATGAGGACCACCATGACCGTGTCCGACACCACCCGACTGCTGCATGAGCTCGAGCCGGTCGTGGCCGAGAACCTGGACCGGCACCTGGCGACCACCAAGGAGTGGATGCCGCACGAGTACATCCCGTGGGGCCAGGGCCGTGACTACGTGGGTCCGGACGGCGAGCCGTGGCACGTCGAGCAGTCGAGGCTGACGCCCATCGCGCGCACTGCGCTGGAGCTCAACCTCCTCACCGAGGACAACCTGCCCAGCTACCACCGCGAGATCGAGCGCGCGTTCGGCAGCGAGGGCCCGTGGGGCACCTGGGTCGGTCGCTGGACCGCCGAGGAGGGTCGCCACGGCTACGCGCTGCGCGACTACCTGCTGGTGACCCGCGGCGTCGACCCCGAAGAGCTCGAGCGCGCGCGCATGGCGACCATGACCGAGGGCTTCGACTCCGGCGACAAGCCGCTGCTTCGGGTCTGCGCCTACGTGTCCTTCCAGGAGCTCGCGACGCGGGTCTCCCACCGCAACACCGGCAAGTACACCGACGACCCGATCGCCAACAAGCTCATGGCGCGGATCTCGATGGACGAGAACCTGCACATGATCTTCTACCGCAACCTGGTGACGGCCTCCCTGGAGATCGCCCCGGACGAGACGGTCGCAGCCATCCGAGACGAGATCGTCGACTTCCAGATGCCGGGCGCCGGTATCGAGGGCTTCCAGCGCAAGGCGTTCCAGATGGCCCAGGCCGGGATCTACGACCCACGCAACCACCTGGACGACGTCGTCATGCCGCTGCTGCGCCACTGGGGCGTCATGGACATGGACGGTCTGGGACCCGAGGGCGAGCAGGCACGCACGGAGCTCGCCGACTTCATCGCGACCGCGGACGCCCAGGCCACGACCTTCGTGGACAAGCGCGATGCCGCAGCCGCGCGCAAGGCCGCCCGGACCGCCTGACCCCGCCCGCTCAGACCCGCTCGCGCAGCAGCTCGGCTGCGCGGGCGGTGCGGGCCAGGTCCTCGCGGCGCATGCCGCGTGCCGGGTCGCGGGGCTGCGCCTCCAGCGACAGGAACCGCAGCAGCTCGGGGTCCATGCCCACCTGCGACCAGGGGCCGGTGACCATGGCCGCCAGCTGCTCGGGGTCCTCGGCCCGGGCCCCGTCGACGGGGGCCACCACGACCGTGCGCCCCTCCTCCACGTAGCCGGCGATCAGTTCCCACGCCGGCGCGGACGCCCCGGCCGCCGACGCCGGCACCCGGACGGCGAGGCCGTCGGTGCCGCTCTCGGCGAGCAGGGCGACGGGTGCCTCCTCGGCGTGGCAGCGCAGCAGCACCGCCGCGCCGGCCTCGCGGCCGGCCTCGACCAGCAGCCGCAGCCCGTCCCGGACCTCGTTGACCGGCACGGCGCGCAGGGTGTCGTACCCGCTGGCGGTGGGCACCCTGCCCAGCAGGACCGCCGGCAGCGACGGCTCGTCCAGCACCAGAACCAGGTCCACGCCCGAGGCGGCGCGGCGCACGGCGCCCAGCACGTCCGTAAGGCCCTCGGCCAGGGAGCCGACGACGTCACGACGGGCGCCCGGGTCCGACACGGCGACCTCGCCGCGCTGGCGCTGCAACGACGCCGCGAGCGTCCACGGGCCCATCACCCCGACGGCGAAGGCCTGGGCGCGGGCGACCTCCTCGCCGCGCTCGGCGAGGGCGTCGAGGTCCTGGCCCCACCAGGACCGGCCACGCGCGAGGTCGCGGCCCGGCCGGTCGACGAGCCGCCACCCGGACGGCTGCAGGTCCACGGGCAGGTCCACCAGGAAAGACGCGCTGCGACCGACGGGGTCGGCACCGACGCCGCGAGCGGCGAGCTCGGGCAGGAAGGGCAGGTGCCCGTCACCCAGCTCGCCGAGCACGACGTCGAGGGCGTGGTCCGGACGGGTGCCGGCCAGCGCAGCCGGGGCGCCGGCCCACGGCCCGTCGGGCAGCCTCACCATCGCTGGTGGACCAGGGGGCGCAGGTGGGTGTCGTAGACGGCGGCGACCGCGGCGCGCTGGTCGTCGCTCAGCGGCGCCGTGCCCGCGACCGCGGCGTTGCGACGGGCCTGGTCGGCGTTGCGGGCACCCGGGATCACCGTGGTGACCCCGGGGGTGTCGATGACCCAGCGCAGCGCGAGCTCCGCCAGCGGGCGGTCACCGGCTACGTCCTTCAGGTCCTCCACCGCGCGCAGGCCGACGTCGAACGGGACCCCGGCGAACGTCTCGCCGACGTCGAACGCCGAGCCGTCGCGGTTGTAGGTCCGGTGGTCGTCCGCCGCGAACGTGGTCGAGGCGTCGTAGCGGCCGCTCAACAGGCCCGAGGCCAGCGGCACCCGGGCGATGATGCCGACCCCGGCCTCCTGGGCGGCGGGCAGCACCTGCTCCAGCGGCTTGAGCCGGAACGCGTTGAGGATGATCTGCACCATCGCGACACCGGGGCGGGCGATAGCCGTGAGCGCCTCCTCGCAGCGCTCGACGCTGACGCCGTAGGCCTTCACGGAGCCGTCCGCGACGAGCGCGTCGAGCGCGTCGAAGACCGCGTCGTCGGAGTAGACCGGGGTCGGCGGGCAGTGCAGCTGCACCAGGTCGAGGCTCTCGACGCCGAGGTTGTCGCGCGAGCGGTCGGTCCAGGCCCGCAGGTTCTCGGCGGTGAACTGCTCGGGCACGTGCGGGTCGGCACGGCGACCGACCTTGGTCGCGGCCAGGAGGTCGGCGCCCGCCTGGGCCGAGGCCCGGCCGACGAGTCGCTCGCTACGGCCGTCACCGTAGACGTCCGCGCTGTCCAGGAACGTGACACCGGAGCCGAGGGCTCCGTCCAGGGTGGCGAGGGCGTCGTCGTCGGACACGTCCCCCCAGTCGGCACCGAGCTGCCAGCAGCCGAGGCCGACGACGGACAGGTGGCGATCGAGGCGGGGGACGAATCGGGACTCCATGCCTCGAGCCTAGGGCTGCGACCGTCGCCCGCCGACCGGGCGCGGCTCAGCCGACGGCCAGCCTGTACCCCATCCCGCGGACGGTCTCGATGCGCTCCCGACCGACCTTGCCACGCAGGTAGCGGACGTAGACGTCGACGACGTTGGAGCCGGGGTCGAAGTCGTATCCCCACACCCGGGACAGCAGCTGCTCGCGGCTGAGCACCTGGTCGGGGTGACGCATGAAGACCTCCGCGAGGGAGAACTCGCGTGCGGACAGCTCCACGGTGCGGCCCGCCACGTCGGCCCGGCGGGTCCGCAGGTCCAGGCTGAGCGGTCCTACCCGCAGCACGGTCTCCTTCGCGGTGGACGCGGCCGCGCCGCGCAGCCGCAGCCGGACCCGGGCCAGCAGCTCCTCGAACGCGAACGGCTTGCTGACGTAGTCGTCGGCACCCATGGACAGCCCCGTGACGGTGTCGTCGACGGCGTCGCGGGCGGTCAGGATGATGACGGGGATGGTGAAGCCCGCCGCCCGCAGCGCCCGGAGCACCGAGAAGCCGTCCATCAGGGGCAGCCCGATGTCGAGGATGACGAGGTCGACGTCGTCGCTGCGGGCGAGGTCCAGCGCGCTGACCCCGTCGGGGGCGACCAGGGTGGTGAAGCCGTTGGAGCGGAGCCCCTTCTCCAGGAAGCTGACGATCCGGGGTTCGTCCTCGGCGATCAGGATGCGGTTCACGGCTGTCCTCTCTGGGGCCGGGGCGGGGCGACCGGACCGGTGGGGGCGTGGAGCGTGGTACCACGAGCGTTGGTGTCACGAGCGGTGGTGTCGACCTCGTCCGCAGGCGCGGGCGGCGCCCCCCGGTTGTCGACGGGGTCGAGACGCTCCAGGGAGCCGGGGGGCGGCTCCCAGGGCAGGTCCAGCACGAAGGTCGCGCCGTCACCGGGGGCGTTCTCCAGCAGGACGTGGCCGCCGTGCCCGACCGCGATGGCCTGCACGATGGCGAGGCCGAGCCCGGTCCCGGAGTCACGGGTCTCGCCCTGGCCGCGGCCGAACCGCTGAAAGATGCGTTCCTCGTCGGCGGGGTCGACGCCGGGGCCGGTGTCGCGCACCCACAGCTGGACGCGGTCGCCGCCCGGGTCGTCGTGGGAGCGCACCCGACCGGAGCCCACGGCGACGACGTCCCCGTCGTAGGTGTGGGAGACGGCGTTGCTGGCCAGCTGCAGCAGCGCCTGGGTGACGCGGGCACGGTCGAGCATGATCTCCCCGGCCGCGAGGCCGTCGATGCGCCACTGCCGCTTCGCGAGGCCCGCGAGCTTCTCCACGACCTCGTCGGTGAGGACGGTGACGTCGACCGGTTCCGGGCGGACGAAGTCGGGCCGCTCGGACTTCGCCAGGGTTATCAGGTCGTCGACCAGCCGGGACATCCGGTCCAGCTCGTCGAGGACCAGCTCACGCGTGGCCCGGACGTCGGAAGGGTCCTGGGGGTCTACCAGGTCCAGGTGGCCGCGCACGATGGTCACAGGTGTCCTCAGCTCGTGGCCAACGTCGTTGAGCAGGTCCCGCTGGCTGGCGAAGGCCCCCTGGAGCCTGTCGAGCATGTCGTTGAACCGGTGGCCCAGCTCGGAGATCTCGTCGCTGCCGCGCACGTCGATGCGCCGGGACAGGTCGTGGTCGTTGATGCTGGCTGCGGCGTTGCGCAGCTGACCCAACGGCTGCAGCAGCCAGCCCACGGCCGCGGCGACCACGACGACCGCGCCGTAGACGACCGCCCGCTCGAAGATGGTGCCGGTCACCTCGTCGTACTCCTTCTGGGTCAGGTAGGTGGCGACGAAGACGGCCTCTCGCGGGTCGGCCGGGTCCTCCACCGGCACCACGGCGAAGGTGAGCGGACCCTGCGAGGTCGTGGTGAAGCCGTAGCTCGGTGGCACCGCGGCGAGGATGTCCGCGATCGCCTCGTACTCCAGGGCGAGGTCGAAGGACGGGGTGGATCGCTGGAGGGCGACCATCTCGCCCTCGACGAAGCCGAGGAGATACTGGTTCTCCTCCGGCGGGGAGGATGCCACGAGGGTGCCGAGGACGTCGTCCAGACCGTCCCAGGGTGTCCCCCGCACCGGGTTGACGCCGCCGCGGGCCAGGCTCTCGAACTCGTCGACCTCCTGCTCGAGCTCCTCCGAGACCCGTTCCTCGAGGTCGTTGAACTGCACGAAGTGGCTGAGGAACGCGGAGACGGCGAGCCCCAGGACGACGAGCAGCACCATGGAACCGATCACCTGTGTGCGCACGGAGCTGAACGCGCCGCGCAGCCAGCGCCTCGTGCCAACAGGAGGGCTCGGGTGGCTCGGGTGGCTCGGGTGGCTCGGGTGGCTCGGGTGGCTCGGGTGGCTCGGGTGGCTCGGGTGGCTCGTACGATCAGTCGTCATCGTCGGACCCGTCGTCGTCGGTCTCGCTGTCATCGGTGTCGTCGTCGTCATCGTCATCGTCGTCGTCGTCGTCGTCGTCGTCGACGGCATCGTCATCGGTGACGTCGTCGCCGTCACCGTCAGCTCCGTCATCACCGTCGCTGCTGCTGTCGTCGTCGCCGCTGTCGTCGTCAGGGGCCACGTCGGGTGCGTCGTCGGCCCCGCCCTCGTCCGCCCCGTCGTCGTCGTCACCGTCGTCCTGGGGCGGTGGCGCCGGGGCCGGCACCGGAGGCGGTGGGGGCTCCGGGGTGGGCGTCGGTTCCGGGGTCGGGGTCTGGGGGGGCTCCGGGGTGGGCGTCGGTTCCGGGGTCTGGGTGGGGGTCGGGGTCGGGGTAGGGATAGGGGTGTGGGTCTGGGCAGGTGTGAGGATCGTCGTGGGGGTGGGAGCAGGCGAGGGGGTCGGGCTGGGGGCCACCGAGGCCTCCGGGGTGCCGACCTGCACCGCCTGCAGAGACGGCCGGGACGGCGCGACCAGCAACGCGGCCCCGGCCACCGTCAACGAGACCAGCGCGGCCGTGGCCGCAACCAGGACCGCGTTCCGCTCGGTGGAGAACCGCACGTGCCCATCCTGGGTGGCCCGGGTGGTGGCGCGATGAGAACTCGATGAGACGGGTCTCATGGAACGGGCCGTGGCCGGGGGTTGGCTCAGGCAGCCCTGACGGCCCCGACGACCCGGTCACCCTGGTAGAGGGCGACGGTCTGGCCCGCGGCCACGGCGGCGACCGGGCCGGCGGGGTGCAGCAGCAGCCGTTGGGCCGACACCGCGGCGACGGTGGCGGAGAACGCCGCGGCGTGAGCACGGACCTGGACCCGGACCGTGTCACCGACCGCGGGCGGCGGCCCCAGCCAGACCGGGTCGTCACCGGCCAGCTCCGCGACCAGCAGGTCGGCGGCGCCCCCCACCGTCACCGTCCGGTCCACGGGGCTGATCGACAGCACGTAGCGGGGCGCGCCGTCCGGGCCCGGTCGGTCGAGCTGCAGGCCGCGGCGCTGCCCCACCGTGAAGCGGTGGGTGCCCTGGTGGCTGCCGACCTGTCGACCCTCCCGGTCCAGGACGGCCCCCGGCGCGCTGCCGAGGCGCCGCTCGAGCCAGCCGGCCGTGTCGCCGTCGGCGATGAAGCAGATGTCGTGGCTGTCGGGCTTGCCCGCGACCGCGAGGCCGCGCCGGTCGGCCTCCTCGCGCACCTCGTCCTTGCTGAGCACGTCACCGAGCGGGAACAGCGCGTGGCTCAGGCGGTCCCGGCGAACGGATGCCAGCACGTAGGACTGGTCCTTGGCCGGGTCCGCGGCCCGGTGCAGGGTCGCCCCGTCCAGACCCGGGACCGTGCGCGCGTAGTGACCAGTGGCGACGGCGTCGAACCCCAGCGCGAGCGCCCGGTCCAGCAGCGCCGAGAACTTGATCCGCTCGTTGCAGCGGATGCAGGGGTTCGGGGTGCGCCCGGCTGCGTAGGCGGCGACGAAGTCGTCGACGACGTCGGCCTCGAACCGCTCGGCCAGGTCCCAGACGTAGAACGGGATGCCGAGCACGTCGGCGCTGCGCCGGGCGTCCCCGGCGTCCTCGACGCTGCAGCAGCCGCGCGACCCGGTGCGCTGCTGGCCGGGCTGCCGCGACAGGGCCAGGTGGACGCCGACGACCTCGTGCCCGGCGTCCACGACCCGCGCTGCGGCGACCGCTGAGTCGACGCCGCCGCTCATGGCCGCGAGCACCCTCACCTCCAGGCCCCCACGCGTGGCAGGACCGGGCGGAGGACACCGCTCAGGACGACGCCGACGACGCGGCTCACGACGCGGCCGCCGTCCCGGAGACCCGCGCCGAGGCGGCCCGGGCACGCTGCAGCAGACTGGGGAGCACCGCGAGCACCCGGTCGACGTCGGCCGGCACGCTGGTGCGCCCGAACGAGAACCGCAGCGCACCGCGGGCCTCGTGCTCCGGCACGCCGAGGGCGCGCAGCACGTGCGAGGCCTCCGGGACCCCGGCGCGACAGGCGGACCCGGTCGACACCGCGATGTCCTGGGCGTCGAACAGGTACAACAGCGAGTCGCCCTCGCAGCCTGCGAACGTGACGTGCAGGTTGTTCGGCAGCCGGGCACCGGGGGCCAGCGGGTCCGCGCCCCGCACCACCACGGTCGGGTCGAGAAGGCGCACGCCCGCGGCCAACCGGTCCCGCAGGGCGGCGACCTGCGCCGCGCCCGCAGGCTGCTCGGCCACCGCCTCGGTCACGGCGACCGCGAGGGCGGCGGCGGCCGCCACGTCGACGGTGCCCGAGCGCACCCCCCGCTCCTGACCACCGCCGTGCACGACCGCGTCGAGCTCGACGCCGCGGCGCACCACGAGCGCACCGGAACCGACCGGGGCGCCGATCTTGTGACCGCTGACGGCGGTGGTGTCTGCACCGAGGGAGCCGAGCGGCTCGGCGAGCCAGCCCACCGCCTGGACGGCGTCCACGTGGACGGGGACCCCGACGTCGTGGGCGGCTGCGACCAGCGCGGCGACCGGCTGGACCGTACCCACCTCGTTGTTGGCCCACATGCAGGTCAGCAGCGCGATCCGCCCCGGCTCCCGGGCCAGCAGGGCACGGCTGCCGGCGAGGTCCACCAGGCCGTCGGCGTCCACCGGCAGCCAGAGCACCTCGGCGCCCCGCTCCTGCTCCAGCCACAGCACGCAGTCCAGGACGGCGTGGTGCTCGACCGGGGAGCAGAGCACGCGGGTGCGCGCCGCGTCGCCGCGGTGCCGCGCCTCGAACAGGCCCTTGACGCCGAGGTTGTCCGCCTCGGTCCCGCCTGCGGTCAGGACGACCTCGCTGGGCCCGACCCCGAGCGCTCGCGCCAGCGCCTCACGCGACTCCTCCAGGGTGCGCCTGGCCGCTCGTCCGGCACCGTGCAACGAGGACGGGTTGCCCCCCGCCGCGACGGCCTCCTGCCATGCCTGCGCGGCCGAGGCCCGCACGGGCGTGGTCGCCGCGTGGTCCAGGTACGCCGTCACCGGTAGAGCGTAAGCCGCGCGGGCAGGCGCCTCAGGCCTTGCGGCGCTCGACCTCGGCGGTCACCGCGGGGAGCACGGTGGACAGGTCGCCGACCACCCCGAAGTCGACCATCTCGAAGATGGGCGCCTCGCCGTCCTTGTTGATGGCGACGACCACCTTGGAGGTCTGCATCCCGGCCTTGTGCTGGATCGCCCCCGAGATGCCGGCTGCGACGTAGAGCTGGGGCGAGACGGTCTTGCCGGTCTGGCCGACCTGGTTGCTGTGGGGGTACCAGCCGGCGTCGACGGCCGCCCGGCTCGCGCCGACGGCACCGCCCAGCGCGTCCGCCAGCGCCTCGACGGAGCGGAAGTCCCCGTCGGTGCCCCGTCCGCCCGAGACGACGATCGACGCCTCCGACAGCTCCGGCCGCCCGGTGGCGGGCTTGACGCTGCGCTCGACGATCCGGGCGCCCTTGGCCACCTCGGACACCGTCGGCGTGAGCGTGGTGACGGTGCCTGCGGCCGGTGCCACCTCAGGGGCGACCGTGTTCGGCTTGACGGTCAGCAGCGGCGTTCCGCGGACGACGGACGACGTCGTGGACCAGGAGCCCGCGAACACCGACTTGGTCGCCACGACGGTGCCGTCGACGACCTGCACGTCGACGGCGTCGGTGATCAGACCGGACCCGCTGCGCACGGCGAGACGGGCGGCGATCTCCTTGCCCTCCGGGCTGTTTGCCACCAGCACCGCCGCGGGGGCGCGCTCGGCGACGAGGTCGGCGAGCACCTCGGACTTGGGCGCCACCAGGTGCTCGGTGACGTCGTCACCGCTGACCAGCACCACCTCGGTGGCGCCGTGCTCGGCCAGGACGGCCGGGACGCCGTTCCCTGGGTCCGCCCCGAACACGACGGCGACCGGGTCGCCGATGCGCCGGGCGAGCGTCAGCAGCTCGAGGGCGGCCTTGCGGACGGTGCCGTCGGTGGTGTCGACGACGACGAGGACCTGTGCCATGCGGGGCTCCTGCCGGTTCGGGGGGTTCGTCAGACGAGCTTCTGGGCGGCGAGGAAGTCGACGAGGCGGGCGGCACCGTCGCCGCCGTCGTCGACCACCACGGTGCCCGCCGCCTTGGCGGGACGTGCGTCGGCGGAGGTCGCCCGGGTCCACGCGGCGTCCAGGCCCACCTCGGCCGGGTCGACGCCGATGTCGGCGAGCGTCCAGTGCTCGACCGGCTTCTTCTTGGCGCCCATGATTCCCTTGAAGGACGGGTAGCGCGGCTCGTTGACCTGGTCGGTGACGCTGACCAGGGCGGGCAGGGTCGCCTCGACGACCTCGCTGCTGGCGTCGCCGTCACGGCGGATCCGGACGCTGCCGGCCCCGCCGCCGTCGACGCTCAGGCTGACCTCGGAGGCGTAGGTGACCTGGGGCACCGCGAGACGCTCGGAGACCATGGCGGGGACCACGCCCATGCTGCCGTCGGTGGAGGCCATGCCGGTGACGACCAGGTCAAAGCCCACCGTGCGCAGCGCGGCGGCCAGCACCAGGGAGGTGGCCATGGCGTCAGAACCGTGAACGGCGTCGTCGTCGACGTGGACGGCGCGGTCGGCACCCATCTGCAGGGCCTTCTTAATGGCGTCCTTGGCGTCGGCGGGACCGACGGTGAGCACGACAACCTCGACGTCCTCGCCCGCCTCCTTCAGGCGGACGGCCTCCTCCACCGCGTACTCGTCCAGCTCCGACAGCAGGCCGTCGACGGCCTCGCGGTCTGTCGTGGTGTCCGCGGCGAACCCGCGGTCCCCCTGTGCGTCCGGCACGTGCTTGACGCAGACGACGATCTTCATGCCAGGGCCCTCTCCACTCGGTGCGTCCCGGGCACCCCCCGCCCCGCAGGGACGGCGACAGCGCCGAAGGCTATGTTACCCGCCGGTAGCCCTGCCCGTCGCCGGGCCGCCTGCCTCGTCGCCGACACCCTCGCGGCCGACACCCTCGCGGCCGACACCCTCGCGGCCGACACCCTCGCGGCCGACACCCTCGCGGCCGACACCCTCGCGGCCGACACCCTCGCGGCCGACACCCTCGCGGCCGACACCCTCGCGGCCTGCGGGCCGCGGTCGTCGCGCGGACGCGACCTTCGCGGCCCGCAGCCGCGCGCGTTCCGCCCGGTCGGCCACCATGACGGCCGGCACCCCGGCGAGGACGACGTCGTCACCATGGTGGCCCCGCACGACCGCGTGCGCCGCCACCACCGTCCCGCGGCCCAGGTCGGTGCCGCGCAGCACGCTGGCCCGCAGCCCCAGCCAGGAGCCCGGCCCCACCCGGACGGGGCTCTTGCGGATGCCCTGGTCCTTGACCGGCCGGGTGACGTCGTCGTGGACGTGGTCGAAGTCGGCGACGTAGCACCAGTCCGCGAGCAGGGTCGCCTCGCCGATGTCCACGTCCAGCCAGCACGTGATGCGCACGTCGGCCCCCAGCACGACCTTGTCCCGCACCCGCAGCGTCCCCTCGTGGGCGCGCAGCACGCAGCCGTCGCCGACGTGGACGAACGCGCCCAGGTGCAGCCGGCCGTAGCCGGGCACGGTCTCGACCCGCACACCCCGGCCCAGGAAGACCATGCCGTGGGTGACCACGTCGGGGTGCAGCAGCCTCAGCCGCAGCAGGCGCAGGTACCGCAGCAGGTAGCCGGGGCCGAGCGCCCGGTGGTCCAGCACCCAGCGCAACGACTGCCGCGACAGGTGGCGGTGCTGCTGGGGGTGCCGCCCCTCGCGGAGCCTGACCGCCCAGGCCCGCACCAGGGGTGAGGTGGCTGGCATGGGTGCGTTCCTAGCAGACCCCCGCCAGCCCGGCGGCGACGGCGGGGACCAGTCGCTCCCCGAGCTCGTGGCCGCCCCCGTCGCTGAGCGACGCCGACCGACCGTGCGCCCCGGGCCGACCGGGCCGACCGGGCTGACCGGGCTGACCGGGCCGACCGGGCACGGGGCCGCCCACGTGACCGGGACCGGACAGCGGCTCCCGGAACGCGTAGACCGCTGCCACCCGCACCGCGGACAGCAGCGCGAGGTCCCGCACCCGGTCGGGGTCCGGCAGCTCCCCGTAGCCGGACAGGAACGCCCGGGCCCGCGACGGGGCGCGCTGCGGCGAGACGCCCGAGACGAGAGCTGCCTGCTCGTCACGCAGCACCAGGTGGACCAGCAGGTTGGCGAGGTCCAGGGCCGGCTCCCCGATAGCGACCAGGTCGAGGTCCAGCACGGCGGCGGAACCGGTGGCCCCGTCGACGACGACCTGCTTGTCGTGCAGGTCCCGGTGCAGGGTCGCGGCCGGGGCGGCTCGTCCGGCGTCCAGGCGCCGGTGGGCGGCGAGTGCCTGGGACCACCAGCCGGCGACCCGGTCCGGTGCCAGGGCGCCGTGCCGGTCGGCCCGTTCGAGCCAGGCGCGGGTGACCTCGACCTCGTCGGCGACCCCGTGCGACCGGGCCTGCGACGGCGGGGCGCCCGCGTGCAGGGCGGCCACCGCCGCCCCCGCCGCGCGCCACGCGACCAGGGCCCGGGAACGGTCGAACGGCCCGATCGCCACCGCGTCGGGGTGGTCGAGCTCGTGCAGCGTGCTGCCCGGCAGCGCCGCGGTCGTCACCGTGCCCGCCACGCGATCGACCGCCAGGACGGAGGGCACGTCGACGCCATCGGGCCGCCAGCCCGCGGAGGTGAGCAGCCCGTCCAGACGCTCCGGGGGGACGACCTTGGTGAACACCTGCCTGCTGCGGTGGCGGACCACGGCGCGCCGCTCGGGGCGGTGCGCGACGAGCTCGGTGTCCGGCTCGAGCAGCAGCGGCGGCAGCCCGACCAGGCGACGGTCGGCGCCGCCCGGCTGCAGCACCACCCCGGTGCCGGTCAGGTGCCGGACCCGGCCGGACGCACCGGACGTGGCACCGGAGTCGGCACCGGAGCGGCTGCTACGGGCGGAGCTTCGAGCGACGTGCGCGGCACGGGCGTCGTCCGCGAACCACTGGGCAGCCACCCAGCCGGGCTCGCGGTCCGCGCCCGTGGGCCGCACGTGCAGCAGCAGGTGCTCCGGCCCGCGCGGCCAGGCCCTGAGGAGGTCGAGGTCGCGGCCGGCAAGGTCCTCGCGCAGACCCTGCAGCCCGCGCGCACCGACGGGCGCCGTGCCCGCTCGCAGACTCACGGCGCACCCGCCGGGAGGCAGCCACGCAGCGCGGCGCGAGCAGCCGCGACGCAGTCGCGGACCTGCTGCGGCCAGCACGGCGAACCCGTCCGGAACGGCTCGGCGGCGCGCCGCAGCAGGTGGGCGGCGGTCCGCACCCGCAAGCTGTCGGCGTCCGGCAGCGGCCGCCGGCCGAGGTAGCCCTCGTGCAGCCTGGTGGTGCGGTCGGCGGCCGTGCCCGGGTCCGACGTCCACCAGGCGGCCGCAGCGCACGCGAGGTCGACCGAGGCGGGGGCGAACGTGGCCTCGTCGAGGTCGATCAGGGCCGCCTGCCCGTCCGGGCGCAGCACCACCTGGTCGGCCGAGAGGTCGCCGTGGACCAGCACCGGGAGGCGGTCGCGCAGCCGCGGCAGGGCCAGCGCGAGCTCCTCGGCGAGGTGACCGGCCGCAGCGTCGGGAAGCAGCACGTCCACCAGCGCGGCCGCCGCCCGCACGCGGTCGGCCTCGTCCTGCCAGGTCGTCGACGCGTGGGGGGGCAGGGGCGCGGCGGCGACGTCATGCAGGCGCGCGACGAGGTCGCCGGCGCGTCGCAGCTCGTCCCCGGCGTCCTGCCCCTGGTCCCGCAGGTGGGCCAGCCGCTCGTCCAGCCCCGCTCCGGGGATGTGCTGGACCGCGACCAGACCGCGTCGGTCGTCCCGACCGAGCAGCAGTGGCAGGGCACCGGGCAGCAGGGGTGCGACTGCGGCGTAGCGGTCGACGGCGTGACGGGCGACCCGCGGCCGATAGGCGCGCAGCACGACCTGGCCTGCACCCGGCCCATCGACCGGCCCAGGCTCGTGACCGGGCGGGACCTCCTCACCGAGCAGGCCGACCCAGCGCCGCTGCGGCTTCCAGGCGAGCGTCCGCCAGCCGCCGGCGGTGTCCGCGACCTCGCGCAGCACCCGGCGGGCGCCCTCGTCGGACGGCGTCAGCCGCTGCAGGGTGGCGGCGGCCCCGCGGCCGTGCAGCCGACCAAGGCCCGGCAGGTCCCGGTCGGCAGCCGGGTGGGCCAGCAGCGCCAGCATGGGTTCGTCGACAACGACGACCGCCGCGCCGGAGCGCTGCAGCGTCTTGTGCAGCTTGGGGGCGCCGTCACGGTGCCAGAGGGCGAGCAGGAGGTCCCCACCCCGCGCGCCCAGCCTGACCCGGGCCACGCCACCGGCGCCCGGCTTGAAGCGCAGGTAGTCGCGCTGGGCACCGGCGGAGGCGGCCACGGGGCCGAGGTGGTCACCCACCCAGCCGGTCAGCACGTCGTCGTCCAGCAGCAGCGCCAGCCCCGGCACGTCGGGCTCGGCGTGCAGCAGCCGGGCCACCTCCGCGGTGGTGCTGCCGCCTCTGTGGCTCGCAGCGGGTGCGCCGGGCGTGCCGTCAAAGAGCCGCACGGGAGTCCTCCTCGGTCGGGGCAGCCGCGCTCGAGCCGCTGCCACGGGACCGGAGCTCGACCGGTGCGGGTCCCAGGACGTCCTCGGGGGTCCCGACCGCGACGACGCGCCCGGCCTCCACGCGCACCACCCGGTCGGCGTCGCGGACGCTCTCGACGTCGTGGGTGACCACGAACGTGGTGCGGCCGCGGGTGAGGCGGCCGAGCGCGGCGACGACCTCGCCCTCCGTGGCGGTGTCCAGACCGGTCAACGCCTCGTCCAGCACGACGACCGGGGAGTCACGGACGGCGGCCCGCGCGATGGCCACGCGCTGCCGCTGACCACCGGACAGCGTGGCGCCCCGCTCCCCCACGACCGTCTCGTAGCCCAGCGGCAGGGCCTCGATGAAGTCGTGGGCGCCCGCGAGGCGGGCCGCGGCGACGACCTGCGCCATGGTCGCCCCCGGCGCACCGCTGGCGATGTTCTCCCGGATGGTGGTGGCGAACAGGACGCTCTCCTGCAGCACGACGGTCACCTGCGAGCGCACCGAGGCGATCGTCAGGTCGCGCAGGTCGTGGCCGTCCAGCAGGACCTGACCACGGTCGGGGTCGCGCAGCCGGGACAGCAGCGTCACCAGGCTGGACTTGCCGGAGCCGGAGGGCCCGACCACGCCGATGCGCTCACCGGGGTGCACGAGCAGGTCGACGTCGCGGAGCACGGGGTGGCCGGGCACGTAGGCCACCGACACGCCCCGCAGCTCGACATGGCCGCGCAGGCGGGGGGCCGGTCGCGCCCAGGAGCGGTCCTGCAGGTCGGGCTCGGTCCGGAGCAGGTCCACGGACCCGCTCGCCGGAGGCGGCCGCCCGCGCCAGGCGACCGGTGTACTTGGCGATGTCGCGCATCGGCTTGAACGCCGTCTTGAGGTAGGTGAGGAAGACCGTCAGCTCACCGGGGGTGAGGGCACCGTCCACCACCCGCAGCGCCCCGACGTAGAGCACGAGACCGGTGGCGACCCCGACCAGCACATCGGTCTTGCGCTCCAGGCCCGCCGCGAGCTTCTTGGCCTTGACGCCCTCCTTCAGGCTCTTGACGTTGTTGCCGCCGAACGCCTTCTGCAGCGGCTTCTCCATGGAGTACGCCTGGACGACCTTCATGGCGCCCAGCGACTCGGTGGCCAGCGATGCGATGGCTCCCTCGTTGACCCGCTGCTTGCGCGAGACGCCGCTGATCCGCCGGGTCAGCCGGACGCTGATGAGCCCGAACACCGGGAAGACCAGGAGCACGACCATCGCGAGCTGCCAGTCCAGGACCAGGATGACCACGAGCATCCCGACCAGGGTGACCAGGTTGCCCAGCAGCGGCATCGCGGCGGTGACGGTGGCCTCCTGCAGGCGGCCGATGTCGCCGGTGACGCGGGTGACGAGGTCGCCCGTGCGGGCCTTCTCGTGGAAGGCGATGGACAGCTTGTTGAGGTGCTCGTACAGCTCGGCGCGCACCCGGGTCAGGACCCGGTTGCCCGCGAGGGCGAACGCGATCGTCATCAGGTACTCCGCCAGCGCCCGCGTCGCCACGACCAGGACCACGGCGATGCTCGCCAGCGCCAGCAGCCGGCCCAGGTCCGCGGGCGGGCTGACACCGATCTCGGCGCCGTTGGCGGTGACGACGGCGTCGATGACGAACTTCAGCGGCCACGGCTCCAGCAGGCGCATGCCCACGCCTGCGAACAGGGCCGCGCCACCGCCCAGCAGCAGCCTCCGCTCCTGCAGGATGTGGGGACGGAACTGACGGAGGGTGCGTCGCAGGCCGGGGGTCGCCTCTCGCAGCGTCTGCGGCCGGGCCATCTCAGGCCACCTCCGCGGGGACGGGCGGGGCCGCAGCGTCCCCGACCCTGGCGAGCGCGGTCACACGGGTGACCACGGACCGCCAGGTGTGGCTGGTCTCGGCGACCACGCGGCCTCGGACACCGCGCAGCGCCCGGGCCCGGGGATCGTCCGCCAGCCGGGCCAGGGCAGCGGCGAGGTCAGCGGGGTCACCGGGACGCACCAGCGTCCCGAGCGCGCCGTCCTGCAGGAGCTCGGCCATCCCGGGGACGCGGCTGGCCACCACGGGCAACCCCGCCGCCAGGTACTCGTAGACCTTGAGCGGGGAGAAGTAGAAGTCCGCCAGGGCGTCGTACGGTGCGCAGCCGACGTCCATCCGGTGCAGCTGTTCAGCCACCTCGGCCGGCGGCAGGGCCCCGACGAGCTCGACGGCGTGGCCGATGCCGAGCCGGGCGCAGCGCTCCTGCAGCGCCTGCCGCTCGGGGCCGTCGCCGACCACCAGCAGCCGCCAGCCGGGGTCTTGGGCCAGCAGCAGCGCGACGGCGTCGAGCAGGTGCTCGGTGCCGTGCCACGGCTTGAGGGTGCCGACGAACCCGACGGTCAGCGGCCGCACGCCCCCGGGGCGACGCACGGCGGTGATGCGTCCGGTGTCCACGCCGTTGGCGACGACGTGCACGTGTGCCGTGGCGGTGAGCCCGCGCGCCCAGGCGGCGACGCCCTCGCTCACGCAGACGACGGCGCCCGCCGCGGCCAGCGCCTCGCGCGCGACGGCCTCGGCACCGGCACGGTCGTGCAGCACCCGGTGGGCGGCCTGCTCCCGCACGAGCGGGGCGTTGACCTCCAGCACAGACGGGACACCGTTGCGGGCGGCCCAGGCCGTGGCCGTCCGTCCCCACAGCGAGTAGCGCTCCAGCACCAGCTCCACCGGTGCGACGCAGTGCAGGCCGGCCAGGACGGCGCCCACCTCGGCGTCGCTGCGACGCGCGGCGTGCTCACGCCCGGCACCCTGGGAACCGGAGACAGGGGGCAGCCGGTGCACCACGACCGCAGCGAGCCCGGCAGGAGCGGGGCCGCCGGTGCGCGGGGTGAGGAGGTGCACCTCGTCGCCCCGGCGCAGCAGCTCGGTGAGCACCGCCTGCAGGTGGACCGAGGCGCCCTTGGACCCGAACACGGGGATCCCTGGGTCGGCGCAGACCACGGCGACCCTCATGCCGGCACCGGCTCGGGTGCGGCCGCGAGGGTCCGACCGTCGGCTGTCGCGCGGGCAAAGACCCGCCGCGGCGCCACGGCCTGGACGTCGCGGTCGAAGCTGTCCTGCACCAGGGCGCGGGCGGCTGCGGCCGTGCGGTGACGGGTCGCCTCGTCGTCCAGCAGCGCCCGCAGCGCCTCCGCCAGCGCGCGCGGGTCGTGCTCGGGGACCAGCACCCCGGTGCGGCCGTGGACGACGGCCTCGGCCATGCCGGTCACGGGGGTGGCGACCACGACGGTCCCCAGCGCCATGGCCTCCAGCACCACCGTGGGCAGCCCGTCCCGGTTGCCGTCCTCGCCCACGACGCACGGTGCCGCCAGGACGGCGGCGCCGGCCACGTGCTCAGGGACCTCGTCCTGGGTGCGGGCCCCCACGAGGCGCACCCGGCCCCCGAGGCCGAGCGCGGCCACCTGCTCGGCCAGGTCGCGGGCGAGCGGCCCGTCGCCGACCAGGTCGCAGGTGACCGGGCCGCCGGCTGCCACCAGCAGCGCCATGGCGTCCAGCAGGTCCGCGAACCCCTTCTTCTCCACCAGCCGCCCGACACCGACCACGTGGCGGGGACGGCCGACCGGGCTGTGCCAGGCGAACGCGGTCAGGTCTATACCGTTGTAGATCCTCTCGACCCCGCCCGCGTCGGTGCCGAACCGGTTCCGCAGGTGGTCGAGGTTGTAGTCGCTGACGGTGACCACGGCGGCGGCGTCGCGGCACTTGAGGCGCAGGTCCTCGTCGTCGACGGAGCTGTGGAAGATGTCCTTCGCGTGGGCGGTGAAGGAGTAGGGCACCTGCGCGAGCGCGGCGGCGAGACGGGCCACCGTGGTCGCCACGGAGCCGAAGTGGGCGTGCAGGTGCACGATGCCGCGGCGCCGGACATGGTCGGCGACCTCGACGGCCTGCAGCACGTCGCGCAGGTCGGCCTGGAGCAGCTCGCCGCGGACCGCCTCGAAGCCGGGTAGCCGGCCGGCCGCCTCGCGCAGCCGCTGCCAGGCCTCGCCGGCGCGCGGCGACGTGCACGTCACATAGGTCACGGGGGCGCGGACCGCGGCCAGGGCTGCGTGGAACCGGGGGTCCACGGGCGGGCGCAGCGACAGGATGTCCACCTCGCTGCCCGCGGCCTCCTGGGCAAGGACCTCGTTGACGACGAACGTCTCCGAGAAGCGGGGGTACATCTTCAGCACGTAGCCGATCCGGCCGGTGGGCCCGGCGGCGGACGGGGTGGTCTCAGACGGCGACACGAGCGGCCTCCAGCGGCTCGGCGGCCCCGGCATGGGGCAGCAGGGTGGGCAGGGCGGACACGACCGGCAGGGCGCCCACTGCAGCGGCACCGGCCACCAGGCGACGGGCCAGGACCGGGACGACCGCGAGACCGTCGAGGTCGACGGGGGTGCGGCGCGGCAGGCGCTCCACCCCGACGGTGGCGTGCAGCCACCGCCCGACCGCGGCGGGGGTGCAGCCGTCGGGGTGCAGCATGTCGGCCAGGCCGAGGTGGGCGAGCCGCTCCGCCCGGACCAGCTGCTCCAGCCGGGGTCGCACCCGCGGCACGAGCAGGGCGGGGCGACCCGCGGCCAGCACCTCGCAGACGCTGTTGTAGCCGGCCATGGACACCACGGCCTCCGCGCGGGAGATGAACTCGACCGCGTCGGGCACGAACTCCAGCAGCCGGGCCGCCGGGTTCGCCCCGGCCGCCTCGCGCAGCGCCCGACGGTGCTCCGCCGACATGTACGGCCCGCTGACGGCGACCTGCTCGACCCCGTCGGGCCCGCGCGCCTGCATGAACGCGTGCGCCAGGTGGAACCCGTCCTGCCCGCCGCCGACCATGCACAGCGCGTAGGGGCTGCACGGCGGGACCACCCGGGCCTGGGAACGGGTCCGGGTGCGGGTGCCCTGGCCACGGCCCAGGTAGCCGGTGTGGCTGGTGATGGCGGCGACGGCCGGGCTGAAGCCGTACTCCTGCACCGGGTCGAAGACCGTGGGGTCGCCGTAGACCCAGACCGCGTCGTACGACGTCGCCAGCGCTTCGTCCGTGCCGTCCCGCTGCCACTCGTCCCGGGCCATGTCCGGGTCGTCGAGGATCTCGCGCAGACCGAGGACGACCTTGGTGGGCAGCGCCTGGCGCACCACCCGCAGCACGTGGTCGAGCTCGCCGCCGACACCGCGGGCGACCTTGTCGACGATCAGCAGGTCGGGGCGGAACGACAGCAGGGCGGCCGTCATGACGGCGCAGCGCAGGTCCAGCACGTCGGCGATCGGGGCGTCCAGGACCCGACTCGCGTAGGCGCCGTCGACGTCCTTGGCCACCGTGGGGAGGGTGAGCACCTCGGTACGGGGCGGCAGCGGCAGCGCAGTGGCCTCGGGGGCACCCGTCAGGAGCAGCACGTTGGTGGTGGGGTCGGCCGCGACGAGCGCCGCCGCCACGGCGATGTTGCGCCGGATGTGACCCAGGCCCTGGGTGTCGTGGGAGTACAGCGCGACGCGACGCACCCCAGGACCGTCCGCTCGCGGTGCCAGCTCGTCCACGGGGTGCTCCTCTGATCTCGGCGTGCGCCCCACCGGTGCAGGGCGCTGAACCACCGGTTAACAGAAGATGTCCCGCGGGGGTTGGAGCAGGATGAGCGAGCCATGGCAGGCCTCTCATCTGGGTGAGAGTCCTCTCACCGCCGTCCTCGCGGTCGTGCGGTCGTGCGGTCGTGCGGTGGGACCGATCAGGCCTTGGTCCCCGTGACGGACACGTCGTAGAACCACCGCGCGGGCAGCACCCGGTTCAGCACACGGTCGACGGCGCCGAGGCGCTGCCAGCCGCGGTAGGCGAACATCGCCCAGCCCCAGCCGAGCCGCTCGGGGTTGACCGCGGCCTCGAACGTGCGCACGGGCCAGCCCAGGAACGCTGCCAGCAGCTCCTCGGTGGCGGTGGTCACGTCGACCGCACCCGCGCGCAGCGCCGTCCGGGCGAGCTCGTCGGGCTCGAACGTGTGAAGGTCCACCACGGACTCCAGCGCGGCCGCCCGCGACGACTCGTCGAGCTCCTCGGTGCTGCGCGCCCAGCTCTCGCGCAGCCGAGGCAGGTGCGTGACACGGGTGGTCACCGCCCAGGTCGCCCGGCCCAGCGCGCGGGCGTAGTGGTCGCCCACGACGGTCGGCTCCCCCGCGAACACCAGCCGTCCCCCCGGCCGCAGCACCCGCAGGCACTCCCTCAGCCCCGCCTCGACGTCGGGGACGTGGTGCAGCACCGCGTGACCGAGGACCAGGTCGAAGGAGCCGTCGGGGTAGGGCAGGTCCGTGATGCCGGCCACGGCGCCCTCGACGTCGTCGAAGCCGAGGTTGCGGGCGTTGCGCAGGGCCACCTCGACCATCCCTTGCGACACGTCGGTGACCACCACCGACCCAAGCCAGCCGGCCTGACGGAGGTTGAGGGAGAAGAACCCGGTGCCGGCGCCGATCTCCAGCGCCCGACCGACCGGCCGGCTCGTCGACGCGGCCGCGGCGCCGAGCGCGGTGGCGAACCGGTCGGCGGCGAAGCTGATGCACCGCTCGTCGAAGCTGATCGACCACTTGTCGTCGTAGCTGCCCGACTCCCAGTCGTGGTAAAGCACCTGGGCCAGACCGGTGTCGGACCAGGCTGCCTCGACGTCGGCCTCGCTCGCCGGTCCGGGCCGGTCGTCCGGCTGCCCGGTGGAGCGGTCGGTCTGCTCCGTCTGCTCCGTCTGCTCGGGCTGCTCGGGGGTTGTGCCGGTGGGCGTCCCGGCGGTCATGTCATCGCCCCTCGAACTCAGCCTTGCCCGGACCGCGCTCGACGAAGGACGCGAGACCGTGCTGGGCGTCCCTGGTGCCGAACAGCCCTGCGAACAGCGCCCGCTCCAGCTGCAGGCCCGCCGCAAGGTCGCCGTCCATACCGGTGTCGATGGCCACCTTGGCCGCCGCCACGGCCACGCTCGCGCCGCCCAGGTACCGCGAGACCCGTCGCTGGGCCGTCTCCTCGACCGCGCCCGGTTCGGCGACCTCGTCGACCAGGCCGAGGGCGAGCGCCTCCTCCGCGGCGACCATCCGGCCCGAGAAGACAAGGTCCTTGGTGCGCGAGGTCCCGATCAGCCGGGCCAGCCGCTGCGTGCCGCCGCCGCCGGGGATGAGGCCGAGGGTGATCTCGGGGAGACCGACCTTGGCCCCGGCGTCCACGACGCGGAAGTCGCAGGCCAGCGCGAGCTCGAAGCCACCGCCCAGCGCGTAGCCGGCGATCGCGGCGACGGTCGGGACCGGCACCGCAGCGAGGTCGTCGAGCGCGCCCTGCAGGTCGCCGGCCAGGTGCAGCACGTCGGCGACACCCAGCCCGGCCATCTCCTTGATGTCCGCGCCCGCGGCGAACACCTTCGGCGAGCCCGCCACCACCAGGGCGCGGACCCCGCTGCTGCCGGCCAGCGCCGCGGCCTCGCGGACGCCGTCCCGGACGACGGCGTCGATGGCGTTCATCGGCGGCCGCTGCAACCGCAGGGTGCCTAGCCCCCCGTCGGTCTCGAAGGTGACGTGGGGCCCGCAGGGGGTCCTCGTGCCGTCGTTGTCGCCCGCCCGCTCCATGGACCCCACTCTGCCAGCCGAGGAGGGGGTGGGCAGACTGGCGCCCGTGGTCGACGACGCCCTACCGCTGCGGCCGCGGGTGACGGGTCCCGGCCGGCCGTGGCCGCTGGGCTGCCGACCGGTCGGCGACGGGGTGGACGTGGCCGTGCAGGCCGAGCACGCCGCCGCCGTCGAGCTGTGCCTGCTTGAACCGGACCCGCTCGCAGCGACGGGCTGGCGGGAGCAGCGCCTGCTGCTGCCGGGGCGCACCCACGGCGTCCACCACGCCCACGTCAGCGGCGTCGGCGCAGGCCAGCGGTACGTGCTGCGCGCCCACGGGCCCTGGGACCCCGGCGCCGGGCACCGCTACGACCCGACCAAGGCCCTGCTGGACCCTTACGCCCGCGCCGTCGAGGGCACCCTCGACCTGGGCCCCGTGCTTCCCGAGCACCTGGAGCAGGACCGCCGGTCGGTGGCCCGTGCTCCGAGCCTCACCCGTGGCGTGGACAGCCTCGGTCATGTCCCCGTGGGCGTCGTGGTCACCGAGCCCGACCCGGTCGACCACGACCGGCCGCAGCACGCCTGGGCGGCCACCGTGGTGCTGGAGACCCACGTGCGAGGTCTGACCATGCGCATGCCCGGGGTCCCGCCGGAGCTCCGCGGCACCTATGCCGGCCTGGCGCACCCCGCCGTCGTGGAGCACCTGCAGCGGCTCGGGGTGACAGCCGTGGAGCTGCTGCCGGTGCATGCGAGCACCGCCGAGGCGCACCTCGCGCGGCGTGGTGCCGTGAACTACTGGGGCTACAACACGATGTCGTTCTTCGCCCCGGAGCCCCGCTACAGCGCGGCCGTGCGTCGCGGCGAGGACGCCGCCGCCGCGGTCACCGAGGTCCGCGACATGGTCCGTGACCTGCACGCCGCCGGCCTGGAGGTGTGGCTGGACGTGGTCTACAACCACACCGCCGAGAGCGGCACGGGCGGACCGACGCTGTCCTTCCGCGGGCTGGACAACGCCACCTACTACCGCACCGACGGCGACGCCTACCTCGACGTCACGGGCACGGGCGGCACGCTGGACATCTCCCAGCCGGAGGTGCTTCGCCTGGTGCTGGACTCCCTGCGGTACTGGGTGGAGCGGGTCGGGGTCGACGGTTTCCGCTTCGACCTGGCACCGGCCCTGGCGCGCGGACCCGACGACGACGCCGGGGTCGGGGCCTTCGACCCTGACCACCCGTTCCTGCACGCGGTGCGCACCGACCCCGTCCTGCAGGGCGTCAAGCTCGTCGCCGAGCCGTGGGACATCGGCCCGGACGGCTGGCGCACGGGCGCGTTCCCGCTGCCGTTCGCCGACTGGAACGACCGCTACCGCGACGGCGTCCGCGACTTCTGGCTCGAGGGCTCCCGCGCGGAGCTGCTGGGCAGGCCCGGGCCCGGGGTGCGCGAGCTGGCCACCCGGCTGGTGGGCTCCGAGGACGTCTTCGGGGGACCCCGACGCGGTGGGGCCCGCTCCCCCCTGTCGGGGGTCAATCTCGTGGCTGCCCACGACGGCTTCACCCTGGCGGACCTGGTGAGCCACGACGACAAGCACAACGAGGACAACGGCGAGGCCAACCGCGACGGGCACGGGCACAACCTGTCCTGGAACCACGGTCACGAGGGCGTCACCCTCGACGCCGGCATCGGGGAGTCACGCAGACGCACGCTGCGCGCCCTGCTCGGCACACTCGCGGTGTCCACCGGCGTGCCGATGCTGCTGGCGGGCGACGAGCTGGGCCGCACCCAGCGCGGCAACAACAACGGTTACTGCCTGGACGACGGGACAACCTGGCACGACTGGTCGCTGGCGCCGTGGCAGAAGGACCTGACCGAGACGACGGCGTTCCTGCTCAGGCTCCGCCGCGAGAACCCTGTCCTGCGCCAGAGCCGCTTCTTCGGCGCACGTGCGGGGCGGCGACAGGACGGCACCCGCGACGTCGGCTGGTTCGACGGCGACGGCGACGAGATGTCCGAGGCGGACTGGTCGGACCCGTGGCGCCGGACGCTGCTGATGTTCCTCAACGGCGACGGGGTGGCCCGCTCCGAGCGCGGTGCGGACGGGCTGCGGCCCCGCTCGTTCCTGGTGGTCGTGCACGGCGGTGCCCACGCCCGCGACGTACGGCTGCCGGAGGCACCGTGGGCGGAGCGCTACCGGCCGGTGTGGTCCTCGGAGCTGGCGCGACCGGTCTGGCCTGCTGGTCCCGGCGGCGGTCGCGCCGTGCCCCCGCCCGACGAGCTGGGCGGAGCCCGCCTGGGGGTCCCCGCCCGCAGCCTAAGCGTCCTGGAGGCGGTGCGTCCCTGAACATGCCCTGCCGGGCCCCGGGCAGGGGTGCGCAGGAGGGCGTCGACCGGGTGACCGGTCGACGCCCTCACCGGTGGTGCGGCGGCTCAGCCGGCGTTGGCGACCAGGCCCATCTCCGCGACCGAGGCCAGCGCCGCGTGCGTGGGCAGGACCCGGACCGTGTAGCCGAACGAACCCGTACGACGGAGCTCGATCGTCGCGCTGAACTTGTGCCGCCCGCCCTCGTAGGACTCCGCGTGCCCCAGGGCGGCGGTCCGGGTGTCGGTCAGGGCGTCGGAGTCGTCGGTGCGCCCGTGCACCAGCTCGACGCAGACGTCCTCGGGGGCGAGGTCGCCCAGGCTGACGTAGGCGTCCACCCGCAGGGGGTCCCCGACCTGGGGGCTGTCGGCGACGTCGCCGGACTCCACGTGGTCCACCCGGACCGCGTGCCAGCCGTGGGCCACGCGCTGCTTCCAGGCTGCGAGCTCCTTGGCACCGGCGCGGTCCGCTGCCGCCTCCAAGGAGCGGGAGCCCCGCGCGCTGGGCGCGTAGAGCTCGCCCACGTAGTCGGCGACCATGCGGTCGGCCAGCACCTTGGGCCCGAGCGTGGCCAGGGTGTGACGGACCATCTGCAGCCAGCGCCGCGGCAGGCCGTCGGCGTCGCGGTCGTAAAAGCGGGCTGCGACCGAGGTCTCGATCAGGTCGTACAGCGCGGCGGCCTCGAGGTCGTCCCGGTGGTCGGGGTCGTCGACGCCGTCGGCCGTCGGGATGGCCCAGCCGTTCTCGCCGTCGAACCACTCGTCCCACCAGCCGTCGAGGATCGACAGGTTGAGCCCGCCGTTCAGCGCCGACTTCATGCCCGAGGTGCCGCACGCCTCCAGCGGGCGCAGCGGGTTGTTCAGCCACACGTCGCAACCGGGGTACAGCGACTGCGCCATGGCGATGTCGTAGTTGGGCAGGAACGCGATGCGGTGGCGCACGTCGTGGGCGTCGGCGAACCGGATCACCTGCTGGATCAGGCGCTTGCCCTGCTCGTCGGCGGGGTGGGACTTGCCGGCGATGAGCAGCTGCACCGGGCGGGTGGGGTGCAGCAGGAGCGCTCGCAGCCGGTCCGGGTCGCGCAGCATGAGCGTGAGCCGCTTGTAGGTCGGCACCCGGCGGGCGAAGCCGATGGTCAGCACGTCCGGGTCGAACGCGTCGTCCACCCAGCGCAGCTCCGCCGGCGAGGCACCCCGGCGCAACCAGGAACGGCGGACCCGGCGGCGGGCCTCCACGACGAGCTGCTCGCGCAGCGTGCGACGCAGCGACCAGATCTCCTCGTCGGGGATGTTCTCCACCGACGCCCAGTCCACCGCGCCGCGGTCGGAGCCGTCGCCGTCGACGCCGCCGTGCTTCGCGATCAGGTCGACCACGCGGGTGTCGACCCAGGTCGGGTGGTGCACGCCGTTGGTTATCGAGGAGATCGGCGTCTCGGTCGGGTCGAACCCCGTGAACAGGCCCTCGAACATGTCGCGGCTGACGACGCCGTGCAACCGGGAGACGCCGTTGGCGCGCTGCGCCAGGCGCAGGCCCATCACGGCCATGTTGAACACGCTGGCGTCACCGCCGGCGAAGTCCTCCGCGCCCAGGGCGAGGACCTTGTCCACGCCGACACCGTCGACGGCGTTGTCGCCACCGAAGTACGTCTCGATCTGGTCGCGGCCGAAACGGTCGATGCCGGCGGGCACCGGGGTGTGGGTGGTGAACACGGTCCCCGCGCGCACCGACTCCAGCGCCTCGTGGAAGGCGAGGCCCTCGGCGACGAGCTCACGGATCCGCTCCAGGCCGAGGAAGCCGGCGTGGCCCTCGTTGGAGTGGAACACCTCCGGGGCGGGTGCACCGGTGAGGCGGCTGAACAGGCGCAGGGCACGTACACCGCCGATGCCGAGCAGCATCTCCTGCTGCAGACGGTGCTCCTTGCTGCCGCCGTACAACCGGTCGGTGACGGTGCGGGCGCGCTCGTCGTTGAGCGGGATGTCGGAGTCCAGCAGCAGCAGCGGCACCCGGCCCACCTGCGAGCGCCAGACGTGGGCGTGCAGCTGACGACCACCGGGCAGACCGACCGTGACGGTGGCGGCGGTGCCGTCCGCCTCGCGCAGCAGCGACAGCGGCAGGCCGTCCGGGTCCAGGACGGGGTAGGTCTCCTGCTGCCAACCGTCACGGCTGAGCGACTGCTTGAAGTAGCCCGTCTTGTAGAACAGGCCGACACCGACGATGGGCACACCCAGGTCGGACGCGGACTTCAGGTGGTCCCCGGCGAGGATGCCGAGACCACCGGAGTACTGGGGCAGCGCGGCGGCGATGCCGAACTCCGGGGAGAAGTAGGCGACGGCGGCCGGCACGTCCTGCTGGTGCTGGTACCAGCGGTCGCTGGTCAGGTACTCCTGCAGCTCCTCGGCTGCGGCGGCGACCCGGGCCACGACGGCCGGGTCGGCGGCGAGGCCGTCGAGCTCCTCCGGCGTCAGCAGGCCGAGCATGCGGGCCGGCTCCTGCCTTGCCGCGGTCCACTTGGCGGCGTCGAGCAAGGCGAACAGCTCTCGCGTCGGCGCGTGCCAGGACCACCGCAGGTTCAGGGCGAGCTCGCCCAGCGACGACAGGGACTCGGGCAGGACGGTGCGGACGGTGAACCGCCGAATTGCTCTCACGTGGAGGGAGCGTAAACGCTCACGGCCCCCCGCGGTACCGCCGTCCGTGCAGCAGACCTGCCGCGGCAGAGCCGGGACGGTGGAGCGGGGGCTCAGGCGGCGGCGAAGGTGAGGCAGACGGCGTGGCCGCCCGTGGTGTCGACGTCGACCTGGGGGGCGGTGCACTCCAGCCGCTCGTTGTGGCGGCAGGAGGACTCCTTACAGGCCCCCACGGACGCCGTCGCGTCCTCACGGCCACCCTCGGTGTCGACACCGGCGTAGGTCTCGCACGAGGCCGAGCCGCTGTTGCCGATGGTGATGGCCGCCGCGTGGCAAGCGTGGGCGCCGTTGTAGGCGCACGAGGACGCCTCGCAGGAGTGGACCAGGGGAAGTGCGGCTCCGACGGGCATGGTCGGCTCCTTCTCGTCTCGGTGGGCATCCGGCGGTCCGGATGCCGACACCCGTGAAGGTACCCCCTGACGGGTATTTACGACACCCGTTCCACGAGACGTCGTCGCAGGTCAGAGGCACTTTTGCGGGGCCTCGCGTGACGTAATCAGGTGAGGCTGTCCGACCCGCGGCGCGTCCCGACGGCGGCCCTGTAGGCGCGGACGTGCCGGCGACGTCCGCCTCTCGGTACGGTCGTGCGGTGGTGACTGAGCCGACCCCCGCCAAGAAGACGACCGCCAGGAGGACCGCCGCCCGTACGGCCACGACGACCGCGGACCGGACCCGGGCCGCCGCGGTCGGCACCGACCTGTCCGGCCGCCGCGTCGGCCGCATCCCCGTCCTGGACGTCACCCCCCGGGTGGACGACAGCACCTGGGCGGCCCGCGCCGTGGTCGGCGAGGCCGTGCCCGTGCGCGCCACCGTGTTCCGCGAGGGCCACGACGCGCTCGCCGCCACCGCGGTCCTGCTCGCCCCGGACGGCACCGAGAGGACCCGGGCGCGGATGGTCGAGCTGTCGCCCGGCAGCGACCGCTACGGCGCCTGGCTGGTGCCCGACGCCACCGGCGACTGGACGTTCCGGGTCGAGGGCGCGGCCGACGTGTACGCCACCTGGGAGCACAACGCGACGGTCAAGGTCGCCGCGGGCGTCGACGTCGACCTGATGATCGCCGAGGGCGAGGTCGTCCTGGGCCGGGTGCTCGAGCTGGCCCGTGCGGCCGCCGACACCGCGGGGGTCCACCTGCTGCAGGACGCGCTCGCCGCGCTGCAGGACTCCAGCCGCCCCGCGGCGGCGCGGCTCGCCCCGGCGACCGGGGAGGAGGTGCACGACGTCGCGCTCCGCCACCCGGTGCTGGAGCTGGTGACGCCGTCGGCACCGCAGCGGCTGCGGGTGGAGCGCGAGCTCGCCCTGTTCAGCGCCTGGTACGAGCTGTTCCCCCGCAGCGAGGGGGCCCGTTTCGACGACGACACCCAGCAGTGGGTCTCGGGCACGTTCCGTACCGCCACCGAGCGGCTGCCGGCCGTGGCCGCGATGGGTTTCGACATCGTCTACCTCCCCCCGGTCCACCCGGTCGGCGAGGTCAACCGGAAGGGCCGCAACAACACCCTGGACCCCCGCCCCGGCGACCCGGGCTCACCGTGGGCGATCGGCTCCCGCCACGGCGGGCACGACGCCATCCACCCGGACCTCGGCGACGAGGCGGACTTCGCGCACTTCGTCGCGGGCGCCCGTGCGGTCGGGCTCGAGGTCGCCCTCGACTTCGCGCTGCAGTGCGCACCGGACCACCCCTGGGCGACCGCGCACCCGGAGTGGTTCACCACCCGGCTGGACGGCACCATCGCCTACGCCGAGAACCCGCCGAAGAAGTACCAGGACATCTATCCGGTCAACTTCGACAACGACCCCGAGGGCATCTACGCGGAGTCGCTGCGGCTGCTGGAGCTGTGGATCTCACGCGGGGTGACGGTGTTCCGGGTCGACAACCCGCACACCAAGCCCGTGGAGTTCTGGGAGTGGCTGATCGGACGGGTCAACGCCGCCCACCCGGAGGTCATCTTCCTGGCCGAGGCGTTCACCCGTCCGCAGATGATGCGCACCCTGGGCAAGGTCGGCTTCCAGCAGTCGTACACGTACTTCACGTGGCGCACCTCCAAGCAGGAGCTGACCGACTACGTCACCGAGCTCGCCACGGAGTCCGCGCACTACATGCGGCCCAGCTTCTGGCCGAGCACGCCGGACATCCTGCACGCGTTCCTGCAGTACGGCGGACCCGCTGCGCACCGGTTGCGAGCCGTCCTGGCCGCGACGTTGGTCCCGAGCTGGGGTATCTACGCCGCCTACGAGCTGGGCGAGCACGTCGCCCGCCCGGGTGCGGAGGAGTACATCGACAACGAGAAGTTCGAGTACCGCCCACGCGACTGGGCTGCGGCCCAGCGCGACGGCCGCTCGCTGGCCCCGTTGCTCACCCGGCTCAACGAGATCCGCAGGGCGCACCCCGCCCTGCAGCGGCTGCGGGGCATCACGTTCCACCGCACCGACGACGACCAGGTGATCGCCTACTCCCGCCACGTCCCGGCGGAGCACTCCCCCACCGGCGAGGCCGACACGGTGCTGGTGGTCGTGAACCTGGATCCGCACGGCGTGCGCGAGACGCACGTGCACGTGGACTCCACGACCCTGGGGCTGCCCGAGCACGCCGGCTACTCGGTGCAGGACCTGCTCAGCGGGCACAGCTACGGCTGGGGCGGGTACAACTACGTCCGGCTCGACCCCTACGACACCACCGCCCACGTGTTCGCCGTCCGCGCGCACTGACGTCGCCCGCGACACCGAGGAGATCCCCCGTGCAGGGACTGCAGCTCCACAGCCCAGGGCTGGACAACGACCCGAGCTGGTACAAGAAGGCCGTCTTCTACGAGGTCCTGGTCCGAGCGTTCTCGGACTCCACCGGCTCCGGCTCCGGCGACTTCACGGGGCTCATCGACAAGCTCGACTACATCCAGTGGCTCGGCGTGGACTGCCTGTGGCTGCCGCCGTTCTATGCCTCGCCGCTGCGCGACGGCGGCTACGACATCAGCGACTACTACGCGGTGCTGCCGGAGTTCGGCACGCTGCCGCAGTTCACCGAGCTGGTCTCCGCCGCCCATGCCCGCGGCATCCGGGTGGTCACCGACCTCGTCATGAACCACACCTCCGACGCCCACCCGTGGTTCCAGGCGTCGCGGTCGGACCCCGAGGGGCCCTACGGGGACTTCTACGTCTGGAGCGACACCGACGAGAGGTACGCCGACGCGCGGATCATCTTCGTCGACACCGAGACGTCCAACTGGACCTTCGACCCGGTCCGACGGCAGTACTTCTGGCACCGGTTCTTCGGCCATCAGCCGGACCTGAACTTCGAGAACCCGGCCGTGCAGGACGCGATCATCGACGTCGTCCGGTTCTGGATGGACGCCGGCATCGACGGGTTCCGCCTCGACGCCGTGCCGTACCTGTTCGAGGAGGAGGGCACCAACTGCGAGAACCTCCCCCGGACGCACCAGTTCCTCGCCAAGGTGCGCACGGTGGTCGACCAGGAGTACCCGGGCCGGATCCTGCTCGCCGAGGCCAACCAGTGGCCGCAGGAGGTCACGCCGTACTTCGGTGACGACGAGGCCCCCGAGTGCCACATGTGCTTCCACTTCCCCGTGATGCCGCGGTTGTACTACGCGCTGCGCGACGAGCGGGCGGGCTCGATCCTGGACATCCTCGCCGACACCCCGGACATCCCCTCGACCGGGCAGTGGGGCACGTTCCTGCGCAACCACGACGAGCTGACCCTGGAGATGGTGACCACCTCGGAGCGTGCCGCCATGTACGGCTGGTACGCACCCGACGCCCGGATGCGCGCCAACGTCGGCATCCGGCGCCGGCTCGCGACGCTGCTGGACAACAGCCGCGCCGAGATCGAGCTCATCCACGCCCTGCTGCTGTCGATGCCGGGCTCGCCGTGCCTGTACTACGGCGACGAGATCGGCATGGGCGACAACATCTGGCTGGACGACCGTGACGGCGTGCGGACCCCGATGCAGTGGAACCCCGACCGCAACGCCGGGTTCTCCACGGTCGCCGACCCGGGCAAGCTCTACCTGCCGGTGGTGCAGTCGCTCACCAACAGCTTCGGCGGGGTGAACGTCGAGGCGCAGCTCGCACAGGGCTCGTCGCTGCTGCACTGGATCCGCGGCATGCTCGCGCTGCGCAAGCGTCACCCGGTCTTCGGGCTCGGCTCGTTCGTGGCCCTGCCCCTGGTGGAGCCGGGCACCGTCGTCACCGACGCCCACGCCTGCGACAACGAGGCCGTCCTGGGCTTCCTCCGCTCGATGGGCACGGCCACGCCCGGCGCGGAGCACGAGGACCCCGAGACGGTGCTCTGCGTGCACAACCTGGCCTCGGCGCCCCAGGCCGTCACGCTCACCCTGCCCGGGCACGCGGGCGCGCGGGTGGTCGACCTGTTCGGCGGGAACGGCTTCCCCGACGTGGGCACGGACGGGCGCATCACGCTCACCCTGGGCAGCCGGGACTTCTTCTGGCTGCGCCTCGTCGACCCGGCGCCCGGCACGTGAACGACCCCGGCCCGGTGGGGGCGGACGTGACCGCGGCGGACGGCGGGGAGGCGGCTGCCCTAGCCGGGCTGCTGCACACCTGGATGCCGCTGCAGCGCTGGTACCCGGCCAAGGGCCGCGGGGTGGGGCTGCGCGGCCTGGGCAGCTACCGCTGGCCTCTGGCGGGGACCGGTGCGGCAGCAGGTCCAGGTGCCTCGGATCCGTCGGGAGTGGTGGTCGTCGTCCACGTGGTCGGGCTGGACTCCGGCGACCGGTTCGACGTGGTCCAGGTCCCTCTGACGATGCGCCGCGAGGAGCTCGTTGGAGCGGGGCACGCCCTGCTGGGCCGGCTCGAGCTGGGCGACGGCACCCGGTGGGTCTACGACGCACCCCACGACCCGGCGTACGTCGGCGCGCTGCTGGCCTCGCTGCGCCTCGTCGAGGGCGCCGCGGTGGTCCCCGCAGGTGCCCGTTCGCGCGTGCTGCGCGGCGAGCAGTCCAACACCAGCATCATCGTGGAGCCCGACGACGGTGCACCCGTCATCGTCAAGGTGTTCCGCACCCTGCACCCCGGTGCGAACCCGGACGTCGAGGTGCTGGCCGCGCTGACCCGGGTCGGCTGCCCGCACGTACCGGCGCTGCGCGGCTGGCTGGAGGGGTCCTGGGCCCGGGCCGAGGGCGCACCGGAGCAGGTCAGCGGCCACCTGGCGGTCGCCGTCGAGTTCCTGCCCGGCAGCGAGGACGCCTGGCGCGTCGCGTCGCACGCCGTCGGAGCAGGGTCCGGCTTCGGGTCGCAGGCCTACGACCTCGGTGCCGCGACCGCCCGCGTGCACCAGGACCTGGCGACCGCGTTCGGCACCAGCGAGGTCGACGAGGACGCGCGCCTGCGGATGGTGTCCTCGCTCCGGGCCCGGCTGTCCTGGGCCCGCTCGGCCGTCCGCGAGCTCGACGCGCACGCGGACGGGCTGGACGCCCACGACACCGCGCTCGCGCAGCTGCGCGACCTGCCCCCGATGCAGCGCGTGCACGGCGACCTGCACCTGGGCCAGGTGCTGCACGCCCCCGCTCGGGGGTGGGTGCTGCTGGACTTCGAGGGTGAGCCGCTGCGCCCGCTCAGCGAGCGCACGGTCCCCGACCTGGCCCTGCGTGACGTCGCCGGCATGCTTCGCTCGGTGGACTACGCCGCGGGCCACGACACCGTCTCGCGCCCGGACGACACCGTCGCCGTCGCTTCCGCGGCCGCCTGGGCGGCTCAGGCGCGGGACGCGTTCTGCGCAGGCTACGGCTCCGTCACCGGTCGCGACCCCCGCGACGACACGGGCCTGCTGCGGGCCCTGGAGCTCGACAAGGCGGTCTACGAGGTCGTCTACGAGGCGCGCAACCGCCCCAGCTGGCTCCCGATCCCCCTCGGCGCGGTCGCCCGCCTGCTCGCCTGACCCCGGCCGGCCCGGGCCACGGCGGACGTCCGGTGCTCCCGGCTCAGCGCACCCTGCGGACGGCGGCCGGGTCGGCCGGGCCGAGGGCGTCGGGGTGCAGGAGGGTGGCGAGCGCCTCGACGCCGTCCACCAGCCGGGGGCCGGGGCGCACGACGAGACCGTCGGCGTCGATGGCCCACACCGGCACCGCCGGTGCTCCGGCTGCGTCGAGGGCGGCCACGACGGAGACCGCCTGCTCCGCGGCAGCGTCCAGGTGGTAGCCGCACGGGGCCACGACCACCACGTCGGGGCGCGCGGCGACGACATCGGCCCACGTCGTGGTCACGGAGCGGTCGCCCGGGCGGCCCAGCACCTCCGTGCCACCGGCGGCAGCGACCAGGTCCGGGACCCAGTGACCGGCGCAGAACGGCGGGTCGACCCACTCCAGCACCGCGACCCGGGGTCGCGCGCACCCGGCGACGGCGGTGGCCACCGCGTCCAGGCGCCCGCGCAGGAAGTCGACCACGGTCCTCGCGCGCTCAGGGACGCCCAGCGCGTCGCCGACGGTGACCAGCGTGCCCAGGACGTCCTCGAGGGAGCCGGGGTCCAGGGCGAGCACGTCGGCGTCGCAGCCGAGGTGCGCGAGGGCTTCGTCGACGACGTCGGAGGGCAGGGCGCACACCCGGCACAGGTCCTGGGTCAGGACGAGGTCCGGGTCCAGGCCCCGGAGCGCGCCCTCGTGCAGGGTGTACAGGTCCTCACCCGCGGCTGCGCGGGCACGCACCTGTGCGTCTATCTGCGAGGGGGTCATGCCGGCGGTGTCCGTGCCGCCGACGACGACCTGGTGGTCGGTGCGCGCCCCGACCGGGTGGTCGCACTCGAAGGTGACCCCCACCAGCCGCTCCTGCGCCCCCAGGGCGTAGACGATCTCGGTGGCGGACGGAAGCAGCGAGACGACGCGGGTGGGGGTGCTCACGCGTCAAGGCTAGGCCGCGCCGCCGCGCCGCCGCGCCGCCGCGCCGCCGCGCCGCCGCGCCGCCGCGCCGCTGCGCCGCTGCGCAGCTGGGCAGCTGGGCAGCTGGGCAGGTGGGCAGCTCGTCGTCCAGGGCCCGGGCGTCCGGGTGGGCGGGGTCGAGTCGCCGACGGCTGGCGTGCGGCAGGGAGGTCCGGCCTGCGGCAGGACGCCGAGCCGGGTCTTGGCCGCAGCACCCCGGCGTGCTGGAGACCTGGGAGGTCGAGGCGCGTCTGGACGGCGGTCGCCTCGAGGTGCTCGTGGACCACGAGATCGAGGGGCCCGTCGCCCCCTGAGGCACCCGTGACGCGGCACGACGGCCGGGTACGCCACCCCGACCCGCCCGCGGGTTTGCTCCTGCCCGACCTGTCGGCAGGATGGGGCCATGACAACCGACCAGACCGGTCCGCGCCCGACCGACGTGCCGCGAGACGTCCTCGCCGCTGTCGCCGCCGGCGCCCACCACGACCCGCACGGGGTCCTCGGTGCGCACGCGGGTCCCGACGGGGCGACCGTCCGCACGCTCAAGCCCTTCGCCCGTGCCGTCACCGTGGTCACCGAGGACGCCCGCGTCCAGGCCCACCACGAGCACGACGGCATCTGGACGGCCCTGCTTGCCGGGCGCGAGGTGGCCGACTACCGCCTCGAGGTCGTCTACGACTCCCACGACGGGCAGGCGGTGCACACCGTCGACGACTCCTACCGCTACCTGCCCTCGCTCGGCGACCTCGACCTCCACCTGATCGGCGAAGGTCGCCACGAGCAGCTGTGGACGGTGCTCGGCGCGCACCTGCGCCACTACGACGGCCCGCTCGGCGGCAGCGACGGCACGAGCTTCGCGGTGTGGGCGCCCAACGCGCGCGCGGTCCGACTGATGAGCGACCACAACGCCTGGAACGGTCGCACCCACGCCATGCGCTCCCTGGGGGGCAGCGGCGTCTGGGAGCTGTTCGTGCCAGGTCTGCTCGCGGGCACCCGCTACAAGTTCGAGCTGCTGGGCAGGGACGGGCGCTGGCACCAGAAGGCCGACCCGATGGCCCGTCATACAGAGGTGCCGCCGGCCACGGCGTCGGTGGTCACCGAGTCCCGGTACGAGTGGCAGGACGCCGACTACCTCGCCGAGCGCGCCACGCGCGACGTGCACAACGCCCCGATGAGCGTCTACGAGGTCCACCTGGGCTCCTGGCGGCAGGGCCTGTCCTACCGCCAGCTGGCCGAGGAGCTCGTCACCTACGTCGCCGACCTCGGGTTCACCCACGTCGAGCTGCTGCCGGTCGCCGAGCACCCGTTCGGCGGGTCCTGGGGCTACCAGGTGTCCGGCTACTTCGCCCCCACCAGCAGGTTCGGCCACCCGGACGACTTCCGGCACCTGGTCGACCGTCTCCACGAGGCCGGCATCGGCGTGATCATGGACTGGGTCCCCGCGCACTTCCCGAAGGACGCCTTCGCCCTCGCCCGGTTCGACGGCGAGCCCCTGTACGAGCACTCCGACCCGCGCCGGGGCGAGCACCCCGAGTGGGGCACGTACGTCTTCGACTACGGCCGCAGCGAGGTCCGCAACTTCCTCGTGGCCAACGCGCTGTACTGGCTGGAGGAGTTCCACATCGACGGCATCCGCGTCGACGCGGTCGCCTCGATGCTCTACCTGGACTACTCCCGCGAGGAGGGCGAGTGGGAGCCCAACGTCCACGGCGGGCGGGAGAACCTCGAGGTCGTCGAGTTCATCAAGGAGCTCAACGCCACTGCCTACAAGCGGGTCCCCGGGATCATCACGATCGCGGAGGAGTCGACCGCCTACCCGGGCGTCACCCAGCCCACCCACCTCGGCGGGCTCGGCTTCGGGATGAAGTGGAACATGGGCTGGATGCACGACTCGTTGGGCTACGTGGCCAACAAGCCCGTCCACCGCAGCTTCCACCACCAGCAGATGACCTTCTCGCTGGTGTACGCGTTCAGCGAGAACTACGTGCTGCCCATCAGCCATGACGAGGTCGTCCACGGCAAGGGGTCCCTGCTGCGGAAGATGCCCGGTGACCGCTGGCAGCAGCTGGCGACGGTCCGTGCCTACCTGGCCTACATGTGGGGCCACCCCGGCAAGCAGCTCCTGTTCATGGGCGCCGAGCTCGGCCAGGAGGCCGAGTGGAGCGAGTCACGTTCGTTGGACTGGTGGCTGCTGGACACGCCGTGGCACCGCGGCCTGCACGGCATGGTGCGCCAGCTCAACACCACCTACACGGCCAACCGGGCGCTGTGGGCGGAGGACTTCGCGCCGTCGGGCTTCCAGTGGCTGGAGGCGGACGACTACGCCCACAACGTGTTCGCCTGGCTGCGGACGGCGGAGGGCTCCCCCCCGGTGGTCTGCCTGTCGAACTTCGCCGGGTCGCCGCACGAGGAGTACCGGCTCGGGCTGCCGCACGCCGGGCGCTGGCGCGAGATCCTCAACACCGACGCCGAGGAGTACGGCGGCTCGGGCGTCGGCAACCTCGGCGTCGTCGAGGCCACCGGCACCCCCTCGCACGGGCGGCCGGCCTCGGTGGTGCTGCGGGTGCCACCCCTGGCGACCATCTGGCTGACACCGGAGGCCTGAGCCGCACCGCCCGGCAGGCGGGTGCGGCGGACCCGAGGAGGTGTCTGGACGTCGTCTTCCGGCCGGTGCGGCTCAGAACAGGGCGCTGGCCAGCCTCGTCCTCGCCACGGCGACGTGGGGGTCGTCGCTGCCGACGACCTCGAACAGCTGCAGCAGCCTGGTGCGGACCCGGGCGCGGTCGTCACCCCCGGTGACGCGGACCAGGTCGACCAGGCGGGCGAAGGCGTCCTCGACATGGCCACCGAACAGGTCACGGTCGGCGACCGCGAGCCCCGCGTCGACGTTGGAGGGGTCCTCCGCCGCGGCCGTGGCGAGCCCGGTCATGACGGCGTCGGGGATGGCGCTGACACGGGCGAACAGCTCGGCCTGCACCAGGCCGGCCTTGGCGTCGGCGTCGGCCGGGTTCTCGTTGAGGGCGCGGGTGAACGCGCCGGCCGCGGCCTCGTAGTCGCCGCGCTCGAACGCCTCGGCTGCCTCGGCGTGCAACGGGGGCAGGGGGGGCTCGGGCGGCGGCTCCTGCGCGCCGTCGGGGTCGGCCTCGACCGCGACCGTGCCGCTGACACCGTTCTGCGCGGCGACCGCGAGCAGCTCGTCGATGACCTGGCGGGCCTGCGCCTCGGGGACGGCCCCGGTGAACATGGGCACCGGCTGACCCTTGATGAGCGCCACGACCATCGGGATGGACTGCGCCTGGAAGGCTTGCGCGATGCGGGGGTTGGCGTCCACGTCGACCTTCGCCAGGACGAACCGGCCGCCGTACTCCACGGCGAGCTTCTCCAGCACCGGGGACAGCTGCTTGCAGGGCCCGCACCACTCGGCCCACAGGTCGACCACGACGGGCACGGTGAGGGACTGCTGCAGGACCGCGTCGAAACCGGCCTCGTCGACGTCCACCACGACACCGCCCCCGCCGGTCGGCGCGGCCGCGCCCTGGGGCGGGGTGGGCGCCGCGGGTCGGGCCAGGGCCGTCAGGTCGACGGCGCCCCGCAGGTTGGCGCCGGGTACCGGCTGCTGGGTCATGGTCGGGTTCCTCTCGTCATGGTGCCTGCGCCGCCACGAGCCCTTCGCCCACGGCGACGAGCCGGATCGCTCCCTGCTCGGCCGGGACGACGAAGGCGAGCGCAGCGACAGACCGTGTGGTGAACGTGTCGTCCGTCTCGTCGATTCCCGCGGCCTCGGCGAGCTCTTCGCCAGGAAGCAGCACGCCCGCACCGGGGCGGACGGTGGTCGTGGTGGTGGTCTCCACCGCGGTGAAGGCGAGGACGTCGCCGTCGGCCGAGCGCGCCGCGAACAGGACGTCCTCTCCGCCGAGGGGCCGGTGGTCCACCGTGGTGCCGGCGACGCCTGACACGGCGTCCTGCTCGGCCTGGGCCCGTAGCCGCACGGCCTCGACGAACGGGTCCGGGGCGAACTCCGCCGCCGACGTGCTGGCGGCGCCCTCGGCCATCAGCTCGGCGTAGCGGGTCCCCAGACCGGCGAGGACGTCCTGCAGCTCGGGCTCCTCCCCGGCGTCGGAGGGCTCCTCCCCGGCGGCGGAGGAACCCTGCGAGGCATCGGGCTCCGGCGAGGGGGCGGGTCCCCCGGTGCCGGCTGCGAGGGACTCGGCGCCCAGCTCGGCCGCGGCGAAGGCCGGCAGCTCCTCGCCCGGCAGCATCGTCAGCCGGCCCCACAGGCGGTACGGCTCGCGGACCTCCGCGGCGGCGTAGACGTCCAGGACGGGCAGGCCGTCGCCCTCGGTCACCGACGCGAACCAGCGGGGCCAGCCCTGCACCTGGGGGGCGAGCAGCACCGAGACCGGCTCCGGTTCCCCGACCCCCGGCAGCGCGGGCTCCTCGAGCTCCAGCTGCAGCAGCGCCAGCTCCGCTGCGGGACCGGTGGAAGCGAGGTCGACCAGGTCGGCGTCCTCCTCCTGCTGGGCCGCCCGGAGCCGGGCCGCGACCTCGGCGCGTACGTCCTGCGCCTGCTGCGCCTCGACCACGGGCGGTACCGCCCCTGCGGAGGGCACGGCGGCAGGGGTCGGCTCGGGCAGGCTCGCGCAGCCGGCCAGGCCGGTGACCGCGAGCAGCGCGAACACCCCGAGGCGCCCGGCGACGGTGCTCATGCAGCCACCGGACGCCGACGACGCCGGCGCCGACGGGCGTTGAGCACCGACAGCCAGGCAGATCCGAGCACCAGCAGCAGCACGCCCGTGACGACGGCGGGCCAGGCGCCCGGGTGGCGTGCGCTCCGGTCCCAGCGCATGTCCACCCGGGCGGCCGCGTCGGGCACCGCTACCAGGACCTGACCGGCACCGGGCTCCTCCAGGCGCAGCTGCGGCGCATCGCCCGTCGTCTCCTGCTGCCAGATGTCGGCCAGGCGCGGGTCGGCCGGGGGCTGCGCGTCTGCGGGCGCGGCACCGAGGACGTCGGTGGTCCGCAGGACGTCGTCGCCACCGGCTGCGTCCACCTGCACGTGGGCGACGTCCCGCAGCCAGGCGGCCACCTCGCTCTGCCGGCCGACCCCCACGAACCCGGGGCCGTCCAGCCCGACCTCGACGGCCTCACCGGTCAGGGCGAGGGTCCCGGGGGCCGTCGCCAGCAGCGGCGATGCGGGAGCGGTCCCGCCGACGGAGCGTGCCGGCGCGGCCAGGGTGAGCATCACGACTCCGACGACGAGGAGCAGGAGCCCCGTCGCCGCCACAGCCGTGGGGACGACACGAGGCACCACGCCCGCGAGGATAGGGGCTCCTGGTCGGGTGGCCGGGCAGCCACCCCCGCACCGGGGACCGGGCCCGGCTCAGAACCGCGCCGGCTCGGTGTACTCGCCCCACTCCTCGCGGAGCAGGTCGCAGATCTCGCCGAGCGTGGCCTCGGCCCGGCAGGCGTCCAGCATCGCGGGGACCATGTTGCGACCCTCACGGGCGGCTGCGAGCAGCTCGGCGAGCGCGGTCCGGGCAGCGGTGTCGTCCCTGGCCGCCCGCCGCGCCTGGAGGGCGGCCACCTGGTCGGTCTCGACCTCGTGGCCCACCCGCATGATCTCCAGCCTGGTGCTGACCGACCCGGTATGGCAGTTGACCCCGACCACGCGCTTGTCACCCTTCTCCAGCGCGACCTGGTAGGCGAAGGAGGCGTCGGCGATCTCGGACAGGAACCAACCGTCCTCGATGCCCCGCAGCACGCCGGAGGTCATCGGGCCGATCTCGTGGTCGACGGCACCGTCGGCGTTTCGATCTCGCCCGGTCTCGCCCATCGCCTCGATGGTGGCGAAGATGCGCTCCGCCTCGGCCTCCACCCGGTCGGTGAGGGCCTCGACGTACCAGGACCCGCCGAGGGGGTCCGCCACGTTGGCGACCCCGGTCTCCTCCGCCAGCACCTGCTGGGTGCGCAGAGCGATCTCCGACGCCTGCTCGCTCGGCAGGGCGAGGGTCTCGTCCAGGGCGTTGGTGTGCAGGCTGTTGGTTCCACCCAGGACGGCGGCGAGCGCCTCGATCGCGGTGCGCACGACGTTGTTGTAGGGCTGCTGCGCGGTCAGCGACACCCCCGCGGTCTGGGTGTGGAACCGCAGCCACTGGGCGCGCTCGGTCGTGGCGCCGTAGCGGTCGCGCAGCCAGCGCGCCCAGATCCGGCGGGCGGCCCGGAACTTGGCGATCTCCTCGAACATGTCGATGTGGGCGTCGAAGAAGAACGACAGCCCGGGCGCGAACTGCTCGACGTCCAGGCCCCGTGACAGGCCGAGCTCGACGTAGGCGAACCCGTCCGCGAGGGTGAAGGCGAGCTCCTGCGCGGCCGTGGAGCCGGCCTCGCGGATGTGGTAGCCGGACACCGAGACCGGCTTGTACCGGGGCACCTCCGCCGCGCAGTGCTCCAGCAGGTCGCCGATCAGGCGCAGGTGCGGCTCGGGGGAGAACAACCACTCCTTCTGGGCGATGTACTCCTTGAAGATGTCGGTCTGCAGCGTGCCGTCCAGGACCCGGGTGTCGATCCCGGCCCGCTCCGCCGCGACCAGGTACATGCAGAACACCGGGACCGCCGGTCCCGAGATCGTCATCGACGTCGTCACCTCATCCAGCGGGATGCCCGCGAAGAGGACCTCCATGTCGGCGGCGGAGTCGATCGCCACGCCGCAGTGGCCGACCTCGCCGAGGCTGCGTGGGTCGTCGGAGTCGCGCCCCATCAGGGTCGGCATGTCGAAGGCCACGCTCAGGCCGCCGCCGCCCTGGTCCAGGATCGTCTTGTATCGCTCGTTGGACTGCCGGGCGTTGCCGAACCCGGCGAACTGGCGGATGGTCCAGGAGCGACCGCGGTAGCCCGTCGGGTACAGGCCGCGCGTGAACGGGAACTCCCCCGGCCAGCCGATGCGCTCGTCGACCTCGCTGCCGTCGGTCGGGCCGTAGACCGGGTCGACCGGCAGCCCGGACAGCGTGGTGAAGTCGGCGTCCCGGACCTGCCCGGCGTCCTCGGCCGCGTTGAAGCGGGCCTGCCAGCGTGCGCGCGCGTCCATCAGTGTCCTCCGGGGGCGACGTCGTTGTCGTCCTGCAGCCTACGACCACCCCGGGACGGAACCCCGGGCTGCCGGGTCGCGTCCCATCGCCGAGGACCCGCGCGGGCGGGGCACGACGCAGGAGGTCGGGATGTCGCGACGTCGGGGTGTGGCGGTAGGGATCGGTGCGGCGCTGGTCGTGGCGACCGGCGTGGTGGCGGTGGACGTCGCCCGGGCGCCGGCGGCCGGGGCCGCGCTCGCGCCGTTCGACTCCTGCGAGGAGCTGACGGCCTGGTACCGCGACGGCCTGTCGGCGCAGGTCGGGGCGTACGGCCTGGGGGGCGGGACGGGCGGCTGGGCGGTGAGCGCAGCGGACGCCGGGCCCGTGGCGGCGACGAGCGTCGCCGTCGGCGGTGGCGGCGCGCGGGGTGAGGCCGCCGGGTCGGACGGGGCAGCCGCCACGGGTGGGGCGGTCGGCTCCTCCGGCACCGGGACCAACGTCCAGGAGGCCGGCGTCGACGAGCCCGCGCTGCTGAAGGTGGCGGACGGGCAGGCGTTCGCCCTGCACGACGAGCGCCTGGTGGTGGTCGACCTCGCGGCGGGAGCGGTCCTCGGTGAGGTCGACCTGGCCCCTGGCTGGGCGGGGGGAGCGACGGGTGGCGCACCTGGCGGGGACGGGCTCGCCGAGCCGTCGTCGCAGCGCTGGTCCAGGGAGCTGCTGCTGGTGGGCGACCGGGTCGTCGTGCTGGGCTCCGGGACGCTGCCCGCACCGGTCGCGGCAGCGGGGGCCGGGTTGCCGGGGGTGACGGCGTCGGCCGGCCTGCTGCCCGGCTGGGGGCCGAGCACCACGACCGTGACGACCGTGGACGTCTCCGACCCGACCGCCCCCGCCGTCGTGGACCGGGTCGAGGTGGAGGGCGGGTACGTCTCGGCGCGGGCGTCCGGCGCCCATGTGCGCCTGGTGACCACGGCGACGCCGCGGCTGCCGTTCGTGGACCCGTGGCTGCTGGGGCAGACCGGGTCGACGGGGTCCACCGCCGAGCTGGAGGCGCTGGCCCTGGAGCACAACCTGCGGCTGGTCCAGGACGCGACCGCCGCCGACTGGCTGCCCGACGTCGTCGAGCGCGCCGAGGACGGGGCCGTGGCCGGCAGCGAGCCCGTCGGCTGCGAGACGGTGCACCACCCGCGCGAGACCGCCGGCGCGGGGACCGTGACCGTGCTGACGCTTGACCCGGCCTCGACGGACACCCTGGTGCAGAGCACGTCGGTCAGCGCCGACGGTTCGTTCGTCTACGCGGGCCCGGACCGGCTCTACGTGGCCACGACCCGGGGTGGCTGGGCCTGGGCGGGGCCTGCGGACGGGGACGCCGACCCGGCGAGCGGCGCGGCCCGGACCAGCACGCAGCTGCACGGCTTCGACACCGGGGTGCCTGGGCGCACCACCTACGTCGCCTCCGGCGAGGTCGACGGCAGGCTGTTCGGGTCGTGGGCGCTGGACGCCCGGGACGGTTACCTCCGGGTCGGCACGACGCTGGAGGACGGGGCGAGCACCGACGGTGCCGCTGCCCCCGACCCGCCGGCACCGGACGGGGCGGCCGTCGACCCCGGGGGGCGCCCCCCGCCCGTGGCCACCAGCAGCTCCGCCGTGGTCGTGCTGCAGGAGACCGGGGACGACCTGGTGCAGGTGGGCCGCGTCGACGGGCTGGGGCCGGGCGAGCAGATCCGCTCGCTGCGCTGGTTCGACGACCTGGCCGTGGTCGTGACGTTCGAGCAGACGGACCCGCTATACACCGTCGACCTGTCCGTGCCCACCCGGCCGGAGGTCCTCGGGGAGCTGAAGGTCCTCGGCTACTCCGGCTACCTCCACCCCGTCGGCGACGGGCTGCTGCTGGGGGTCGGGCAGGACGGCGACGCTGCCGGGCAGCTGCTCGGCACCAAGGTCGAGACCTACGACGTGTCGGACCTCGCGGCCCCCGTGGCCGTCGACGCCACCACCTGGCCCGGCTCCTCGAGCCCCGTCGAGTCCGACAGCCGGCTGTTCGCCTACCTCCCGGCCGGCCGCTCGGCCGTGCTGCCCCTGGAGCGCTGGAACGCCGACGGGTCGTCCTCGACCGGCCTGGTGGCGGTGACGGTCGGCCCCGACGGAGCCGTGGCCGAGTCCGGGCACTGGTACCGAGACAGTGGCGGCTGGACCTCTGCCGTGGCCACGGCGGAGGACCAGGTCGTGGTGCTGGGCGAGGACCGGGACCAGCAGCACGACGTCGAGCAGCACGACGTCGTGCAGGTCCGTGCCGCGCTCACCGTCCTGGCCGGTGACGGCCTCGACGTGCTGGCCGAGGCCCCGCTCGGCTGAGGCGCTCGGCCGAGGTCCTCGACCGGGGCGCGCGCCCGACCGGTTCACCCCAGCAGCACCCGGACCGGTCGTCGGGTCCGCCACACCTGCAGCAGCACACCGAGGACGACGAGCGCCAGCGCCACCCACGCGGCCAGGCGCACCGGCAGCGGCGGCTCCGCCATCGCGACCGCCAGCACGCCCCACCCGGCGGCCGCCGCGAACGGCCCGGCTGCCAGACGCAGGCGGAGCGTGACGTCGAGCACGACCGCGGCCGCGGCCACCAGGGCCACGATGCCCGCCCCGCGTGCCAGGCCGCCCTCGGTCGGGGCCCCCAGGTAGACCCCGGTGACGGCGACCTGGGCGACCGTGGCGATCGTGACCCAGCCGAGCAGCAGCGCCGCCGCGAACGTCGGCAGCAGACGGTCGAGACCGGTCGGGCCCATCTCCTGCAACCGCCCCAGGGCCACCGCGGCAGCGGCGACCACGACGAGGATGAGGCCCTGCGCCAGCAGCAGCCAGGCGCCCTCCTGCGGGAACGCGACCTCCCAGGCGGCGTTGGCGGCGAAGGCCAGCGCGAGCGGCCAGCCTGCACGCCGGTGCAGCCTGCGGCCCCGCTGGGAGGGGAGCGCCTGGTAGACGGCGTAGGCCAGGCAGAGCGTGAAGATGACGCCCCAGATCGCGAAGGCGTACCCGGCGGGGGTCACGACCGTCGCGTACGTGTCGGACACCTGCGCCACGCTGCGTCCCCCCGGCAGCGCCGCGCCGAGGGGGCTGCCCGCGATCTGCGCCAGCGCCGCGACGACGACCAGGACGACCCGCACGAGGTCGCTGCGGGGCTGCTGCGGCTGCGTACCGCTCATCGTGGGTTGCTCGCTCATGGAACGGCATCATGGCCGCACGGGCGCCCGGACGCTCAGCCCAGCCGGTCGACGGCGCGTTCCAGGCGTTCCAGCTTCCCGGTCAGCTCGCCGCTCCAGCCGGGGCGGACGTCGGCCTTGAGGACGAGCGAGACCCGTGGCGCCTGCTCGGCGAGCAGGTCCACGCAACGGCGCACGACGTCCATGCACTCCTCCCAGCTGCCCTCCAGCGTGGTGAACATGGAGTCGGTGCGGTGCGGGAGGCCGGAGGCCCGCACGAGCGCGACCACCTCGGCGACGGACTCGGAGACCGAGCCGTCCGGACCGGACACGGACGGGGCGACGGAGAAGGCGACCAGCATCGGCTCAGGCTAGCCACCGGGTCTCAGCCCTCGACAACGGCCCGCAACCGGTCGGCGGCGCTGAACGGGTCCAGCCGGCCGGCGGCGACCTCGGCCGCGACCTCGTCGAGCAGCCCGCCGGAGCCCAGCGCACCGAAGCGCTCCTGCAGCCCGGCCAGGGCGACGGCGCGCACCTCGACGGCGGCGCGTCGGCGCCGGACCAGCTCCGCCCTGCCGTGCTCGGACGACCAGGCACGGTGGGACTCCAGCGCGCTCAGAAGCTCCTCCAGGTCCCCCGAGGAGGCGGTGGTCCGCACCACGGCCGGGCGCCACTCCCCCGGCTCCCGCGCGTCGGCGCCGAGCGCGACGGACTGCCGCAGCTCCCGGACCGTGGCGTCGGCGCCGTCACGGTCGGCCTTGTTGACGCACAGCACGTCGGCGACCTCCAGGATTCCGGCCTTGGCGGCCTGGACCCCGTCGCCCATCCCGGGCGCGAGCAGAACCACCGTGGTGTCGGCGAGACCGGCGACCTCGACCTCGCTCTGACCCACCCCGACGGTCTCGACCAGCACGACGTCGACCCCGGCTGCCTCCAGCACCCGCACGGCCTGCGGCGTGGTCGCGGCCAGCCCGCCGAGGTGCCCCCGGGAGGCCATCGAGCGGACGTAGACGCCCTGGTCCAGGGAGTGCGAGCCCATCCTGACGCGGTCGCCCAGCAACGCCCCGCCGGAGAACGGGGAGGACGGGTCCACCGCGAGCACGCCCACCCGAAGGCCCTGGGCGCGCAGGGCACCCACCAGGGCCGAGACGGTGGTGGACTTGCCGACACCGGGGGGTCCCGTGAGGCCGAGCACCCAGGCCGTGGGCGGAGCGCCGTCGGCGAGCGCGGCGGCGACCTCCCGCAGCTGCGGACCGCCGTCGGCGACCACCGACACCAGCCGCGCGACCGCCCGGTGCGAGCCTCCGCGGGCGGCGGCGAGCTCGGCGTCGACGTCCAGCCGGCGCCGTTGCCGCGCGCCTCTGGCCATCAGGTACCGACCATCAGAGCGAGCCGCCCATCACGGCGACCGTCACGGCGAGGGGACGCGCAGCAGCAGCGCGTCGCCCTGGCCGCCGCCGCCGCACAGCGCCGCGGCCCCGACCCCGCCACCGGCCCGACGCAGCTCCAGCGCCAGGGTCAGGGCGAGCCGGGTGCCGGACATGCCGATCGGGTGCCCCAGCGCGATCGCGCCGCCGTTGACGTTCACCCGCTGCTCCACCTGCTCCGGGGTGAGGCCGAGGTCGGCGACCGAGGCCAGCGCGACCACTGCGAACGCCTCGTTGATCTCGTAGCGGTCCAGGGCTGCGGGGTCCAGGCCGGCACGGGCGCAGGCGGCGCGGATGGCGGCCGACGGCTGGGTCTGCAGGGTGGAGTCCGGCCCCGCGACCATGCCCGCCTCGCCCACCTCGGCCAGCCAGGGCAGCCCGCGCGCCTCGACCAGGTCCTTACGGGCGACGACGACGGCTGCCGCACCGTCGCTGATCTGCGACGCCGAACCGGCGGTGAGGGTGCCGCCGGGCCGGAACGCCGGCCGCAGCCGGGCGAGGGACTCCACGGTCGTGTCGGGCCGGATGCCCTCGTCGCGGTCGAACAGCACCGGCTCACCACGACGCTGCGGCACTGGCACGGCCACGACCTCCTCGGCGAAGCGGCCCTCCTGCCACGCCAGCGCGGCGAGGCGGTGGGAGCGGGCCGCGAAGGCGTCCTGCTCCTGCCGGGTGAACGTCCAGCGGGCCGCGGTGGCGGCCTCACCCGGGCCGCCGGCGTTGCCCGCGGGGTCGTCCGGGTCGTTCGCGTCCTCGGTCAGGGACCCCATCGCCTGGGCGGTGAAGGTGTCCCGCAGACCGTCGTAGGCCATGTGGTCCAGCATCGTGACGTCACCGAAGGTTTGGCCGGCGCGGCTGCCCGGCAGCAGGTGGGGCGCCTGCGACATGGACTCGGTGCCACCCGCCACGACCACGTCGGCCATGCCGGCGGTGATCATGGCGTCGGCCATGGCTATCGCGTTCAGCCCCGACAGGCAGACCTTGTTGATCGCCATGGCGGGCACCGTCATCGGCAGGCCACCCGCGACGGCCGCCTGCCGGGCCGGCGACTGGCCGACGCCCGCCTGGAGGACCTGACCCACCACCGCCTGGTCGACCTCCTCGGGCGAGAACCCGGAACGCTGGAGCGCGGCACGGATGGCGGCACCGGCCAGGGCCGAGGCGGACAAGGGGGACAGCGAGCCCTGCAGGCGCCCCATGGGCGTGCGGGCACCCGCGACGATGACGGAGACCATGACGACACGCTAACGCCGCCCTGCGGGGCCGCCCTACCGTGGGCCGATGACCGACGCGCACCGCACCGCACCGCCACCGCACGGCCTCGACCCGGCACGGGGCACCGGGGCGGACGCGGTCCTGACGGGTGTGCCCGGGATGATCGGCCTGGACCACGTCGGGGTCGCCGTGCCGGACCTCGACGCCGCGGTCGACTTCCACACCCGGGTCCTGGGCCTGCGGGTCACCCACCGCGAGGTCAACGAGGACCAGCAGGTGGAGGAGGCCATGCTCGCCGGGCCCGGCAGCGGTCCCCGGCCGGTGCAGGTGCAGCTGCTCGCCCCCTCCGACCCGGGCTCGACCATCGCCCGGTTCATCGAGCGCTCGGGACCCGGCCTGCAGCAGGTGGCCTACCGCGTGGCCGACGTCGACGCAGCCGCCGACTGGCTCCGGGAGCACGGCGTGCGCGTGCTGTACGACGCCGCACGTCGTGGCACGGCGGGCAGCAGGGTCAACTTCCTGCACCCCAAGGACTGCGGCGGCGTCCTGGTGGAGCTGGTCGAAGTCAGCAGCCATCCAGCGTAGGGGTCCGTGCCGGACTAGTCTCGGCTGGCGTAGCAGCTACGCCTAACGGTCGCCGCCAGCCACATCGCACCCGTTCACATGCCGTTGCGTGACTGCACGTGCTCTGGTGTATCGCTCCGTGATCCCTACGGCGCCGCCGCTGTTGCACCACCGTCGTTGCACCTGCCGTACCCGCCAGGAGGAGCCCCGCCGTGAGCGACATCAACCCGAGCCAGTTCGCCGTCGTGATGCGCGGCTACGACCGCTCGCAGGTCGAGGCACGCCTGGCCCAGCTCGAGCGGTCCCTCAGGGAGGCCCGTTCCCGGGTCGAGGACCTCGACGCCCGCTCGATGATGCTCGCCGGCGAGCTGTCGGAAACGCAGCGTCGCCTGCGCGACACCGAGCGACCGTCCTTCGCGGGCATCGGGGCCCGGATCGAGTCCCTCGTGCACCTGGCCGAGGAGCAGGCGGCCGAGATGGTCGGCCAGGCGACGGACGAGGCCGAGCAGATCCGGGGCCAGGCAGAGCACGAGGCTTCGGGGTTGCGCGCGTCCGCCGAGGAGCTCGTGGCCGGCAGCAAGGACACCGCGGCGCGAGAGTCGCAGGAGCTGCTGGACAACGCCCACAGGGACGCCGAGCAGCTCGTCGCCGACTCCCACCGCCGCTCCGACGAGATCATCGACGGCGCCGAGCAGCAGGCCGCGGCCCTGCGCGCCGCCGCCCAGCAGGAGGTCGCCGCGCTCCGCGGCAGCGCCGCCACGGAGACTGACGAGCTGCGCACCTCGACCGCGGCGGAGGCCGACCGGATGAGCTCCGAGGCCGCCGCCCTGCTCGCGGGCACGCGGGAGCAGACCGTGCGGGAACGGGCGGAGCTGGAGCGGGCGGTCGCCCAGGCCCGCGAGAAGGTCGCGCAGGAGGTCACAGCGGCTCGCGCGGGCGCCACGCAGCAGGCGCAGGGGGTCCTGGCGCAGGCTCAGCGGGAGGTCGCTGCTGCGGAGGCACGCGTGGGAAAGGCCCAGGAGACCGCCGAAGCGGTCCGGCGCAGCGCAGAGGACCAGGCCAGGGCCATGGTCGCCAACGCCCGTCACAACTCCGACGAGGCCCTGGCGCAGGCGCGGCTGCACGCGGAGCGCCTGGTCGGCGAGGCCACGGCAGACGGCGAGCGGTCCAAGCAGGAGGCCCTGCGCGAGGTGCAGGCGCTCACGGCTCAGCGCCAGGCGATCACCACGCACCTGGACCAGCTGCGCGCCCTGCTCGGTGGCGCAGTGACCCCGGCGGTCGACGCCGCCCAGGCGCGCCCCGAGCTCTCGGCCGGTACCAACGGCAACGGCCGCGCACGCGCGGGCGACGACGTCGTGGACGGCGAGGTCGAGGAGGCCGCCGTCGTCGACCTGGACGCCCCCCGGAACGCGGGCGTCGACCGCTCCTCGCGCGCCTGAGGCCGCCTCGCCCCGCCGACCGCGCCCCGGGCCTAACGTGGGGGTGTGAGCACCGCTACGTCGTCGACCGAGGGCGGCACCGGCCCTCGTGACGACGTGGCGCCCGGGCCGCACCGGGACGGCGCAGGCAGTGACGTCGGCGCTGACGAGCCCGCTCGGTCCCCGGGCCCCGAGTCCGGGCCGGGCACCGAGCCCCACAGCACCACCCAGCCCCACAGCACCACCCAGCCCCACAGCACCACCCAGCCCCACAGCACCACCCAGCCCGACAGCACCCGGCCCGACGGCACCACCCAGCCCGACAGCACCACCACCGCTGCCGCACCCCGGGCCGGCCAGCTCGTGGCGGTCACGGGGTCCCGCCCGCTGTCCCCGTTCGCGGTCGGCTTCGTGGGTGCGCTCGGCGTCCTGCTGGCCGTGGGGCTCGTGCAGGCGGTGCTGCAGGCCGGCCAGATCGTCACCCTGGTCTTCGCCGCGCTGTTCCTGGCGCTGGGCCTGGACCCGTTCGTGGTCTGGCTCGGCCGGCGTGGTCTGCCCCGCCCGGCGGCGGTCGCGGTGACGTTCGGCCTGCTGGTGGTCGCTGTCGGGGGGTTCGTCGCCGCCATCGCCCCCCTGGTGATCGCCGAGAGCAGCCAGCTCCTCCGGGTCACCCCCTTCTACGCGGCCCGCATCGAGCAGACCGAGCTCGCGCAGGGTCTCGACACCCGCTTCGGGCTGTTCGAGCGCATCAACACGGAGCTGGAGAACCGGCTCAACAGCAGCAGCACCATCGACGCCCTGTTCGGCGGGGTCCTGGGCGCCGGTCGCGCCGTGGTCACCGGGGTGTTCAGCATCCTGCTGGTGCTCATCCTCACGCTGTACTTCCTCGCCTCGATGCACAGCATGACCGCCGGGGCCTATCGGCTGGTCCCCCGCAGCCGTCGGGAGCGCGTGCGCAAGATCGCCGAGGAGGCCCAGCGCCGGGTCGGCGGCTACGTGCTCGGTCAGCTGGCGGTGGCCACCCTGAACGGCCTGCTGTCCTTCGTCGTCATGTCGGTGCTGGACGTCCGCTACTCCGTGGCGCTGGCGTTCGCCGTCGGCGTCTGCGGCCTGATCCCCCTCGTGGGAGCCACGATCGGCGCGGTCCTCGCCTGCACCGTGGCAGCGCTGGGGGAGCTCAGCGACGGTGTCGTGCTGGCGATCTGGTTCCTGGTCTACCAGCAGGTCGAGAACTACCTGATCCTGCCGCGGATCATGTCGCGGACGGTCGCCGTGCCGAGCACGCTGGCAGTGGTGGCGGCCCTGGTGGGTGGGTCGCTGCTCGGCCTGATCGGGGCGCTGGTGGCGATCCCGCTGGCGGCGACGGTGCTGCTGGTCGTCCAGCAGGTCGTCTACCCCCGCCAAGAACGGGCCTGAACCCGCAGGTCCAGCCGGCTGCGCACCCCGCCCCGGGGGGGTGCGGTTCCGCTGCACCTCCCACGTGCAGGAGGTCGCGGCCTGGTGGGTCGTGCACGGGCGACGAAGGAGTCCCAGCCATGACCCAGACACCCACCCCCTCTGTGGTGGGCAGGCTCCCGGCTCCGCGTCAGGACGTAGCCGCGGCGAACCCCGTGTCCCGCTGCTGAAGCGCCACCGCTTCCCTAGCTGCCGACGACGCGGGTGGTGACGCGCTCGTAGGGGCCCTGCCAGGTAGTCGGCAGGGGCCCAGCGTGCGGTGCTGCGGCGGCGCTCACGTGGCCCAGGACGGTACGGACGTGCTGCTCCCCCACCCACAGGTGCTTGGCGCCGTCCACCCCGACGACCCGTGCCTGCGGCACGGCGGCGAAGCGTTCGCGCGCCTGCGGCGGGCGCAGGTAGTCGTCGTGCTCGGGGACCACCGCCAGCACGTCGCGCCCGTCGGCCGCCCACCAGGCCAGGTCCTCGGCGGTGGAGTACCGCAGCGGCGGCGACAGCAGCACCAGCCGTCGCACCAGCGGGTCGCGGGCGTGCATGAGCGCCAGGTCGGTGCCGAACGACCAGCCGAGCACCGTCACGTCCGGCAGGCCGTGGTCGTCGGTGAACGCCAGAGCGGCGGCGACGTCGTGCTCCTCGCCGCGACCGTGGTCGAAGGTCCCCTCGCTGGTGCCGCGCGGTGAGCGGACGCCCCGCAGGTTGAACCGCAGGACGGCGAGGCCTGCGAGCGCCGGCAGCCGGTAGGACGCCTTGAGCAGGACGTGGGAGTCCATGTAGCCGCCGTGGGTCGGCAGCGGGTGCAGACAGACCAGCGTGGCGACGAGGTCGCCGTCCGGCGGCAGCGCGAGCTCGCCGACCAGGCGCAGGCCGTCGGGGGTCTGCAGCTCGACGTCCTCACGACGCGCGGGGAGCCTGGTCGTGGGACCGATCTCGACCTCACCCTCCCCTCGACTGACGACGGTCTCGGTCCGGGGTGCGTGCTGGGCGCCGTCCACCCGGGAAGGGTACGGGCGCGCCTCAGCGCCCGGCGCGGCTGCGCTGGCCCCAGCAAGTTGTGTGCCAGTGCCGGCGGGCGTCGGAGGCCTGCCCGCCCAGCAGCGGACGTGCATCGGGCCAGGCGACGACATGAGGCGTGGCGGGGCGGATCCGCTGGAAGCAGCCGGGGCAGGTGTAGTCCTTGGTGCTGCTGGAGCCGCTGATCCGGCGCACGACCCAGGACCCGTCGGAGTGGTGCTCGGTGGTGTCCACGGAGCGGGCACCGGTGCCGAGCGGCCGGTCCTCGGCAGAGGCCTGCTGCCACTTGGAGCGGCCCCGAGGGCGGCGTGATCGGGAGGCCACCCGCCCAGTGTCCACTCTGCCCCACACCGCGTCGTCCTGCGCCGGCGGCCGAGGCGGACCGGGCAGGTCCGACGAGCGCCTAGGCTGCGGCGGTGCGGATGGTGATCGCCAGGTGCGAGGTGACCTACTCGGGCAGGCTCGACGCCTACCTCCCCCCGGCCACCCGACTGCTGGTGATCAAGGCGGACGGCTCGGTGCTGGTGCACTCCGACGGCGGGTCCTTCAAGCCGTTGAACTGGATGTCCCCGCCGTGCACGACGACCTTCGAGGCGCCGGCGGGCACCGACCCGGCCGGCACGGTCGAGGTGTGGCGGGTGCGGGCCCGCAAGGGTGACGACGAGCTGCGCGTGGTGGTGCACGAGGTCTTCCACGACCACCACGTCGAGCTGGGCGTGGACCCGGGCCTGGTCAAGGACGGGGTCGAGGCGCACCTGCAGGCCCTGCTGGCCGCCCATGCCGACACCTTCGGTGAGGGCTACCGGCTCGTCCGCCGTGAGCACATGACCCCGATCGGTCCCGTGGACCTGCTGCTGCGGGACGCGGCCGGTGCGCACGTGGCGGTCGAGGTCAAGCGACGCGGCGAGATCGACGGCGTCGAGCAGCTCACCCGCTACCTGGACCTGATGAACCGCGACCCCATGCTCGCGCCGGTGCGCGGGGTGTTCGCCGCCCAGGAGATCAGGCCCCAGGCCCGCGTGCTCGCCACCGACAGGGGCATCGAGTGCCTCCTGGTGGACTACGTGGCGCTGTCCGGCCGCGACGACCCGACCGCCCGGCTGTTCTGAGCGGCCCGCGGGGGCACCACCTCGGGCAGGGCGAGGCCCTCCAGGACCGGGGCGAGGGCGTCCAGGGCCGGGGCCAGGTCGTCGGCCAGGTCTGCCAGCAGCTGCTCCGCCGAGGGGGGGACGACGGCCCGGGCGCCGCTGCCGTGCACCCGTACCCCGCACAGCCGTGCCAGGGCGGTGCCGTCGAGGGTCGCCAGCAGCAAGCGGGCGCGGGAGACGTCCCTGCCGTGGGTCTGCAGCACCTCGCGCACCATCGCGAGCAGGCCCTCGTCGAAGCGCTGCAGCTGCGGCGCCAGCGCGGGCTGGTCCAGGGCGGCCGGGAGCACCAGGAGCAGGCTCCTCACCCGGGCGGGGTCCGGACCTTTCTCGGACGGGTCCAACCACACCCGAACGAGGGTCCGGGCGCACACGACGGCCGTAGCAGTGCCGGCCGTTGCACCAGAGCCGGCCGTTGCACTGGAGCCGGCCGGGCCGACCACGGCTCGGGCTGCCAGCAGGTGGCTCTCGTACAGCTGCTCCGCCGCCTGCCGCAGCAGCTCCTCGACGGAGTCGAAGTAGTAGCTCACCGCGGCGAGCGGGACCCCTGCCGCGGCGGCCACCGCACGGGCGGTCACCGCAGCGGGCCCTACGGCGGTGAGCAGCTGGGCGGCGGCGTCCACCAGCGCCCCGTGACGCTCCTCGCCCCGCGCGCTCACCGGCTGGTCAGCTGCAGGCCGACGACCCCGGCGACCACGAGCACGATGCTGAGCAGCCGCGCGACCCCGGCCCCCTCGCCCAGCCAGACCATGCCGACCACGGCGGTGCCGACCGCTCCGATCCCGACCCATACCGCATAAGCCGACCCGACGGGCAGCGACCGCAGCGCGGTGCTGAGCAACGTGAAGCTGAGCACGGCCGAGACCAGGAACCCCACCGTCCAGCCGATGTTGCGGAAACCGTCGGACAGCTTCAGCGAGATGGCGAACGCCGTCTCGAACAGTCCCGCCACCACGACCAGGGCCCAGGCCATCTCGTCCTCCTCCAACCGGTACGCCCGTACCAATTGGTACGACCGTACCACTAGGAACGGGTGCGGAGCACCTCCTGGGCGAGGTCGACGTCACGGGGGAACACCATCACCCGGGGCCCCTCGGTGGTGGGGGCCAGGGTCGCCCGTATCCCGTGCTCCAGCAACCGACGACGCAGCATCTCGGCCTCCACGAACGTGGGCGGCGCGGCGACGGCCTGCAGCAGCCCGTAGTCCTGCTCCGCGCCGGCCTCCGACGGTCGTTCCACCAGGGAACGCCCGCGCGAGAAGGTCCAGCGCAGCAGCAGGACCAGCACGAGGACAGCGACCAGGGCCACGAGCGGGCCGAAGGCGTAGCTGTAGCTCTCCCAGAGGGGCACGGGACCAGTGTGCTCCCGGCACCTCGCGGTGGCGCCACGGGCTGGTCCGCCTAGGCTGGCACCATGGTCATCCTCTCGCGCATCTACACCAAGACCGGCGACGCCGGGACGACCGACCTGGGCGACATGTCGCGCACCCACAAGACGGACCCGAGGCTGGTCGCCTACGCCGACACCGACGAGGCCAACTGCGCGATCGGGGAGGCGCTGGCAGGTGCACCGCGGGAGGAGCTGGACCCGGACGTCGCAGTCCTGCTGCTCCGGGTGCAGAACGACCTCTTCGACGTGGGTGCAGACCTCTGCACCCCGCTGCGCCCCAGCTACGACTACCCGCCGCTGCGGGTGACCGAGGACTACGTCAACGACCTCGAGGCCGCGATCGACACCTACAACGCCGACCTGCCCAAGCTGCGCTCGTTCGTGCTGCCCGGCGGCACCCTGGCCGCAGCCCGGCTGCACACCGCCCGCACGGTGGTCCGCCGCGCCGAGCGTGCCACCTGGGAGGCGTTGGAGCGCTACGGCAGCGCCCCGGTGCCCACCGAGGACGGGCCCGGCGGTGTCAGCCCGCTCACGGCGCAGTACCTGAACCGGCTTTCGGACCTGCTTTTCGTCTTGTCCCGCTACGCCAACCGTGAGGTCGGCGACGTGATGTGGGCGCCCGGCGGCGGTCGGCAGCAGCGCCCCGACCAGAGCCCCGACGACGCCCCCGGGCAGGACCCCGCACAGGCCTGAGGTGCGGCTCAGGCGACGTTGACCCCGCGGCCGGGCGGCCCGGACTCCACCCACAGGACCAGGGCGGCCGCGGAGGACGCCGGCACGGCCAGCTCGACGGGTGTGCCGCGCATCGTGCCCTCCAGCACGGTGAGCCCCTGGGGAACCCCGTCGCCATGGCCTGCGCGGAAGCGGCCGTTCAGCTCCAGCTCCTCGCGGTCCATCACCAGGGACCGGGACGCGAGCAGGGTGTAGGCCGGGAACCAGCGGAGGGCGTCCGTGTCGAAGCGAGCCGCGCCGCGGCGCCAGCGCGAGAACGCCCCGCTGCTGCCGGGCACACGCACGTGGCAGCGAAAGGCGCCCAGACCTCGGGAGAAGCGGCGCCACTGCACGACGGCGACCACCACGACGGCCACCACCACCGCGAGGACGACCAGCGCGGTCAGGTCCGAGCGCAGCGGGGTGCCCCAGATGTAGGCCCCCCGCCCGGGCGGGGGGGCTGCGACGGACGGCCGCAGGAGGGGTCCCAGCAGCGCGTCCGTCGGAGTGCCCGTCAGCCCTTGGCGCTACCGGTCGTGACCGAGACCTTCTGCGCGACGATCGTCACGAGGTCGTGGTCCACGGACAGGAAGCCGTTCGACACCTCAGCCACCACCTGCTCGCCGCTCTCCGCCTGCACCGACACCGGGCCGTCGGCCAGCAACGACAGGAACGGCTCGTGGCCCGGCAGCACACCGAGCGACCCCTCGGGCGTGGCCGCCGAGACCATGCGAGCCTCGCCGGACCAGACCTCGCGGTCGGCGGCGACGAGCTGGACCTTCAGCGGCATCAGGAACCGGTCTCCTTCTGGATCCGGTCCCACTGCTTCATGACGTCGTCGATGCCACCGACGTTGTAGAACGCCTGCTCGGCGACATGGTCGAGCTCACCGTCGGCGATCTTGGAGAAGCCCTCGATCGTCTCGGCCAGCGGCACGGTCGACCCGGGCACCGAGGTGAACTTCTCTGCCATGTAGGTGTTCTGGCTGAGGAACTGCTCGATGCGCCGGGCCCGGTTGACGACCAGCTTGTCCTCCTCGGACAGCTCGTCGACACCGAGGATGGCGATGATGTCCTGCAGCTCCTTGTTGCGCTGGAGGATCTGCTTGACGCGGGTCGCGGTGCGGTAGTGCTCCTCGGAGATGAACCGCGGGTCGAGGATGCGCGACGTCGAGGTCAGCGGGTCCACGGCCGGGTACAGGCCACGCGAGGCGATGTCGCGGCTCAGCGCCGTGGTGGCGTCGAGGTGGGCGAACGTCGTGGCGGGCGCCGGGTCGGTGTAGTCGTCGGCCGGGACGTAGACGGCCTGCAGCGAGGTGATGGAGTGTCCACGCGTGGACGTGATCCGCTCCTGCAGCTGGCCCATCTCGTCGGCCAGGTTCGGCTGGTAGCCGACGGCGCTCGGCATGCGGCCCAGCAGCGTGGAGACCTCAGAGCCGGCCTGCGTGAACCGGAAGATGTTGTCGATGAACAGCAGCACGTCCTGGCCCTGCACGTCGCGGAAGTACTCCGCCATCGTCAGCGCGGACAGCGCCACACGAAGACGCGTGCCCGGCGGCTCGTCCATCTGGCCAAAGACCAGGGCGGTCTTGTCGATGACGCCGGACTCGGTCATCTCACCGATCAGGTCGTTGCCCTCGCGGGTCCGCTCGCCGACCCCGGCGAACACCGACACACCGCCGAAGTTCTCGGCGACCCGGTAGATCATCTCCTGGATCAGGACGGTCTTGCCGACGCCAGCGCCGCCGAACAGACCGATCTTGCCGCCCTGCACGTACGGGGTGAGCAGGTCGATGACCTTGATGCCCGTCTCGAACATCTGGGTCTTCGATTCCAGCTGGTCGAAGGCCGGGGCGGTGCGGTGGATGGGCCAGCGCTCCTTGACCTCGAACGTCTCGCCCTCCTTGAGGTTGAGCACGTCGCCGATGGTGTTGAAGACCTTGCCCTTGGTCTGGTCGCCCACGGGCACCGTGATCGGCGAACCGGTGTCGATGACCGTGGCCCCGCGGACCATGCCGTCGGTGGGCTGCATCGAGATGGCGCGGACCAGGTTGTCGCCGATGTGCTGGGCGACCTCCAGGGTCAGCGTCCGGGTCACCTCGCCGATGACGACGTCGGACTTCAGCGCCGCGTAGATGTCGGGCATGGCGTCGACGGGGAACTCGATGTCGACGACCGGGCCGATGACCCGGGAGACACGGCCGGTGCCGGCTGCACCGGAGGTGGTCTCCCCGGGGGCCGTCTGATCCGAGGCGGTGGCGGTCATGGGAGTTCCTTCCGTCGTGCTGGGGTGGTCGAGCCGGCGGTCATGATTCGGATCCGGAGGAGGCAAGCGCGTCGGCGCCGCCGACGATCTCGCTGAGCTCCTGGGTGATGGCGGCCTGACGGGCGGCGTTCGCCTGCTGCTGGAGCTTGCGGATGAGGTCCGTGGCGTTGTCGGTCGCGGCCTTCATGGCCTGCTGCCGCGCAGCGAGCTCGCTCGCCGAGGCCGACAGCATCGCGGAGTAGAGGCGGCTCTGGACGTACTGCGGGAGCAGCGCGTCCAGCACCGTCGCTGGGTCGGGCTCGAAGGCGTACAGCGGCATCAGGTCGGTTCCGGAGCTGTCGGCCTGTGCCTCGGCGACCTCGTCGACGACCTCGACCGGCAGCAGCCGGATGACGGTCGGCTCCTGCTTGACCATGTTGACGAAGCGGGTGAAGACGATGTTGATCTCGTCGACGCCACCGTTCTCGCTGCCGGCCAGGAACGCGTCCACCAGGGTCTGGCCGACGTCGCGCGCCACCTCGAACTGGGGCGAGTCGGAGTCCCCGGTCCACTCCTGCTCGATGTGGCGCGAGCGGAAGCTGTAGAAGGTCACGCCCTTGCGCCCCATGACGTACGGGACGACCTCCTTGCCGGCCCCCCGCAGCCGCTCCGCCAGGCGGTCGCCCTCGCGGATGACGGCCGAGGAGTACGAGCCCGCCAGGCCGCGGTCGGCTGTGACGAGCAGCATCGCGGCCCGCTTGACCTCCGGGCGCTCGGTCGTCAGCGGGTGGTCCACGTCGGAGAAGCTGGACAGCGCCGACACCGCACGCGTGATGGCACGGGCGTACGGGGCCGCCTCCTTGCTTCGCTGCTGCGCCTTGACGATGCGCGAGGCCGCGATGAGCTCCATCGCACGGGTGATCTTCTTGGTCGAGGTCACCGAGCGGATGCGCTGTCGGTAGACCCGCAGCGAAGCTGCCATGTGGTGGTCGCCGTCCTTCCGTCGAGGTCAGTTCGTCATGTCAGGTCGTCACTGCGGCGCGTCAGCGCTTCTTGCGGACGATCTGCTCCTGGTTGACGTCGTCCTCGTCGAGCGCGTCGACCTCGTCATCGTGGCCCGGGGCGTTGATCGCCTTGCCGTCCCCGCCGCGGAAGCCCTGCTTGACCTCGGCGATCGCGCTCTCGAGGGTGCCGATCGCGTCGTCGTCCAGCTTGCCGGTCTCGCGGATACCGCCCAGGACCTGGTCGTTGCGGCGCAGGTGGTCGATGAACTCCTGCTCGAAGCGTGCGACGTCCTCCACCGGGACGTCGTCCAGCTGGCCTGTGGTGCCGGCCCAGATGGCCACGACCTGCTCCTCGACGGGGTACGGCGTGTACTGCGGCTGCTTCAGCAGCTCCACCAGACGCACACCGCGCGACAGCTGGGCGCGGCTGGCCGCGTCCAGGTCGGAGGCGAACATGGCGAACGCCTCGAGGGCGCGGTACTGGGCCAGGTAGGTACGCAGCGAGCCGGACACCGACTTCATGGCCTTGACCTGGGCCGCACCACCGACGCGGGACACCGAGATGCCGACGTTGATGGCGGGGCGCACGTTGGCGTTGAACAGGTCGGACTCGAAGAAGCACTGACCGTCGGTGATCGAGATGACGTTGGTCGGGATAAAGGCCGACACGTCGTTGGCCTTGGTCTCGATCATCGGCAGACCGGTCATCGAGCCGGCGCCCATGGCGTCCGACAGCTTCGCGCAACGCTCCAGCAGACGGGAGTGCAGGTAGAACACGTCACCGGGGTAGGCCTCGCGGCCCGGCGGGCGACGCAGCAGCAGCGACACCGAGCGGTAGGCCTCGGCCTGCTTGGACAGGTCGTCGAACACGATGAGGACGTGCTTGCCGGCGTACATCCAGTGCTGGCCGATGGCCGAGCCGGTGTACGGGGCGAGGTACTTGAAGCCCGCGGGGTCCGAGGCAGGGGCCGCGACGATGGTCGTGTACTCCAACGCGCCCGCGTCCTGCAGGGCACCGCGCACTCCCGAGATCGTCGAGCCCTTCTGGCCGATGGCGACGTAGATGCAGCGGACCTGCCTCGTGTCGTCGCCGGAGGCCCAGTTGTCCTTCTGGTTGATGATCGTGTCGATCGCCACGGCGGTCTTGCCGGTCTGACGGTCGCCGATGATCAGCTGACGCTGGCCGCGTCCGATCGGGGTCATGGCGTCGATGGCCTTGATCCCGGTCTGCAGCGGCTCCCGGACCTCCTGGCGGTCCATCACGCCGGCCGCCTGCAGCTCCAGCGCGCGACGGCCCTCGGGGACGATCTCACCCAGGCCGTCGATCGGGTTGCCCAGCGGGTCGACGACGCGACCCAGGTAGTTGTCTCCCACGGGGACCGACAGCACCTCGCCGGTGCGGCGGACCTCGAGGCCCTCCTCGATGCCGGTGAACTCACCGAGTACGACGACGCCGATCTCCCGGACGTCGAGGTTGAGCGCCAGGCCCAAGGTGCCGGCCTCGTCGCCGAAGCGGACCAGCTCGTTGGCCATGACGCCGGGCAGGCCCTCGACCCGGGCGATGCCGTCGCCTGCCTCGGTCACCCGTCCGACCTCCTCCGTGGAGGTGCCGGTCGGGGCGTAGGAACGGACGAACTCGTCGAGCGCGTCGCGGATCTCATCCGGACGGATGGTCAGCTCGGACATCGGTGCTCCTCTGTCTGGTGTCTGGTGCTGGGCTGTGCGCAGATCATGTGGTGCCTCTGGCGGTGCGGGTGCTGCCGCGCTCAGCGGCCGAGCTGTTCGGACGCTGCGCCGAGGCGCCGGGCCACGGTGCCGTCGATGACGTCGTCACCGATCTGCACGCGCATCCCACCGATGACGGCGGGGTCGATGTCTACCGCGAGCCGGACCTGACGTCCGTAGGTACGCGTGAGGGCGGCGGTGAGCCGCTGCTGCTGGTCCTCGGTGGGCCAGATGGCGACCACGACGTGGGCGACCACGCGGTCCCGACGGCGCGCCGCGGCCTGGGTGACGAACTCGAAGGCCTGCTCCGGGCGACGGCCGCGCGGGTTGGAGGCGACCCGGCGGACCAGGGTCGCCGTCTCCGGTGCCGCGGCCACGTCGACGAAGCGACCGACCAGCGACGCCTTGGCCTCGTTGGACGCCCGACGCTCGAGCAGTGCTGCGCGGAGGCCGCGGTCGTGGGTCAGGACCTGACCGGCGCGGTGCACCTCCTCCTCGACGCGGTCCAGCCGCGAGGACGCCTCGGCCGCGGCGAGGACGGCGTCGACGGCGAGGATCTCCACGGAGTCGGCCAGGTCGTGCGCCGCGCTCCAGCGGGAACGGGCTGCGCCGCCGAGCAGGTCTGCGGTGTCCGGGGACACCTTCCCGCTCAGCAGCCGTTCGAGCAGGCGCGCCTTGGACTCCCCGTCACGTGAGGGGTCGGTGAGGGCACGACGGAGCGGGACCGAGCCGTCGAGGAGGTCGACGACCGCGAAGAGCTCGCTGCCGAGCGACGTCCGGTCGGCCGCGTCGGTGGTCCGGTCGAGCAACGCCTCCAGCCGCTCGGCGGCCTCGGCGTGCGAGGTACGGCTCACTCCGCGCATCAGGCCGTGCCACCTGCCACGCTGCTGCCGCTGGGGCCGGCCGGTTCGTACGCTGCGGCGGTCGTTGCCGCCTCGCGCTCGGAGTCGGCCTGCTCCAGGTCGGCCAGGAACCGGTCGACGACCCGGTTCTGGCGCTCGTCGTCGGTCAGGGACTCACCCACGACCCGGCCGGCCAGGTCGACGGCGAGCCGCCCGACCTCGCCGCGCAGCTGTGCGACGGCCTGGGTGCGCTCGGCCTCGAGCTGGCGCTGGGCCTGCTCGGTGACGCGCGCGGCCTCGCTCTGGGCGCGCTCACGCATCTCGGTGATGATCGCCGCACCCTCGCTCCGGGCCTGCTCGCGGATGCGGCCGGCCTCCTCGCGAGCCTCTGCCAGCTGCTGCTCGTACTCGTGCAGCTTGGCGTCGGCCTCGGCCTGCGCCTTCTCGGCCTTCTCGAGGCCGCCCTGGATCTTGTCAGCACGCTCGTCGAGGACCGAGAGGTACTTCGGCAGCACGAACTTCCAGAACAGGGCGAAGAGGACGGCGAACACGACCGCCGACCACACGATGTCGTAGGTCGCGGGGAGAAGGACGGGGCGGACGAACTCCGTCTCCGACGCGAGCACGACCGCGGAGGCGACGGACATCAGGACGTGAAGACGAAGCCGGCCGCGAAGCCGATCAGCGCGAGCGCCTCGGTGAAGGCGATGCCCAGGAACATCGTGGTCTGCAGGCGGCCAGCCATCTCGGGCTGGCGGGCCTGGCCCTCGACGGTCTTGCCGACGAGGACGCCGATGCCGATGCCGGGGCCGATCGCTGCGAGGCCATAGCCGACCGTGGCGATGTTGCCGGTGAGGCCGGCGAGAACGGTGGTGTCCACAGGGAGTGGTCCTTTCGGTGGGTGGTCAGTGCTCCGGGTGGAGCGCACCGCTGATGTACACGGCGGTGAGCAGGGTGAAGATGTAGGCCTGGAGTACGGCCACGAGGATCTCGAACAGCGTGAACGCGAAACCGCCCACGAGCGTGAGGAGGAAGAACCCGCCGATGGCGTTGCCGTCGAGCAACTTCCCCAGGAAGAAGTCGGTGGCGGAGAAGCACAGGACCAGCAGCAGGTGGCCGGCGATCAGGTTGGCCAGCAGACGGATGGTGAGCGAGAACGGCCGGATGATGAACGTCGAGGCGAACTCGATTGGCGTGACCAGCAGGTACAGCGGCTTGGGCACCCCGGGAGGGAACAGGTTGGACTTGAAGTAGCCACCCACCCCCTGGGCCCGGATGCCCACCACGATGAACGTCACGTAGGAGATCAACGCCAGCAGCAACGGGACGCCGATGACGCTCGTCCCGCCGATGTTCAGCAGCGGGATCACACCTGTGATGTTCAAGGCGAAGATCATGAAGAAGAACGTGGCCAGCAGCGGCAGGAATCTGCGGCCGTCCTTGACGCCGAGGATCTGCTCCGCCACCTGGGTGCGGACCAGGTCGAGCATGAGCTCGACGGTGCTGGTGAACCGGGTCGGAAGCAGCTTCGCGCGGTTGACGAACAGCACGAACAGCACCAGCAGGCCGATCATCGCGACGAGGCGGACCAGCATGATCCGGTCGAAGTACGTGACGCCGTCGACGATCAGAGGAACCGGGAAGAACTCGTAGATCCCCGGCGGGTGGAAGCCTTCGGAGTCCTCTGCGGACATCGGTAGCGCGGCGAACGCGGTCAGCGTCGTCAGCGTCGACTCCCGGGGTCTGGCCGGCGTGGGGACCGGCTTGCGATCGATGGGGCCGAGGGGATCGCCACAGCGTGGTGACGACCCGGCCTCGGACTTCCGAACCCTACCAACATGATCGCCGTGGGCCGAACGCCCCTCCCGCGCTGGTCAACGGCCCGAGGTGTCGACGTAGGGGATCCTCGCCGACGTGAGGGCGCGGTACTCCGCGAACAGGGTGCAGACCATGCCGACGACGACCCCGACGAACAGCGCGACCGGGTCGTAGAAGGTCATGTCGTCCAGGACGAAGAGCACGACGCCCACGACGACCACCTTCACCAGCCACGAGCCGAGCACCCAGCCGGCGACGACCACCGGGTCACCACCCGCGGTCCGCGCCCCCACCAGCGACGTCGTGGCCAGGAACCCCAGGGCGATCGCGTAGCCGAGCAGCGCCCCCCACACCCCAGGGAGCCCGACGAGCAGGTAGGCGGCGACCGCGGTAAGCACCGCGGCGCCCAGGCAGACCAGCGCGGCGAGCCGGACGGCGCTCCTGAGAGCCTCGCGGAGCGCCATGGCGCCCTCACCCCCGTGAGGCGACCCCCGGCCCGGTTCACCGGGTCGCGGGGGGACGGGCGTCCCAGTGGTCTCGCCGTAGGGGACGGACTGCTCGCTCATCGGCTCTCCTCGGGGTGGGGGGTCGGCGGGTCGGTCGCGGACGGCTCGTGCTCCGGCTGCAGCGCGGGCTCCGGCTCGCGCTCCAGCTCCGGCTCCAGCTCCGGCTCGCGCTCCGGCTCCAGGTCCGGCTCCGGCTCCGGCTCCGGCTCCGGGTCGCCCTCCCACGCGGTGGGCACGACCTCGCGCAGCAGGGCCTCCGCGATCGCACCGGTGCGCAGCAGGGCCGGCCGCGGACCCGTGCAGTCGACGATGGTCGAGGCCAGGTCGTCCAGGCAGGCGCCACCGTCGAGGTAGACCGCGACGGAGTCCCCCAGCATGTCGCGAGCCTGCTCGGCCGAGGTCGCCGCCGGGTCGCCGGAGGTGTTGGCGCTGGAGGTCGCAAGCGGACCTGTGACCTCCAGCAGCTCCAGCGCGACCGGGTGCAGCGGCATCCGCAGCGCGACGGTGCCGCCGGTCTCGCCCAGGTCCCAGGTCAACGTGGGCTGCGCCCGCAGCACGACCGTGAGCCCACCTGGCCAGAACGCCTCGACCAGGTCCCGCGCGTACGGCGGGACGTCGGAGGCCAGGCCGTCCAGCGTCGCGATCTCACCGACCAGCACGGGCGGGGGCGAGTCGCGGCCGCGTCCCTTCGCCATCAGCAGGTCGGTGACGGCCTGCGGGGTAAAGGCGTCGGCACTGACGCCGTAGACGGTGTCGGTCGGGACCACGACGAGCGCCCCGCGTGACAGGGCCGCCGCCGCGGCGGCGAGACCGCGCTCCCGGTCACGGGGCACGGCGCAGTCGAAGGTCCGGCTCACGGCTGGAAGTGTCCCATCAGGCCAGCCGGGCGCTGGTCGCCCGAGGTCGGCCGGTCAGGTCGTCGTGGTGGTGGACGTCGGTCCACCGGCCCGTGCCCATCGCGTCCGTGCCCGTCGCGTCCGTGCCCGTCGCGTCCGTGCCCGTCGCGTCCCTGCCCGTCGCGTCCGTGCCCGTCACGCCCGGGCCCCCGTCCGCCGCCCGGGCGAGCACGGCCGCGACGCCGTCGCACTGCGGCTCGGCGTGCTCCAGCAGCAGCAGCCCCCCGGGACGCAGCAGCCGGGCGGCCACCGCCACGCACACCCGCAGCACCCGCAGCCCGTCGGGACCGCCGTAGAGCGCGACGGCCGGGTCGTGCTCGGCGACCTCGGGGTCCACCGGGACCGCGGCGTCGGGGATGTACGGCGGGTTGGCGGTCACCACGTCGCAGGCACCGAGCAGGTCGGCCAGCAGGTCGGGAGCCGCGGCGACGTCGCCGAGGTGCAGCACGACCCGCCCCCCGCCCATCGCCGCCACGTTGCGCTCCGCCCAGGCGTGGGCGTGCCGGTCCAGCTCGACTGCGCCGACCCGGGCCCGGGGGACCTCGTCGACGAGCGCGAGGGCGACCGCGCCCGAACCCGTGCACAGGTCGACGGCGACCGGGTCCCGCCGCTCACGTGCCTGGACGGCGCGAAGCTCAGCGACGGCTGCTCCGGCCAGCAGCTCGGTCTCCGGCCGGGGCAGGAACACCCCGGGACCGACGGCGAGCTCGATGCCCCGGAACGGCGCCCGCCCGGTGAGGTGCTGCAACGGCACCCGTGAGACCCGCTGCGCCAGCAGGACGTCGAACCACCCTGCCGCACCGTCGGGCCAGCCCGCCCCCATGAGCACCAGCCGCTGCAGACCGCTGCGGTCGGTGCCTGCGGCGTGGGCGGCGAGCAGCTCCGCGTCCGGGCGAGGGCTCGGCACGCCCGCGGCAGCCAGCCGGTCGGCGGCGAACGACAGGTCCCCGGAGAGCCCGCCCGTCACGCCTGCTCCTGCTGGGCCGCCAGCTGCTCGTCGGTGCGGAGCCGGACCAGGCTGTCCAGCACCGGGTCGAGGTCGCCGTCCAGCACGGCGTCCAGGTTGTAGGCCTTGTAGCCGGACCGGTGGTCGACGACGCGGTTCTCGCCGAAGTTGTACGTCCGTACCCGCTCGGAGCGGTCGACGGTGCGCACCTGCGATGCCCGCACCCTGGCGGCATCCACCTCGGCCTCGGCCCGCGCCCGTGCGAGCAGCCGCGCGCGCAGGATGCGCATGGCCTGCTCCTTGTTCTGCAGCTGCGACTTCTCGTTCTGGCAGGTGGCGACCGTGCCCGTCGGCAGGTGCGTGATCCGCACGGCCGAGTCCGTGGTGTTGACGCTCTGCCCGCCGGGTCCGGAGGACCGGAAGACGTCCACACGCAGGTCACCGACGTCGACGGCCACGTCCACGTCGTCCGCCTCCGGGTGGACCAGGACGCCCACGGCGGAGGTGTGCACCCGGCCCGCTGACTCCGTGACCGGCACGCGCTGCACCCGGTGGACCCCGGCCTCCAGACGCATCAGGCCGTACGCGCCGGCGGCGGAGACCGCCAGGGTCGCGCTCTTCACCCCGCCCAGCTCGCCCAGGGCCGCGTCTATGACCTCGGTCCGCCACCCGCGCCGCTCGGCCCAGCGGGTGTACATCCGCACCAGCTCGGCGGCGAACAGTGCCGACTCGGTGCCGCCTTCCCCCGCCCGCACCTCGACGATGGCGTCCCGGTCGTCGTCCGGGTCCCGCGGCACCAGCAGCTCCCGCAGCCGGCCGGAGGCCTCGGTCTCCGCCCGCTCGAGCCCGGGGAGCTCCTCGCGCAGGCCGAGGTCGTGGGGAGCGAGCTCGCGGGCGGTGGCGAGGTCCTCGTGGGCCCGGAGCCAGGCCGCGTGCGCCGTGACAACAGCGCCCAGGGTCGCGTAACGACGACCGAGGCGTCTCGCCAGCGCGGGGTCGCCGTGGACCCGGGGGTCCGACAGCGCCTGCTCGACCTCGGAGTGCTCGTCGAGCAGGGGCTTCACCGAGTCGAACACGTGACCTCCTGGGGCCGGACGTTCTCTGAGCCGCACGAGCGACGCGACCGAGGTCCCGGCAGCACGACGACGGCGCCCGCCCGCTACCCCGGTGGGGTGCGGGCGGGCGCCGTCGGGACGGTGCTACTGGGCGTCGGCCTCGGCCGGGGCGGTGGCGGGCTTGCCGTAGCGCTTCTGGAAGCGTGCCACGCGGCCACCGGTGTCGAGCAGCTTCTGCTTGCCCGTGTAGAACGGGTGGCAGTTGCTGCAGACGTCGGCGGCGATCTTGCCGCTGGTCTCGGTGCTGCGGGTGGTGAAGGTGTTGCCGCACGTGCACGACACGGTCGTGGACACGTACGTGGGGTGGATGTCGGGCTTCATGGCTCTCCTCCGGGGTACGGCCGCCGGGTCGTCCGCGCTGGCGCGCGAGGCGTGAACCGGGACCTTGTCGTCCTCATTGTGACGCATGCGGCTCAATGCCTCAGGCGTCGTCGCGATTCCCGCCGGGCGCGGTCTTGTTGACCTGCATGAGGAACTCCGCGTTGCTGCGCGACTTTTTGAGCCGGTCCAGCAGCAGCTCGATCGCCTGGGTGGCGTCCAGCGCGCTGAGGACCCGGCGCAGCTGCCACATGATGCGCAGCTCGTCGGGCGCCAGCAGCACCTCCTCGCGACGGGTGCCGGAGGGGTTGACGTCCACGGCCGGGTAGATCCGCTTGTCGGCCAGGTGACGCGACAGCCGGAGCTCCATGTTCCCCGTGCCCTTGAACTCCTCGAAGATGACCTCGTCCATCTTGGACCCGGTCTCCACCAGGGCCGTCGCGAGGATCGTCAGGGAGCCACCGTTCTCGATGTTGCGCGCCGCGCCGAAGAACCGCTTGGGCGGGTACAGGGCCGAGGAGTCGACTCCACCGGACAGGATGCGCCCGCTCGCCGGGGCGGCGAGGTTGTAGGCCCGGCCGAGCCGGGTGATGGAGTCCAGCAGCACCACCACGTCGTGGCCGAGCTCGACCAGGCGCTTGGCCCGCTCGATCGCGAGCTCGGCGACCGTGGTGTGGTCCTCGGCGGGGCGGTCGAAGGTCGAGGCGATGACCTCGCCCTTGACCGTGCGCTGCATGTCGGTGACCTCCTCCGGGCGCTCGTCCACCAGGACGACCATGAGGTGGCACTCGGGGTTGTTGGTCGTGATCGCGTTGGCGATCGCCTGCAGAACCAACGTCTTGCCGGCCTTCGGCGGGGACACGATGAGGCCGCGCTGTCCCTTGCCGATCGGGGCCACCAGGTCGATGATCCGCGTCGTCAGCAGGTTGGGCTCCGTCTCCAGGCGCAGCCGCGACTGGGGGTACAGCGGGACGAGCTTGCCGAACTCCTCCCGGGTGCGGGCCTCCTCCACCGAGGTGCCGTTGACGGAGTCCACGCGCACGATCGCGTTGAACTTCTGCCGGCGCTCTTCGTTGGGCCGCTCCTGCTTGACCTGCCCCACCACGGCGTCGCCCTTGCGAAGACCGTACTTCTTGACCTGCTGGAGCGAGACGTAGACGTCGTGCGGTCCCGCCAGGTAGCCCGACGTACGGACGAACGCATAGCTGTCGAGGATGTCCACGATCCCCGCCACGGGGACCAGGACGTCGTCGTCACGAACCTCGGGCTCGCTGTCCATCCCGCCCGGGCTGCGCTCGCGCCCGAGGGGGCGGGCGGTCGTGCTCGGCTGCTTGTCACGCTGACGGTTGCGGCCACGTCGACGGCGACCGCCGCGCTCCTCGTCGAACTCCTCGCGCGGACCACTGGTCTGGTCCTGGTTCCGGTCGGGCTGGTTCCGGTCGTTCCCGTACCGGTCGGCCTGTCCGGCGTCGGAGCGGTCCCCATCGTTCAAGGCCCGGTCGGCCTGGCCGCGGTCGGTCTGGCTGCGGTCGGTCTGGTTCCGGTCGGTCTGGTTCCGGTCGGACCTGCCGCGGCCGGACTGACCACGGTCAGCCTGGTCACGGTCGGACTGACCACGGTCAGCCTGGTCACGGTCGGACTGACCACGGTCAGCCTGGTCACGGTCGGACTGACCATGGTCGGACTGGTCACGGTCGGAGTCGTCACGGTCGGAGTCGTCACGGTCGGAGTCGTCACGGTCGCCCGGCCCGGCGGGGCCACGGTCGCCCCGGAGCGACCGGTTGTCGCGGCCGGGACGCTCGTCCCGCTCGCCCCTGTCGACGCGGTAGCGGTCGCCCTGGCTGCGGTCGCCGCCGAGGCGCGGCAGGTCGGGCAGGATCGGCTCGGCCTTGAGGACGGCCTCCTCGACGGCGGCCTCCGCGTCGCGCTGGGCACGGCGGCGGGCACGGCTGACTACCCGGGCACCGCCGTCACCGCCGTCCTCGCGACCACGCTCCTGGGTGCTGCGGTCCTGGCCGCTCCGGTCCTGCGTGCTGCGGTCCTGCGTGCTGCGGTCCTGGCCGCTCCGGTCCTGACCGCTCCGGTCCGTCGCGTTCCCGTTCCCGGCGTCGGTCGTCGGCGCGTCGTGGGGCGAGGGTGCATCGACGGGGTCGGCCGAGGGCTGGGAGCTGTTGTGGGCCACCGGTGCGCCGGCGGGAGAGGTCGCCCGACGTCGGCGAGGTCGGCGGGGCTCCTCGGCGAGGACTCCCACGGGGGCCGAGGTGTCGGTGTCGGCGGGGCCTGCGCCCCCTGACGGGGCGCTGGCGCGCGGGGCGCCGGCGGACGCGTCGACGGCCGGTGCCGAGGGGGCAGACGCGGAGGCGCTGGACGGTGACGCGCCGTCAGTGGCAGGCACGTCGGTGGTCGGGGCCGTCACGCGCCTGGTCGACCGGGCCCGGGGTGCCTTGCCGGTTCCGTCGGCACCGTTCGCGCTGCCGGCACCGTTGGGACTGTCGGCACCGTTCGCGCTGCCGGCACCGTTGGGACTGTCGGCACCGTTCGCGCTGCCGGTGCTCCCGCCCCGACCTGTTGTGCTGGCCGCGCGGGCGGTCGTCGAGCGCCCGTTGCGGGGGGCGGAGGCGCCCCCGGAGCGCTCGAGCACCGCGCTGAGCAGGTCCGCCTTGCGCATCCGGCCGGCCCCGGGGATGCCGAGCCGGGCGGCCACGGCCTGCAGCTCGGCGACCTTCAGGCCGCTGAGGTCAGCAGGAGTCTGGGCGCCGGGCGCAGGTGCAGCCACGGCGTCGTGGGTTTCGGTCACGAAGATCATTCCTTCGGATTGTCCGCCTGCCTCAGTCGGGCACAGCGGTGAGGGGCAGCCACAGGGGCGGTCCTGCGTGGGATGTGCGCGGGAGACGGCCTCGTAGGCTGCTGGACGGCGTCGTCGGAGTCCGCAGACCCCCGCCGTGAATCCAACGGTAGCACCCGGCTCCGTTCAGGCCAGGACGCTCGCAGACACCCGCGAACCTGTTGATCGTGCCGTCACGGCCCACCCGTCCCCCGCGTGGGCTGCGACGACGTCGCGATCTGCACCCAGGCACAGCAGGGCGGGGCCGGCACCCGACACGCAGGCCGCCACCCCGGCAGCGCGCAGCCGGGTCAGCAGGTCGTGGCTGCGAGGCATGGCCCCGGCCCGCTGCTGCTGGTGGATCCGGTCCTCGGTCCCGGGCAGCAGGAGCGCGCGGTCCCCACGGAGCGCCTGGACGAGCAGCCCCGTCCGGGCCCCGGTGAACGCCGCGTCGGAGTGGGGAACGGTGGCCGGCAGCAGGGAGCGCGCGACCTCGGTCATGAGCACCTCCGCCGGGACGCAGGTGACGAGCTCGAGCGTCGGGTCCACGTCCAGGACGGCCGCGCGGTAGGTGGACCCGTCGGACCAGGCGATCACGCCCCCGCCCAGCACGCTGGCGCCGGCGTTGTCACCATGGCCCTCCGCGGCCGAGGACGTGGCCACCAGCCACTGGTCCCGGTCGAGGTCGTCGGCCTGCGACTCCTCGCCGTGCACCAGCGCCCACGCCGAGGCCAGGCCGGCGACGATCGCCGCTGCCGACGACCCCAGACCACGCCCGTGCGGGACCACGTTTGTGCAGTCCAGGTCCAGGTCGACCAGGTCGGCACCCGCGCCGAGCCCGGCCAGGCCGCCCCGGACCCAACGGGCCACCAGGTGCCGCTCGTCGAGCGGGACGTCCTCGGCGCCCTCACCGACCACCCGGACGACGGTGCGCGGGGCTGCGAGGTCACCCGCCGGGGCGCAGGCGACCCTGACCTCGTCGCGCAGGTCGACCGCCAGGCCGACGGCGTCGAAGCCCGGCCCCAGGTTCGCCGAGGACGCGGCGACGGACACCTGGACCGTGCGGGCGGGCAGCGGCGGGTGCGCCCGGTCCGTCCCAGGGTTCATCCCAGACCCAGGGCGCGCGCCACCTCGACTGTGTCGGCCTCGACCAGGGTCGGGCGGACGTCCTCGCCGTCGGCGCCGCGCAGGGCCCACTGCGGGTCCTTGAGGCCGTGACCGGTGACGGTGCAGACGATGCGCTGACCAGGGTCGACCTCACCGGCCTCGTGGGCGGCGATCAGCCCGGCGACGCCCGCGGCCGAGGCCGGCTCGACGAACACGCCTTCGGAGGCAGACAGCCAGCGGTGAGCGGCGAGGATCTCCTCGTCGGTGACCGACCGGATGTACCCGCCGGACTCGTCCCGCGCGGCGACGGCCTGCTCCCAGGACGCAGGGTTGCCGATCCGGATCGCGGTCGCGATGGTCTCGGGGTCGTCGACCGGGTGGCCCAGCACGATCGGGGCCGCGCCTGCTGCCTGGGCACCCCACATCCGTGGCCGGTGGGTGGCCGGGCCGTCATCGGCGTACTCGCAGTACCCGCGCCAGTAGGCGGTGATGTTGCCGGCGTTGCCGACCGGCAGGCAGTGGATGTCGGGGGCGTCGCCCAGGATGTCGACGACCTCGAACGCCGCGGTCTTCTGGCCCTCGATCCGAGCCGGGTTCACGCTGTTGACCAGCTCGACGGGGTACGCCTCGGACAGCTTGCGCGCCACCCGTAGGCAGTCGTCGAAGTTGCCGTGGACCTGCAGCAGCGTCGCACCGTGGGCGATGGCCTGCGCGAGCTTGCCCATGGCGATCTTGCCCTCCGGCACCAGGACCGCGCAGGTCAGCCCGGCCGCCGTCGCATAGGCCGCCGCAGACGCCGAGGTGTTGCCGGTGCTGGCGCACACGACCGCCTCGGCGCCGTTGGCGACCGCGACCGTCATGGCCGTGGTCATGCCGCGGTCCTTGAACGACCCGGTCGGGTTGCAGCCCTCGACCTTCAGCCACACCTCGCAGCCGGTCGTGTCCGACAGCCTGTGCGCGCGCACGAGCGGCGTGCCGCCCTCACCGAGGGTGATGTCGCGGGCGCCGGGGGCCAGGGACCCGACGATGGGCAGCCGCTCGCGGTACTCCGGGATCACGCCACGCCATGGTGCGGCCATCAGCTGCTCACTCTCCTTCGACACGCATGACAGAGGTGACGTCAAGCACGGCGTCGAGCCCCGACAGGTCCGCCACCGTGTCCGACAGGGCCGTGTCGGCAGCGACGTGGGTAACCACGACGAGCTCGGCGGTGCGGTCCTGGCCCTCGCCGGAGGCCTGCTGGAGCACCTGCTCGATGGACACGCCGTGGGCGGCGAAGGCATCGGCCACACGGGCCAGCACGCCCGGCCGGTCGGCCACCTCGAGACGGACGTGGTACCGCGTCATGACACGCGACATCGGCAGGGCAGGCAGGTCCGCGTAGGCGGACTCCCCCGGACCTCGCCCGCCGTGGACCCGGTGCCGGGCGACGGCCACGACGTCACCGAGGACGGCAGCCGCCGTGGGCGTGCCGCCGGCGCCGGGGCCGTAGAACATCAGCTCACCTGCCGCCTCGGCCTCGACGAACACCGCGTTGAAGGGCCCCCGCACGCCCGCGAGCGGGTGGCCGCGGGGCACGAAGGCCGGGTGGACCCGCACGGTGACGCCCTCGGGGCCGTCAGGACCGGCGGGGACGCGGGCCCCGATGGCCAGCAGCTTGACGACGCAGTCCATCCGGGCGGCGGCGGCGACGTCCGCCGCGGACACCGACGAGATGCCCTCGCGGTGGACGGCCTCGCCCGGGACCCGGGTGTGGAAGGCGAGGCTGGCGAGGATGGCGGCCTTGCTCGCAGGGTCGTAGCCCTCGACGTCGGCGGTCGGGTCGGCCTCGGCGTAGCCGAGCGCCTGGGCACGCTCGACGGCGTCACCGAAGCCCGCCCCGGTGGTGTCCATCTGGTCCAGGACGTAGTTGGTGGTGCCGTTGACGATTCCCAGGAACCGGGTTACCCGGTCACCGGCCAACGACTCGCGCAACGGTCGGATCAGCGGGATCGCTCCGGCCACGGCGGCCTCGTAGTACAGGTCGACGTCGGCGGTTGCCGAGGCGTCGAACAGCTCCGGGCCGTGCTCGGCGAGCAGCATCTTGTTGGCCGTGACGACCCCGGCCCCGTGCTGGAACGCCGCGTGCATGAGGGAGCGGGCGGGCTCGATGCCACCGATAACCTCCACGACGACGTCCGCGCGGGCGACCAGGCCCACCGCGTCGTCGGTCAGCAGGGAGGGGTCGATACCCGGCCGGGCCCGGTCGGGCCGGCGCACCGCGATCCCGACCAGCTCCAACGGGGCGCCGACGCGAGCGGTCAGGTCGTCGGCCTGCTCGGTCAGCAGCCGGGCGACCTCGGAACCGACCACTCCACAACCCAGCAGGGCCACTCGCACCGGATCCACGTGGGGCAGTCTGTCAGGAGCCCGCGGGACCCTGCGGCGGGCGGTCGCTGTGCGAGCAGACGCGACCCGAGAAGGGGGGCCCTCAGGGGGTCGGGCCCGTGCCGACCAGCTCGTCGTCGGATAGATCGGTGGCGTCCTTCCGGTTGGCCCGGACGGAGGAGATGAGCGAAGCGATGATGAGCGTCACCCCGAGCAGGCCGGTGATGGCCTCGGGGATGTGGACGCGCAGCTCGAGGAACAGGATGAGCGCGAGACCGCCGATGGCCCAGTGGGCGCCGTGCTCGAGGTAGCGGTACTGCGCCAGCGTCCCCTCGCGGACCAGGTACACGGTCATGGACCGGACGAACAGCGCCCCGATACCGAGGCCAGCCGCGATGACCAACACGTTGGTGCTGATGGCGAACGCGCCGATGACCCCGTCAAAGGAGAAGGACGCGTCGAGCACCTCGAGGTAGAGGAAGGTGGACAGCCCCGCCTTGCCGGCCGTCTGGACCGCGACGCCGGAGCCGCGGACCATGGTCGTCTGCACCGACTCGTCGTCCTCGTCCTCCTCGAGCTTCTCGTCGAAGTACCCGTCCAGGCCGGACACGGCGAGGTAGGTCGCCAGGCCGACGAGCCCGCTGAACAGCACGGTGCGGGAGTCGGACGCCTCGGTCACGGATGCCCCGACGAGGATCAGCAGCGCGGCCACCAGGACGGAGAGCTGACCGAACCGGCCGACCTTCTCGAACAGGTGCTCCACCGGGCGCAGCCACCTCACGTCCTTGTCGCCGAAGACCCAGTCGAGGAAGATCATCATCAGGAATGTGCCGCCGAAGGCATAGATCGAGGGCTTGGCGGCCTCCAGCTCCTCTCCGTAGCGCTCGCCGTCGTTGAGCGCCAGGTCGATGACCTGGGCGAACCCGAGGTCCGCCGTGATCGCGACGATGACGATCGGAAACACGAGCCGCATGCCGAAGACGGCGATGAGGATGCCGACCGTGAGGAAGAGCTTCTGCCACAACGGCGTCATCTTCTTCAGGTACTTGGCGTTGACGACGGCGTTGTCGAACGAGAGCGAGACCTCGAGCACCGACAGGACCAGGGCCGTGAGGACCAGGGTCACCGACCCGCTGAAGTAGCCCACGAGCCCCAGGACGACGATCGAGGCGATGATGGAGCCGCGGAACGCTCTCAGGACCTGCACTGCGTGACCCCCCTCGGCGCACCGGGCGGTCCCGGCAGCGAGGAGAGCGTAACGGCGCCCCGGGCGGTACTGCTGCCGCTCCGCCAGCTGCTGCGACACGGTGCGCTGCACCTTCTGCAGCCCGCCGGTGTCCAGCATCGCCACCTGGCCCTCGATCTGGCGGGCCAGGTGGGGGTCGGCGACCGCTTGCTCCGAGGACTGCAGGAGCACGGTCCCCGCGCCGGTGAAGTCGAACTGGCGCTCCTCTCCGGACTGCCGGCCCATGATGCCGAGCGTGCCGTTCAGGAAGCCCGGCATCCAGCCGGCGTCGTAGTGGTGGCTCGGCGACGGGCAGTCCGACCAGCCGACCAGCGCCTGCGGGTCGACCCGCAGCGGCGGCTCGGCGAAGATCACCGGCCCGGAGCTGGAGGCGAGGAACGTGCCGGTCCCGATCAGGGTGAGGAACCCGGGGACGATGGACTGCTTGAGCTGCAGGCCGGGTTCGAATGCGAGCAGGTTGGACGCTCTCAGGGTGAGGTTGCCGTCCTCGATGTCGTAGCTGTTGAGGTCGTGACCCCGGTCGCCGAGGATCAGGTGCCCGGAGCCGTTGGCCACCACCGAGTCCCGGGGCTACAGCGGTGCGGAGAACCGCAGCGCCACCATGCCGCCCATGCTGCCCGAGGTCAGCGGCTCGAAACGCATACCGGGGCCACCGCCCGCCGGGTAGTAGGCGATCATGCGGCCGGTCTGCATGAACAGCTGGCCGTCGAGCGTGACGCAGTAGGCGTTGCCCGGGACGTTGTCGTTGTCCGGAAGGTTCAAGGGGTTCAGCGGAGTCATGTCGACCTCAGGTCTTCTGCTCGGACGCCTGGACGTACACGTGCCCTGACCGGTCAGCCTCAGCTGCATGGCCTCGCCCGACCCGCGCCCGACAGCGTCGCGCCAGCCGACGGACGCGGACAGGTCGACCTGCATCTGCCCGACGTGGGCGACGTAGGCCTGCGGGTCCACCGCGATCGTGCGACCGCCCCCGACCTGGACGGCGAAGGTGCCGCCGTGGCTGACCAGCGCGACCGACCCCACGCCGTGCAGCCGGGTGGTGGCCAGACCCATGCCACTGGCCACGTTGCGGACCGCGCCCCGCAGGCCGCCCTGCTGGCCGATCATGACGACGGTCGGCTGCAGCCCGGCGTCGTGGGCCATGAGCCGCTCGGCCTCGACCTGCAGGGGACCCGAGCCGTCGAGCTCGACGACGGTCACGTGGAGACCGCGGAAGCCGTAGTGCAGGTCGCCGTCGCCCTGCGCGACCATCATCGCCACCTGCTCGCCGGCGAGATGCGCCCGGCCATGCCCCCGACCCCGCCACCGCTCCCGCGGACCGGCGAGAACCGGACGTCACCGGTGTAGGCCAGCATGGCGCCGCGCCGGGCCAGGATCTCGCGGCCCGGCTGCACCCGCGCGGTCACGACCTTGTGGTTGACCTCGATGAACCTGCCCATCACCGCTCCTGGGGCTGGATGTAGACGACACCGGAGCCGTCGAAGCGCAGCGAGAACGCCTCACCCGAGCTCTCGCTGAGGAGTTGCGCCATGAGACGTCGGTGACGAAGGTCTGGTTGAGCTGGCCGCAGCTGGCCACGAACGCCTGAGGGTCGACGACCAACGGGAACTGCGGCGAGACCTCCAGCACGATCGGCGGCCCGCCGGAGGACAGCAGGGCCGCCGAGCCGTGACCGGTGACCGTGGTCGTGAACAGCCCCTGCCCGCTCGACGCGCCCCGCATCCCGGCGAACGCGACGTCGGTGCGCAGCGAGGCCGACAGGGCGAGCAGCTGCTCAGACTCGACCTTCAGGGTTTCCCCGGCCAGCTCGACGAGCAGCACCTCCAGCGCGTCTTTCGCGAACCACACGGTGCCGTTGCCGGTGCAGGTCATCAGGGACACGGACTCGCCCGTGGTCCGGCGCTTGAGCCCCGCCATCAGGCCGTCACCTCCGCCCATGCCGGCGTTCCTGCACTGCACCTCGCCGGTGTGGGCGACCATCGAGCCGGTCATGGCGCGCACCGGGTCGCCCGTCAGGTCGACCTCCAGCACGCGCGAGCCGTTGAGCCTGAAAGGCTGCACGGCCGAACCTCCGCAGGACAAGACCCGCCCTGTCGCACAGTCCGTCTGACCGGGTCCACCGACCCTGCGTTACAGCGCTACCCCAGATCGAGGGCGAGCAGGTCGTCCTCGGTCTCCCGGCGCACCAGGACCCTGGCCACCCCGTCTCGCACGGCGACCACCGGCGGGCGGGGGACGTGGTTGTACTGGCTGGCGAGGCTGCGGCAGTAGGCGCCGGTGCCGGGTACGGCCAGCAGGTCGCCGCGCTCGACGTCGCCGGGCAGGAACTCGTCCCGCACCACGATGTCCCCGCTCTCGCAGTGCTTGCCCACCACCCGGGCCAGGACCGGCGGCGCCTGGGAAGCCCGCGACGCCAGCGTGCAGGAGTACTCGGCGTCGTAGAGTGCCGTCCGGACGTTGTCGCTCATCCCGCCGTCGACGCTCACGTAGGTGCGGCTCCCGCCGCCGTCCAGACGGATCGGTTTCACGGTGCCGACCTCGTAGAGGCTGAACGTCGTCGGCCCCACCACGGCCCGGCCGGGCTCGACGCTGATCCGCGGGACCTCGACCCCTGCCGCGGCGCACTCGGTGCGCACGGCCTCCGCGAGGCGGCCCGCGATCTCGGTCGGGCTCATCGGGCGGTGGGTCGAGGTGTAGGCGATGCCGAACCCGCCGCCGAGGTCCATCTCGGCCAGCACCGTTGCATGGTCGCGGGCGATCCGGGCGTGCAGGCCGACCAGACGGCGCACGGCCACCTCGAAGCCCGCGGGGTCGAAGATCTGGGAGCCGATGTGGCTGTGCAGGCCCCGCAGCTCCAGCTCCGGACGGGACAGCACGTCTGCGACGACCACGCCGGCCGCGCCGTCGGCCAGCGCCACGCCGAACTTCTGGTCCTCGTGGGCCGTGGCGATGAACTCGTGTGTGTGCGCCTCGACGCCGACGTTCACCCGTACCAGCACGGGCGCCCGGACCCCGCGGGCGCGGGCGAGGCGGGCGATCCGCTCGGGCTCACCGGGTGCGTCCACGACGATCCTGCCGACGCCGTGCTCCAGGGCACGGTCGATCTCCGCGTCGGACTTGTTGTTGCCGTGCAGGCCCATCAGGGCGGGGTCGATGCCCGCTCGGAACCCGACGGCCATCTCACCACCGGTGCAGGTGTCCAGCCGCATGCCCTCCTCGTGGACCCAGCGTGCGACCGCGGTGCTCAGGAACGCCTTGCCCGCGTAGTAGACGTCGGCGCCGCCGCACAGGTCGGCGAACGCCGCGTCGAAGGCGGTGACGTGGTCACGTGCCCGACGACGCAGGTCGGCCTCGTCCAGCACGTACGCGGGCGTGCCGAGCTGGGCGGCGATGTCTGCGACCGACATGCCACCCACCCGCAGGACGCCGTCCGCGCCGCGTTCCACGCTGCGCGCCCACAGCGGGTCGAGCAGCTCGTTGACGTCCGCCGGCGGTCGCAGCCAGGCAGGGACCGGTCCGAGCGAGCCGCCGTGCAGCGCGCCCGCCTCGTGCGCCCTCACATCCGCTCCGGGGCGCCGACGCCCAGCAGGGCAAGGCCGTTGGCGAGCACGGTCCGGACCGCGTCGTTGAGCCACAACCGGCTCCGGTGGACGTCACCGACCGGTTCGACCGTCCCGTCCTTGGCCACCGACGGCGCAACCCTGCGCTGGTCATACCACTTGTGGTAGCTGCCGGCCAGCTCCTCCAGGTAGCGCGCGACCCGGTGAGGCTCACGCAGCGTCGCGGCCTGCGCGACCACGCCCGGGAACTGCGCCAGGACCGCCAGGACGACCTCCTCGCTGTCGTCATCGAGCAGGGCCGCGTCGAAGCCGTCCTCGCGCCGAACCCCGGCGGTCGCCGCGTTGCGCGCCACGTTGCAGGTGCGGGCGTGGGCGTACTGGACGTAGAAGACGGGGTTGTCGTTGGTCTGCCTCCGCATCTCCTCCGCGTCTAGCGACAGCGGGGAGTCCGCGGGGTAGCGGGCCAGGGAGTAGCGGACCGAGTCCCTGCCGATCCACTCGACGAGGTCGCGCAGCTCGACGATGTTGCCGGCCCGCTTGGACATCCGGGCACCGCCGATGTCGACCAGCTGGCCGATCAGGACCTCGATGCTCACCGCGGGGTCGTCACCGGCACAGGCGGCGATCGCCTGCAGCCGCTTCACGTAGCCGTGGTGGTCGGCCCCGAGCAGGTAGATCTTGCGGGGGAAGCCCCGGTCCTTCTTCGAAAGGTAGTAGGCCGCGTCGCTGGCGAAGTACGTCGGTTCCCCGTTGGCGCGGACCAGCACCCGGTCCTTGTCGTCGCCGAAGTCCGTGGTCCGCAGCCAGACTGCGCCGTCGGTGTCGTCGACGTGCCCCTGCGCGCGCAGCCGCTCGACAGCCACGGCGACCGCGTCGGTGTTGTGCAGCTCCCGCTCGGAGAAGAACACGTCGAAGTGCACGTCGAAGTCGACGAGGGTCTGCTCCACCTCGGCCATCTGCAGCCTGTATGCGGTGTCACGGGCCACCGGGACAGCCTCGTCCTCGGGCAGCTCCAGCAGGTCCGGCCGCTCGGCGAGCACCTTCTGGGCCAGACCGTCGACGTAGCCGCCCCGGTAGCCGCCCTCCGGCACGGGGCGTCCGGCGGCCCGGGCCAGGACGCTGGCTCCGAAGCGGTCCATCTGCGCCCCGGCGTCGTTGACGTAGAACTCGGTGGTCACGGACGCGCCCGCGGCCCTCAGCAACCGCGCCAACGAGTCCCCGAGCGCCGCCCAACGGGTGTGGCCGATGTGCAGCGGCCCCGTCGGGTTGGCCGAGACGAACTCGAGGTTGACCACCTCGCCGGCGAGCGTGGTGTTGCGCCCGTAGGCCGGGCCCGCCTCGACGACGTCCCGGGCCAGCGCGCCGGCGCTGGCGGTGTCGAGGCGGACGTTGAGGAACCCGGGGCCCGCGACGTCGACGCCCTCGACGCCCGGGAACGCACGCAGCCGGCCCGCCAGCAGCTCGGCGACCTCGCGGGGCGGCCGCCCGGCCGCCTTGGCGAGCTGGAGCGCGACGTTGGTGGCCCAGTCACCGTGGTCACGGTTGCGGGGGCGCTCGACGGTGACCGCTGCGGGGACGTCGACCGCGAGGTCACCTGCCGCGACGGCCTCGAGCAGGCAGGCGCGGACGGCATCGGCAAGGGTCTCCGGGGTCACGGTCGTCAAGGGTACGGGCGCGCGTGGGCACCCTCAGGGAGCGAAGCACGATCGTCCGTGGCTGCTAGCATCTGCGAGTTCCTGGGCCCCCGTAGCTCAGGGGATAGAGCACTGCCCTCCGGAGGCAGGGGCGCAGGTTCGAATCCTGCCGGGGGCACCTGATCGGCATGGCTCGCACCGAGGCGACGAGTGCGCCGGGCCATGCTGGAGCCATGACCCCCGGTGCCGCCGCTGACACCACCACGGGCCCCAGCGGGAGCCCGTCCCAGCTGCTCGGCGCGGGCCTGGTCTGCGGGTCGGCGGTGGCCCTGTTCGGCCTGGAGCAGCGCCTGCTGGGCTACGCCCTGCTCCTGCTCGGCCTGCTGGTCGCCTGGTCGATCGGCCGTGGCGGTGACGGACGCCTCGTGCGCCACCTGTCGCTCATCGCCACCTCGCTCGTGATCATCAGTCTGATCCCGCTGAAGGCCGACCTGAGCGACGGCGCGATCGCCCGCTTCGCCGTCGTGCTGAGCCTGGCGGTGCTGGTCCCGCTCGTGCTGTCGCGCGGGGTGTGGAGCGAGGACGTGATCCGTTTCCCGGTGCGGACCGGACGCCCGTGGAGCCGTTTCGAGTGGGGCTACCTGGCGCTGGTGGTCGTGCTCGGCTACCTCGTCCTGCCGGTCTACTTCATCGGGTCGGGCGCGTACCTGAACTGGCCGGCGATCAGCACGCCGGGAGAGGTCGCCCGGCTGTTCGGCGGGGTCAACGCGGTCGGGCTGTGGGACGAGCTGTTCTTCATCTGCACGGTGTTCGCCCTGCTCCGCCAGCACTTCAGCCTCGCGCAGGCCAACCTGCTGCAGGCGACGGTGTTCGTGTCGTTCCTCTGGGAGCTGGGCTACCAGTCGTGGGGGCCGCTGCTGACGGTCCCGTTCGCGCTGCTGCAGGGTTACATCTTCCAGCGCACGAAGTCGTTCCTGTACGTGCTCGTCGTGCACCTGACGTTCGACGTGATCATCTTCGGCGTCATCGTGCACGCCCACAACCCCGGCTGGCTCGACGTGTTCCTCACGGCCCCCCGCTGAGCCGGCTCACCAGCCCGTGGGCAGGGGCCGTCCCTCGTCGTAGCCCGAGCGGGACTGGACCCCGACGACGGCGCGCTGAGCGAGCTGGGCCAGGTCGCCCGCGCCGACGTAGGTGCAGGCGGACCGCAGACCCGCCGTGACCTGGTCGAGCAGGTCCTCCACGCCGGGCCGGGCCGGGTCCAGGCGCATCCGGGAGGAGGAGATGCCCTCCTCGAAGAGCCCCTTGCGGGCCCGCTCGAACGGGGAGTCGTCGACGGTGCGGGCGGTGACGGCCCGCTTGGACGCCATGCCGAAGCTCTCCTTGTACTCCCGGCCGTCGGCGTCGACCTGCAGGTCGCCCGGGCTCTCGTAGGTCCCCGCGAACCAGGAGCCGACCATGACCTGGCTGGCGCCGGCGGCGAGGGCGATCGCCACGTCGCGCGGGTGGCGGACGCCGCCGTCGGCCCAGACGTGGGCCCCCAGCTCCCGGGCGGCGCCCACGCAGTCCAGCACCGCCGACAGCTGCGGCCGCCCGACGCCGGTCATCATGCGGGTGGTGCACATGGCACCCGGCCCGACACCGACCTTGACGACGTCGGCACCGGCACCGACCAGGTCGCGGGCCCCGTCCGCGGTCACCACGTTGCCGGCGACCAGGACGACCTCCTCCCCCGCGGCATCGCGCGCCGCCACCACGGCGGCGAGCGCCCGGTCCTGGTGGCCGTGGGCGGTGTCGACCACGAGCACGTCGACCCCGGCGGCGATCATGGCGCGGGTACGACCGGCGACGTCGCCGTTGATGCCCACGGCGGCGGCGACCCGCAACCGCCCGGACGCGTCCAGGGCGGGTGCGTAGATGGTCGAGCGCAGCGCGCCGAGGCGGGTCATGGCCCCCACGGGCCGACCGTCGCCGTCCACCACGGGGGCGAAGTGGCGTCGCGCGGCCTCGAGGACGTCGTAGGCGGCGCGCGGGCCCCGGTCGGCGACGTCGCGGGCCTGCAGCGTCACCGGGTCGTGGCTCATCACGTCACGGACCGGCGTGTACCGGTCCACGCCGCGGCAGTCGGCGGCCGTCACCACCCCGACCAGCGACCCGTCGGCCGGGTCGACCACGACGGCGGCGCCGTGGGCGCGCTTGGGCAGCAGGTGCAGAACTGTCAGCACCACGTCGTCGGGGCCGACCTCGACCGGGGTCTCCAGCACCGGGTGGCGCGACTTGACCGAGGCCACCACGTCGCGGAGGACGTCCATCGGGGTGTCCTGCGGCAGGACCGCCAGACCGCCGCGCCGCGCCATCGTCTCGGCCATCCGCCGCCCCGTGACGGCCGTCATGTTCGCGACCACGACCGGCAGCATCGCCCCGGTCCGGTCCACCGGCGTCAGGTCGACGTCGAACCGGGAGCCCACCGACGAGCGGGAAGGGACCAGGAACACGTCGTCGTAGGTCAGGTCGTGGGGAGGCTGGTGCCCCGGCAGGAATCGCACGGTGGACAAGTGTGGCCCACGATCGCGCTCTGCCCCGAGACCGTGTGCGCCTGCAACGGTGATCATGAGCAGCTGCCCAGCCCTGGCGGAGCGGCACGACGTCCGGGCGGGCCGGGACGGGCGAGGCTTCGCCATCGGGGCAGGGCGCGGGTCCACGACCGCCCCACCGCTTCGGGTCTAGGCTGACGTGCGCTTGTCCGACACGCAGCATCACGAGGAAGTAGGCGAACCACGCCGTGCCCCAGATCCCGGCAGACGACCCGATGACGGGCTTCGGGCCCAACGAGTGGCTCGTGCAGGAGCTGCAGGACGCCTTTCGCAAGGACCCCGGCAGCGTCTCCGCCGAGTGGCGCGAGTTCTTCTCCGACGACCCCCCGGACAGCTACGACGACGTCACCGACGACGGGGACGGGGACACCGGGCACGGGGACGGCGGGGACGGGGACGGGGACGGCAGCGAGGGGCGGAGCACGCGCCCATCCGGCACGGACGAGCTCAGCACCGAGGACGTCGTGGAGACCACGCCCGGGACCGCCGAGACCCCAGCCCCGACCGAGCGGCAGGCGCCGCGACCGACGGCCGAGTCGCCCCGCACGCCCGCCAGCGCAGCCGCCGCCGACCCGAAGGGCGACGACGCCCCCATGGATGCACCCGCCGCGACCACGACCGCCACCAGCAGCAAGGCCGGCACGAAGACCGAGCCCGGCCCCGAGGCGACGCCCCCGGCCGGCAGGGCGAAGGACCCGCGCTCCGCCGACGCGCCACCCGCGGCGAAGAAGGCCGCTGCGACCAAGGCCGCCGAGAAGCCGCTGCCCAAGGTGAGCGACCGCGCAGAGGCCGAGGTCGTCCAGGCGTCGGCGCCCACGTCTGAGCCCGGGTCCACCGACGCCGACGGCGTCCGGCTGCGGGGACCCGCCGCCCGGGTGGTCACCAACATGGAGTCCAGCCTGGGCGTGCCCACCGCCACCAGCGTCCGGGCGATCCCCGCCAAGCTGCTGATCGACAACCGCATCGTGCTCAACAACCACCTGGCCCGCGCCCGTGGCGGCAAGGTGTCGTTCACGCACCTGGTGGGCTACGCCCTCGTCGAGGCGCTGCGCGAGATGCCGGAGATGAACTGGGCCTACGCCGAGGTCGACGGCAAGCCGGGCGTGCTCCAGCACAGCGCCGTCAACCTCGGCATCGCCATCGACCTCGCCAAGCCGGACGGCAGCCGTCAGCTCATGGTGCCGGCCATCAAGGGCACCGAGGCCATGGGTTTCGCGCCGTTCTGGGCCGGCTACGAGGACGTGGTCCGGCGTGCCCGGGCCGGGTCGCTCACGGTCCAGGACTTCGCCGGCGTGTCGGTCAGCCTGACCAACCCCGGCACGATCGGCACGGTCCACTCCGTGCCGAGGCTCATGCAGGGCCAGGGCGCCATCATCGGTGTCGGTGCGCTGGAGTACCCGGCCGAGTACGCCGGGGCCAGCGAGGAGACCCTCGCCCGGCTGGCGATCAGCAAGACGATCACGCTGACCTCGACCTACGACCACCGCATCATCCAGGGCGCGCAGTCGGGCGAGTTCCTGCGCCTCATGCACCGCAAGCTGCTGGGCGAGGACGGCTTCTACGAGCGGGTGTTCGCGAGCCTGCGGGTGCCCTACGAGCCCATCCGCTGGGTCCGCGACGTGTCGGTGTCCGACGACGACGAGGTCAACAAGACCGCCCGCGTCGTCGAGCTGATCCACGCCTACCGTGTGCGCGGGCACCTGATGGCCGACACCGATCCGCTGGAGTACCGCCAGCGCAAGCACCCCGACCTCGACGTGCAGACCCACGGCCTGAGCCTGTGGGACCTGGACCGGGAGTTCCCGACCGGCGGCTTCGGCGACAAGGCCGTCATGAAGCTCCGCGACATCCTGGGCGTGCTCCGCAACTCCTACTGCCGCACGGTCGGCATCGAGTACATGCACATCCAGAACCCCGACGAGCGGAGCTGGATCCAGGACCGGGTGGAGCACGGCTACACCAAGCCCAGCCGCGACGAGCAGCTGCGGGTGCTCGGCCGGCTCAACGCCGCCGAGGCGTTCGAGACCTTCCTGCAGACCAAGTTCGTCGGGCAGAAGCGGTTCTCCCTCGAGGGCTCCGAGTCGGTCATCCCGGTGCTGGACCAGCTGCTGAGCGACTCCGCCGACGCCGGCATGGACGAGGTCTGCATCGCCATGGCCCACCGGGGCAGGCTGAACGTGCTCGCCAACATCGCGGGCAAGACCTACGGCCAGATCTTCGCGGAGTTCGAGGGCCAGCAGGACCCCAAGACCGTCCAGGGGTCCGGTGACGTCAAGTACCACCTAGGCACCGAAGGCACGTTCACCGCGCCCTCGGGCGCGAGCACCAAGGTGTACCTCGCGGCGAACCCGTCCCACCTCGAGGCGGTCAACCCCGTCCTGGAGGGCATCGCCCGTGCCAAGCAGGACCGTCTGAACATGGGCGGGCGCGAGTTCCCCGTGCTGCCGGTCCTGATTCACGGTGACGCTGCGTTCGCCGGCCAGGGGGTTGTCGCGGAGACGCTCAACCTGTCCCAGCTGCGCGGCTACCGCACCGGCGGCAGCGTCCACGTGATCGTCAACAACCAGGTCGGGTTCACGACGGCACCGATGGCGAGCCGGTCGTCCTACTACGCCACCGACGTCGCCCGCATGATCCAGGCGCCGATCTTCCACGTGAACGGCGACGACCCCGAGGCCTGCGTGCGCGTCGCACAGCTCGCCTTCGAGTTCCGCCAGGAGTTCGCGAAGGACGTCGTCGTCGACATGATCTGCTACCGCCGTCGCGGCCACAACGAGGGTGACGACCCGTCGATGACCAACCCGCTCATGTACAACCTGATCGAGGGCAAGCGCAGCGTGCGCAAGCTCTACACGGAGTCCCTGATCGGCCGTGGCGACATCACGGTCGAGGAGGCCGAGGCGGCGATGCGCGACTACAGCGACCAGCTCGAGCGGGTCTTCACCGAGGTGCGCGAGGCCACCAGCCCCGGCTCCGACGCGGGCAGCACGGACGGCGGGAAGCGCAAGGGCCTGGAGGTGCCCAGCGCTCAGGCGCACGACGAGGCGCAGCCGGAGGCCCAGCACTCTACGGCCGTCGACATCGAGCTGGTGCACCGCATCGGCGACGCGTTCGCCAACCCGCCGGAGGGCTTCACACCGCACCCCAAGCTGGCCCCGCTGCTGGCCAAACGGCAGCAGATGTCACGCGAGGGCTCGATCGACTGGGCGTTCGCCGAGCTGATGGCGTTCGGCTCCCTGGTCGCCCAGGGCACCCCGGTCCGCCTGGCGGGCCAGGACACCCGCCGAGGCACGTTCGTCCAGCGCCACGCCGTGATCATCGACCGCAGGACCGGGGCGGAGTGGGCGCCCGTCGGCTCGCTCGGTGCCGACGCCAGGTTCTGGGCCTACGACTCCTTGCTCAGCGAGTTCGCGGCCATGGGCTTCGAGTACGGCTACTCCGTCGAGCGACCGGACGCGCTGGTGCTGTGGGAGGCCCAGTTCGCGGACTTCGCCAACGGCGCCCAGACGATCGTCGACGAGTTCATCTCCGCCGGTGAGCAGAAGTGGGGCCAGCGCAGCAGCGTCGTCCTGCTGCTGCCCCATGGCTACGAGGGCCAGGGCCCGGACCACTCCTCGGGGCGGATCGAGCGGTTCCTTCAGATGTGCGCGGAGGACAACATGACGGTCGCGGTGCCCAGCACGCCCGCGTCCTACTTCCACCTGCTGCGGCGGCAGGCCTACGCCAAGCCGCGCCGCCCGCTGGTGGTGTTCACACCCAAGTCGATGCTCCGCCTGAAGGCGGCGACGTCGTCGGTGGACGACTTCACCACCGGCACGTTCCGCCCGGTCATCGGCGACGCAGGCGTCGAGGCGTCGACGGTCGACCGGGTGCTGCTGTGCACCGGCAAGGTCTACTACGACCTGCTCGCCGGTCGCACCAAGCGCGAGGCCACCACCACGGCCATCGTCAGGGTGGAGCAGCTGGCCCCGCTGCCGCGCGAGGAGCTGCTCGCCGAGCTCGGCCGATACAGCGCCGACGCGTCGTTGGTGTGGGTGCAGGAGGAGCCGGAGAACCACGGCGCCTGGACGTTCGTCGCCATGGGTACGCACGGCGTGTTCGGCGAGCGCGGGCTGCACCGCGTCTGCCGGCCGGCCTCCGCTGCCCCGGCGACCGGCTCCGGCAAGCGCCACGCCGACGAGCAGGCTCGCCTGGTCGACCAGGCGTTCGCGCGCTGACCGTGGCTGACACCCCTGACGGGCAGGCACGCCCGGACGTCAACGTGTGCGTGCTCGGCGACGAGCTGGTCGCCGGCACCGGCGACCCACGCTCCCTCGGCTGGGTGGGTCGCGTGGCGACCCGCACACCGCAGGGGCAGGCCCGCCTCACGGCGTTCGCCCTGGGTGTGCCCGCCGAGACGACCGGTGGGCTCACCGCCCGCTGGGAGGCCGAGACCGCGCTTCGCCTGGGCTCCAGGGGTCGCGTGGTTCTCGGGCTCGGCATCGCCGATCTGCGTGACGGCACCTCCATGGCCCGCAGCCGGCTCAACGTGGCCAACATCCTCGACTCCGCGGGGTCCCGGTCGCTGCCGACCTTCGTCGTCGGTCCGCCCCCGGTGCTGCCGGACGGACCGGACGCCGCCCATGCCGTGACGGTCGGGCAGCTGTCCGAGGCGTTCGCGGACGTCTGCGACCGCCGGCGCGTGCCCTACGTGGACACCTTCACGGCCCTGAAGGGCAACGAGGACTGGTTCACCGACCTCGCCGCCTCCGACGGCCGCGTCCCGGGGCAGACCGGCTACGGGCTGCTCGCCTACCTCGTCCTGCACGGCGGCTGGGCGCAGTGGTGGACCGGCCGCTCCGGCAGCTGAGCGCGTCGAGCGCTGCGACGGCGCACGTCACCTGGTAGACCGGCCGTCATGGTTGCAGTCGTCGTCACCCGACCCTCGCCCGAGGACCCGCTGTCCGCCCTGGAGGTCCGCGACACCGCACCGGAGCCCACCACGGCCCCGCCGCAGGACTGGGTGGAGGTCACGGTCAAGGCAGCCTCGCTCAACCACCACGACGTGTGGAGCCTGCGCGGGGTGGGCCTGCCGACCGAGCGGATGCCGATGGTGCTCGGCTGCGACGCAGCCGGCACCGGCCCCGACGGCGAGGATGTCGTGGTCCACGCGGTCCTGTCCGACCCGTCCTGGAGCGGTGAGGAGACCCTCGACCCGAAGCGCTCCCTGCTCAGCGAGGTGTACCCCGGCACCTTCGCGGACACCGTGCGCGTGCCCCGGCGCAACCTGGTCCCCAAGCCCGCGGAGCTGACGTTCGAGGAGGCCGCCTGCCTGCCGACGGCGTGGCTCACCGCCTACCGGATGCTGTTCACGCAGTCAGGTCTGACCCCCGGCAGCACGGTGCTCGTGCAGGGTGCGGGCGGCGGGGTCGCGACGGCCCTGATCGCCCTGGGCCGTGCGGGCGGGTTCCGGGTCTGGGTCACCGGCCGGGAGGAGGGCAAGCGGGAGCGTGCCCTGGAGCTGGGCGCCCACGCGGTGTTCGCCTCGGGCGCCCGGCTGCCCGAGCGGGTCGACGCCGTCATGGAGACGGTCGGCGAGGCCACCTGGGGGCACTCCCTGCGCGCGCTGCGTCCCGGTGGCACCGTGGTGGTCTCCGGCGCGACGACGGGGCCGGCGCCCTCGGCGGAGCTGCAGCGGGTGTTCTTCCTGCAGCTCCGGGTCCTCGGCTCGACCATGGGCACCCGCGAGGAGCTGTCCCGGTTGCTGCAGCTGTGCGCCACCAGCGGGGTCCGCCCCACGCTCGACAGCGTGCTGCCCATGACCGACGCCCCCGACGCGTTCGCTCGGATGACCGAGGGGGAGGTCCTGGGCAAGGTGGTGCTCGTCCCGTGACCTGACCAGCAGGTCAGGCCTGCGACCTCCGCTCAGCCGTCGAACGCTGGGGCGTCGGACGCTGGGGCCTCGGACGCTGGGCCGTCGGACGCGAGGTCCTCAGCCACTACCGCCAGGTCGGCGACCAGGGCCGCGAAGGCCGCGTCCCGCTGCTCCACCGGCGCACGCAGGACCGAGGACGGGTGGACGGTCGCGAGCACGCGCCGACGACCCGCGGCGGTGTCCCGCTCCGACAGCACGCCGCGCTCCTTGGTCACACGGAACGCCGGCCCGAGCAGGGTCTTGGCGGCCGTGGCGCCCAGCGCGACGAGCACCTGCGGGTCGACGGCGTCCAGCTCCGCCTCCAGCCAGGGCCGGCAGGCGGTCATGTGGGCCAGCTCCGGCGTCTGGTGGATGCGACGGTTGCCGCGTCGCTCGAACCGGAAGTGCTTGACGGCGTTGGTGACGTACAGGTCCGCCCGGGCCAGGCCCGCCGCCGCCAGCGCACGCTGCAGCAGCTGCCCGGCCGGCCCCACGAACGGGATGCCCTGGGTGTCCTCGACGTCACCCGGCTGCTCCCCGACCAGCACGACACGGGCCCGTGGGTTCCCTGCGGAGAACACCACCTGGGTGGCCGGCTCCCACAGCTCGCAGCCGCGGCAGTCGACCGCGGCCGCCCTCAGGGCCGGTACGTCGTGCTCCGCGGGCACCCACTCCTGCGCCCCGGGCCGGGGCGTCGTCGTCGTCACGGCACCGAGTCTGCGGCGGGAGCCGCCCCACGGCACCTCGCCGCAGCCGCGACCTGCCCCACCGGGCTGATCACCCCATGAGGCCCACCCGTCCCGGACGTCCGGGGCGGGGCCGCACCCGCCAGCGCACCACCCCCACCACGTCGGTGTCCGCGACCGCCCCGAACGACCACGAGTCGCTGCCGACGACCGTGCTGTCCCGCTCCAGCCACCAGCCGTCGTCCTCGCGCCGGAGGACACGCTTGACCCCCTCGCCACGGCCCCCGGGCAGCCACGCCACGACCAGGTCACCGGGAGACGGCGGAGCACCGACCTGCACCAGCAGGACGTCGCCGGGCGCGAGGGTGGGGCGCATCGACTCCCCTGCCACCCGGACCAGCCGCCAGCGTCGTCGCGGGCTGGATCGGGCGCGCGGTGAGGTGGTCACGACAGGTAGTGTCACAACGGTCCGGCGTGGGCGACCTGCCCCCGGACCACACGTTCCGTCGAGAGGATGACGAACTGATGATCGGTTTCCGCATCACCGAGGTCTCGGCCCACTGCGACCTGCCCTGCGGCGTCTACGACCCCGCCCAGGCACGCATCGAGGCCGAGTCCGTCAAGGGCTGCATCACCAAGTTTCACGGCTCGGACGATGAGCAGTTCAAGCAGCGCGCCGTCCTGATCAAGGAGCAGCGGGCCGAGCTGGTCAAGCACCACCTGTCGGTGCTGTGGAGCGACTACTTCAAGGCCCCGCACTTCGAGAAGTACCCCCAGCTGCACCAGCTGTTCAACGACTCGATCAAGCTCGCGGGCGCCGGCGGGGTCAAGGACTCCACCGACCCGGCCGTGGCCGACCAGCTGTTGGGCAAGATCGACGAGATCGCCGAGATCTTCTGGGAGACCAAGAAGGTCGCGGCCTGACCGTTCAGCACCCTGACGGCGTCGTCCCCCTCACGGGGGGCGGCGCCGCCGCCGTGGGAGGACGACCATGAGCTACGACATCCTGTTCGTGCCACGGCAGGCCGCGCAGTCCTGGCAGGACGCCCTGGACGCTGCCGAGAGCCAGGACTCCCTCGACGTGGCCGTCGGCCCGGTGCGCCTGGCGCAGTGGGAGCGCATAGTCGCCGCGCTGCGTCGCCGCCTCGGCGAGGTCGAGGTCGAGCTGGCGCAGGACGCGTGCGAGGCCAGCCACGTCTCGGGGCTGCAGGTGAGCCTGTTCCCGGACGAGGCGGCCGTCACCTTCCCCTACCGGGACCGTCCCGACCGCGACGCCTTCCACGACGTCGTCGTCGACGTCGTCGGTCTCGTGGAGACCGAGACCGGCCTGTCGGCATGGGACGCGCAGACCGACGCCCCCTTCGACGGCACGGTCCACGACGGGGCCGGGCGGGAGGCGACTCGCGCCCTGACGCAGGAGGCCGACCCGGCCGCGACCGGGGTGGTGACGACCGGGGTGGTGACGACCGGGGTGGTGACGACCGGGGTGGTGACGACCGCCTCGGCCGACGCGCCCACGCAGCAGTCCCTCCCCGTGCCCGAGACCCCTGAGCTGGCCCTGGCCCGCAGCCAGGCGCTGCGCTACGTCGTGCTCGGGGCCGTCGTCGTCATCGGCGCCCTGCTGTGGCAGTCGGCAGGCGCGGCGTCTGCGCTGGGCGGGATCGCGCTCGCCGTCGGTGTCTTCGACCTGGTGATCGGCGGGGTGCTGTGGCGCTCCTACCTCCGCAAGCGCGAGCAGCAGGCCGGGTGAGCGGCGCCGTCGCCGTGCGGGCGGTCGCCCCGCAGGAGGGCGACCTCGTCCTCGCCTGCGGCGCGCTGGTCGCCGACGTCTACGGCGGGGAGGACCTGCTGGAGGACGAGGACGACTACCTGCTCCAGCTGCGCGACGCCGCCCCGCGGGCCCGCGAGGCCGTGCTGCTCGCCGCGCTGCAGGGGCAGGTGCTGCTGGGCAGCGCGACGTTCGCCCGGGACGGCAGCCCGTGGGCGGAGCTCGCGCGACCCGGCGAGGCCGAGATGCGCATGCTGGCGGTGTCGGCGGCCTCCCGCGGGCTCGGCGTCGGTCGGCTGCTGACGAACGCCTGCCTGGACCTCGCCCGAACCGAGGGCTGTACCCGGTTCGTGCTGTCCAGCGGCCCCCGGATGACCGGCGCCCACCGGATGTACCAGGGCATGGGCTTCGTGCGGACGCCGGAACGCGACTGGTCCCCTGTCCCCGGCGTCGACCTCCGCACCTACGCCCTGGAGCTATGACCCGCAGACGTACCGCTCCTGGTCGAGGACGGGGCTCAGGCGACGAGACCCAGGCGCCGCAGCTCGACCTGCAGGTCGTGGGGGTTGCTGGAGGCGGCGCGGGCGTCCTCGAGGGTGACGACGCCGTCGCGGATGAGCGTGACGAGGTGCTGGTCGAAGGTCTGCATGCCGTAGTAGCCGCCCTCCTTGATCAGGTCGTTGATCGTGCTCGTCTTGTCCGGGTCGGAGATGGCGTCGGCGACGCGGCCGGTGTTGACGGCGACCTCCATCACCACGCAGCGGCCCTGGCCGTCGGCCCTGGGCACCAGGCGCTGGCAGATGATGCCGCGCAGCGCGCCGGCGAGGGCGAGGCGAACCTGCTTCTGCTCGTGCGGCGGGAAGAAGTCGATGACGCGGTTCACGGTCTCCTGCGCGTCCGTGGTGTGCAGCGTCGACATCACGAAGTGCCCGGTCTCCGACGCCGCCAGGGCCGCCTTCACGGTCTCGTGGTCGCGCATCTCCCCGACCAGGATGACGTCGGGGTCCTGCCGCATCGCCCCGCGCAGCGCACTGGCGAAGTCGACGGTGTCCAGGCGGACCTCACGTTGGTTGATCATGGCCAGACGGTCGGAGTGCATGACCTCGATCGGGTCCTCGATGGTCATGATGTGGACCTCGCGATGGGTGTTGATGTGGTCGATCATCCCGGCGAGGGTCGTCGTCTTGCCCGAGCCGGTCGGACCTGTCACCAGCACGAGCCCCCGGGGCTCCATGGCGAGCCGCGAGATCACGTCCGGCAGGCCGAGGTCGACCAGCGCGATGGCCCCGACCGAGACCCGGCGGAACACCAGCCCCGCGGAGCCGCGCTGGCGGAAGGCGTTGACCCGGAAGCGGCCGACGCCGGGCACGGAGTAGGCGAAGTCCGCCTCGTTACGGGTGCGGAACTCCGTCAGCAGGTCCTCCCGCAGCACCTCCCCGACCATGTGCTCGGTGTCCTGCGGGCTCAGGTCGGGCGCCTGCACCTTGCGGAGGCTGCCGTCGATCCGGATCCTCGGCGGAGATCCGACCTTGCAGTGCAGGTCGGAGCCCCGCAGCTCGACCAGGGCACGCAGGAAGGGCAGCACGCTCAGTCGCTCGTCCCCGCGCCGGTCCTCGCGCAGCCCATCCTCACCCACCTGTGGCCCATCGGCAGCGCGCGGGCCGGACTTGACGGTCCAGGTGCACCGTCGCGCAGGGCTCAGTCGATCACGACCAGCAGGTCACCCTCCTGCACCACGTCACCGGGCTCGACGGCCACCCGGGTCACCCGGCCGACCCGCTCGGGCAGCACCGGGATCTCCATCTTCATGGACTCCAGCAGTACCAGCTCGGTCGCAGGCCCCACCTCGTCCCCCGCGGCGACGTTCACGCTGAGGACGTTGGCCACCATCTCGGCGCGCAGCTCTTCCATGGGACCATCGTGCCGGACCGGGACGCGTCGACCGACGCGCTGCCCGCGAGCAGAGGAGAGGAGACCCGGATGAGCAAGCGAGGTCGTAAGCGCCGTGCCCGCAAGAAGAACAGCGCGAACCACGGCAAGAAGCCCAACGCCTGAGCAGACCGACCACGGCCACCCGGCCGAGGACGGCACGAAGGGCCGGCACCATCACCGTGCCGGCCCTTCGCCGCGCCCCGCGACCCGTCCGGGTGGCTCAGGACTCGGTGGCCTGGAACCTGGCCTCGTCGAGGCGGCCGAGGATCCTGTCCCGAAGCCCGCCCGGTGCCTGGTCGTGGCAGGAACGGGACACCAGCGCCTTGACCGCACGCTCGATGTCGGCCTGGTCCAGGCAGGGTGCGCACTCCTGCAGGTGGACGGTGATCTTCAGCTTGACGTCCGGGGTCAGCTCGCCGTCGATGAACTCGTACAGCTTGTCGATCGCGTCGACGCAGTCGGTCTCGTGGGGCTTGCCGCAGCTCATCGGGACACCTCCACGGTCGCGGAGCCCTCGGCGGAGCCGTCGACGGTCTCGACCGCCGGCCGGATGAAGCCCCGCTCCAGGGCGTAGTCGGTGAGCAGCTCGCGGAGCTGGCGCCGGCCCCGGTGCAGCCGCGACATCACGGTGCCGATCGGCGTGCCCATGATCTCGGCGATCTCCTTGTAGGCGAACCCCTCGACGTCGGCGTAGTACACCGCCATCCGGAAGTCCTCAGGGATCGACTGCAGCGCCTCCTTGACGTCGGAGTCCGGCAACGCGTCCAGGGCCTCGACCTCGGCCGAGCGCAGCCCGGAGGAGGTGTGGGACTCCGCCCGGGCGAGCTGCCAGTCGGCGATCTCGTCAGACTGCTGCTGCTGGGGCTGGCGCTGCTTCTTGCGGTAGGAGTTGATGTAGGCGTTGGTGAGGATCCGGTACAGCCAGGCCTTGAGGTTGGTCCCGGGGCGGTACTGGTGGAACGCGGCGAAGGCCTTGGCGAACGCCTCCTGCACCAGGTCCTCCGCGTCGACGGGGTTGCGCGTCATCCGCAGCGCGGCGCTGTACAGCTGGTCGACGTACTGCAGCGCGTCGGTCTCGAAACGCACGCGACGCTGCTCGGCGGTCTCCTCGGGAGCCCGGTCGGTTTCCTCAGCCATGACAGGCGAGGCTATCCGTCGCAGGGGGATACCGCCGATCTGGGTCGCCGGTGCCTGCATCATCACGTCCGTGCCAACAGCGACCAGGGGGGACGTGTTCCCGGCGGGCGCCCTAGCCGAACAGCTGCCCGGTCATGGGGTCGACCACCCCGACCAGGTCCGGGTCCTCGGGCCTGACCAGCAGCGCCTGGGCGTCGTTGCGGACGTTGCCGACCGCGGCCTGCACCGGTGCGGTGACGAAACGCCCCTGCGGCAGGGCCGCCACCCGCGCCAGCGCCTCCTGCGCCGCGACGTCACGGTCGACCCAGGCCGACCAGTCCTGCGCCGGGAGCACGACGGGCATCCGGTCGTGGACCGCCTGCAGGGCGGGCTCGGCGTCGGTGGTCAGCACCGTGACCGTGCCCAGCCAGGCCCGGGGGTCCTCGTCGTCGGCCACGTCGTGGTCGCGCCACCAGGAGTACAGCCCGGCCAGGCCCACCAGGGACCCGTCGGCCAGGGACATGAGGAACGGCTGCTTGCGCGCCTTGCCCGTGGCGCTGCGCTCCGGCGGCACGACCTGCCACTCGTACCAGCCGTCCGCGGGCAGCAGGCATCGACGCGACCCGACCAGGCGGCGGTAGGCGGGCTTCTCCGACACGGTCTCGACCCGGGCGTTGATCATGCGGTTGCCGACCTTCGGGTCCTTGGCCCAGGACGGTACGAGCCCCCACCGCATCGCCCGGAGCCGGGCGGGCGCGGGCACCGGGGAGGTGCCGTCCGGGCGCGGTGCCACGACCGCGGCCACCTGCTGCTGGGGCGCGACGTTGTAGGACGGGCGCAGCGCCTCCCGGTCCGCCTGCGCCGGTGCGGCCACCGGGAGGCCGGAGGCGACGACCTCCTCGACGAGGTCGTCGGGGTTCCGGCTCGCCGCGTACCGACCGCACATGCCCACCAGCGTGGCACCGACAGGCGCATGACGTCGCGCTGCCCGCCCGCTACGTGCAAGATGAGCCCCATGTTCCGACGGATCGCACGACCTCTCCTCGCCGCCGCTTTCGTCAACTCCGGCATCGACGCCCTGCGCAACCCCGAGCCCCGGGCCGCGATGGCCGCGGGCCTGGTGCACGACGCGGCCGAGCGCTTCGGCACGCCGGACGACCCGCTGCTGGCAACTCGCGTCAACGCCGGCGTGATGCTCGCCGGTGGGCTCGGCCTGGCCACCGGTGCCGCCCCGCGCGTCTCGGCGCTGGCGCTGTCGGCCTCGATGGTGCCGACGACGCTCGCCGGGCACGCGTTCTGGGAGGCCCCCAAGGAGGAGCAGACCGCGCAGCGCGCGCAGTTCCTCAAGAACCTGGGCCTCGTCGCCGGTCTGCTGCTCGTCCTGGACACCCCGATCGGGCAGGAGAAGGCCGCGCGCGCCGCTCGGAGGGCCGTCAAGGCCGAGCAGGCCGCCGCCGAGCGCGAGAAGGCCGGCAAGGTCGCCTCCAGGCAGGCCCGCAAGGACGCCAAGGTCGCCGTCCGGGTCGAGGCGAAGGCCGAGAAGGCCCAGGCCAAGGCCGAGAAGGCCCAGGCCCGTCTGGCGCGGAAGCAGGACGACGACTGAGCGTCCCCGCGTCCGGATGACCACCACGACCCACGACCCGACCGGCGACTGGGCCGCACCGACCCCTTCCGGTCCGGTCGGTGCCACCGTGCGCCTGCCGGGGTCGAAGTCGCTCACCGCCCGCTACCTCGTCCTCGCGGCGCTCGCGGACGAGCAGTCCCGGCTGCGGTCACCGTTGCGGTCCCGGGACACGCTGCTCATGGCGCAGGGGTTGCGGGCGCTCGGAGCCCGGGTGCAGGACCAGCCGGGTGCCGGGACCGACGTCCCCGACTGGGTGGTGACCCCGCTGCCCCGCCCCGGGGTCGGCACCGCCGCGCTGCCACCGGTCGAGATCGACTGCGGTCTCGCGGGGACGGTCATGCGGTTCCTGCCCGCCGTCGTGGCCGTCAGCGGTCGGACGGCGCGGCTGTCCGGTGACCCACGGCTGCACGAGCGGCCCGTCGCCCCGCTCCTGCAGGCCCTGCGCGACGCGGGGGTCCGGGTCGAGGACACCGACGGCTTGTTCCCCGCGACCGTGCACGCCGGGGCGGCACCGCGGGGTGGCGAGGTGGCGCTGGACGCGGGCGCCTCCAGCCAGTTCCTGTCCGGGCTCCTGCTGGCCGGGGCGCGGATGAGCGAGGGGCTCGTCCTGCGCCACGTCGGCGACGACGTGCCGTCCCGGCCGCACGTGTCCATGACGGTGGAGAACCTGCGGGACGTCGGCGTGGTGGTCGACGACTCCGAGGACCTCGTGTGGCGGGTCTCCCCCGGCCCGGTCGCGGGTCTGGACGTCGACGTCGAGCCCGACCTGTCCAACGCGGGTCCGTTCCTGGCTGCGGCGCTGGTCACCGGCGGCCGGGTCACCGTCCCCGGTTGGCCGCAGCAGACCCAGCAGGCCGGCGACTCCCTGCGCGACGTCCTGGACGCCATGGGCGCGGACGTCCGCCTCGACCGGGACGGGCTCACCGTCACCCACGACGGTGACATCTTCGGGGTGGACCTCGACCTGCACGACGCCGGTGAGATCGCCCCGACGGTGGCCGCGCTGGCCGCGCTGGCGAGCTCCCCGAGCCGGCTGAGGGGCATCGGGCACCTGCGTGGGCACGAGACCGACCGCCTGGAGGCCCTGGCCACGGAGATCCGCCGTCTCGGCGGGGAGGTGGACGTCCTGGCCGACGGGCTCCGCATCACGCCCCGCCCGCTGCACGGGGGCCTGTGGCACAGCTACGCCGACCACCGGATGGCCACCACCGGCGCCGTCATCGGCCTGCGGGTGCCGGGGGTGGTCGTGCAGGACGTGGCGACCACGACCAAGACGTTGCCGGACTTCGTCGGCATGTGGTCGGCGATGCTGCACAACGTGCCGGTGCAGGCGTGAGGGTCCGGGCCCTCGACCCGCGCACGGCGGTCTGAGGGTGGTCCGACGCCGTAGCACCGCCTCCTGGGACGAGTCCGACGCCCGTGCCCGCCCCCCCCGTCGTGGCACGCGGCCGCGCACCAAGGAGCGACCCAGCCACGACGACGCCGTCCCCGGCAGCGTCACCACCATCGACCGCGGCCGCTACACCGTCCTGGTCCCTGCGCCGGCCCACGGCGAGCCGGCCGCCCCGGACGCCGTCGTCGTCACCGCCGTCCGGGCGCGCGAGATCCGCCCCTCCGGCATCGCGGTCGGCGACGTCGTCGGCCTGGTCGGGGACGTCACCGGCACCACCGACTCCCTCGCCCGCCTGGTGCGCGTGCGGGAGCGGACCTCCGCGCTGCGCCGCAGCGCCGACGACACCGACCCGGTGGAGCGTGTCGTCGTCGCCAACGCCGACCAGGTCTGCCTGGTGGTCGCCGCCGCGGACCCCGAGCCCAACCCGCGCCTGGTCGACCGGGCCCTGGTCGCCGCCTGGGACGCCGGCATCGACGCGCTGCTGGTCATCACCAAGACCGACCTCGCCGACCCGGCCGGGCTGCTCGCCGCCTACGCCGGTCTCGGGCTCCGGTCGGTGTCGGTGACCTCGCACGGCTGGCGCGGCCTGGACGACGTGCGCTCGGCCCTGGCCGGTCGGGTGAGCGCGATCATCGGCCCGTCCGGGGTGGGGAAGTCGACCCTGGTCAACGAGCTGTCCCCCGGCGCGGGTCGTGCGACCAGCCACGTGTCGGACACCACCGGCAAGGGCCGGCACACCTCGACCGCCTCGGTCCTGCTTCCGCTGGCCGCCGGTGGCTGGGTCATCGACACCCCGGGGATCCGGTCGTTCGGCCTTGCCCACGTCGCCGTCGAGACCCTCCTGGGCGGGTTCGCCGACCTGGCGGGCGGTACCGAGGACTGCCCCCGCGGCTGCAGCCACGACGAGTCCGAGTGCGGCCTGGACGCCTGGGTCCGCACCGGGCACGCCTCCCCCGACCGCCTCGACAGCTTCCGCCGTCTGCTGCGGGCGATGCGCGGCGACCTCGACCCCGCCGACCGCGCTTGACTTCAGCCGGGTGGGGGCGGCTCCTGCAAGGGGACGGAGCCGCCGGTGCGCCAGTAGACACCGGCGTCACGGGCCAGGAACAGGTTCGCGACCAGGTAGCGGCGCAGCGCGGCGACATCGGGGTGGTACGCGCGGAGCAGGTTGTTGACCTGGGTCTCGCTGTAGCGCTCCCCCGGCACGAACTCCTGGGCCAGCAGGTCGAGCACGACCAGCCGCTTGGTGTGCTTGGCGGGGATGCGGACCAGCCGGCCCTCGGCGTCCAGGAAGGCGCGCAGCACCGACGCGCGCTCCGCCTGCCCCAGCTTCGACGCCCAGCGAGCGGGCTGGGCGTCCGGGTCGGTCTGGTCCGCCCGCCGGGGCGTGCTGCCGTCGCTCACCGGAGGAGGCTACGCGCGCACCTACCCTCGAGGTCATGACGCGATCGTGGGACGACGACCTCCGCATGGCCATGTCCCTGGCCGACCAGGTGGACGCCCTGACCATGAGCCGGTTCGGCGCGGCGGACCTGCAGGTGCAGACGAAGCCCGACCTGACCCCTGTCACCGAGGCCGACACCGACGCCGAGCACGCCATCCGCTCGATGCTGCAGCGCACCCGCCCCCGCGACATGGTGATCGGCGAGGAGATGGAGCCGACCGGTCACGGCCGCCGGCAGTGGGTGCTCGACCCGATCGACGGCACCAAGAACTTCGTCCGTGGCGTGCCCGTCTGGGCCACCCTGATCGCCCTGGTCGACGACCAGACCCCCGTCGTCGGGGTGGTGTCGGCCCCCGCGCTCGGCCGGCGCTGGTGGGCGGCGGCGGGCACCGGCGCCTACACGGGCAGGAGCCTGTCCTCGGCGCGTCGGCTTCAGGTGTCGGGCGTGGACCACCTCGCAGACGCGTCCCTGTCCTACTCCTCGCTGTCGGGCTGGGAGGAGCGCGGCATGCTGCCGGGCTTCCTGGACCTGACGCGTCGCTGCTGGCGCACCCGCGCCTACGGTGACTTCTGGTCCTACATGATGCTGGCGGAGGGCGCGGTCGACGTCGCCTGCGAGCCCGAGCTGGCGCTGCACGACATGGCCGCGCTCGTGCCGATCGTCACCGAGGCCGGCGGCCGGTTCACCGCGTTCGACGGCACCGACGGACCGTGGGGCTCGGACGCGGTCGCGACCAACGGCGCCCTGCACGGGGAGACCCTCGCCGTGCTGCACGGCACCCACGGCTGAGGCGGTCCCCTCCCCACTGCGTGGACCCGGTGCGCCTCAGCTGAGGCCGGCCGCCCGGAGGCCGTCGACGCAGGCCCGGCGCAAGGCACGCTGCCGCGACCAGCGCACGAGCAGACCGGGCGGGTCCGGCAACGGCGGGAGCCTCGGCACGGGCGCCTCGTCGGGCACGAACCGGCCCTGCTCCACACGACCGTGCACCCGCAGCTGCACGGTGCGTTCGAGGTCCTCGGCGGTGTCGTGGCTGACCAGCAGCGCCGAGCCGTCCGGTGGCACCTCGGCGACCGGCTCGCCGGACGGGCCGGTGACCACGACCTGCGGGGACGTCCTGGGACGCGCGCAGACCAGCAGCGGGTGGCTGCGGGCGTCACGTCGGGGCGGCATCGGCAGCAGCGCGTGGGCCTCGACCCGCAGCAGCAGCCGTGGCAGGTACCACCAGTGCTCGCGCCGCAGGATGACGGAGTCGGCGAGCGCCCGGCTGGGCGGGTGCTTGGCCAGGTGCTGGGCCAGCAGCCCCTCGACGAACCGTGTCCCGGCCGGGTCCTCCACCAGGACGGCCCGGCCGACGAGCAGGGCGCCCCCGACGCCTGCCTCCCCGTCCCGGCCGGGCAGCGCCAGTGCCACGTGCCCGGCCGCGGCGACGGCGTGGGCGAGATCACGCTCGGCGTAGCTGAGGGCCAGGACCGCGACCCCGTCGTCCAGCAGCGGGGTGAGCACCTCGCACCGGGGCCGCCCGTCCGGACCGGTCCAGCACAGCTCGCCGCGCCCGGTGGGACGGACCGCGGCCCGGACCACCTCGACCGCCGGCAGGTGGGCACCGTCCGAGCTGCTCACGGCCGCACCGTGACACGGCGGGTCGGAGGGGGTGTTTGGCGCATGCGGCTCATGACATTACCCTTGCCGTCGCACCGGACACCGTGGTCCGGCCGGTCGAGGAGGCCCCGTGCCCGCCATCTACGTCGCCCTCGTGGTGCTCGCCATGTTCGCCGTGGCGTACCTGACTTACTCGAAGTACCTCGCGACCAAGGTCTTCGCCCTCGACGACTCGCGACCCACGCCGGCCCACACCATGACCGACGGGGTCGACTTCGTCCCGACGAACAAGCACGTGCTGTTCGGCCACCACTTCACCTCGGTCGCCGGTGCCGCCCCCATCGTCGGGCCGGCCATCGCGGTGTTCTGGGGCTGGGGCCCGGCGCTGGCGTGGATCATCCTGGGCACGATCTTCGCCGCCGGCGTCCACGACTTCGGCTCCTTGGTGGTGTCCGTGCGCCACCGGGCCAAGAACATCGGCACGCTGGCCGGCGAGGTCATCAGCCGCCGCGGGCGCACGCTGTTCCTCGTCATCATCTTCTTCCTGCTCACGCTGGTGAACGCGGTGTTCGCGGTCGTCATCGGCAACCTCCTGACGGACAACCCCGGCGCGGTCATCCCGATCTTCGTGGAGATCCCGCTCGCGATCGGCATCGGGCAGTACATCTACCGCAAGAAGACCGCCGCGCTCATCCCGTCGATCCTCGGCGTGATCGGGCTGTACCTGCTGATCCTTGTCGGGCAGGCCTACCCGGTGGACATCACGCCGATCGCCCAGGCGCTGGGCATGGAGCAGACCCGCAACCTCTGGGTCATCATCATGTTCGCCTACACGTTCGTCGCCGCACGGATCCCGGTGTGGATGCTGCTGCAGCCGCGGGACTACATCAACTCCCACCAGCTCTTCATCGCCCTGTTCGTCATCCTGGTGGGGATCGCGGTCGGCGGTAACCGGATCGTGGCCCCGCTGGTCAACGACGTCCCCGAGGGCTCGCCCAGCGTCGTGCCCTTCCTGTTCATCACCATCGCCTGCGGGGCGATCTCGGGCTTCCACAGCCTGGTCTCGTCGGGGACGACGTCCAAGCAGCTGGACAAGGAGTCCGACGCCCGCCACGTCGGCTACGTGGGCGCCCTCGGTGAGGGCAGCCTGGCGCTCGGCTCGGTCCTCGCCGTCACCGCCGGGGTCGTGGCGACCCAGGTGGAGTGGCGCGAGCTGTACCCGGACTTCGCCACCGCCTCCGGCGGCGCGACGGGCAACTTCGTCAACGGCATCGCAGCGTTCGCCAACAACCTCGGCATCCCCCTCGACCTGGCCGTCATCTTCGGTGCCGTCGTGGTGATCTCGTTCGCCGCGACCACCATGGACACCGGCGTCCGGCTGCAGCGCTACATTGTCCAGGAGATCGCCGAGCTGGCCGGCTTCCGGCTCGTGGCCCGCAACCTCACGGTCGCCGGTGCGATCGCAGTCGGCGTGCCGCTGTCCCTGGCCCTCCTCCCCGGCGGCGGCGACCGGGGCTACACCTTCGGCGTCCTGTGGCAGCTGTTCGGCACCACCAACCAGCTCACCGCCGGCCTGGCCCTGACCGTCATCGCGATGTGGGTGCTGCGGCGCGGTCGCAACCCGGTGGCGGTCCTCGTCCCCCTGGCGTTCGTGCTGGTCATGACGATGTGGGCGCTCGTGGTCAACCTGCGCAACTTCGTCGCCGCGGGCGAGTGGGTGCTGGCCGGTCTGGACGCGGTCATCGCCGTGCTCGCGCTGTGGCTCGTCGTCGAAGCGGCCGCCGCCATCCGGGGCGCGATGGAGGACCGTCGACGCGGCACCGACGACGAGCGGGTCGAGGTCGGGGAGGCGCTCGGCAGCGGCGAGCGCCGCACGTGAGCCAGCACCCGCGGCTGACCGCGGTGGTGCTCGTGCGGGAGTGGTACGACCACCGGGGCGGGGGAGGCTGCTGCGGCGGCACCGCTGCCCTGGCCGCCGTCCGCGAGAGCGGTACGGGGTGCGACGCCGGGGCGGTGACGCCCAGCACGGAGGCAGGGGCGGTGGCCGCGGACCGCACCGGGCAGCTGTACCGGAAGCTGCGGGAGGTCCTGCCCGACGCGGACCTCACCGTCGCCGACTCCGGCAACTGGGCCTGGTTGCTGCCCAGCACCTACCGGGCGGTCCGCGCCTCGGGGACCACGCGGTGGGTGGCGGCACGGGCGGCGAGCAGGTCGACCACGCCCGGGGCCGTGCTGGTCGACGGTCGGCTCCTGCCGGGCACCGACGGGCAGGCCCCCGGCACGGTCGCGCAACGGGTGCGCGCCGTGGCCGAGGGACGCCCGGGCACACTGCCGGTGTGACAGGACCTGCCGCCGCCCGTGCCACCGGGCCCGTGCCGCGGGCCCGAGGGGCCGACGACGTGCTCGACCTGACGGCGGGCCCGGGCCGCCCGGCCGCCGACCACTCCTCACGGGCGGTCGCCCCGGCGCACGTCTGGTACGTGTCGTACGGCTCCAACCTGCTGCGCGAACGCTTCGAGGTGTACCTGCTGGGTGGGCGTGTGCCGGGCCTGGCCCGGGAGTACCCGGGGGGCGAGGGCACCTGCCCCGCGACCGAGGACCGGGCGGTGGTGCTGCCCGGACGGCTGCGGTTCGCGCTGGACGCACCGTCCTGGGGCGGGGGTGGCGTCGCGTTCTGGGACCCGTCCACCCCGGGCCCGGGGGTCCTGGCCCGGGCCTGGCGGGTGCGGCTGCAGCAGTTCCTGGAGGTCGCTCACATGGAGAACGGCGGCCAGGACCGGCGCCCCGCACCGTGGCCGTCGGACGTGCTGGAGACCGGTGAGGCCCTCCTCGGCGAGGGCTGGTACTCCCGGCTGCTGCGCCCCGGCGTGCTGGAGGGGGAGCCGCTGCTGAGCTTCACCCACCGCTCCCCCGCGTCGCTGCGGACCCGGGCGCCGTCGCCGGCCTACCGGTCGGTGGTCGCGCGCGGCGTGGTCGAGACCTTCGCCGCTCCCCGTCAGGGCGGGCTGGACCGAGCCGACGCCGACGCCTACCTGGCCTCGGCGCTCGCGGACTGAGCCCGTCCGTGGCCTGCCGCGACGTCGTGCGCCGCGGTGTCGTAAAGACCTTCAGGGTGAGGCGCCGGGGTGGTCTGAACGCCCGGGACGACGCCGCCTACGTCGCCGGTGCCCCCCTGATGTCCCCCGGCGCGTCCCCGAGGCCCTCCCCGCGCGCCTCCCCGAGCGGGCTGTCCGGGTCGTCGGCCTTCTCGCTGGGGTAGGTCTGAGCCTTGCGCAGGACGAGGGTGGCCGCCGACAACGCCAGCACCACCGCCCCCAGGACGCCGATCATCATCAGCCGGTCGTCGAACACCGGGCCGTCGCCGACGACACCGGCCGCCTCGACCGACACCACGACGATCTCCTTGATCGAGGCGATGATGCCGATGAGCAGGAACGGCTCCGCGGCGATCTCGTGCCGGGCGATGGTCACCCGGACGGCGTAGAGCAGCTCCACGAGGATGAACACCAGCAGCAGGGCGTCCAGCACCTCGAGCATGGCCGTCTCGGTCTCGTCCCCGGCCGCGACGAAGCTCCCGAGCGCGAAGAAGATCACCACGGCCGCCGCTGCCAGCAGGACGACGGCCATCACGTAGTAGACGACGTCCTCCGCGACCCGGAGACCCTTCATCGCCCTGTTGTCCTCGCCCTGCGTGCGGTGATCATGAGGCGGTCGGGCGCCGGGCGCTAGCGGAGGTCTGCGACCATCGCCGACGTGGGGACCACCACCGCGGCAGCAGGGCGCCGCAGCGCAGGGACCGCTCGGCCCCGTCGGGACCCGGTGGACCTCTTGGCCTGGGTGCTCGGGCTCGCCGTGGTCGCGTCGGCGCACGTCGCAGTGTCGCTGGACGCGGTCGCACCCGTGCAGACCAAGGACGAGATCGGCTACCTGGCAGCCGCGCGCCTGCTCGCGACCGGTGAGGGTGCCGGCCTGCTGACGCCGGAGTACGCGGGCGGGTACGCGGCCGGCTGGGGCCTGCTGACCGCGCCGCTGTGGTGGCTGACGTCCCACCCGCCGACCGTCTACACCGCCAGCGTGGCGGTCGACGTCGTGCTGTCGGTGCTGCTGCTGCTGCCCGCGACAGCCGTGGCGCGCCTCGTCGGACTGCGCACGCCGCTCGCGGTGCTGGCTGCCACCGTCTGCTGCGTCGGGGCGGGTCGGCTCGGTTACACCGGCTACGCGCTGCCGGAGCCGCTGCTCACGGTGCAGCTGACGACCCTGCTGTGGCTGCTGCTGCGCCTGCACCAGCAGCCCCTCGGTGGGACCACGGCACGTGCCGGCGCGAGCACCCGCGCCGGCACGACCGCCGCGCTGGCGGGCACGGCGCTGCTGCTCGCCTGGCTCCCCACCACGCACGCGCGGTTCCTGCCGACGGCGGTGCTCGGCATCGCCGTGCTGGCGTGGTGGGCCCGCACCCGGCGCCGCCCCGACGGTGCCGCGGCCGTCCTCGTGGCGGCGGCAGGCGTGGCGGCGGGCTGGTGGCTCAACGGCCACGTCGAGGCAGTCCTGTACGGCGACGTCGCACGCGCCGAGGTGGCCGCCGAGCAGCTCGGGGGGCTCCGGGTCGCCGACGTTCTCACCCTGCTGGTCGGCCACGCCTGGTACGCCGCCACGGCGTGGCTCGGGCTGAGCGTGCTGGGCTGGTGGTCAGCGGTGACGGCTGCGGCGGTCGAGCTGCGGGACCGTCGCCCCGGCCCGTGGACCTGGCTGGCCGTCGGCTCCCTGCTGCAGCTCGGCGTCGGCGCGGCGTACCTGTCCGGGCGCCTCGACATCGGCGGTCGGGTGGACCAGCTGGTCTACGGACGCTACGGCGACCCGGTGTGGTTCGTGCTCGCGCTGGTCGGCACGGCCTGGCTGCTCGGAGCGGCGCGACCCGCACGCGTGCTGGTCGCTGCCGGTGCCTGCCTCGCGCTGCTGGCGCCCGCCGCCCTGCTCGTGCTGCGCGCGAACCGCGACCGGGTCTCCGGGTTCGTGCAGCTCAACGTCCCCGGGCTCGAGGCGTGGGCCTGGCGGGTGGACGACCGCTTCGTCGTGCCCTGGGCCCCGGCGACGCTGCTGGCGACGGCGGTGCTGACGGTACTGGCCGTCGCGGCGCTGCGGTCCGGGCCGGGCCGCGCCGCCCGTGCCGTGGCGGTGGGGCTGACGGGCGTGGTCCTGCTGGGTGCCGCGCTGGTCGCGGAGCAGCGCAACATCGAGCCTCGTGACGCCTGGATCCGGAGCATGTTCGGGGTCCGGGCACTGGTGCAGACCCGTCCCGGTGCCCCCGTGCTGCTGGTCGTGGACCGTCCCCTGCTGCTGTCCGGCAACGCGCTGCAGTGGTGGCTCGCCGACCGCGACACCGTCGTCGTCGAGCCGGGCGCGCTGCCGGCCGCCATCGGGCCGGGCGCGCTCGTGGTCGGCCCGAGCGACCTGCCCCCTGCCGGCGGGCAGCCTCTGGGCAGCGACGGGACCGGCAGGTACACCGTCTGGGAGCTCGGCGCCGCGCCCGGGTCCACGGTCGAGCCGTGACCCGGGGTGGGACGACGCTGCGCGCGGTGACCGTCGCAGGCCGCCTCGGCAACCCGTGGGATCCGTGGGATCCGTGGGATCCGTGGGATCGCTGCACGTCAACCTGCAGCGCCAGGCCAGCAGCACCTGTCAGGGTGCGCTGCTGCGTGACGCCGTCCCGCCCCTGGTGCTCCTCGCGATCATGGCGGGCATCGCCAACCTCACCACAACGGCCGCACCCCGGGCTCAGGTCCTGGCGGCCGACCGGCTGCGCGCCAGCCTGGTGACCAGGTGGAGCCCCAGGCCCACGGCCAGCAGGATCCCGGCGCGCAGCCACACGTCCGGCTCCTGCTGGGCAGCGAGCAGGGCACACGAGGCGATCGCCAGCACCGGCAGCGGCCACCAGGTGCGGAAGTGGTCGGCCTCGCCCTCCTCGGGTCGGCGTCGCAGCACCAGCACCGAGACGTTGACCGCGACGAAGACCACCAGCAGGAGCATGACGACCGTGGCGGCCAGGGTCGCGAGGTCGCCGGTGGCCACCAGGGCCCCTGCGACGAGCGTGGTCACGACCACGGCCACCGCGGGGGTGCCGCGCCCCTCGCCCGCCTCGACGTTGGCCGTGCGGCCCAGGACCGAGGGCAGCAGGCCCTCGCGGGCCATGCCGTAGGTCAGCCGCGAGGCCATGATCATCGTCAGCAGCGCACCGTTGGCGACCGCGATGAGCGCGACGACCGCGAACGCGCCCTCGGGAACCGGCCACGGCGAGGCCGCGACCACGTCGAGCAGGGGCGCGCTGGAGGCGTCGGCCCCCTGCGGCGCGGCCACGGACACGGCGAGGCCGACCAGCACGTACAGGGCGCCCGCCAGCAGCAGCGCGCCGACCAGGGCACGCGGGTAGTCCCGGCGAGGGTTGCGCGCCTCCTCCGCGATGTTGGCCGACACCTCGAAGCCGACGAAGGAGTAGAACGCGACGACCGAGGCCGCCAGCACGGCCGCGGCACCAGACGTCCCGCCCTCGAGCTCGACGGCGCGCGACAGGTCGCCGCCACCGCTGCCCACGACCGTCACCGCGAGAACGACGACCAGGACGAGACCGCTGACCTCGATCACCGTCATGACCACGTTGGCGCGCAACGAGTCCCGGATCCCCCGCAGGTTCAGAGCAGCCACGACGGCCAAGAACGCGACCGCCACGGGCACCACGGGCAGGTCGACCAGCTGGGACAGATAGTCGCCCGCGAACGCCAGCGACAGCGCCGCCGCGGACACCACCCCGGCGGCGAGCATGCTGAAGCCGACCAGGAACGACACGACGGGGCGGCCGAACGCGCGCTGGACGAACACGGCCGCCCCGCCCGCCGCCGGGAAGCGGGTGACGAGCTCGGCGTAGGTGAACGCCGTCAGCAGCGCCATGCCCAGGGCCACCAGCAGAGGGACCCACACGGCGCCGCCGACCTCGGAGGCCACGGTGCCGATCAAGGCGTAGATGCCGGCCCCGAGCACGTCACCGAGGATGAACAGCAGCAGGACGCGGAAGCCGATGCTGCGACGCAACCCACCCCCGTCGGCTCCATCAGGGGGGCTCTGCCGGCTCGCTGCGGAGGAGCCGGCGGCCACGGGTGGGGGTGTCGTCACCGATCGTGCGTACCCCGCCCCGCACCGTCCACGCAGTCAGGGCAGGGACGGGTGCGAACGGGCGTCAACGCCGTAGCCGGTAGCCGACTCCCGGTTCGGTGATCAGGTACCGCGGCAACGCCGGGTCGGGCTCGAGCTTGCGCCTCAGCTGGGCCGCGTAGACGCGGAGGTAGTGGCTCTCCGACGGGACCCCTGGGCCGCGCAGCTCGTCCAGCAGCGCGCGCCGGCTGACCACACGACCACCGGCGCGCAGCAGGATCTCCAGCAGGTGCCACTCGGTCGGGGTCAGCCGGACCGGGCGGCCGTCCCGGGTCAGTGTCCGCAGCGACAGGTCGGCGGTGAAGTCGTCGGTCTGCACGACCGCCTCGCCCTCGGGGACGGCCCGGGGTCGGCGGACGGCGGAACGCAGCCGAGCCAGCATCTCGCCCATGTCGAACGGCTTGGTGACGTAGTCGTCGGCACCCGCGTCCAGGGCATCGATCATGTCGTCGCTGCCGGCCCGCGCGGACAGCACGACGACGGGGACGTCGGTCCAGCCGCGCAACGCGGTCAGCACCGACATCCCGTCCAGGTCGGGCAGGCCGAGGTCGAGCACCACGAGGTCGGGCCTGCTGCTGGAGACCGCGTCCAGGGCGCTGCGGCCGTCGCCGGCGAGCGCGACCTCGTAGCCGCGCGCCCGCAGCGTGATCGCGAGCGCCCGGGCAAGAGCGACCTCGTCCTCCACGAGCAGGACGCGGGTCACGGCGCAGCGCCGCGGACCGGCAGCCGGACCACCATGGTCAGCCCACCGCCGGGGGTGTCCTCCGCCTCCACGGTCCCTCCGTTGGCCTCGACGAAGCCCCGTGCGACGGCCAGGCCGAGCCCGACGCCGTCGCCTGCGTGTCGGTCGCCCAGACGCTGGAACGCGCGGAAGACGTCGGCCTTGAGCTCGTCCGGCACGCCGGGACCGCGGTCCACCACCCGCACCACGACCTCGGCCCCGCTGTGCTCGGCGCAGACCAGCACCCGCTGCTGGGTCGGGCTGTGCCGGACGGCGTTCTCGACCACGTTGGCAAGGCTCCGCTCGACCAGCCCCGGGTCCAGGAACACCATCGGCAGGTCCTCGGGCACCTGCAGGTCCACCCGGTCCTCGGCGACGCCCGACAGGGCGCGGGGGACGATCTCGTCCAGGCTGACGGCGACCGGGCAGGGCGAGACCACCCCCGCGTCCAGACGGCTCATGTCCAGCAGGTTGTCCACCAGGGCCTGCAGCCGGTCGGTGGCGACGTCCACACCACGCAGCAGCTCGTCGTGGTCGGCGTCGACCAGCACGACGTCGTCGGCGAGCAGGCTGCCGACCGAGGCCTTGATGCCGGCCAGGGGGGTGCGCAGGTCGTGGGACACGGCCGCGAGCATCGCGGTCCGGATGGCGGTGCGCTCGCGTTCGGCCTTGGTCCGTCGTGACTGCGCGCGCAGCCGGTCCCGCTCGAGCACCACCGCCGCCTGCGCACCGACCGCGGCGGCGACACGCACCTCGTGGGCCTGCAGCGGTCGCCCCCGCAACCGCAGCACCACCCCGGCGCCGGTCGGCACCGACACCGGATGGGCCCCGGTCGCGACCTCGCCGTAGGACGCGACGACGCCCGTCGTCGGTGCCCCAGCCTCGTCCTCCTCGCCGGCGGGGTCCTCGCCGGCCCCCCGCGGTTCTCGTACCAGCTCGGCACCGGTGAGCCCCAGGGTCTCCACCAGCTGCTCGAGCAGCCGGGGGACGGCGTCCTGCCCCTCGAGCACCGACCGGGCGACGCTCGTCAGCGCCGCGGCCTCTGAGCGGGCCCGGGCGGCCTCCGCGGTACGGGTGGTCGCCAGGTCGACCACCCAGGACACCGTGAGGGTGACCCCGACCACCAGGACCAGGGACAGCACCTCCTGGGGCCGCTCCACCGCCAGGGTGTACCGCGGCTCGGTGAAGGTGTAGCTGGTCGCCAGGCCGCCCACGAGGGCGCTCACCAGGGCCGGCCACCAGCCGCCGAGCAGCGCGACCCCGACGCTGAGGCTCAGCGACAGCAGCATCGCCATGGCGAGGGTGACGTCCTCCCGGAGTCCGAGCAGGACGAGGGCGAGCGCGAGGCTGCCGGCGACGGAGACCAGCCAGGCGGCGAGGAGGCGACGGTCGCCGAGCAGGTGACGCCGCGGGGCGGTCCTGGTGCGGCCGGGCGTTCGCGGGTGCGTGACGACCTGGACGTCGATGTCGCCGCAGTCCCGGATCACCGCGGGCCCCGCACCGGGGGCGAGCGCCGCGGCCACCCGTCCGCGACGGCTCTCACCCATCACCACGAGGGAGGCGTTGACCCCGCGCGCGAAGTCCAGGACCGTCGCGGCGACGTCGTCGCCCACGACGAGGTGCCAGGACCCGCCGAGGGACTCGACCAGGCTGCGCTGCCGCAGCAGGGCGGCGGGGGCGACGGCACGGAGCCCGTCGGAACGGGCCACGTGCAGGGCCATCAGGTCACCCCCGGCACCCCGCCCGGCCGTGCGGGCACCGCGCCTCACCAGCTGGTCCCCCTCGGGCCCGCCGCTGAGGCAGACGACCACGCGGTCGCGCGCCGGCCAGTGCGCCGCGATGTCGTTGTCGGCTCGGTAGCGCTCGAGCGCGTCGTCCACCCGGTCCGCGGTCCACAGCAGGGCCAGCTCCCGCAGCGCTGTCAGGTTGCCGACGCGGAAGAAGTTCGTCAGCGCCGCGTCGACCCTCTCGGCGGGGTAGACGTTGCCGTGGGCCAGCCGCCGCCGCAGCGCGTGCGGGCTCATGTCGACCAGCTCGATCTGGTCGGCCGAGCGCACCACGGAGTCCGGCACGGTCTCCTGCTGGCGCGCACCGGTGATGGCGGTGACGACGTCGTTCAAGGACTCCAGGTGCTGGACGTCCAGGGTCGTGACCACGTCGATGCCGGCCTGCAGCAGCACCTCGACGTCCTGCCAGCGCTTGCAGCGCGCACTGCCGGGGGCGTTGGTGTGGGCCAGCTCGTCCACCAGGACGACCCTGGGGGCCTGGGCGAGGACCGCGTCGACGTCCAGCTCGGCCAGCCGGGTGCCACGGTGCTCGAGCACCCTGCACGGCACCACCCGCAGCCCGTCCAGCATCTCCGCCGTGCGCGGCCGGTCGTGGGTCTCGACCACCCCGACCACCACGTCAGTGCCGCGCGCGGCACGGCGCCGGCCCTCCTCGAGCATCGTGTAGGTCTTCCCCACACCGGGGGCCGCGCCGAGGTACACCCGCAACCGACCCTTCATGAGCAGCAGTCTCCGCCCCTGCGGGCCGGCGCCGCGCACGAGGCCACCGCGTCTGCACGACGGCGACCCCGAGCCCCCGCTCTCGCGCGACGTGCTCGACCTGCAGCGCCGCATGCTCCGGTGACACGTGGCGGTACAGACCGGGGCCCGAGGGGGGCACCCGCCTGCCCGACCTCCGAAGCGGCCTCGGGACGCGACGAGCCTCAGAAGGCCGGCAGGACGTCGCCCTCGGGCCAGGTCTGCTCGATGTGGTCGCGGACCTCATCAGAGCGCAGCAGCTCGTCGAGCAGGACGATCCGCTCGTCGTCCGCGTTGTCGTCTCGGCTGGTGAGGAAGTTCGCGTAGGGGCTCTCCGAGGCGTCCTCCACCAGCAGGGCGTCCTGGACGCTCAGACCGGCCTCGAGGAAGTAGTTGCCGTTGAGGATGGCCAGGTCGAAGTCGGTCAGCGAACGGGGCAGCTGCGCGGGGTCGGTCTCCACGAACTCCAGGTTCTTCGGGTTCTCCTCGATGTCGAAGACGGTGATGTCGCCCTCGACGTCCGGCAGCTCGATCAGGTCGGCATCGGCCAGCAGGTCCAGCGCGCGCGCCTGGTTGGAGGCGTCGTCGGTGATGCCGACCAGGGCCCCGTCCGGCAGGTCGGCGACATCGCTCACCGACTCGGAGAACGCGGCGTACGGCTCGACGTGGACGGGGTCGAAGGCGGTCAGCTCGTAGCCGAAGTCCGCCTCCTGGGCCTGCAGGTACGGCTGGTGCTGGAAGTAGTTGGCGTCGACCTCGCCCTCGGACAGCCAGCGGTTGCCGATGGCGTAGTCGTCGAACTCGACGATCTCCAGGTCGAGGCCGGCGTCGGCGGCCAGCTCGGTGTCCACGAAGGTGAGCAGGTCCGCGTGCGGGACGGCGGTCGCAGCGACCCGCAGCGGGCCGGTGGCCCCCGTCGCGGCGGCCGTGGCGGCACCGTCGTCCGAGCCGCAGGCGGCCAGCGCCACGACGGTCACGGCGGCGAGCGCGCCCAGGCGGGTGGCGGTGGTCAGGGACTGGCGGGTGGTGCGCATGGGTGGTCCTCCTGTGCTGGTCACGCCGGCGGTCGCCGGCGGGGTGGTGGAACGATGCGGGTGGTGGAACGGTTCGGGTGGTGGGGTGCGGGGCTGCGGGCGGCCTCAGCGGTGGTCGAGGCGTCGGGCGAGGTGGTCGCCGAGCGCCTGCAGCAGCTGGACCATGACGACGAGCACCACGACGGTCAGCACCATCACGACGGTGTCGAAGCGGCGGTAGCCGTAGCTGATGGCCAGGAAGCCCAGCCCGCCACCGCCGACCGCGCCGGCCATCGCCGAGTAGGCGACGAGGGTGATGAGGGTGGTCGTGGTGGCCGCCACCAGACCCGGTGTGGCCTCGGGAAGCAGCACCTTGGTGACGACCTGCAACCGCGTGGAGCCGATCACCTCGGCCGCCTCGACGGTGCCCGGGTCGACGTCGCGCAGCGCCGCCTCGACCAGCCGCGCGAAGAACGGGATGGCCCCGATGGCCAGCGGCACGGCTGCGGCCGTCGAGCCGACGCTCGTGCCGGTGACGAGCCTGGTGACGGGGATGAGGGCGACCATCAGGATGATGAACGGCAGGGACCGGGTGACGTTCACGACGGCGCCGACGACGCGGTTGGTTCGCGGCATCGGGCGCAGCCCGCCAGGGCTGCTGGCGTGCAGCAGCACCCCCAGCGGCAGGCCGAGCAGCACGCTCACCAGACCGGACAGACCGACCATCCACACCGTCTCCACCGTGGCGGCGGTGAGACCCTTGGTCACGACGGGGCGGGCGAGGGACTCCAGCAGCTCGTTCACGCGACCACCTCTGCCCGCGAGCCGAGCTCCCGGGCCGCCGCGACGATGTCGTCGGCGGCGAGCGCACCGGGTGCGAGCCGGACGCGGGACAGGTGGGTGCCGCCGATGCGCTGCGCGCCGCCGGCGACCAGGGGGATGTCGGCCTGCAGCCGGCGCGACAACCGGGACACCACGGTCGCCCCGGCCTCCTCCCCCACCGTGACCACGTCGACCCAGGGCCCGCTGCCCCGGGTGGGCGTGGGCAGCGGCACGAGCTCCGCGGCCAGCGACGACCCCTCGGCGCGGACCAGGTCGTCCAGACGTCCCTGCTCGACGACCCGGCCGTCGGCGAGCACGACCACGGAGTCGCAGACCTCGCGCAGCACCGACATCTCGTGGGTCACCACCACGACGGTGAGGCCCAGCCGCTCGCCCACGTCGGTGATGACGCCCAGCACCTCACGGGTCGTGGTCGGGTCCAGCGCCGAGGTCGGCTCGTCGCAGAGCAGCACAGACGGGTCGTTGGCCAGCGCCCGCGCGATGCCGACACGCTGCTTCTGCCCGCCGGACAGCTGGGCGGGGTAGGCGTCCTCACGGCCCGCCAGCCCGACCAGGCCCAGCAGCTCCCGGGAGCGGGCCCGTCGCTGCTCCCGGCCGACCCCGGCGACCTCCAGCGGCAGGGCGACGTTGTCGGCCGCCGTGCGGTTGGCCAACAGGTTCGCATGCTGGAAGACCATGCCCACGCGGCGGCGGGCCTCCCGCAGCCGGCGGTCGTCCAGCGCCGCCAGGTCCTCCCCGTCCACCACCACCGAGCCCGACGTCGGACGCTCGAGCGCGGTGAGGCAGCGCACGAGCGTGCTCTTGCCCGACCCGCTGGGCCCGACGACACCCGTCACGCTGCCCCGGGCGAACGTGATGTCCACGTCGTCCAGCGCGACGACGGTCCCCGACCGGGTCGGGAACTCCTTGCGTAGGGCACGGCAGATGATCATGTGGTCCTCCGGTGACGTCCCGCGGGGTGGGCGGGCGCGACCGACCAGCACGTCCCGGGGGTGCCCGGGCGCGCCGACGGTGGCGGGGTGGTGGTGCGGGGTGGTGGTGGTGCGGGGTGGGCATCAGCCCCGGCGGGTCAGGCCCGGCAGCGGGTGGCGCCGCAGCGGCACAGGTCGACGACGAGACGGCGCGTCAGGACCTGACCACCGGGGTCGGCGATCCGGGCGGACGTGCGGCGGTGCTCCACGGATTCCTCCATCGGTCCTGGCGGAAGCACCTTCGCGACCCCACGGGGGTCTCGCGGTTGCTGCGGCGTCGACGAGCCAGGTCTCTCGGCCGCTCTGGATGGTATGACGAGCCTAGGCCATGCCGATCGGCTCCCGGCACGACCCCCTAGGTGACGAGCAGGTCCTCCGCGGTGGTGGACACGTGGTCCCCGCGCACGAGCTGGCGGCCCCGACGTGTCTCGACCTCGCCGTTCACGGTCACGCCACCGGCGGCGAGCAGGTCCTTGACGTCGGCCCCTGAGTCGACGGAGCCGGCGAGCTTCAGGAGCTGGCCGAGCCGGATGGTGTCCCCGGTGATGCCTACGTCGCGCATGGCAGCAGCATCCCAGGCCGGGACGGGACGGTCGGACGCGACGTGACATGACATGCTCCACGACCGGCCTGGACCACTTCGGCGGCAGGCCGCTCGGCCTGCCGACGGCTGTGGCCGTCTGCTCCCCCAACCACACCGACGTCGACGGGACGACACCGACGCGCAGCTGCTGCCCGGTGCTGCGGGCTGCGGGCCGCGGGCTGCGGGCTGCGGGCCCGGGTCGCGCTCGGCGACCACATCGGTCAGGCCCGGCCCGGCCCGGCCCAGGCCGTGGTGGTGCTCATCAACGAGCGCCCGGGCCGGTCCTCGGCGCCAAGCCAGGGATCGGAGACGCCCACCCCGATGGCGCGGTGGGCCGCAGTGGGCCGGTGCACGAACGTCACGGCCTGCACCAGGACGTTGTGGGCACGGAGGAGGCCGAGCGGCCCGCGCCCGGGTCAGGGCTGGCTGCCGGGGTGCAGGAGCAGGTGTCCCGAAGGCTGACGGTGCTCCTGCTCGTCGTCATCACCTGGGCGGTGCTCGTCGGCCTCGGGCTGCACCTGGCCGAGGTGGACCTCGGCTCGGCCGTCGGCGTGCTGGTGCTGGTGCTGGTGCTGGTGCTGGTGCTGGTTCTGGTGCTGCATGCCCTCCCCGGCGGTCGCGGCGCTGGTCGCCGAACCAGGTCTCGTCCGGGCCCGCTTCGGCCTGCCACGGGGCGCGTGCTGTACCCGCCATGTCGTTCGCACCGAGCGCCCTGCTGGAGCGGACGGTGAGCGTCCTGCCGGCGGCGGCGCACGGGATGCTGAACGGGGACCCCACCGTCCTGCGGCTGCTCGTGCTGGACGCCGACCCGCTGCTGAGCGGCCCGCAGGGCCTGCTCTGCTCCCTGGTCCGGCTGCTGGTCGGCTCGGGCCGCTGGTCCGTGGTGCGCCGACGTGGGACGGTGCCCATCACAACCGGTGCCCCGACCGGCACAGCCCCCCACCCCGGACGACACCAGTCCCAGGAGGACACCCGATGGATGCAGTGATGCTCACCGACCTTGCCCGCGAGCAGCTTGCCCTGGCCCACGACGCAGGTGCGGGCCGCAGTGCCGTGACCCTGTACGGCGGCCACACGCACTCGCTCCGTCAGACCGTGATCGCGCTGGTCGCCGGGCGTGGGCTGGACGAGCACGAGAACCCCGGCGAAGCCACCGTCCACGTGCTCCAGGGCAGGGTCGCCCTGGTCTCTGGCGAGGAGTCGGTGGAGCTCTCGGCCGGCGAGCTGGTCGTGGTCCCGGACCACCGGCACCGGCTCGATGCGCTGGAGGACTCCGTCGTCCTGCTGACGGTCGCCGTCCGGCTCGACTGAGACGCGACCATCAGGGGCGTGGGTCCCGGATCGCGTGATCACCCTGCCGTGAGCGCCAGGCCGACCAGGCACCCGTCGACCACAACGACCACAGCACCAGCAACGGCTGGAACAGCAGCCTCACCGCGCGCGCCAGGTCGGTGTCCAGGCCGAAGCCGTCGGTCCGGGTGAGCAGCTGCGACACGTTCCCCGGGAAGACCACCACGAAGAAGGCGGCCACGACCCAGCCGACCAGCGCCCGACGACGGAACCCGACCACGACCAGGGCAACCCCGAGAGCCACCTCGACCACGCCCGAGGCGAGCACGACGGGATCGGCGGCCAGCGGGAGCCAGGTGGGCACCTGCGCCTGGAACTCCTCGCGCGCCCACGTCAGGTGGCTGGTCCCCGCGAGCACGAGGAGGGCGCCCAGCAGCAGCCGCCCGACGGTGCGGGGCCAGCCGCCGGTCCCGCCGACACCCGTCCGCGCGTCACCCGTGGGCGCGCTCAGCGGCTGACCAGCGCGTCCGTGAGCAGCGTCACCAGTGCCTCGAGCTGGACATCGGTGGAGGAGGACACCTCCGCGTCGGAGCCGTCCAGCGCCCGGGCCGCGAGACCGGCCTTGCTGTCGATCAGCTCGGCGATCCGGGAGTCGACGGTCTGGGCCGCGATGACCCGCCACGCCGTGACCGGCTGGTCCTGGCCGATCCGGTGCACCCGGTCGATGGCCTGTGTCTGCTCCGCGTCGGTCCAGGACAGCTCGGCGAGCACGACGTCGGAGGCGACCTGCAGGTTGAGCCCGACACCGGCGGCGGTCAGCGAGCAGACGGCCACGGCGACCTCGGGGTCGGTCATGAACGTGTCGACGTTCCTCTGCCGCACGGTGCGCGTCTGGTCGCCGCGGATGGACGCGTAGCGGATGCCCCGGGCGGCGAAAGTCTGCTCAGCGACGTCCATGACGTCGACGTGCTTGGCGAAGAAGACGACCTTGCCCACGTTGCGCGCGAGCTGCGCGGTGTAGTCCGCCGCCAGGCCCGCCTTGGCCTGCCCGATGCGGCGCATCATGCTGAACACGTTCTCGCCGCTGTCGGCGTCCTTGGTGTCCTCGCGCTCCCAGCGCGCCACGCGGCGGACGAGCTCGTGGTCGATCCCCTCGACCACGACCCCTGACGTGCGGGTCGCCAGCGCGGTGTCGTAGCGGGCGGCCATGCGGCGGGCGAGCTCCCGCTCTGCGGCGCGGATCGACCGGCCGGCCTCACCGTCGAGCTCCACGGGGAGGTCGGCGACGCGACGGGCGGGGATGTCCGCCGCGACGTCCACCTTGCGACGGCGGACGATGCCGAGGTCGATCACGCTGGCCCGCGCCGCCGGGCGGAAGCCGGGCTCCACAGGCGTCAGACCGGTCTCCACGAGGGAGTGCATGAGCACGGCGCCCGGCTTCTTCTCGTCGATCCAGCCGAGCATCTGCCAGATGGCGCGGAAGTCCTCGATGTCGTTGATCAGGGGTGTCCCGGTCAGCGCCATCATGAGCGGGTTGACCGTCCGGGAGCGGATCCGGTCGGCTAGCTGCAGGACGTGCCTGGAGCGCTGCGACGCCTTGTTCTTGATGAAGTGCGCCTCGTCGACGACCATCCCGCGGAAGCCGAGGTCGCCGAGCCAGCCGATGTGGCGGTCGAGGATCTCGTAGTTGACCACCACGACGTCGGCGAAGCCGTCGACGGTCTCGCCGTCACCGTGCACGACCGTCACCGGGTGGCCCGGGACCCACATCTCGGCCTCGCGCGCCCAGTTGGTCTTGACGACGTTGGGGACGACGACCAGCAGCGGGAACGCGCTCGCGGCCTGGGCGGCGAGCAGCGCCTGCGCGGTCTTGCCGAGGCCCGGCTCGTCGGCGAGCAGGAACGTCCGGTGCCCCGCAGCGGCCGCGGCCACGACCTGCGCCTGGTGCGGCATGAGCCGGTGCGCGCCCGGCGCCTGCAGCGACGTCGGCTCCGGCAGGTCCATGCAGGAGGACGCGCCGCCCTCCTCGAAGGACCGGAACAGCGGGCTCAGCAGCTCCCAGTCGCTCAGCTGGCTGTGCCCGGGGGGCCGGGTGGGGACCGTCGAGAAGTCCGGGACCATGAACGGGTTGGACAGCTGGCGCGAGATGACCGACTGCGGCACGACCCGACGCTCGTTGACCACGGGCGCGGCGACCGGCTCCGCCGGGGCGAGCTCCTCCGGCGGAAGCTCCACACCGGCGCCGAGCAGCATGTCCCGCTTGAGCTCACGGGCCTCCTGCGACACCACGGCCTCGTCGGCGAGCAGCGCCAGCAGGGTGGTGTCCTGCGCAGCCGTGCGCGCCAGCGCGGTCGCGACCCCGTCGAGGCGCTTGAGCCGCCCGGTGCGCTGGGCCTCCGACAGGTCGTCGGCCTTCGCGCGGGCCCGCTCGTCGCGGACCAGCAGTGCCACGACCTGGAACGAGGTCCGGGCGGAGGGCCGGAGCCGGCCGCGCCGGGCCGCGGACTCCAGGTCGCGGACCGCGCGGGCGAGCACGGGGACGATCCCCTCGTCCTCGTCCTTGGCGCGGCGAGGGCTGCGGCCGGCGGTCCGGGTGGCGGTGCGGGTTCCGCCCTGACCGCCGGGACCCCCGTTGCTGCCGCCGGGACCGCGCTGGCTTCGTCGAGCCACTGACTCCTCCTCCTACGGGGTGTCCCCGTCTCCCCGCGCAGACGTCGGTGCGTGCACGCCCGGGACAGGGCGGCGGCACCTCGTCGCTGCCCGCCTGCAGGTGACCCCACGTCCGGGACCGGACGCGATAGGTGCCCTGCCTGACGGCGGGACGGTCCGGGGCGAGGTGCCCGGGCCGTGGCAGCGCCGGGTCGGGGGCACGCGAGGCCCTCGACCGGGCACCAGCGTACGACCTCGTGCGCCTCGTTGCCGCCGGGCCCGCCTGACCCGGCTGCCGGAGCCGCTGTCAGCCCTTCTCCGCGCCCGCCGTCAGACCCTCCGTGAGCAGCCGCTCACTGAGGAAGAACAGGGCGATGATCGGCAGCGTGAGGATCACCGAGCCCGCCATCAGGACCGTGGTGGGGACCTCGATGCTGCCGGCCAGCTGTGACAGCCCCAGGGAGACGGTCCACCGGCCGCGGTCCTCGATGAGGAACAGCAGCGCGAACAGGTACTCGTTCCACGCGATCATGAAGATGAACAGCGCGTTGGACACGATCGCGGGCATGGCCAGCGGCAGGCTGATCCGACGCATGACCTGCAGCCGGCTGCAGCCGTCGATGGCCGCGGCCTCCTCCAGGCTCACCGGGATCGTGTCGAAGTAGTTGCGCAGCATGTAAATCGACACGGCGGCCACCTGCGCCACGTAGACCACGAGCAGCCCCAGCAGCGACCCGCGCAGCCCGATCCGCGTGAAGAACACGAACAACGGCACCGCCAGCAGGATGCTGGGGAACAGGTAGACCGCGAGGAACAGGCCGCTGACCTGGCGCCGGCCCAAGAACTGCAGCCGGCTGACCGCGTAGGCGCCCGGCACCGAGACAGCCAGGGTGATCCCGACGGTACCGAGCGCGACGACCGCGCTGTTGAGGAGAAAGGTGGTGAACCCCTGCCCGCCGTCGGCCACCGACGACATCACGGACACGTAGGTGTCGAGGTCGAGCTCGACCGGGGCCACCCAGAGCGCCCCCGGATCGGTGAGGACGCCCGTCAGGGGGCGGAAGGACAGCACCACCATGTAGTAGAACGGGAAGACCGCTGCGATCAGGAACCCGGCGATGAGCAGGGGCCGCAGCAGGGCGAAGAAGCGGTTCTCGACCGCGTCCCTGGACCACCGGCGCCGCCGTGACGGGCCCGCAGCCGGCCGCACCGGGGCAGTCGTGCTCATGCCTTCTCCTCCCGCCGGCCGAAGAGCCTCAGGTACACCGTGATGAGAGCGGCAAGGATCACTGCGAGCACCAGGGCCTGCGCCGCCGCGGCGCCGATGTCGCCGCGCGCGGTCAGGAAGTCGAAGACCCGGACTGCGACGACCTGCGTCCCGGCGCCACCACCGGTGAGCAGGTAGATGTCGTCGAAGCTGTTGAACGTCCAGATGAAGCGCAGGACGCTGAGCACGGCGATGGTCGGCAGCAGCTGGGGCAGCAGGATGTACCGGAACCGCTGCGTGGGGGTGGCCCCGTCGACCCGGGCCGCCTCCTCCAGACTGCCGGGCACCGCCTGCAGCCGAGCGGTGAGGAAGAGGAAGGCGAACGGGAAGGACCGCCACGCCTCGAAGGCGATGACCGTGAGCAACGCGGTGGGCACGGTGATGCCCAGGACCGGCACGACGTCGCTGCGTGAGCTGAGGAACGCGACCGGTTCCTCCCAGCCGAGCAGCGTCGTCCCCCAGTGGTTGACGAGGCCGAACTGCGGGCTGAGCATCGTGCTCCACACGAAGGTCGCCGCGACGACGGGCGCCACGTACGGCAGCAGCAGCGCCGCGCGCACCAGCCCCCTGCCCCGGAACGGGCGCCGCAGGGCGAGCGTGGCGACCAGCCCGAGGGCGATCGCCGAACCGGTTCCCACCGTCGCGTAGAGGAACGTCGTGAGCAGCGCCTCGAAGAAGCCCGGTGAACCGAAGACGCCGATGAAGTTGTCGAGGCTGTAGTCACCCACCACCCCGGTGGTGCGCAGGTTCAGCAGCCGCACGTCCTGGAAGGCCATCGAGACGGTCCACAGGATCGGCAGCACGACGACGACCACGACGATGAGCAGCGTCGGCGTGATCAGCGTCAGCCCGGCACGGGACTCCTCCCGCGCCCGGGCCGAGCGGCGACCGGTCCGGCGAGGCGGTGCCGGACGGCCCGGGGGCGGGCCGCCGGCCAACGACGGTGCCGGAAGGACAGCCGGCACCGCCTCGTCGCGCAGCCGGTCGCTCACCGGAGGGAGTCTTGGACGGACCGCACGGTCTCGGCCGCCTCCTCCGCGACGGACTGGGCGTCGACGTCCCCGCTGGTGACCTCGCTGACGGCGCCGGCCACGGGGCTCTCGCCCTGCATGCCGCCCAGGAGGTCCCCCTGGCCCTGCGGGATGGCCCAGCGGGCGATCTCCTCCGGGCCGGCCGCGAGCCGGTCGAGCACGTCGGCGGTGTAGAAGTCCGACAGCGGGGCCTTGGTGTCCACCCCGACCTCCAGCGTGGTCCACGCCTCGGAGAACTCGGTCGGGTTCTCCGCCGTGCCCTGCCGCACCGGCACCTTGCCCTCGGGGGCGATCTCGAGCCACGGCACGTAGCCGTCGCTCATCATGTACTCCACGAACGCGCTGGCGGGCACCGTGTCCGAGCCCGCGGTCAGCGCCCATGACGTGATCTCGCCGAACTGCGCCGGCTCCGAGCCGTCGGGACCCGCGATCGCCGTCACGACGCCCGTGTTGCGCGCCAGGAACGCCGGGTCCTCCGCGCACTCCGCGCAGGTCGGCAGCGCGTCCGCGCGCAGACCGGCCATCTCGTCCAGGACGAAGGTGGACCAGATGAACATCGCGGCCTGCCCGGCGAAGTACGACGCGCGGGTGGTGTCCACGTCCTGGGCACCGGGCACGGAGTAGTCGCTCACCAGGTCGCCGTAGAACTGGAACGCGGCCACACACTCGGGGCTGTCGAGCAGGACCTCCCCCGTGTCGTCCACGAGCTCGCAGCCGTTGCCCAGCGCTATGTGCTCGAAGGTCTGCTCCGTGAAGGCGTCCCCGGGGGAGTTGGCGCCGACGAAACCAGACACCTCGGGGCTGTCCAGGGCCTCGGCGGCGGCCAGGATGTCGTCGTAGGTGGTGGGGGGCTCCAGCCCGGCGGCCTCGAAGAGGTCGGTGCGGTAGTACAGCAGCTGGGCCCAGGACTCGCTCGGCAGCGCCAGCTGGGAGTCCCCGTCGCTGGTCAGCTCCAGCGCGCGCTTCGAGAACGTGTCCTCACCGAGCGACTCCAGCAGGGCCGCGGTCGCCTCGGTGTCCACGAGCTCGTTGGCCGACAGGGTGCGCACCTGGGGCAGGGAGATGCCGCCGATGACGTCCGGCAGGTCACCGGCCGCCGCGGACGACGTCAGCACCTGGGCGAACTGGTCCTCGGCCACGGGCACGAGCTCGACCTCGGTGCCGGTCGCGGCCGTGAACTCCTCGACGATGGCCTGCGTCGCCGCCACCCGGTCCGGCAGGTCCTCCTGGATCCACACGGTGAGGGCGCCGCCACCCGCCGCGGCACCGCTGGGGTCGGCCTCCTCGGCGTCGTCGGAGGAGCAGCCGACCAGCGTGACGGCCAGCCCGAGACCGATCACGGCGGTCATGGGACGAGAGGCCCTCATCGGGTGCCCCGGAGAACCGTGGGGGTGCCCGGGTGCACGGGCGGGTGAGCCTGCGGCGCGGCGTCGTTGCTGGTCATCGGTGACCTCCATCGGTCGGCTGACGGGAACCTTGCGCAGACGGTAAACCAGGTCCGTGCCGGAACGCCTCGTTGCCGCGGGTGTCGTTCTGGCGGCCGTTCCGCCGGATCCGGCGCAGGTGCGCCAGGGTGGCGTCGGTCGGCACGATCGGGTCCCTGCCGCTCGGGCCGGAGGGCTCGTCGCCGTGACCGCGGCGGTGCGGGCCGCCATCAGGGCGTCGAGGCTGCAGCAGGGAGCGGGCGAGATTTGTCCGCAGCGGCTAGGGGGCCGTCGCCACCACCATGGCGCTGCCGCCGCCGCGCCGCTGCGGCTCCGCGACGGCCTTGAACCGGCCGTCCGCCAGGATCTCGATACCGGTCGCGGCACCGATCTCGGCGGTGCTGGTGAACGTGTGCCCGAGCGGGGTCAGACCGGCCCGGTCGAAACCGGGCTCTGCCTGCACGCTCGGGGTGTTGCGCTGCGACGCGCGCGGCGCGGCCACGGCCTCGGGCAGGGACATCCCGAGCTCGACGCGGTTGACGAGGGTCTGCAGGACGGTGGTGATGATCGTCGAGCCCCCGGGGGACCCCAGCGCCAGCAGGGGCTCGCCGTCGGACAGCACGATCGTGGGCGCCATCGAGCTGCGCGGCCGCTTGCCCGGGCCGGGCAGGTTGGGGTCGGCACCGCCCTGGGTGTCGGTGAAGTTGAAGTCGGTCAGCTCGTTGTTGAGCAGGAAGCCGCGGCCCGGGACCACGATGCCCGCGCCACCGGTCGCCTCGATCGTCAGGGTGTAGGCGACGACGTTGCCGTCGGCGTCGGCGGTGGTGAGGTGGGTGGTGGACTGCCCGGGCTGCTGCGCGAGACCGACCTGACCGGTGGCTCCGCCGCACCCCTCGTACGACCCGTCCGGCAGGCCCGGTGCGAGCGGCTTGGTCGAGGCGCAGGCGGGCCGGCATAGGCAGGCACGCTCGGCGGCGAAGCCCTCCGACAGCAGCTCCGCGAGGGGCACGTCGACGACGTCGCTGTCACCCACCCAGCGGTTGCGGTCGGCGAAGGCCAGCGCGGACGCCTCCAGGTAGGCGTGCGTGACCTCCGTCTGCGACGCCGCCGTCGGGGTGACCGCCTCGATGAGGTTCAGGGCCTCGCCCACGGTGGAGCCGCCGGAGGACGGTGGCGCCATGCCGTAGACGTCCAGGCCGCGGTAGGACATCACGGTCGGCTCGCGCAGCGGCGCCGTGTAGGCCGCCAGGTCGGAGAGCTCCATCTGACCGCTGCGCACGTCGCGCCCGGCGTCGGGGGCCACGGGTGGGTCCTGCACCGTGGCGACGACGTCGTCGGCGAGCTCGCCGGAGTACAGGACGTCGACGCCCTCGCGACCGATCGGTCGTAGGTCGCCGCGAGGTCGCGGTTGCGGAACCACGAGCCGACCGCGGGAGGCTGCCCGCCCGGCAGGAACAGCTCCGCGGTCGAGGTGAAGTCGTCGAAGCGTGCCGCGTTGGAGGCGGTCTGGTCACGGAAGGTGGCGTCGACCCGGAAGCCGCTGCGCGCGACGCGGGCCGCCGGTCGCAGCGCCCGGGCGAGGTCCAGGGTGCCCCACCGCTCCAGCGCGACGTCCCACGTCTCGGGCGTGCCGGGCACGCCCACGGACAACCCGGAGGACACGGCCTCGCCGAAGGGGATCGCGACACCGTCTTCGACGAAGGAGTCCGAGCGCATCGCCTGCGGCGCGGTCTCCCGGCCGTCGATGGTGTGCACCCGACCGGTCGCCGCCTCGTAGTAGACGAAGAACCCGCCGCCCCCGATCCCTGCAGAGAACGGCTCGGTGACGCCGAGGGCTGCCGCGGACGCCACGGCAGCGTCCACGGCGTTGCCGCCACGACGCAGCACGTCGATCCCGACGCGCGTGGCCTCGACGTCCACGGTGGAGACCGCTCCCCCGTACCCCTCGGCGACCGGCACCTTGGCCCGCTCGCGGGGAGCGCCGGTCGCGGCGGGGGCCACGGCGACGCTCGCCAGGGCCAGCGGGAGAGCCGCGAGGAGCACGGTCGCGACGGGACGGCGAGGTCGGTGCACGGCGGACTCCAGCATTCGGCGGGCCGGTCGCGACCACGGCCCGCGGGCCGGTCAGCCCCGTCCGGCATGGGTGTGACAGTCAACCTAGACAGGGCGGAGCGGGGGGCCAACGATCCGGGTCGAGCCGGTTCCCGGTGGCCCCGAACCGCAGGTCCAGGCCCTGCTCCAGCTCAGCGGTCAGTGCGCGGCGGCGACGGCCTGCGCACCGTCGGGATCGGGCAGCGTCCACGGCCGGACCACGACGACGAGCACGAGCGTGGCAAGCACCAGCGCCGTGCAGATCACCGTTCCCATGGCGACGGCGTCGTTGCCCAGCAGCCCGACGAGCGGGGACACCAGGGCGCCGACGCCGAACTGGACGGCGCCGAGCAGGGCGGCGGCCGCGCCTGCGGCCTCGCCGTGGCGGGACAGTGCGAGCGCAGGGGCGTTGGGCAGCGCCAGCCCCACCGAGAACAGCACCGCCCAGAGGGGGACGACGACACCCGGGAGACCGCCGACGCCCGTCACGGCCAGCGCGAGCAGGCCGGCACCGGACATGGTGCCGGTGATCACCCCCGCGAGCAGGACCTGGCCGGGAGCGAACCGCCGCAGCAGCAGCGGGTTGAGCTGCGTGGCGGCGATGAGCCAGAACGCACCCGCGCCGAACAGCAGGCCGAACTGCTGCTCGTCGAGCCCGAACTCACCCTGGTAGACGAACGAGGACCCGGCTACGTAGCTGAACAGGCCGGCCATCGTGAGCCCGGCGACCAGGACGAGACCGACGTAGGTGCGGTCGCGCAGCAGCTCGCGGTAGGTGCTCATGGTGGCGCCCAGGCGCAGCGGCCGCCGGGACTCCGGCGGCAGGGTCTCCCGCAGCGCGTAGGCACCGACCACGATCAGCACCACGCCGTACAGCGCCAGCAGGCCGAACACCCCGCGCCAGGACGTGATTCGCAGGACCTCCCCGCCGATGGTCGGGGCCAGCACGGGCGCCGCGCCCATCACCAGGAAGAGCCTCGAGAGCATCGTCGCTGCCGCACGGCCGTCGAACAGGTCCCTGACGACGGCCAGCGCGATGACGGCGCCGGCCGCGGTGCCGATGCCCTGCAGCACCCTCAGGGCACCGAGGGTGGCGATGGTCGGGGCCACCATGATCAGCAGGGAGGCGACCACGTGCAGCGCCGTCCCGACCAGCAGCGGGCGGCGGCGACCGAGCGCGTCCGACAGCGGGCCGATCACGAGCTGGCCCAGCGCCAGCCCGACGAGCGTGCCGGTCAGGGTGAGCTGGACGGCGGCCTCGGTGGTCTGCAGCTCGTTGGCGATGGTGGGCAGCGCCGGGAGGTACATGTCGATGGTCAGCGGTCCGACGGCCACGAACGCCCCGAGGATCAGCACCGTGCGTCCCATGGGTGGCAGGGGCCGCGTCGTGGTACCCGTGATATTCGGGTCGAGCTCGAGCTCGAGCTCGAGCTCGAGCTCGAGCTCGCGGCTGCCGGGGGGAGGGGTCACGTCGTCTGTCCTGTCGAGAGGCTCTCGGTCTGCCCGGCCGCACCGCAGGGCGTTCGTGACACCCGGGTCTGCCAGTGGTCGGGGGGTGCCCGCCGAGGCGGTGCAACCTGGTGTCCCCCGAATTTGTTCCAGCGGACGACCAACTGCGGACCCGGTCTGCCCTGGGTCAGACGAAGGCCTGGTGACCGGTGATGGACCGGCCCACGATGAGCGTGTTCATCTCCCGGGTCCCCTCGTAGGAGTAGATGGCCTCCGCGTCGGCGAAGTGGCGGGCGACGCCGTGGTCCAGGACGATTCCGTTCCCGCCGAGGACCTCGCGCGCCCACGACACCGTCTCGCGCATCCTGCTGGTGGCGAACGCCTTGGCCAGGGCCGAATGCTCGTCTCGCTGGCGGCCCTCGTCCAGCAGCCGGGACACCTGCATGCAGAGCGCGATGCTGGCGGTGATGTTCTCCAACGACCGGGACAGCAGGTCCTGCACGAGCTGGTGGCTCGCGATCGGCTTCCCGAACTGCTCCCGCTCCTTCGCGTACGCCAGAGCAGCCTCGTAGGCGCCGATCGAGGTGCCGATCGCCTGCCAGGCGACGTCGGCGCGGGTGAGGCGCAGGACGGTCGCGACGTCGCGGAAGGAACGTACGCCCGGCAGCCGCAGCTCCTCGGGCACACGGACGTCGGTCATCGTGATGTCGGCGTTCTGCACCGTTCGCAACGCGGTCTTCCGTTCGATCTTGGTCGCGACGAACCCCTCGGTCGAGGTCGGGACCAGGAACCCCTTGACCTCGCCGTCGCCGGTGTCCTTGGCGAAGATGACGACGACGTCGGCGAAGGTCGCGTTCCCGATCCAGCGCTTGGAACCATTGAGCACCCACGTGTCGCCCCGACGCTGCGCCGTGGTGCGGAGCCCCCGGGCGGAGTCCGACCCCGACAGCGGCTCGGTGAGCCCGAACGCACCGATCAGCTCGCCACGACCCATGGCCGGCAGCCACTCCCGGCGCTGCTCCGGGGACCCGCCCACGCCGACGGAGCCCATCGCCAAGCCGCTCTGCACCCCGACGAAGGTGGCGAGGGACGCGTCCACGCGGGCCATCTCCAGGGCGGTCCAGCCGCGGTACCGGGCGCTGTTCTCGAAGTGCCGGGACTCCTCCCAGGCCGGGCCCAGCAGTCCCAGCCCCCCGATGCGCGGGATCACGTGGTGCGGGAACTCCGCGCGCTCCCAGAAGTCGTCGGCGATGGGCCGGACCTCGGCCTCGAAGTACCCCCGGATGGCGGCGACCGCCTCGCTCTCACGCGGCGAGAAACCCTCCTGAAAGAAGAAGAAGTCGCTCTCGAGCAGGGGGGTCGCCATGGGTGGGCTCCGTCGCTTCGGCCGGGTCGGGTGCGTGCAGGCCCACTATGCAACGACGACGACAGCCCGGACCACCGGGGTCCGGGCCTTCGTCCCGTGCGTCCTAGCGGGGGGAGCGCACACCTGCGGTCGCTGTGTCGGTTCGGGTGAGAACGCTGTGTGCTCAGCCAGGTGTGCCCGGCCAGCTGCCCACCACTTCACACCGCGTGGGTCGTGCCACACGGGTGCGACACGGTTCACCAAGGTGCGCGCGTCGGATGGCGCCACCCGCAGCGGGCCCGGCGCAACGGGCCCACGCAGACAAGCGGGTGCACCACGGGCCGCAGGGCGGTGAGGTCGGCGGCCAACCGGGCCGTGCCTTCAATGTGTATGCCGTCTCACCGCGGGGGTGCGCGGGCGGATGTCGGACACGTCGACGCGGTGGCCAGCGACGACGTCAGGCTCGTCACTGCAGGTCTCCTGGTGTCCCGCGGGGGTTTGAGCCTGCCACGCTCGGGGGCCTCCCGGCACGGAGCGAACCGCCCCGGAAGCACCATGATGTGGCCATGAAGCCCAGCTTCCCTACCGAACCCGGCAGCCACACCGGCCCGACCCCGGACGACTGAGGCCTCCACCGTGACCAACGTCGTCTGGGGCGCCCTGGCGCTTCTGGCCTGGGCGCTGGTGTCGGGGCGGGCACGCCGCTGGCCGCTGACCATGCCCATGGTCCTCGTCGCGGTGGGCGCGGCGGTGTCCGTGCTCAGCCAGGGGGGCAAGGACGTGCCCGAGAGCACCGTGGGGCTGGTCGGCGAGGTTGCCCTGGCGGTCGTGCTGTTCGGGGACGCGGTGCGGATCGACCTGGGCGCGCTGCGCCGGGAGGGCGGCCTGCCGGGCCGGCTCCTGCTGGTGGGCCTCCCCCTGTCCGTGGTGCTGGGCACCGGGGTGGTGCTCGGCCTGCTGCCGGAGGTGGGCCTGGCCGCGGCCGCCCTGGTCGCCGCCGTGCTCGCCCCCACGGACCCGGCGCTGGGCCACGCGGTCGTGGAGGACACCTCCGTCCCGCTGCGGGTGCGGCAGGCGCTCAACGTGGAGTCCGGCCTGAACGACGGTCTGGTCCTGCCCGTCGTCCTCGTCCTGGTCGACCTGGCGGGCGGCACCACCGCGCAGCAGGGCTCGTGGCCGGTGACCGCGGCCCAGCAGGTCGGGCTGGGGGTGCTCGTCGGCGTCGTGGTCGGCGGCGTGGGCGCGCTCGTGCTGCGACGCTCGGTGCAGGCCGGCTGGGTCGACGGCGTCTACACCCAGCTGGCGACGCTGACGGTGGCGGTCACCTCGCTCGCCGCGGCAGACGTCGCGGGCGGCAACTCGTTCGTCTCGGCGTTCGTCGCCGGCCTCGTCTTCGGCGGTCTGACCAAGCGGATCGGCGCTCACGTCATCGACTACACGGAGGACTCGGGGCAGCTGCTGACAGCCGGCAGCTTCTTCCTGTTCGGGGCCGTGCTGCTGCCCGGGGCCATCGACCACCTGAGCTGGGCCGTCGTGGCCTGCGCCGTGGCGACCCTGACCGTCGGCCGGCTCGTCCCGGTCGCGGTGAGCCTCGTCGGCTCCGGGACCCGCCCGACGACGGTCGTGTTCATGGGCTGGTTCGGTCCGCGGGGGCTAGCCTCGGTGGTTTTCGGGGTGCTCATCCTCGAGGCGGAGGTACCGGGCGCGGACACCCTGTCGGCGGTGGTGTTCCTGACCGTCGCCCTGAGCGTCCTGGCCCACGGCGCCTCGGCCGGTCGGGGGGCGCTGGCCTACGGACGTTGCGCGCGGACCACGGGGGCGGCGGAGGAGACGTCGGTGGAGGGCGTAGCCGTCCACGAGCACCCGACCCGCGGCCGGTCGCGCTGGACGGGCCGCTCGAACGAGGTCCGATGAGGCGCGACGGTCGGGGACCCGGCTCAGCCCTGCTCCCCGCTCGGCCGGGCCGGTCGCCAGGTCTGCCCGGCGAACGTGCCGAACAACCGCGAGGCGGCGATCCGCAGCGCCAGGGAGTAGGTCGGGTAGGGGGCGACCGTCTGGGCGAGGCGGGCGGCGAGCATGCGGGTCCGCATGGCCAGGGCGGCCGTGTGGGCGAGCTCCCCGCCGTGGGGGCTGACGGCGGTCAGACCGACCACCTCGTCGAGCAGCCGGTGCGGCGCCGCACGACGCGGGCCGACCACGAGCTTGACGTAGCCCTCGGTGCCGGCCGCGGTCCGGGACCGGTCGGTCTCGGCCATGGTCACGACCGCGACCCGGGCCCGCGAGCCGTACCGGGCGAACGCCTCGTCCTCGGTCATCCCGACCCTGCCGACCTCCGGCTCGGTGAAGGTCACCCACGGCGTGACCCGAGGGTCGAACGTGCCGGGCCCACCGAGCAGCCCGGGCAGCCTGGTGCTGCGCGCGAAGGCGTTGGCTGCCGCGAGCCGGCCCTGGGCGTCGCCGACGTGGGTGAACTGCAGCGGGGTCGTGCAGTCACCGGCCGCCCAGACCCCGGCGGCCGTGGTGCGCAGCTGCTCGTCGGTGACGATGCTGCCGGCGCGGCCGGTCTCGACGCCGACCCGGTCCAGGTCCATGCCAGCGGTCGCGGGTCGACGCCCGACGGCCACCAGCAGGTGCGAGCCGGAGACGGACGCCCCGTCGTCCAGGGTCAGCTCGACCGCTCCGTCCGGGCTCGTCCGGACCGAGGTGACCTGCGAACCGGTGCGGACGTCCACGCCCTGGCCGGCCAGCACCCGGGTCATCACGTCGGACACCTCGGGCTCCTCCTTGCCGAGGATGCGCGGTGCCCCCTCGACGAGCGTCACCCGGGTGCTCAGACCGGCGAACGCCTGCGCGAGCTCCACCCCGATCGCGCCACCGCCCATGACGAGCAGGTGCTCCGGCTGCTCGGTGAGCTCGAACACGGTTGCGTTGGTCAGGTACGGCACGTCGGTGAGGCCCTCGACCGGCGGCACGGCGGCGTGGGCCCCCGAGGCGATCACGACGCGGCGGGCGTGGACCCTGGTGCCGTCGACGTCTACGGTGCAGCCGTTGTCCGAGGCGTCGACGAAGCGGGCCCAGCCGCTCAGCAGGTCGATACCCTCGCGCCGCAGCAGGCCCGGGGACTCGTCCTGCTCGACTTCGGAGATGACATCCTGCACGTGGCGCATCACGGCCGCGAAGTCCACCAGGCCCAGCTCGCCGACGCCGAAGCGATGACCGTCCCGGGCGGCAGACACCCGGTGCGAGACGTCCAGCAACGTCTTGCTCGGCACGCAGCCGTAGTGGGTGCAGTCGCCACCCGGTCGGGCCGCCTCGACCAGCGCCACGCTCCGACCGGCGGACCGTGCGGCGCGCGCCGCTGCCAGTCCGGTCGCGCCGGCGCCGATGACGAGCAGGTCGTGGTCATGCGTGCTCATCGGTACTCCGGGTTCAGCTGGTCGAAGCGCTCACCGGCGACCCAGTCGGTACGACTGTTGCCGCCGACCGGGAAACCGCCCGAGCGTCTGAGCATGAGAGCCAGGTGCATCAGGTTCCAGGTCATGAACGTGACGTTGCGCTGGGTGAAGTCGTTCTGCGGCCCGCCCGAGCCCTCGTCGAGGTAGGACGGGCCCGGTCCGACCTCGCCGAGCCAGGCGGCGTCGGCCTGCGGCGGGATGGCGTACCCGAGGTGCTGCAACGAGTACAGGACGTTCATCGCCACGTGCTTGGCGCCGTCCTCGTTGCCGGTTACCACGACGCCCCCGACCCGGCCGTAGTACACGTACTGACCTGCGTCGTTGAGCTGCCCCGACAGGGCATACAGCCGCTCGATGACCCGGGTCGCCACGCTGGACTTGTCACCCAGCCAGATCGGGGTGCCGATGACGAGGATGTCGGCACCCAGGATCCGCGGCACCAGCATCGGCCAGTCGTCGTGGCTCGCGCCGCGCTCGGTCATGTCCGGGTAGACCCCTGGCGCGATGTCGTGGTCGACGGCGCGGATCTCGTCGACCGTCACGCCCTGGGCACGCATGATCGCCGTGCTGACGTCGAGCAGGCCCTGCGTGTGCGACTGCTCGGGGGACGGTGTGAGCGTGCAGTTCAGGAACACCGCCCTGAGGGCCGAGAAGTCGGGTCTGACGACGTCGTCCGCGTCAGCCACGTCAACCGCGTCAGTCACGTCAGAGCGCCGGTGCGCCGGGCAGGTCCAGATCGGTGCGGACCAGGTGGTTGAAGTAGTTGGTGAAGAGGTTGAGGGCGACGTGGGCAGAGGTCTCGGTCAGCTCCGCGTCGGTCCACCCTGCGTCGAGCGCCGCCTGCCAGGTGCTGTCCTGCACGGAGCCGACCTCGGCGGTCTGCTCGCGGACGAGGGCCAGCAGTGCGGCCAGCCTGGGGTCGTCGACCTGCCCGCGGCGGATGTCGACGGTCTGCTGCTCGCTGAGCCCTGCGGCCTTGCCGCCGGCGGTGTGAGCGGCCTGGCAGTACGCGCAGTCGTCGACGTTCGCGACGGCCAGTGCGATGGCCTCACGGGTGGCGCCGTCGAAGGTCCCCACGTCCTGCATGACCTGCTGGATGGCGGCGTACGTCTGGAGCACGGCCGGCGAGTGCGCCATCGCCCCGTGGATGTTGAGGACTGTGCCGAACCGCGCCTCGAGCGCCTTGAGGGAGTCACGGCTGCCCTCAGGAGCGGAGGCGACGGTGTGGACGGGGATGCGGGACATGGCTCGCCTTTCGTTCGCGGTCGGCTCGGTGCCGGCCATCGGATGAGGTAACGCCTTGCGCCGGCCAACATGCCGGGACTGTCACCTGGATGACAGTCCCGCCGGTCCTGGCCTCAGCCGAGCGGGCTGTCAGCGCACCCTCGGCGCGGACCGCTCTGGTCCCCGCCGTCCTCCGGCGCCTGACCGGGAGGAGCCGTGTGCGGGTGGTTCCCGTCCCCGGTCCCTCGCCCCGGACGCAGGCCCAGCGGGTCCAGTCCCGGCGCCGCCTGGTGGGCGTGCTGGGTGTCCCCGTACCCGCACCCGGGCCTAGGAGGTAGCGCGGTCGCGCTGGGGGCCCCAGCGATGACGGACAGCGACGCCGTGAGCAGGACGGCAGAGGTGGTTCTCGTGATGGTCCGGACGCGCATGTGGACTCCTGGGGTGGGCGAGGCTCGGACCTCGATCCTCCTCGTTCTCACCTCGAGCACAACAGCCCGCGAGGCCGGGCCGGGCTCACGGCAGCGGCTCGGCGCCCATGACCTCGCGCAGGCCGTCGAGGTCGACGAGCTCGGTCCG
>JAABUN010000139.1_pt1 | contig 177656 bp, 157 predicted proteins | sample 5559311 | NCBI WGS metagenome assembly JAABUN01 (sample SAMN10711877, study PRJNA513370) | rock metagenome | isolation source: Antarctica rocks | place: Antarctica: Victoria Land, Siegfried Peak sud
AAGTTCTAAGTCTTAGCTTATTTGAAAAATGCAGCTTAAAAGAGCTGTTTCAAAAGCAAGAAGCTAAAGAAGTTAGCAATCAGCAGTCGTTATTCTAAAAGTTAACGGGACAGTAGTGATTTAACATCGTTGTGTCACTTCCCTTGCACATTTTATAATCCGTCGAATGAAGCAGCTATTGGAGCGAACACACAGCTTTCACTCTTTCAGACTACCACAGACTTCCTACCTTCACATACCAATCCACCAAAATGTTCGACCTGCTCTACAAAAAGATAACCGCCATAACTCCTATATACGACGAAGAGTTCGCTCATTTCAAAACTTTATTTGTATTAAAGAAATTACGGAAGAGGCAATATTTCTTGCAGGAAGGTGACGTCTGCAAATACCAGGCTTTCGTTGTAAAAGGGCTTCTTCGTTCTTATACTGTCGATGAAAAAGGCAGCGAACATATTCTGCAATTTGCTTCAGAAGGATGGTGGATGGCGGACCTGTCGAGCTACCTGACTAACGAACCGTCATTTTTAAATATTGATGCATTAGAAGACGTGGAGCTTTTGCTTTTAACCAACCCTTCTTGGGAGCAGGCAATGAAAAAAATACCTGCACTGGAACACTACTTCAGAATTATTATTCAAAATCACCTGGTATCTACGCAAAAAAGATTGTTGCAATCTTTAGCTGAAACGGCAGAAGAAAAGTATAACCGCTTTCTTGCAACTTACCCCGAATGCGTACAACGTGTGCCCCAACACATGGTTGCCTCATACGTTGGTGTTACAAGAGAAACACTTAGCCGCATACGAAAACAAGTAGCTGACCGTAAATAATGTGATGTACGTCACATTTATTTAGTGCTCTATCTCAATGGACACACCCCTTTGCTGTAGTAGCTTTGCTTCATCATTTAAAACAATTAAAAACAAAGTAATTATGGCAACTCAATGGAAAATAGACCCTGTACACTCGGAAATTTTATTTAAGGTAAAGCACTTAATGATTACTACAGTAACAGGTTCTTTTAAACAATATGACCTAACTGTAGAGACAGAAACAGATGACTTTACAACCGCTAATAAAATTGAATTTTCTGCTGACATTGATTCAATAAACACCAACAACGAGCAGCGTGATACACACCTAAAATCAGCTGATTTCTTTAATGCTGAAGAGCATGCCTAACTACGTTTCGTTGGCACTACATATGAAGCAAAAGGTGATGATGCTAAACTTCATGGCGAGTTAACTATCAGGGGCATTTCTAAACCTGTAACATTGAATGTAGAGTTCGCAGGTATTGTTGTTGACCCATACGGTCAAACAAAGGCTGGATTTACAGTGGATGGTAAAGTAAGCCGCAAAGAGTATGGATTAACCTGGAACGCAGTAACCGAAGCAGGTAGCGTAGTTGTAAGCGACGAAATCAAAATCCACGCAGAGGTTCAATTAGTAAAGCAAGCTTAATCAGAATTTATGGAAAATAGAATATTAGGTCTTCACCATATCACAGCAATAGCCGATAATGCTCAACGTAATTATAATTTTTATACGAAAGTATTAGGGCTAAGGCTGGTAAAAAGGACGGTAAACTTCGATGACCCCGGTACATACCATTTTTACTTCGGTGATGAACAAGGCACTCCCGGAAGCATACTAACCTTTTTTCCTTGGGAAGGCATAGGACAAGGAAATACAGGTAGCGGCATGGCAACAAACATTGGTTATTCAGTACCTGCCGGTAGCCTGGATTTCTGGGCTGACCGCTTTAAACAGTTCAATGTAAAACAGGAAAACGTAGACCAAAGATTTGGCGAACAGTACTTTTCTTTTCAAGACCCCGACGGTTTAAAATTTGACCTTATTGTTTCTCCTACTGCTGATGACAGGAAAGGCTGGGAAACAAAAGATGTGTCGGCAAACGTAGCAACGAAAGGTTTTCATAGCATTACATTAACGGTAAAAAACGTTACCCCAACTGCTAAAATTCTTACAGACATATTTGGTTACAAATTATTGAAGCAGGAAGGAAACCGGTACCGATTTATTACTGATGCAATTGAAAACGCCTCTGTTGTCGATATTATTGATGCTCCAAATTTAGCTCCGGGCAGAGGTGCAGCAGGCACTAATCACCACGTTGCTTTTCGTGTAAAAGACGATAATATTTTAATGGAGTTCAGGGAGAAAATAGCAAGTAAAGGTTTAGGGATAACTCCTAAAATAGACCGCGACTATTTCTTCTCATTGTACTTTAGGGAACCAGGTGGTGTGTTATTTGAATTAGCTACCGACAATCCCGGCTTTACAAGAGATGAGCCTTTAAATAAATTAGGTACATCGCTCAAATTGCCAAAGCAATATGAGAATAGCCGAAAGCAAATTGAAAAAGGGTTACCGGCACTGCAATAACAAATCACAGTTTAATGTTGGCTATCAAAAGTTTTTGGTAGCTATCATCAGAATTTTATTGGACGGTCGTTGTGTCACTCCCTTGTACTTGTAGATATTCTATTCATCGTCCTTAGCAAAATTCTAAGAATATGATGTTAATTGCTGAATCAATGTTGTTTACTTAAGCATTGAATTACCCTGAAAGGGTTGAACAAAGCAATGTCAAGCGATTTACAAACACATTCAACCCCTTCAGAGTTGGTATTCGCTAACTTCACTATTCCGCCTGTTTAACAGGCGACTATTCAAATTGAAGCCCTTCGGGCTTAAGTAAACGACATTAATCGCTGAATATTGAACAGGCAGTACAAGAGTGCGACGCAACAATGTAAAATAGTAGCAATACAGACGGGCGCAAGAAAAGAATAACAGCAAATTTTATCGAGCATAAGTACAACTAAACGGAGTGGTAGTAAAACATATTAAATAACACTGTTTTTAAAAGTTCCATTGTGTACACAATTCTTATAAACTCTTTAAGCGCATTTTATTAATGGAACAGTTAATAACAGGTATACATCACGTTACAGCAATTGCAAGCAATGCGCAAGACAACATTGATTTTTATGTTGGAATATTAGGGATGCGACTGGTAAAGAAAACCGTAAATTTTGATGGACCAGATGTTTATCACTTTTATTATGGTGATGAAAAGGGTAATCCCGGTAGCATTCTAACATCCTTTCCTTACCAGGGTTTGGTTAGTGGCAGGCATGGCAAAGGCATGCTCAATACTACTACATTTTCTGTTTCATCGTCTGCTCTCAATTACTGGTTAGAAAGGTTGAAGAAGTTTGGAATAACCCATAAGGAACCACAGGAAAGATTTGATGGTGAGATGATCGTTTATTTTGAAGACAAAGATGGTTTAGGACTTGAACTTGTTTTTAATGATAATGACACAAGACCCGGATTTACCCTTGGTCACATTCCGGTAGAACATTCAATAAAAGGTTTTTATAGTGTAGAAATTTGGGAGGAAGGTTATGAGCGAACTGCCGGTTTACTAACTGAACAATTAGACCACAAACTAATTTCAGAAAAAGGTAACCGCTTTCGTTTTGCTGCAACCAATGCTCCCGGAAACTTTGTTGACATACTTTGTTCACCTGGCAGTATGAAAGGTCTTGCTGGTAGTGGTACAGTTCACCACATAGCTTTCGCTACGCCTGATGAACAAACGCAAGCGGATGTGAGGTTAAGGATTGTAAAACGTATGCTTAACCCTTCTTCGATATTGGATAGAAACTACTTTACATCAATTTATTTCCGTGAACCGGGAGGTGTTTTGTTTGAGGTAGCAACCTCTGGACCTGGCTTTGCTGTTGATGAACCAGCAGAACATTTAGGCGAAGCATTGAAGTTGCCGGCACAGTTTGAAAAAGACAGAATACAAATTGAAAAGACGTTGCCACCAGTATCTCTTAATTTGAACAACTACAAATAATCATGCATCAAAAAAAAATAGTAACAGCAGGTAAGGAATTAACGGCAACCAGTAAAGTGCTGGTTATGTTACATGGCAGAGGCGGAAGTTCAGAAGACATTCTTTCACTCTCATCTAATTTAGACGTAAAGGATTTTACTTTGCTTGCACCACAGGCAACAAATAATTCCTGGTATCCATATTCTTTCTTAGCTCCGCCGTCACAAAACGAACCGTGGCTTTCATCAGCGTTAACATTGCTGAAAGAATTATTAGACGATATACTTAGCAAAGGCGTTCCTACCGAAAATATTTACTTTTCCGGCTTTTCGCAAGGTGCTTGCTTAACACTTGAGTTGGTAACCCGCAATGCTAATAAATATGGAGGTGTGGCTGCCTTTACCGGTGGATTAATCGGCGATAAGATTTACAGTGAAAATTATAAAGGTAATTTTCAGGGCACTCCGGTATTTATAGGTACAAGTAATCCTGACCCACATGTGCCTGTAGAAAGAGTGTATGCGACTACCAATATCTTAAAGAACATGAGTGCCGATGTAACGGAAAAGGTTTACAACAACATGGGACATACCATTAACCAGGATGAAATTGAGAATGCCAATAAACTTGTTTTTAAAGCCTATTCAGTTAATTCATAACTATAAAGAGAAATCAATATTCATCACTTTTGCCCTAAAGCACAAGTACTAAAATAACACAAATGAAATCACAAGTTTTTCCAAAATCAGAAAACGGCATTAAAGATATTGGCTGGCTAAAAAGCAATTTCTATTTCAGTTTCAGCGATTATTCCAATCCATCAAAAAGTGCTTTTGGAACCCTATTCGCTTTTAATGATGATTATGTTGAAACCGGGAAAGGTTTCGGTATCCATCCTCACGTAAATATGGAAATCATTTCCGTTTTACTTAAGGGTAAGATGAATCACATTGATTCATTGAGCTACAGTACAACAATCGAAGAAGGCGGTGTGCAAATTATGAGTGCGGGAAGTGGCCTTGGGCACGAAGAATATAACATTGGCGAAGAAGATGTAAACTTTTTGCAGATATGGATTATGCCCAAGCTGCAAAACATCACACCACGTTATCAAATGCGAAGTTTTCCAAAAGAAAAAAGAAAGAACCAGCTTAAAACAATTATATCAAACGAAGAAGGTTTAGAACATTGCTGGATTAATCAAAATGCAAAGTTTTCTCTCGGTCATTTTGATACAGAGCAGGAGGTGGTTTACAATTTCAATTCTGCCAACAAATGCCTGTTCATTTTCTCCATCGAAGGAAAAATAAGAGTAGATGGTACAGATATTAATGAACGTGATGCCATTGGTGTTTGGGAAACAGGTACTGTACCTATTCATTGCGATGCAGGTGCTCATTTTCTTGTCATCGAAACCCCTGTCAATCAGAAATAAGAATGCTTACACTCAAAAAACATTATGAATACCATCAAAATTATTACCTCAACTACGAGAGAAGGTAGAAAAGGAATTGCAGTCGCAAATTGGATTACAGAATTAGCAAGGCAAAATGATAAGTACAATATTGAGCTATTGGATTTAGCTGAAATCAATCTACCCTTTATGGATGAACCAAATCATCCTCGTCTTCAAAAGTATCAGCACGACCACACAAAAAAGTGGAGTGAGACAATTAGTGCCGCTGATGCTTTTATTATCGTTTTGGCAGAATATAATTTTGGTTTCCCTGCTCCAATTAAAAACGCTATAGATTACCTGTACAATGAGTGGATGCAAAAGCCGGTCGCTTTTGTAAGCTATGGCGGTATTTCCGGTGGTCTACGGGCAACACAAATGCTAAAACAGGTTGTAACAGCAGTTCACATGATGCCAGTAGTTGACCAGGTCAACATACCTTTTTTTGCCAACCTGATTGATGACAAGGGAACTTTTGTGCCTGGTGAAACAATAATAAAATCGGCAGTAGTTATGCTTTCAGAACTGGAGCGATGGAGTGATGTTTTAAAAGGGATGCGGGTAAAATAGTTGTCTTAAAAATGCTTTATCAAAAGAAGCTAGCTTCCGGTAGCTTCTTCTGTTTTTTATGCGACCTTCAAAAGAGTTTTATTCAACACCGTTGTATCACTTACTTGTACTTGTAGTGCTACCATCAGGTTGCACATAAAAGGCCTTGACTCCTAACAGTAGAATTGTAACGGCTAGCTGTGAGGAACACCAAATAAGGCTTGCCAACAACTAACTTATCACCGGATAAATCTACCTCAAACAAATGCGGGATGCGGTGATAGCGACCGTTGATGTTTTTATGACTACGAATGCACATCAAAAGCTTACCCTTCAAAGTGCGGAACAACAAACCCTGGCCATAATTATGAGGTGTGATTGAGTCTTTCTCTTGGATCCAGGGACCGTCTAAAGCGCCGCTTTTTAAATAGGCAACTCCTTGTGTGTAAACATCGTAGATTCAGCTAGTCCATATCATCCCCGGAACAGGTAAACGTTATTCCGTAAAATTTCTCTAACTTGTAAAACAATGCCAAAAACATTTCCTTTTAAGTCTGCGACTTTTCATTATAAACCTCTCCGTACCAAACCAAATAAATTTTTAAAGAAATTTGCTAAAGAAAAGCTTGGAGCATTAAAAATAACATTGTTGCTTTGTATTACAAAGCGCTTTTATGAATTACAATAAGGATCCCCTGGATGATTTACAGGACATTAAGCAAATTATGGAGCGAAGCAGCCGCTTCATCAGCCTTAGTGGCTGGAGCGGAATAGCTGCAGGTACCTGTGCTTTGGTTGGTGCATTTCTCGGAAATGTTGTTTTAAAAAATAACTACTATTACAGTGTTAGTACTTCAAATCAGAACGATTATACCTATTTCCCTTTTTTTCTAAAGCAATTGTTAACCGATAGATTATTTCATATAGCCTTAATCACTTTTATAACTGCCTTAGTTTCTGCTTTCTTTTTTACCTATATAAAAAGCCGCAAAAATAATACGCCCATCTGGAGCACAACTTCACGCAGGCTTCTGCTCAACGTTTGCATTCCTCTGGTCGTTGGCGGCATTTTTTTATTAAAGCTTTTAGAGAATGGAACGTATGGCTTAATAGCACCGGGATGCCTTATATTTTACGGACTGGCACTTATCAATGGCAGCAAGTATACTTTAGGTGAAATAAAATACCTGGGTTATGGTGAAATTTTTTTAGGAATAGTAAACTGCTGGTTCATTGGTTTGGGCCTGTACTTTTGGGCAGTGGGTTTTGGAGTATTGCATATCATTTACGGAACACTGATGCTTAAAAAATATGAAACCCCCTAACCCCCTAAAGGAGAAAATATATTATTTAATAATAAAATTTAAAAAGCCTCTTTAGGGGTTTGGGGTATGAAGAACCCGATAGAAAATTTAAATAAAATATTTGACAGCCGGATAAGGTTGGGCATTATGAGCGCACTAATGGTAAATGATGAAGTAAACTTTAATGAATTGAAAGAACTGATCCAGGTTACAGACGGGAATCTCGCAAGTCATGTAAAAACGCTGGAAGAAAATAAATATGTGAAAGTGCAGAAAGGGTTTATCGGCCGTAAAACAAATACCACTTATTCTGTAACCAAAGCAGGCGAAAAAGCCTTTAAAGCACACCTTGAAGCGTTAGAGCAAATGATAAAATCAATGAGCTAAATTTTTTTTCAGACTACCTGGGAATTAAAATTAAAACAACCAAATCATCATGAAAACAACACAATCAAACCCCAGTTCTCCATATTTTATATTAATATCGGGATAGTTATGCTGTTTTGTGTCCAAATAATACATACTTAGTTTAAAACCATAAAACATTGAAGATTTGAGCAATACTTTGCAAGTTATAGTCGAAATCATCAGTAAACCTAAAACCTAAATAGCTTACTTTGCTATTATAATATCCCACGGCTTCTTCAATATCTTTGATGGCAGTTGGAGTAATGTAAACTGAATAAGCCATTAAGGCTTTCTAAAAGCGTTGCTTTACTTCTTCCAATTTTAAAGATAGTTGGGACTGTTTGCTATTAAATCAAATTCAATGTCGATAGCAGCTTTTTGATTTTCAGACAGTTCAAATTGCTGTAGTTTTAAATCTTCAATAGCTCCGACTTATTTTAAGTAATACTATTAAAGAAATAGCATCCTTTTTTTTTAACCCATTAATGATATGATATAATGAAAGTTATTGTTAAGAAAGCAAGTCATCCAACGCAAGATTTCTTTCTATAAATTTAAAAGGGTTTTTTTAAACTAAAATGATAGTTTTGTGTTATTAAAACATCTTTCTTTTTCCTGATCCAATTCCTATAAATATAGGAGACTTAAGATTAATATATTAATACAGTAATAAACTTATTGTTTAGGTATTTTATTAAAATCATTTTTCATATTACTATTATTATATGTGTGTAGAAATAACAACAGAATTAATTGTCAAAGAATATAAAGAATTTGTAAATAATAAGGAGTTCCCATGTGTAGCCGGAAAAGCAGCTCTTGGCAAACAACAGATTGAATGTTTCGTAGCTACTCACATGGCATGTCCTAATGATGACCTTGCTATATTAAACTTTCTATATTCGTTCATTAATAAGTATCGCCAATCAGACGAACTGTATCATAGCGCAGCAATCATATTTCGACAACCGACATCTCTTAGTGAAGAACTATTTGATAACGTTTTATGGAAGAGGCTGCAGTCATTGCATGATATCGACTCAGGTCATTATGGCTATGATAAAAGAGTAAGCAGTGACACGTTTTCTCCCAGCTTTAGCTTCAGTTTAAAGCAAGAAGCATTTTTTATTATTGGATTGCATCCAAAAAGCAGCAGACCAACAAGACAATTCAAATATCCCACATTAGTATTCAATCCTCATCTGCAATTTGAGCAATTGAGGGAAACATCCAAATTTAAAAATTTAAAGTCGGTCATCCGTAAGCGAGATATAGCATACTCTGGTTCTGCAAATCCTATGTTGGAGGACTTTGGCGAAGCTTCCGAAGTTTTTCAATACAGCGGCCGCGCATATGATAACCTTTGGCAGTGCCCTTTAAAAATTAAGCATGAGCAACCTTAACATACTTCCGCCTCGCAGCGGTGTTTCATTTATCTTAGAAAAAGGCAAACGTCTGGAAATAGTAGATATAGAAGGCGAGCAGGTTTCTGATTTTATTTGCTACAATCTGAATGATACGGCTGAATATTTGTCAAATGGAAGGACTATAGATTATGCGGAAACCATTTATCTGACTAAAGGTCATTCATTTTATTCAAACCGAAGCAATATCATGTTCAAAATGATTGAAGACAGTGTGGGCAGACATGATTTTCTTCTTACACCCTGCAGTGCCGAAATGTTCAGGATAATATATGGCCATACTGAACCACACCGGGGTTGCTTTGGTAATCTTTGTAACGCTTTAAAAGGATATGGTATAGAGCCGGACAATATTCCAACGTGCTTCAATATATTTATGAATGTGCCGGTTAATGAAAAAACAGGAAAAGTATCTGTGCTGCCTCCGTTAAGCAAAGCCGGGGATTATGTGGTTGTGCAGGCTGAAATGGATTTGATAGTAGGAATGACCTCCTGCTCTGCCGGTATGTCCAACAACTATTCATTCAAGCCCATAGGATACAAAGTATATGAATAAGTTGTATACAGGGCCTTTAATAAAGTATAATTTATTTGACTAAACATCTTTCTTTTCTTATAGTCTTTTTATAAATATAAGTGCCATAAACTCAATCAATTAATAAGAGTGATAAGCTATTGTTGCTGCATCTTTAATAAAGTCTTTCCTCGTCTTATTATTATGCAGCAACTAATACTTTATTTAAAGAATAAGCTTCTGTCTGTTATAACAGTATCCGGTATTAAATACAATTATAAACGACGGTTTGCAAGGCGGATAAATGTGCGTTATAATACTTTTTGGAAGTCAGCGGATGCAGAAAAAGTTAGAAACATTGCTATGTCGGCGGATGAACCGCTTACAAAATGGAAAGACGCGAAGCACTGGCAAAGAAAACTCAGCAACAAATACAACGCAAAAGAATTTGCTAAACTTTATAATTGCAAAGTATCAAAGTTATATTGGAAAGGAAGAAATGCAGATGCAATAGATTTTAATAAACTGCCTCCTTATTATGTTATCAGACCTACCATAGGCCATTCGTGCAATCTTGTCTTTCTCATGGCAAATTCTGTTAACCTGATGGATAAGAAAACTTATTCTTCACAAGATATCAAATCAATTTTATCTGAGGCTTTAAATGAAAATTTTTATCTGGAGTTTCTTATTGAAGAATTTGTTCGAACCGAAAGCGGGGAATATGCAATTCCTGACGATTACAAAATCTATATGTTTAATGGAGAGGTAGCAATAATAGAGGTAATTAACCGCTCAAGCCCTACCCAGGGAACGCTTAGTTGTTATGATAAAAACTGGAAGATGATTGCAAATACAGCTACAAACAAATTTGCCCAGGCCACATACCAGCCGCCACCAAAATGCCTTGCTGAAATGATAGAACAAGCAAAAAGATTAAGTAAAGCTTATGAAATTTTTGTAAGGATAGATTTTTATGCCACCGATAAAGGCGCTGTTTTTGGTGAATTTACACCTACTCCAGGTGCAGCTAAGTATCTTACTGCCGAAGCTGAAAAAATGTTTATAAACTATTGGGATACTTTTTGTAATGGAAGAATATGATAGTAACAACAGTTGTATGCTTCTTTTTTAAACATATCAATTTTAAACAGAAGTATTAATTTGCAGATAGCTAACTCTAAATAACGTCAGGTGAGAAAATTACCCTTATATAAATATGATTTGAATTAACAAAGAGCCATATATTTTTACCCTGCCTTTATTTACTAAGAATTGCAAACTGCTGATAATAATTTGTTTCATACTATCCATAACCAAAAGGTGTTTCCATTTCTAAAATAGTTGCAGTAAAGAATTGAGGATAATAATTAAAAGTCATTTCAGATATTTATGTAAAATAACAAGATTATTGGTTTTTTTCACAAGAGGTTTATAGTCAAAAAACCGACTAAGCTTCTGTTGCAGGTGAAACACCGTGAAACGGCGGTGCTTCTAAGACCTACGGGAACATTGAATATCTTTAGGAAATTTATTTATCAATTTTAATAAATAATGGATATCGCATTATATAATTTTTTTAAAGAGTAGTTGATGAATTTAATCAAGTTCGAACGACTGTAATGAATGACATTAGATTATTTAATAGTTTTCGTTCAGGCTCTTACCCAGAGAAAGGAAAAGATAGATATAATTCAACAGGATACTTGATTGAAAGCAAAACATGCTTCGACATACACAGTTTAAATCAATTTCTAAGGTCATACACTTCAAAATTCACTTCTTCAAAAAAGATATTTGATTATGTTCTTGAAAAAAACCTATGGCATCGGCAAGTGAAAACATATGAAGAGGACGTGCATAGAATGCCATCAATTAGTGTAAATTTTATAGCTGGATTCTTATCAAGAAATTTTGAATTAAACAATTATGAACTAAAAATTACAAATGAATCTTTTGAAACAGCAATTAATGAACTTGAAATTTTTTTTAATAAAGATGTAATTGATATTACTACTTTTTTAAGCCTTCATGGACCATCTGGTGATGTAAATGAAATTGTTTTAGCTCCGGATGTTTCAATTAAAAAAGCTGATTATGACCTTGCAAAGTTGTTTGGATTGTTCTATTCAACTATAGAAAATCATTATGTTGATATGTTTGAAGGTGATTATGTACTCCAAATTAACTTTCAAGTGAATAAAAATGATTTTATGCAAAGCCATGTAATAGAAGAGGGTTTAAAAACTAAATGGTTTCACGTTCTTTTATTAGCAGAAAATGGGAATATAGAATATGGAAAAACAATTAGAATTAGTAATGATTGGGCTTTAGTAACAATCAAGGCACCAAGTTCACTTATCCAGACAATTAACCCATATAGTGTGTCTAATAAATCTGATTATTCAATTACTATCGATAAAGTGAGAAATTTCGCACACATAGCGAAAGTTATGCAAAATATTGATTTAGGTAAACTTGATAATCAAATTTTATTTTCAATAGAGCGGTTAAGAAACTCAAAATTATCAAAAAATATTAATGATAGGATAGTTGAACTTGCATTGGCTTTTGAATATCTAATAAATACAACCCCAAATGAAGTAACTCTTCAATTATGCTTAAAAGCTATTAAGTTATTTAACGAAAATAATACTGATGAACTAATATATAGCAAGCTTAGTGAGTTTTACAATTTGAGGAGCAATGTTATACATGGAAAATCTAAAGTGGAGGGAAGCCTTAAAAATAAAAAAACAAAAATAACTAACAAAGAGTTGATTGATTATGCCGAAATGATAATTCAAAAAATTATAATTCGACTTATAGAAATGAATCAAGATTATAGTTTTAAAGAAATTAGTACGGCGCTTACTAAGTCATTATATGTAGTAAAACCTTTAAAGGATTTATTGAGAGCCGAAAAAGAAAATTGAAAACCGGAATAAAATTAGTCAGCAAACTCATACACTTTTCAACTACATTTTCCGGCTTTTAAAACCTACAATTAAACTTCTAAAATCTTACAAAATGAAAACCATAACTTCAAAAAAGGAATTCAATGCACTGCAGAAGAAAGTCTATGAATTAATGAGTAAAGGAGAAAAAAATCTTACTGAAGAAGAAAATAAAGAAATAGTAGCACTTGGTTTAGCTGCACAAGAATATGAAAAAACAATCTATCAGGTTAGAAAACCAAAAACATTAGAAGGGATGATTGAGCTAAAAATGTATGAGAAAAAAATAAAACAAGCTCAATTAGCTAAAAAATTAAAATTAAGTGAAGCTAAACTATCCCTGATTTTCTGCCTTTGCAGGTGTTCTTCACCTGCAAATTTCTCTGCCTGAACGCAATAAAATATATCCTACAACAAGGGAAAATGTTTTTGTTGAAGAGAATTAAAAAATAAAAAGCCTCTTTTCAATTAACAAAGTAAGTAAAGGAGGTTTATAATAAATAAAATAATTATATACAGCTATTGCATTTTAAAAAAAGTGTGAGTATATTGAAGTAGCTTATGGTTCCCCAAACATCTGGTCTCTCTAAGCAATTTTTCAAGTAAATACCTTAGATCATGTTTACCCAATTTAATAACACATCGTAAAGTCGCTTTAGACATATGACAGCAGCCAATGAAATGGGAGCATCACTTCCACAACCTGACTTGTATTAATAATGGAGAATAAGAATTTTATCGTAATTCGACGGGTAAGCCAATTACATTACTAATTATTTTAAGGGACTCAAGCATAATTATAGTGAAGAGGTTATACCGGGTGCCTACAGAGCTATGGTAAGACCGAATTAAGGACTTTTCTTTTTAAAATTTAAGGGAATTGTAAGCATCCAATAAAAACAGTTCCCTCCTTTGTGAAAACTAAATATTGACGAATCTTTATCCCCCAAGCCTTCTTAAGAACTATAAATTAATTTAATCTGACACTATTTAGATAATTACTATTATATGAGAGACTTTTTGCTAATACTACTTTGCGCCTGCTTTTGTACAAGCATGTTTGCCCAGACTCCTCATTTTAAATTAACCGAAAATACTATTGTTAAGGACTCCGACGGAATAGTTTATCCTTACAAACTCTGGAGGTATCTTATGATGCAGGGAGATTATGACATCCAGCCAAGGGATCCACTGAACGAAAAAACGGATTTTCTGTTGTTGAAATTGACCGGGCAACAGAAAAATCAGCGCTTTGAGAAAATGTCCAAACCTGCGGAAAGTGAGTCTTTTAAAACCGGTAAAGAGTTTAGTTTTTTTAAAACTGCAGACATCAAAAATAACAAGATAAATCTTAAGGAAGAAAAAGGAAAGATTATCGTATTAAATTTTTGGTTTATTAACTGCCCTCCCTGCCGAATGGAAATTCCAGCTTTGAATGAACTGGTAGAAACTTATAAAGGCAATGATAGTGTAAAATTTATCGGTATTGCTTTAGATGCGAAATCCGATTTGCAGGAGTTCCTAAAAACCTCTCCTTTCAAATATACTATTGTTGATAACGGAAGATACCTTGCTGATCGGTACAGCATTCATTCTTTTCCAACACATGTAATCATTAATCAGCAAGGAAAGGTATATTTTCATACCACCGGGTTAGCTATGAATACCGTGTATTGGTTAAAAAAGTCTATCACTGAATTATTAAGTCAGCCCTTAGTAGCCCAACAATAATATGTAGCAATAAATACAAAGACTTACTTAATTAAATGCCAGAACCGGGCAGTAACTCACGGGCGGAACGTTTCTCCTGCTAATTGGAAAATTATTAATCATTGAATTTGAATTATAATTAATAACAAAAAAAATAGTTATGGTAATCAACAAAAACAGTAACAAGTTTAGCAATAAAAAGGTTTTATTGCCACTTTTGTTTGTGCCCTTTTTTATATGTGCCTTTACCTTAAGCAAAAGTTCTAAAGAAAGACTGCCACAACAAAAAATGGTATTGGATTCTGTTATAACAGACCTGGCTAAAATAAAATGGGACGAAGTTCGAAGTCTTTCAGCTAAAGACGGTGAATTGTCAGGGAATTTAAAAAATGGTGATACTGTCATATTATCAAGGAAAGCGTATTTAAAGTATGCCATAGAAAATAATAAAATTTATACTGATTATGAAAAGATATTTACCGTAATGGAGATCTACCCTGAATATCCGGGGGGTGAAAGGGCGTGGTTAAAGTATCTTAATGATAATTTACATTATCCTGATAAAGCTCTTAATAAGAATATTGATCATCGGGTGATTATTCAGTTTAATGTTGATGTAGAAGGTAATATTAGTAATATAAAACCTTTGTATACCGATAGTGATGATTTCGTAAAAGAGGCCATGAAAACAGTAAAAGAAAGTGGAAAATGGAATCCTGCTATACAAAATTTTAGAATAGTAAATGCTTTAGTGACAAAATTGATAGTATTTAAAGGAGTCCACGAAGGGTGATTGCAGAAATAGTTTTTTTTAGAGTTGTTTTAAATTTGATGAGGTTGTTTTACTAACTGATAATACCGATATTATATAACAAAATCTAACATGAAGCCAATTATAAGTCTAAAAAATGTATATAAAAGTTATGGTGATAAAAAGGTGCTTAAAGGGATAAACCTAGATATTTATCCGGGCCAGGTAATTGGTTATATAGGCCCCAACGGTGCAGGAAAAAGTACTACAGTTAAAATACTTTGCGGCCTGATCAGTAATTACGAAGGTGAAGTTTTTATAAAAGGTATTAACCTGAAAGATAATATTATTTCAGCCAAAAGCGTTATAGGTTATGTACCTGAATTGGCTCAATTGTATGATGTACTTACGCCAAAGGAGTTCCTCAGTTTTATGGCTGACCTGTATAATCTTGATGCCGCTGTAGCTGAAGAGCGGATAACAAAAATGATGTCGGCATTTGGATTGGAAGCCAATATAAACCAACGTATGGACACCTTCAGTAAAGGTATGAAGCAAAAAGTATCGATCACCTCAGGGCTTTTGCATAATCCTGACATCATTATTTTGGATGAACCTTTGAGTGGCCTTGATGCCAACAGCGTTATCATTATTAAAGAACTCATCAGTAAACTGGCTAAAGAAGGCAAAACAATATTTTACTGCAGCCACATGATGGATGTGGTTGAAAAAGTAAGCGACCGCATTGTGCTGATAAGCGATGGCGTTGTACTTGCCGACGGAAGTTTTGAAGAGCTGAAGCAACAACAAGGCAACTTTAGCCTTGAGCAAATATTCTCAGGGCTTACAGCTAAAGACAGCATTAACAATGCCGCCGAGCAACTAATGAGCGCTTTCGACTAACCCGCTCTATACCCAAACCACATACTAATGAACGTTATCAATAAGCTTCTTTTAGGTGTTGTACTGTTACCTCAATCACTATATAGGAGACTGGGAGTAAACGTGCAACACCTCAGGTCGATACTTACCACTAAGCTGATAATGGACGACCGGCGCCCAAATACCTTTCAACAGGTACAAGGTAAAAAATCTGAAAAACCTGTAGCATCCGCTACCCTCGGCACTAGTGTTATGTCCGCTATCATGGGCCTGTTTTTACTAATTAGTTTTTCTATAGGAAAGGACTATGTAAATCACCTCACCATTTATTTTTCTATTTATATTGTGTTGTTGTCGTCTACGCTTATCTCAGATTTCACATCAGTATTAATAGATGTGCGTGATAACTATATAATTTTACCTAAGCCGGTAAACGACCAAACAGTTGTCGTAGCAAGGCTACTGCATATACTTATTCATATCAGTAAACTAATTTTGCCAATGTCATTACCAGGCATTGTGTTTATGGTGATTAACATTTCTGTTTGGGGAGCACTTATGTTTTTTATTCTCATTGGTTTAAGTACACTGTTTATCATATTTCTTATAAATGCCTTGTATATACTTATACTTAAGCTAACCACTGCTGAAAAATTTCAATCAGTTATCAGCTACTTTCAAATATTTATTGCCATTTTCATTTATGGTGGTTACCAGTTAGGTTTAAGGGCTATGGATAATATGGTTATGCGAGGGTTAGATATTTCTGCTTCAAAATACATTTGGATAGCTCCGCCGTATTGGTTTGCTGCTGCCTGGCACGGCCTTTCAACCTTTAACATGCAGACACCCTGGATAATTGCAACCGCATTAAGTTTTATTACTCCATTTGTCAGTTTATGGATCGTTATAAAATATTTTGCTCCTTCTTTTAATCAAAAACTCTCACAAATTGCCGGAAGCAACCCTGAAGCAGTTCCTGTACAAAAAGGCAAAAAAATTGCTTCCACTACCTCTGGTTATGTAAGAGCATTAGCACGCCTTTTTACAAAAAAAGGCCCTGAAAAAATGGGCTTTTTGTTTTGCTGGAAAATGACCAGCCGTAGTAAAGATTTTAAGATGAAAGTTTATCCGGCTGTTGGCTATTTATTCGTGTACCTGGTAATCATGTTTGTCACTTCAAAAAAAGTTAGTTTAGAATCATTACGGCATAATGCATCACAAGGAAAAGTTGTTTTGTTGTCCATTATTTATTTCAGCAGTTTTATACTGATAGTGGCGATAAGCCAAATTGCCTATTCTGAAAAATTTAAAGCGGCATGGATATATTTTACGACCCCGGTACAATCGCCGGGACGCCTGATAGGTGGAGCCTTAAAGGCTGGAATGCTAAAATTTTATATTCCCATAATTGCTTTCATTGCCGTACCGGCAATATACTTAATGGGGCCTGCTGTAATTCCTAACCTGGTGCTGGGGCTGTTTAACCAGTTGCTTATCTGTTCGCTAATTGGTTATGTTAGTACAAAATACCTGCCCTTTTCAGCTAATCAAACTATTGCAGAAAAAAGCGGTGCATTAATGAGGGGAATTTTTACGCTTGTTATTCCGTCCATTATTGGGCTTGTCCATTACTTTCTGTATAGTTTTACCTGGGTGATCGGCATTTTTGCAGTACTTTCTATTCTTGCAACCTTGCTTATAATGGATGCAATCGAAAGAACATCATGGGCATCAGTTAAAAGCACGTATGAGTAATGGTTAGGTACAACCTTTCCGCTTTTGCAAATGTTCTTCACCTGCAAATTTCTCTGGATAAAACACAAGGGAATACATCCTACAACAGCAGGTGATAAAATAGATGCATAAAACGTATGAAACATATTGCAACGTTTTACATGATTAATCATTGTGAATGTTTTGTAACTTCAACTTCTCATCTTTTCTTTGTTTATACTTCTATATGAAAAGAATAGTAATAAATTTCGTTATCTCCCTTCTCGTTTGTTCTGCCCAATGCCTCACTACGCAGAAAAGTATTGCCCAAAAACCTGCCACTGACCCCGTATATACCTGGCATGCTGCATCGTCAGGCGGAACAGGAAAATATTATTTAGGCAGGGAAATAGCCCATGTAATGGGCGCATCTAATTGTGAATGGCTTGACAGGGATAGCCGGCCGCAGGAAGAGCATACTCAACTTGCTATTGATAAAATTCAATTATCGCCAACAGCAGTAATTGCTGATATAGGCGCGGGAACCGGGTATTATACTTTTAAACTTGCACCAAAAGTTCCGAAGGGTAAGGTATATGCAGTAGAAATTCAGGATGAAATGATAGATGCACTCAACAACCGGAAGAAGAAATTGAATAATACAAATGTTGAGGTTATAAAAGGAAGTGCTACCTCTGCAAACCTTCCTGCAAATTCAGTTGACCTTGCAATAATGGTAGATGTTTACCACGAATTAGAATATCCTGTTGAGGTATTGCAATCTATAAGAAAGTCACTTAAAAAAGATGGAAAACTTTTGTTGATAGAGTATAAAGGAGAAGATCCTGCTGTTGCTATAAGGCCATTGCATAAAACAACAGTTGCCGGGTTAAATAAGGAGTTGGGGGCAAATGGTTTTAAGCTTGACTACGAAGGTAAGTTCATGCCCATTCAACATTTTCTGATTTATAAGAAAACGTATTAAATCATAGATATTTTCTTTTTTCCAGGGACGAAAAAAGCTTTAAAACAAAGAGGGCAGGTATTAACCCGCCCTCTTGTTGTTTAAATTAACGTCTGTTACCGCCATTCATCCTGCTGGCTCTTTGTTTTTTAAAATAATCCTCTACTTTCTTAGCAAGCGCTTCATCTTTCAAAGCCTCAGAAAATCTTTTTAAACGATAATCATTCATTTCTTTCATTTTAGCACGTCTTTCATCTTGGCTCAGATCTCTGAAACCTCTCATTTGCTGCCTTGATTCGATATTAATACTTACAACAGAATCAGCTTGTGCATCTGTAAGTTTCAGGTCAGATTCTTTCAACTGTTGTAGTTGTCTTTCCTTCATTTTACCAGGATCAGAGTTCCCATTTTCCTGCTGTTGAGCCATAAGGGCAGATCCGGACAGGCTAACCACAAATACCAGGAGTGCTATTACTTTTTTCATAATTCTTTATTTTTTAAATTTACAAGTAAGAAGTAAGCAAAACACGTACTTGACTTTTCTCTAAAGAATGAATTTATTATTAAAAACGGTGAATAACAACTGGTTGTCGGTTAAGCTACCTATATAGCTGCTTTAAAATTTTCTCCCCTTCTTTTTGATGTTTAATTCTGTTTTTTATCTTATCAAATTCTGTTATAAAGTTCAATTCCCGGTAAAATTGAAAAAGAAGGATATGAGCAACATTAAAAAGTTTTCCTGCATCTGATAACGGTTTTGCTTCATGATAACCAATGGTAGAGATAGTGATAACTACCATATAAAGGGCATCAAAGAAACTGTAATTCTCAACCAATATGAAGCCTGATATGCCAAAAGCATGATGAACAGGATAAAGGCTATCTATTGAATAAGAGGTGTTTGATTTAAAAAAAAAGATAGCTGTTGGTTCGGTGGCTAAACAAAAGGGATAGGTATACTTTTCCAAATATCAACAGAAGTGCTTATGAAAGCGAAAAATCTAACACCTGACGACAATTAACTTTTTCTGCTTAATAACTGTTCTGTCGATATGAAGCATAATTTCTATAAATAGAGTAATTCATATTCATATTCCTGTATCTATGGAAGTATGTGAACACGGTTGGTTATATATAATTATTAAATCAACCTAAAAACAGCTTCCCGAAATATAACATAGTTGTTCTGACACTTAATCTGATTCCGCATTTGCAGGACACTCATATAGCTTATTATAAAAGGTTAGTTTTCAAATAGACGGGTTTAAGCGTAGTAAGATTTTTTTAAAAACTGAGTTAGCATTTTCATAGGTACATTCAGAAGCCATAAATCCGTAATTTTAGTATAATGAACAAAAAGTATCTTGTAGCTTATTTTATTTGTATTAGCCCCATTTTTGTTATTGCCCAGGATATTACCGGCTTTTGGAAAGGAACCTTAGATATGGGTAATGCTTGTTTTACGGTTAATAATATTGAATTACAAATTACAATAAAAGGAGATAGCATCTACGGTAATTCTTATCATTACTTTGATGTAGATAATTACGTTAAAAAGAAATTTACGGGTTTCTATGACCAGGTTTCGAAAAAAATATTTTTACAGGAAGGAGCGGTAACCACATTTAAGATTCCGCCACAATGCAAGGTTTGTATAAAAAAATACGAGTTAACCTATAGCCGCAATGGTAACAAGGAATTTTTGAAGGGGGACTGGAACGGTGTGCTCATGGACAGTGACGTTGATTGTGAGGGGGGACCAATTACGCTTTCACGGATGAGGGAATCAGCTTTTAAAGATATACCGGAAATCAATGTTGACACCGGAGAAATACGCCTGGATTTTTATGATAACGGCCAAATTGATGATGACTCTATATCTGTACGGATAAATGATAAAACAGTACTAACTCATCAGAAGCTTAGTGCAGCACCTATAACAACTTTTATCAAAATAAGTCTGAATAATCACTTTCAGGAAGTCGAAATGATTGCCGAAAACCTCGGTACCATCCCTCCTAATACCGCACTTCTTATTATTACTGCCGGCAAAAAACGTTATGAGCTTTTTTTGACCTCTTCAAATGAAAAATCGGCTAAGGTGCGCTTTTTATATGAAAAAGGAAATTAGGAGTAATAGTCTTATTTGTATCAGAACAGTTTGTACAAGAAGGATATATAAGGATTTCTAACCCTATTTCCACAATAACAGGCGATTTGTTGATCTGTATGCTATAATTGAAAAAGTAATATCGATAATTTCAGGAATGCCTGATGCTACCGTCTCGTCCTGCTGAAGTCTCCTTGTATAGCTTACGCGGCAGTGTTCGAGAGGATTCGGCAAGCACCTTGTTCATAAGAAGCTTAATATTACTTGCTTTTACTTAATTTTATCGTGACAGATGCGAAGGAAGATTAAAAAACGAACTAAAAAGAACGAAAAGAAAGCTATATGAAAACTCCTTTGATTGCTAGCTTAGTAATTTTTATAGCCCTTATGAGTTTTATGGCTCATAGTTATAAGAAAAGTGTCCCACTCTTCGATGGTAAAACCTTTAATGGTTGGGAAGGGGACACAATTAAAACCTGGCGCATCGAAAATGGGTTCATTGTCGCTGGTTCGCCTGACCAAATGGTTCCGCACAACGACTTTCTTGTTACAGAAAAAGAGTATGCGAATTTTACACTACGATTAAAATTTAAATTGATTGGAAAAGAAGGTTTTGTGAATGCAGGGGTTCAGTTTAACAGTCAACGATTAAACAGTCCTCCGTATGAAATGACGGGCTACCAGGCCGATTTGGGACCAAAATATTGGGGCAGCCTTTATGATGAATCACGACGGAATAAAACATTGGCTCAGCCCGATTCTTTAAAGGTAATAAAATTGCTGAAAGCAGGCGACTGGAATGATTATGAAATCAGGAACAGAAACGGCAGAATACAGATATTTCTAAACAATCAGCAAACAGTAGACTACACTGAAACCGACAAGTCTATACCACAATCGGGGCACATTGGTCTTCAAATTCATGGCAGTGGTAAGACAGTGGTTTTTTATAAAGACCTTATGCTTGAAGAAATTCAATAGGAATAACCTAAAATCATCAATAATACTTTTGTTATAATATTACGCTTGATTGAAGTTTTTTCGGTTCATTTTATCGATCATTCAACGTGGCAGCTCCGTAGGTTGAAGTCTTTATTAATCCGAAGTAAAAAGTTATTTTAGTTTGATTGCTGATATCAATCCCTAATTCATTGATGTAAGGACGTTTCTGATGAAGGCAGTAAGCCGACATAGAAAGTCACCTACGATATTCTTTCCTACTATAAGCGCAACCTTTTGTTCCTTAAAAAAGAGCAAAGCAGAATAACCGGTTATTGCAAAATTTACATCGGCTGCACCGCACTACCCGACTCAAGTATCAGTTTAAAAAAGCAACATCCGATTTTTGCCATTAAAATATGAATGGTGTTATTCTTCCAAACAGCATTATTCTTATCGCGGCAAGAGGATTGTTTATATTGCCTTAAAATTGTCTTCGAAATAAAATCTCAGAATCTCAATAATGACAATCTTTTAGAGAACTAATCGCCGCAACAACACAAGGCATAATAATTAATAATATTTGTTACAAATAATTAACTGTTTTTAGTAACTGATTTGTTAATTTAGAAATTATATAAAAAAAACTTAGTCAATTATTATGGTTCATCTTGCTACAATAAAAGACATAGCAAAAGTTTTAAACATTTCTGTTTCTACAGTATCAAGAGCTTTAAGGGATACTTATGATGTTAATAAGGAGACAAAAGCCAAAGTTCTGGAAGTTGCTCATCAATTAAATTATAAGCCAAATTATAATGCTGTGGGCTTAGCAAAAGGACATAGTCACAATATTGGAATAATATTACCCTGGATAACAAACTACTATTTCTCAACTGTGATTACCGGCATTCAGGAAATAGCGTACAACAAAGGCTATAATATAATTTTATTTCTAACTAATGACTCACCTGAAAGAGAATTATCAATTGCCCAAAACTTATCGACTGCTAATATAGATGGTTTATTAGTATCGATATCCTGTAATAGCGATTCTTGCAGTCATTTTCAAAATATAATAGATGAAGGTATTCCGATTGTATTTTTTGATAGAGTTCCAAATAATATAAAAACATCAAAAGTGATGCAAGATGATTACAATGGGGCCTTTGCAGCTGTAGAACATCTAATTGAAAATGGTTACACTAAAATTGCTCATATAGCAGGTTACCAGGGCTTAAGCTTTACAGAAAAAAGATTGCAAGGATATATTGATGCACTTGAAAAGTATAATTTACCTGTTCGGAAAGAATGGATAATTTTTTCTGGATTTTCACAAGAATGTGGGGAACAGGATACCTATCAACTATTAAAATGCGAACAAATTCCAGACGCTATTTTTGCGGTGAATGACAGAAAAGCAATCGGATCAATGATTGCATTAAAAAGCAAAAAAATTGTTATTGGAAAAGAAATGGGAGTTGTTGGTTTTACAAATGACCCTGCTTCTACTATCATTTCCCCATCTCTTACAACTATGGCAGAACCGGCATTTGATATTGGAAATAAAAGTTGTGAATTACTTTTCAGGCATATAAATAAGAAGAATTTTATTTATGAAGAAGTGATAATACCTGGAAAATTAATTATAAGAGAATCTACCATTCATTAGTGTGTTATTAATTAATGGAAAGTGCTCAAAATATTTAAGCTTTTTACATAATTTCTTTCTTACAAGTACAGTGTTATAATTTTACCCGTTACTTATTTTTAAATAAGATTTATTCAATACTAATTGTTATTTAAAACGATTGCTTTACTCCCCTGTTTATATTTTATCAGAGACCAACTTTTTATTCGATGCCCATAAATGGCATAGAACATCAGGTATAAGTAACAAGGGAACAATACCCAATAGGCAGTACGAACATTATATAAATCTGCGAAATAGCCGTAAAAAAGTGGCAGGATTGCATTGCCACATAACCCCATAATAAGAATGGAAGCTCCGAGCTTCGTAAACCTGCCTAATCCTTCCAGAGCGAGAGGCCAGATTCCAGCCCATATCAAAGAATTAGCAAACCCTAATAATACTACGAACCAAATAGAAATATCGGTTACATGCCCCAGAAGATGAACCTGTCCCTTTGAGTAAATTATGAGCAGTGTAAGTAATACTCCTAACGCAGTACAGAAGCGTAATGCATTAACCTGGCTAATAAACCGGGGTATGCAAATGATACCTGAAATATAGCCGCAAATAGTAGCAAACAAGGTGTAAGATGGAAAGACTTTTGCTTCAAGTAATTGAATATTCATCGAACCGGCGTAACCAATTATCGTATCAATAGCTATTACCTGTGTGCCTACATGAAGAAAAATACTAAGCGCTCCTAAGATCAGGTGTGGAAATTGAAAAATACTGTTCTTGCCAGAATTGATTTTTGCTACTTCAGAGCTTTCATGTTCTGTATCGATTTCAGGTAAGGGAGAATACCGTACCATTAATCCTAAACCAGTAAGCACTGCTCCCAGGCATGCATATGGCACAATAACTCTTCGGATTAACGCATCCAATGCCGCCCCTTTGTCTATGCCGTCGTTAAGGGCTAGTTGTTTGAATAGTTCATTGTCTGTAGCTCGCAATATTACTGCAGCAAATACAATAGGCGCAAGAATACCAGCTCCTTTATTACATATACCCATAATGCTTATTCGCTGGGCAGCTCTTTCCTTTGGGCCAAGAATAGTTATATAGGGATTAGCGGCAGTTTGCAAGATGGCAAGACCTGCTCCGATAGAAAATAGACCCAGCAGGAATATTTCATACGTCCTTGTCATAGCCGCTGGTATAAATATAAATGCACCAATAGCCATAGTCCAGAAACCTATCATCATTCCCTTCTTAAACCCTACCCTTTTTAATAAATAAGATGAGGGCACAGACATAAAGAAATAAGAAATATAAAAGGCAAAAGTAACCAGGTAAGATTTAAAGTTTGTTAGCTCGCAGGCTATTTTAAAATAAGGAATTAAAATAGCATTTACCCAGGAAACAAAGCCAAATATGAAGAACAGAACTCCTATTATTCCAATAGAGATATATGTATCACGCTTATTTAATGAACCAGCGCTTACAACAGAAACAGTCTTTTTCTTGAACATATTAGTCCTATGATTTTGTAGTTGATACGTTAGTTATAAAAATGCATGTCTGTGAATAATTGTTTGTTTTTAGCTAATCAATTAATAACTGTTTCTTCTACAATTTGAACATTATTCCTAAGATTAGTCCCAATCCATATTATTTAGAATTCAGCCTTATCAACGAAATCCAAACGACTATCAGAACTGGTTTTTTAGCACAATGAAAAGCGGCTTTTTTTCATCCATAGCCTTATTTCCTATAAATCCATGACCAATTATGATATCCTGCTTTCCATCACCATCGAGGTCTGCAACATCCATCGTCGTTGCCTTTTTAAAGTTTGTTTCTAAAGGCAAAGAATAAGGCTGGAAATGAAAACTCCCTTTATTTTCAAGGTAAATAAACCCTTCTTCGGGCTGCTCGTTATCAGTAAAGAAACCTATGACAGCCATATCAAGGTCACCATCTTTATCAAAATCTCTTGCCATGGCTTTAATACAACCATTTACAGGAAAAAAATACTCTTTGGAAAATATATTCTTCCCGTTATTTAAAAAGACATAAACACCGTGGTAAGGTTTTAACTGATTTATTCCATCCCCCCTATCACCACAAGTATATACAATATCTGCTGATCCATCCTGATTAAAATCATCGAGTTCAAAAGAAGAAGAACCATAAGATGGTGGAAATCTAATTACCTCTTTTTCATCAAACAAACCATTACCCTTATTGGTAAATAAGAAAATACCTTCTTCCCCCTGCGAGAATAGAGCCCATATATCAGGAAGGCCGTCATGATTATAATCCTGGATAAGCGTGTGGGTAGCTCCGGGCATTGGCCGAATGTAATGAGCTGAATATTTATCATTCCCTTTATTTTCCATCCACAATAATGAGCCGGTCATGTTTCCAAATTCGCAGATAAGGTAATCATTTTTTCCATCTCCGTTAATATCTGCAGATGTGATTTGTACGGGCCTTGCCAGTGTATCGAATAAAGACTGAATAACTTTGAGACTTCCTTTCTGAATTCTTAATAAACCACCAACTCTTGCATTATTTCCATACAGGTTACTGCCTATTTTACATGCCACTAATTTATTTTCCTTAAAGTCAATATCGACAATAGGACCGTCGGTGACCAGCGAGTCCATTAGCTGCAACTTTTCATCGAGCAAAAAAAGTGTGTTAGAAACAGACCGGTTCACAAATATACGATGAGGTTTTACCGAGGTGTCAATTTTAATATATGAGGCTGTATTTCCTTTCCTGTAAAACAATTGCGAAGGAAGTTCTAAAGAAAAGAAAGGAATTTGCCTTTTAATAGGTTCCGTTCTTTCTTGAAGAGGCATAACAGTAGGTGCTTCTGATGTATAATAATCAATAATCTGCTGCCATTCCAAAGGGCTCATAGAAGGTTCAGAAGGATAAAAACTTTGGTCAATATCAGTATATATTTTATATGCATTGCCTTTGTGATAGTAGATTCCAAGCCGGGGTGCCATCATTGCCAGTGCTGCCTGCCAATTTTCTTTATCAAGCAAAGAAGGATCAGGTAAAATATGGCACGACTGGCAATGTTGTACAGCCAATGCTTTACCTTGTTCCATTCTTAAATCCTGTTTTTCAATATCAGTGTTGCTGTTTGTTTTAGAGTCATCGGTGTTCTCAGGCGAATTACACGATATATAAATTCCTAAACAAAAGATTAGTAGAATTGGGATTAAAACTATTGTCTTTTTATTTTTCAAGGCTTCGCTTAATTGTGTTTTTATTACTGTCTTCAACTACATACCTCATGCAATTATAACTTGTTTTCCACAGGTCAAAGAGATTAATGAATGAATAAATAAACAACCAGGATAAACAGTTTTTCATTAATTCATTTAAATCTGGTTAATAAAAGTCAATTATAAGTCTTATTGCCTCTACTCAAAAATCCGAAAAATTTATTTTAGTATTAATTGTTAAAAATTAAACCTGCAGAAAGAAGTGCAGATGAATCTTTATCCAGATAATAAGTACAATTTGGATGCAACTGAAGTATACTTGCAGGGAACAAATTGCTTACAGGTTCTTCCAGGCAATTTTTCACTGCTTTAGCTTTTCTTGAGTCTGGTACCGAACAAATTATGGATTTTGATTTGCAAATTTGACTGATAGACATACTGATTGCCTTTGTTGGTACGTCTGATACTGATTCAAACCACCCCTCATTAAACTGCTGGTTACGGCATTGCTCTTCCAACTCTACTATTATATAAGGCTCTTTTGTATCAAAATCGGCTGGTGGGTCATTAAAGGCAAGATGTCCGTTTTCCCCTATTCCTACAAGTGCCACATCTATTGGATGCAATTCAATAATACCGTTTAAACGATTACATTCCCTGGCAGGGTCAGTTTCACCGTTCACTAAATAAGTGGCTTTTAAAGGAGGTACTTTATCAAGAAATCTTTCCTTCAAATATTTTCTGAAACTAGCATTAGAAGACTCGGGCAATCCAATATATTCATCGAGGTGGAACATTACGACCTTGCTCCAGTCTATTTCTTTTTGCCGGATTAATTGTTTTAATGTTTCAAATTGGCTTGCTCCGGTAGCCAAAATAATATTGGCTTGTCCATTTTGTTCTATTGCATTAATAATTAACTCAGCTGCAGCAGCTCCTGCTGATCTGCCCAATTCAATAGCATCCTCTGTTAAGATAATTTCCATTAAAAATAATTGATTGATGTTTAATAATAATTTCAATTAAAGATGATACTAAAAAAGTATCTACACGGCCTTCATTGTAACTTAAGTCATTTTGTATTTTTACGTTTTGATTGCAATCTTTTTTCCGACGTATTATTTGAAAACTGTTTCTCCAGGTTGCTTTGTTATTTTTCTTAACTTTTGAAACTCTGTTTGGTATTCCTTTAACAGATCAACATTTATTTCATTGCCCGACATGGTTACAGGGTTAATGATAGTAACAGGCTTACCACTTAAAGCTGCTGCCAATGAAACATCACCCCAATTCAAAAAACCCGGCAGGTGGATACCCATGCTAAAAAAGTCAACAGATTCACGCTTGTCAAACAAGTAACTTAAAGGAGCTTCGCGCATGATAACATAATCTGCCTTTCCTTCTGTAGCACTCAAAAACATGGCGGCAAGTCCGGCTTCTTTCCTGCCATCTATTCCTATTTTAACCGCTTTATATTTTGATTTTAGTACATCGGTTACCAGGCCGAGCTCTTTTACCCATTCACCCATAATTGTTTTTCCTAACCATAACTCTGAACGGGAAAGGGTATGAAGGATCATACTCTTATCCCTCGGGTTTTCTTTAGATGATGCTTCTCCTGTGCCTGATAAATCGACGATGACAATTCCCAGGCCTTTTTTCTTGTATTCCTCCAGCGAACTTACAGAGATATTCTTTTTTCCCTGCGGATCGCAAATAATCATATAACCCTCGGTTTTATTAGCAGGGGCCATGTGTAAAAGGGGAATCAATTTTTTATCAGTAGTTTCCAAAGCCAGGCGATCCCATCCCTCAAGGCTTGTATATGTATAAATTTTTCTTAGATCAGATTTCTCATTAGACCTTAAAATATCACGCAGTTCTCTTTTCTTTTTATCTGCATCAAAAGTATTTGTATTGAAAAATGCACTTCTTAACTCTTTCCCTCTTTTTTTACAATACTCATCCGTACTCATAACTAACCGGTCTCTGTTTTCTGTAGGATAGACCATCAGTTTTTCTTCAGGAAGCAGTCTAAAAGGAATTTCTTTTTTAGGAGATCCGGACCCTACCCCTTTCAGGTGAAGATCAAACCATCCCAGCATCGCTTCCCTATCCTCGGGCCAATATCCATGGGTCTGGTCAATTACCTGGTAGTTAATATTTTTTTCAACGCCAAGCATTTTAAATACAGGTTTCGAATTATTGAAACTGCGCAGCATTTCAAAAGGGAAAAAGGTCGGAGACGGATCTCTCGTGTGATTACACATCTTAATGGCCCTTGGAGCCACCAGGGCAAGAACTCCCGCTTCTTCTGTAAATGTTAATCCATCTGGTAATAGCTCGCAAATACAATTGGAACGCATGATGTAAGATTCAAAAGTACCAACACTTACTACCGGCATTGCCGCTTTAACCCGCTCATCAAGTGCTGCCAGCCACATAGTTTGATTCCCTCCACCACTGGCCCCTGTGGCCCCAATGTTTTTAGGATCAACATAAGATAACGAGCTGAGCAAGTCTACTCCCCGCATATTATCTGATATTTGAACCCCAGCCAGTGTTTCTCCTATATTCATAAGAGAGGCTCCAAGATTGGCTCCATGATATTCAAAATCACCATGAACTGTAGTTCTTTCTCCCGATCCCCATGGATCAATACTGAGACAAACATAACCGTTAAGAGCTAAGCTATGTCCGACAGGCTGGGGACCATCATTGTCTATTTTGCCTTTTCTCCAATGACCAAGCATATTGATTACTGCAGGGAATGGTCCCTTTCCTTCGGGAATATATAGGTTAGCTGTTGCATAAACACCAGGTCGGGTCTGAAAGGCAATATTTTTAATACTATATCCTTTTAAAAGTGTAGTACCTGTTTCCCGGATATCGAAAGGCAATTTATGATCTATGACAACTCCGGCTTTTTCAATGATCAAATTTTTGAGTTGTCGGCTTAAAGTTTTCCATTCTTTTATGTTATCTGGTAATTGATGTATTCCAAAGTTTAAAACCGCCTGGTTTCTTAACCTGCTTTCTATCAAATCTGCATGGCTGTTTGTTAAAACATCTGGTAAGGTATCTGTATTAAAAGCAGTTTTATTAAACTCTATTCCTGCATTGATCTGATCTTTAATTCTGTCGACCGGGGAAGAATGAAAATATATTACAGGAAACAGGAAAAACAGTAATATTAATCGTTGCATATTAAGAAATTTGGCAAGCCTGAACTTAAGGGAAAGCTCGTATAATTTTGGCTGATTTAAGAGAAATTGGTTGAATAAAAAACCGATAACGTTATCGAAAACAAATCTTTTATTTAAGGGTCGTTGATGAATTCGATGCTCTTAAAACTACTTATTACACTTTAGCTACTTCCATTTTAGGAACCAAAAAATGTATAATCACCCAGGCAATCATAAAAGAGCTTCCGCAAACGATAAAAATAATATTATATCCTGCTACAATATTACCTGCACTTTTATAAAGGTCGAGGATAAAGCCAATAAAGATTGGAAACAAAACGCTTCCAATTGCCCCTGCCATCCCCCCCAATCCTACAACCGAACTAACCGCTTTTTTTGGAAACATATCGGGAACTATAGCAAAAATATTAGCGCTCCAGGCTTGGTTTGCTGCTACAGAAAGGCTTATTAATGCTACAACAACCCACATATCTGTAGTGTATCTTGTGGCAATAATTGGTATTACACAAAAAGCTGAAACAAGCAGGGCGGCTTTTCTGGCTTTATTTACAGTCCATCCTTTTTTAATGAGCCATGATGAAAGATAACCTCCACCAATGCTTCCGATCATAGTTCCCGCATAAACTATAACAAGTGGTAAACTTGGCTTTTTTAAATCAAGACTAAAATAGGTGTTGAAATAAGATGGAAGCCAGAACAAAAAGAAAAACCATATAGGGTCTGTAAAAAATTTGCCGGCAATAAAAGCCCATGTTTGCTTCAGCCTCAGTAACTGGCCCCAACTTACATTTCCTGTACTTTCCTCTGTTACATCTTCATCATCACTGTGGATATAGTCAAATTCCGCTTTACTTAAACGTTTTTGTTTGGATGGTGTAAAATAAAAAATACGCCAAACGATCAACCATAAAAAACCAAGTGAACCGGTTATAAGAAAAGCAGCCTGCCAACCGTATACAGCCAATAGCCATGGAACTAATATAGGACCTACACATGCTCCGATGTTAGAACCCGAGTCTAATATACCGATTGCAAGAGCCCTTTCTTTTTTAGGGAACCATTCTGCGGCTGTTTTAATCCCTCCGGGATAATTGCCTGACTCGCCTAAACCGAGTAATGCACGCACAACGCCAAAACCAAAGGTGCTTCTAACAACAGCATGTAACATAGCAGAGATACTCCAAACAGTAACTGAAATGGTATAGCCAAGTTTAGTGCCTATTCTATCAATTATTTTTCCGTAAAATAATTGACCCACTGCATAACATGCAGTAAAGGCCATTACTATTCTGCTGTAATCAGTCTCTGTCCAGCTAAATATCTTTTCTAATTCCGGTTTCAGTAATCCAAAAATTTGCCTGTCGAGGTAATTTATTGTAGTGGCTGTAAATAAAAGTATGGCAATGAACCAGCGATAATTTCCGATTTTCGCCTGAACGCTGCTGAAATTATTTTTGGTGTCTGGCATTGCTGATTCTTTTACTATATGCATTATAAATTATTTTGAAACTGTTATTTTAATAAGCTTTAGCTGACCTTATATTGACATTAAAAGTTCCCAAATCCTTTATAGTTTCTTCTTATTCCCGGAATCCATTTTTCAGCATTTTTATAATAAATTTTATCAACAACTTCAGATGGCAATTTTAAACCTTTGAACTCACCTTCAACTTTAGGAACAATCATTTTTTCATCAGTAGTAAAAAACTTCCAGTGACGGAGCCAAACTTCATGAGCATGTTTTTTAATATCGATTGGTTCTTTAATTTGATTATTTACAATGTCCATTGCATTAATTCTTAAATCAGTGCCATATAACAGCCTGTCCTGGTATTTAATAAAAAAATCATGTACTTTTTGCCAATTCGTTTTGGCCTGATATTGAAGATGTGAAACACGTTCAGCCATATCTACAGCCATCTTAGGAAACTTGTCCAATCGCTTTGCAAGTTCATCTACACTCCATTCAAGGCTTCCCAGATGTGCTCCTATAAATATTAAATCCGGATGTTTTTCAAGCATATGATCTCTTGCTTTGATATAATCCTCATAAGATGGACGTTCAGGATGTAAATACATATGTTCTTCAGGATGAGCACGGGCATAGTCTCTATTCCCTTTTACAGTCATTTTTTCTAAAGGCAACCAGGAATTCTTATGCTCACCAAGATGTCCAATTAAAGGTATATGGTTTTTAGTGAGGTAATCAAGTATAGGATCAAATCTTGGGTTATCAATCATAACCAGATTGCCATTTTTATCTTTCAAAAAAAATCCGATATTCTTCCAAACTTTAACTGCTATAGCCCCTTTGGAGAATGAATTTTTTAAATAGGCAATAGCCTCTTCCTGCCATCCGTCATTATTGAAATTTTCAAGAGAGAAGGTGGTTGCCCATGAAATACGACCAGGAAAAGCTTCAACCGTTTTGATTGAAAATTTTTGCTGTTCTTCAATAGGTACACCTGAATCCTTGTATACATTTATTGTTAAAAGGCGAAAATTATCTTCTTCTGCCTGTTTTATAAAAACTGTATCTGCCTCCGTCATAATATGAACATGAGCATCGATTTTTTCAACAGATTTATAATCATCTGCAGTATAATACCGGGAATTGGAACTTTCTTTTTCGGATTTTGAATTGTTCGATTGTGAGCAGTGTTGAAAAAAAACTAAAAGAGGAAGCAAACTCAGATGTCTATATTTTCTGAAATATTTCATTAGTGTTAGTTTGAGAATAGAATTTTTAGCAAGATTATACTTCATCATTAGAAGCACGGAGAGGTGAGAAAGAAGGCTTTCCTTTTCTGCAGATGATCTTTTGCAGCTTTATTCTTTTGTTATAAATTCATACTTGTTCAGCTTGTTTTATTCCTAAGCTATTTCCAAACCACATTATTATTATTTCTGATAGCGTTCTTTGGAAATGGATGCTTGGCGTTAAAGGAATAAAGTGTTTTCTGGTCCTCTATCACAATCATATCTTCCCTAAGCGTTCCGTCTTGATTCATTGCTTTAGTAATATCCAGTCCCAGGTGTTTGGCAAGAAAGGGATATGCAGCTTTCCGTTTATTATCGTCATACCCATGTAAATCGTTTGGAAGGTGGACGTTTTCAACAGAACCAGGCCTTCCAAACAAATTGTATATGTATTTCAGGTGCGGGTATTCCACTACAGGATTGTTTTTTGTCCAGTCATTACCGTCAGATATTAATAGCATTGGGCGGGGCGCAGCAACAGCAGCGATTTCTACATTGTTTGTTTGAAAATTTTTGCTTTTATGAATGGGCATGCCGCTCTCGCAAACACAACCTCCAAAGAAATAGGCGGATACCATAACTACAGGAACCGAAACCGCTACGCGGTCATCTACGGCAGCAAGTAAAAATGTTTGAGTACCTCCGCCGGAAGGACCTGTCATACCGATCTTGTTAGGGTCAGCTCCCATCGAAAGCAGGAAATCAACGCTCCTTATACTGTTCCATAATTGTAATTTTAAAGCTTCCGGATGTTTATGCTCCCAACCGTAGTCCACCAATTGACCATACCCAACCATATCATAAGACCAAACTATTGCTCCCATCCTCGCCATAGATGCATTACGTTTTTGAGCTTCTCGGCGGTACCTGCCATAATCTTCAGGTTTAGGCCAATGTCCTTCGACGCTTAATATACCAGGAATTTTACCTTTAGCATTGGCAGGAGTATATAAACTTCCTGTAACATACACCCCGGGCAGGCTTTCAAAAGCAACATTTTGTACCTGGTAACCATCGAAAACACGTTTTTCCCCAAGAATAGGATTAAGTGGACATTTTTGGGGAAACTTCTCCAAACCAGCGCCTTTTAGAATTTGTTGGCGAATCTGGATTGCCCTGCTTTTCCATGCTTCTGCTGTAGTATATGTCTTCCGCATTCGATCCAAAAACAATTTTCCCTGCTCCTCTGTCCAATGTTTACCTACACATAACATAGTATCTGAGGACTCTTTATTAGGTTGGTTTTGGGTAAAACCTGAATTAAAAGAAAAGAGCAGGAAATAAACGATAAGGAAAGTAATTTTAGAGGTATACATTATATTATATTGTGTATTTAAATAATTGTTTCGAAATTAGCAAGCATTCAAAGCTTAAGGTTTTTTCATGTTACTTAACTACAAGTTTTTAGAAACCGGATAGGACAATTTACTTACAATTTAATCCCCACTTTAAGCATTTATTTTTCATGGTAAAACAATTGTTCACCTCGAATTATCGTTTTTCTATAAAGAGTTATTGATACTTTTTAGCAAAATCCTCAGCGTAAGCATTAATTTCTGCATCGCTTAGATGTTTACCGGAAGTAACGATTATGCGATATCTCATTTTTAAGGATCCCCCTGCCGGAATACTATAATTCAACTCTTCTTTCCCTTCTGTGAAATCTTTAACGCCAAATGGATTTGCTGCAAATAATCCGTAGCCACGGGCATGCCAATAGGTCGGATAGTTTAAGTTTTGAGGGTGGTCACAAATAACCAGCGAAATTTTTTCATTACCTACACTTCCAAACAGATCCATCCATTTTGCGCGTTTACCCCAAACTGCTTCACCAGTCACTCCTTCGCTGCTTCTGTAATTTCCGGTCACACCTTCGTTCGACAATTTTTTAACTGTCGTAGGATTACCCCGGGCATCTGTTAGCGTAATATCCTCTTTGGAAGGTAATTCGAGCTGCCTGGCAACACGAATACCAAAACTGCCTTCTTTGGTATCTTTGAACGATACTGGTTCCCCGCTGGAAGTCAATGTTGCAATCCTGTCAATAATACGCGTTGGCCCTTTGGCTATAAAATGAAATTCAGTCCTTTCTGCCAATAGTTCTTTCCCTGCAGGGTCTATCCAACTTGCAGTTGTTACAAATGTACCTTCACCTTTTCCGCCTGATAAATTACCAACGCTCAGATGTTTTATTTGACCGCCATTTACGTTCCTTATGCCTTCAGAACCGTTACCCCAGAAATCATAACCATTAACATTGCCATAGTTAAACCAGTTTCCGACCTGGTGAATATGATCGCGACGCTCACCCTCTCTTGGCTTTATGGGAAATCCACGTGTAACCGGAGTGCCAGCCACAGTAAGAATTGGATAAAGTACGGGTTTGTATACACTATCCGGCCACCAATAAGAAGTAAATATCTTTCCATCGATCATAACATCAACTCTTTTATCAGCCTCATATTCAACAAATTTTATTGTTGAATTTTGGTCTTCCCCACCTGCTTTCTGTGCTTTAAAACCACAGGATATTCCGAAAATGGCAGTTAACAAAAAAATTGAAATTGCTCCTATCTTCATGATTTTTAAATTAGGTTATAATTTTATATTACGCCAATGTTTGTTTTAGTACTTCTAGGTTAAACTGCTGAAGAAATGACGTATGGTTTGCGATATACCCGTGTAAGCATTTTATCTGCTTCCTGATCATTTGAAAACTTTTCCTGATCTCCCATGAATTTCAATTCACGTCCCAAAAGATACGAGATATTGGCCAGCAAGGGAACTGCAGATGAATAAAAGCCTTCCTTAATGTGACAATTTAGCGTTGAATCTTTGCCAGACCTGATTGCATCCAGAAAATTGACATAATGCGCAGAACCTCCCGATGCAAGCCTGAACGTTGGATCTACAACTTTATCCTGCTCTGCTTTTTTTGAGCCGGCAAATGGTTCTGTTTCCCTTTTACGAAAAGCTTTCCAGTTTCCCCCATCGAGTTCGAGGTAACCTTCAGTACCATAAAATACGTTACCTACACGGATACTTGAACTTGACTCAGCGTTTGAAAAGCGGCCACGGGTTTCAAATTCCAGCATTTTACCATCTTTGTATTTTACGACAGACATTTGGGTATTCGGCGTCTCCTGCGAACATTCATCAGGGCCAAATCCATAAATACCACCTGAAGAATAAACAGATACCGGGTGTTCATTTTTATTTAGGCCCCAACGTGCAATATCAAATTGGTGCGGCCCCTGGTTTCCGGTATCTCCGTTCCCGGTATCCCAATGCCAGTGCCAGTTATAATGGCTGCGTTTTTCGTTGTACGGGCGATAAGGAGCAGGTCCTAACCATCTTTCATAATGAAGCGTTGCAGGTGGCTCACTATCTTTAGCAATACCAAATGGATCACGGGGCTTAATACAAAGGCCACGGGCCATATAAACATCGCCAATGCCCCCTTCATGCAAAAATTTAATTGCTTCCATTACATTAGGGATCGAACGGTTTTGAAACCCGGTCTGCACACGTACATTGTACTTGCCTGCGGCTTCTATCATTTTGCGTCCTTCGAAAATATTATGACAGGCAGGTTTTTCGACATATACGTGCTTTCCCGCCTGGCATGCCCAGATAGTTCCCAGTGCATGCCAATGGTTTGGCGTTGCGAATGATACTGCGTGTATGTCTTTATCATTAAAAACTTTATGCATATCCCACTCCATTTGAGGCTTGACGCCAGACTTATCCATAACTGTTTTGGAACCTTCAGCCCAAAACTTTTCATCTACATCACAAAGTGTTTTCACATGTACATTTTGACTGTCTTTCAAACTGCAAAAATTACTGATGTGGTCGCTACCTCTGCCACTGATACCAATAACGGCTACATTAATACGGTTGTTAGCGCCCTTTATTGATGCGTAAGATTTGGCACTGAAACTTATGCCGCTCATCGCCATTCCGGCACTGCCCATCAGGCTTTTCTTAATAAAATCTCTTCTCTTTGCCATTTTAAATTTTTATTTAATTAATTAAAATTTCGAATACGTATCTTATAAGAGTTATAATACCTTAACTTTTGTATTTCCTCCTTTAGCAATTAATATATCCAACTCCGGGTTAGTTTTCCAGGCGCCTGATGTGAAATCCGGAATTTTACTTGTAGCCTGGTTAGCAACGGACCATTCACTTAATGGGCCAATAGAACTCCAAAGTGCAGCATCATATACATCCTGATCAAGAGGTAAACCGTTACGCAGACAATCTATGGTACGCCAGTCCATTAAAAAATCACCACCCCCATGTGCACCTACCTGTTTTGCTACTTCCCCAAGTTTTTTGACAATATTTGGCTCGTACTTTTTTTCCAATGCTTTAAATTCTTCATCGCTAATCCATGTTTGCGCATCAGAGCCTCTCCATGTTTCAGGGGTCGCCTTTCGGGCAATGGAGATCTTTTCAACGGGATATTGCACAGCTGAAGCTTTCGTTCCGCTAATCACGTATCCGTCAGATTTAGGACGTGGCGAGGTTACATCATGCTGTAACATAATAGTGCGCCCCTTACTGGTACGGATAGTGGTAGTATTCATATTACCTCTGAAAGGCTTATCTACAAACTCTTTATAAAAATCATCCTTGGCAGCCATTTCTTTAGCCAGATCATTCATCATGAAGTCATTGCCTGAAACAGATACCAGGTAATCGAATTTATCCCCTCTATTAATATTCATTACTTGTGCGATGGGACCTAAACCGTGAGTTGGATATAAATTTCCGTTTCTGCCAATATTTTCTCTAAGACGCCATAAATTATAATATTTATCTTTTGAAAAATGGCCATAAAGCAGATGATGAATATAGGCTCCTTCACCATGAATAATCTCTCCAAAAAAACCCTGTCGTGCCAGATTCAACATAAACAGTTCAAAAAATCCATAACAGGCATTCTCCATCATCATACAATGCATACGCGTACGCTCAGACGTTTTTACCAGTTCCCAGCATTGTTCCACCGTTTTTGCTGCAGGAACTTCCACGCACACATGTTTGCCGTGGTTCATAGCAAACACAGCCATAGGCGTATGCAGTTCCCAGGGAGTAGCGATAAATACCAGGTCAATATCTTTACGTTCACATAATTTTTTCCAGTCTTCTTTACCTGTATAAGTGTCGGGCTTAAATCCACTCTTTTCAATTCTCTTTTGGGCTAAACTTATTTTTTCCGGCCTTAAATCACATAAAGCCTTTATGTCGACTCCTTCCAATATGCTAACCTGTCCAAGGTGGGCTGGCCCCCTGTTACCAAGCCCAATAAACCCAATCCTTACAATATCTAACTTTGGCGCAGTATAACCCGACATATTGAATTGCTGAACATGTGGTTTTTCGTCAACCGGAGAGTTGTTGAGCTTTCCCGGTTCTGCGGCAAATCCTTTAAGCGCACCACCTCCAGCTACTGTAAGGCCTGTCAAGCCAGTAAGTTTTAAAAAATCTCTGCGTTTATTTTTCATGTTTAATTAATAAAAGTTTATTATCCTGATTCTTAAAAGATGGATCGCTTTTTAAAAAAATTGTATTTGACTAAATGATTCATAGGTCTTTAAAATTTTAAACATAATAAAGGTTATCCAACCTTTCCCCCTCCTGCATCCCAGGGTTCTGCCTGGTGTAGATTTTTGGAGGCAAGTGCACGATAACAGTCTGGCAGATCGAATTTTTTTAATACACCGGGTAACAACGCAGACAGTGGCCAGTTATACTCTTCACTTTCAGCAATATCAGTGTAGCTGGTAAGTGCATTCTTTAAAGTGATTTGTGATACATGCTTTGAAAGAAGTGCAGCAAATGTTGCAGGGATTGCACCCCATCCTTTCGCTACCAGGTGGACTTCTTCATGCCCAAATGATTTTATCCAGTCAAGGATACGAAGCACATCATAAGTCTTTTGCCCTATATAAGGGTAATCAAGCATGATGCTATGAGCTGCATAAAAATAGTCGTTTCCGTAAGGCGCAAGAAAATCGTCACCACAAGTATTCGGCTTAGATTCACCGATACCTCGTACGTCGCAGGCAAAGACTGCAGAATGTGGTGCCTTGCGGATAATATCTTTTAATAATGGCTCTTCGCGTAACTCATTGTCAGCGGAATGGTGCGAAACATACAATAATGCCTTTTTTAAACCCACAGGTGGTTGTGAAAGAAGTACATTTTCATCCAACCGGTAAGCTATCGAAAATATACCGGGATCTGTTTCAACAGCATAGGTAGCTGCATATTTTTGGGGATAACGTCTCTGCGATCCCGGCCTTAAAATACGAAACTCCGGCACCCCGTTACTGGCAGGAAGTTTTAAAGCTGAAACAACAGCTTTTTTAAGCGCCTCCCCCTTAAGAGCAGGCCTGTTTTTTCTTAATGATTGTGAAAGCCGGCTACTTAAAGAGAATACCGTACGCTGACTGGTTTCTCCGACCTGGCCCCCGGGTGTACACCAAAGGGTTTCCTCTTTCTCTAAAGTTAAATCAGGTTCACCTTTAAAGTTGCCATTTTTTGTGACCTTATTGAACCACCCGTACATTGCCACCCGGTTGTGTTGTGAATAGCCGTGATATTCGGGACCGATAAAAAGCTGGATGTTATCTTCTGCACCTAGTAATTTATACAGTTTTTTCAACCTTGCAAATGACTCCTCTGCTCCTCTTACATCAAAATAATCTTTCTGCTGGTCTAATATCATGACAGGTTTAGGTGCCATAGCCGCTAAAAAGTCTGCATGATCGAGGCCTATACTAAGCACCCCTGGCGGGCATTGTTCAATATCGGCAGGTAATTCGTTTTTAAGATTTCGGCCAAAGCCTACTACAAAACAGCTGGGCGCAGCCATACTAAGCCGGGAATCAACGCCACACAACCATGTAGCCTGTGTACCTCCCCCCGAATTACCAGTAACACCAATATGCTTTGGATCTACTTCCGGTCTTGTAAGTAAATAATCTACGCATCTTATGCAATCCCACGTAAACCATGAGCTTAAAGACTCTCCACTAAGAATCATCTGGCTGCCTGCATAATTGTGCTCAGGTACACCAATTCCATGTCGCGGTTTAAGTTCTCCGGATAAATATTGCAGTCTTTCGCCCTGCCCAATAGGGTCAAAAATCAAAACTATATAATCCTGCCTGGCTAGACCTTGAGCGAAGGACTGATAAAGGGGGGTAGCTTTTCCCGGATCCCCATGGCCGCAGGTGCCAACAACTGCTGGCCGCGGAAACTTTTTAATTTTTGGTACATACAGGTTTCCTGTTACGAAGAAACCTGGCCGGCTTTCAAAAATTACTTTTTCAACTTTATATGTCTCCCGATCTAAAATCCCGGTAACTTTTGCATTTAAAGGTGTTTTTTCAGGCCATGGACCAAAGCATCGCTGAATTTTTGACCTTACTTCCCTAACATAAGCTTCTGCATCGCTTTTAGTACGAAGGCTGGCCCGGCGTTTCTCTGACAACTGGTCTATATCCCGCACTAGCCCAACGAAATATTCCTGCACCATTCGCGGAAATCGATTAAGAGGTGCCAAAGCAGGAATATCTTCCGGAGAGTCGGCGACTGGCAGTTGGGTCTCACCGGCATATCCTGGTATAATAGTTCGACCTGCCAAACTAAATCCAGCCAGACCAGCAAGTTTTATAAAGTCTCTGCGATTATCTTTCATCAAATCATTCTAATTGAGTTAATTGAAAACTGTTTCTCCCGGTTGCTTTGTCATTCTTCTTAACTTTTGAAACTCGGTTTGATATTCCTTTAATTGAGTACTATTTACCTCCCGGCCCGACATGGTTACAGGGTCGATGATAGTAACAGGCTTACCACTTAAAGCTGCTGCCAGAGACACATCACCCCAGTTCAGAAACCCCGGCAGGTGAATACCCATGCTAAAAAAGTCCACCGCTTCACGGTTATCGAACAGGTAACTTAAAGGAGTTTCGCGCATGATAAGATAATCTGCCTTTCCTTCTGTAGCACTTAAAAACAGGGCGGCAAGTCCGGCTTCTTTCCTGCCGTCTATTCCTATTTTCGCAGCTTTATACTTTGATTTTAATAAATCAGTGACCAGGCCCAGCTCTTTTACCCATTCACCCAAAATGGTTTTTCCTAACCATAACTCTGATCTCGAAAGGGTATGAAGTATCATACTTTTATCCCTAATATCTTCTTTAGATGATGCTTCTCCTGTGCCTGATAAATCAACGACGACAATCCCCAATCCTTTTTTCTTTAATTCATCAAGTAAACTTGTCGGGATATTTTTTTTCCCCTGCGGATCGCAAACAATCATATAACCGAGGGATTTGTTATTTGGGGCAAGGTGTAAAAGGGGGATCAGCTTATCATCTGTGGTTTCCAAAGCCATTCGATCCCATCCGTTCAGGCTTGTATATGTATGCAGTTTTTTCAGATCCGACTTCTCATTAGTCCTTAAAATATTTCGCAGCTCTTTTTTCTTTTGATCTGCATCAAAAGCCTTTGTATTTAGATATACACTCCTTAATTCATTCCCTCTTTTTTTTGCATAACCTGCTATAGTTTCAACTTTTGGATCCCTGTTCCCTTTAGGGTATACCATAAGCTTTTCATTTGGTAAAGTTTCAAATGGGATTTCTTTTTTAGGCTCGCCTGAGCCAATCCCTTTCAAGTGAAGATCAAACCATCCAAGCATTGCCTCCCGGTTTTCAGGCCAGTATCCATGCGTTTTATCTAAAACCAGGTTGCTTATATTGTTTTCTACATTGTATAATTTAAAAACCGGCAGGGCATTATTAAAGCTTCGGAGCATCTCTGATGATAAAAAGGTAGGATTATCATTAATAATGTTACACATCTTTATAGCCCGCGGTGCTACCAGGGCAAGAACTCCCGCTTCTTCAGTGAAGGTGAATCCATCGGGCAACAACTCGCAAATACAATTGGAACGCATAATGTAAGATTCAAAAGTACCTACGCTTACTACCGGCATAGCCGCTTTAATTCGCTCGTCAACGGCAGACAGCCACATGGTTTGATTTCCTCCCCCACTGGCTCCTGTAGCCCCAATGTTTTTAGGATCAACATAAGTTAATGAGCTGAGCAAATCCACTCCCCGCATATTATCAGAAATCTGAAATCCGACCAAAGTTTCGCCTATATTCATAAGTGAGGCTCCAAGATTGGCACCGTGATATTCATCTATTCCATGAATTGTAGTTCTTTCTCCTGCTCCGTATGCATCAATATTCAGGCACACATAACCGTTAAGTGCTAAAGTTTGTCCTATAGCCTGGAAAGATTCATATAAGCGACCTGCGGGCCAATGACCATGCATGGTAATTACAGCAGGGAATGGCCCTTTACCATCAGGAATGTATAAATTAGCTGTTGCATAAACACCAGGACGCGTTTGAAAGGCTATATTCTTAATTTTATATCCGTTCAATTGCATACTACCTGTTTCCCTGATATCTAAAGGCAGTTGATGATTTATTACAACTCCCGCTTTTTCTATGATCTTATTTTTCAGCTCTGTCCTGTAATTTTGCCATTCTTTGAGGTTATCAGGTAATTGATGAACACTGAATTTAAACAGAGCCTGGTTTCTAAAATTGCTTTCGATAAGGTCTGCACAATTTTCGGGCAGAACCGAAGGCAAACTATCTTTTATAATATAGCGGTGAACCGGAACCGGTGAACTAATCGCCGGAAAAAAACTATTTATTAAAAATAAACTGGTACAAAAGATTTTAATTCTATTCATTATTGCTGTTAATTGTACTTAAAAAGTTACAAGTATGGGAAAATAAAAGTCAGAGTTTATCATTACTACGGATTTTATCCCTCACATAAATAAACTCTCTACAAATAACTTTTACGCTATCTACGACTTTTAGAGACACATTATTAATATCTAATATTAACCAGGGATCACTATTTGATTTAAATTAGACTATCAAAGTAAAACCTTAATCATAATCACCTAAAAATGAAGTATTTCAATAAATGATCTTTTTAAACTGTCATCACCAATCTTGGTTATACAGCGCTTTTTGTTTGCCTTCAGTATCATGCTAAACTGATTAAAGGCGTATTGCCGCAAAACGCAGGAGCATTGAAATAAGAATGCCTCAATTCTATTGTACATTTAGCAAAGGTGACTATAAATCATTTACGCGTCATAAACCCTCCAGAGTAAAAAGATCGATGTTTCAGGTATTTAGTATCCCGGATTCTGAACCAATTTGGGGTTTTTTGAAATTTCATACTGAGGTATAGGCACCAAATAATTTTTTTCGAAAAATGCACGGGGCTGAAAATCCACGACAGTATATGTTTTTTTGCCTGAAGCGTCTTTAGTTATAGCCATTCTCTTGCCAGGAACATTAAGTACTATAGGAGCAATCTTCCAACGACGAACATCAAACCACCTATGGTCTTCAAAGGCTAGCTCAATGCGGCGTTCGTTTTGAAGCCTTGCCATGAGGTCCGGTCCACTCTCCGTAACAAGTGGCATATTTACACTGGGCCTGCTTCTTACTTTATTTATATAATCCCGGCAGGTAACTTCATCCCCGAGGTTAAGTTTTGCTTCTGCATAATTGAGCAGGATTTCAGCATAGCGAATAAAGGTCCAGGGAGTGCTTCCTATGTTAGTACCACCAGGATTTGTAATGGTTTCATCCAGGAATTTCCTTTGGTAATAACCTGTTTGTGTAGCATTCCATGGTTGAGAAGATCCTTCATTTGAATCTTGTCCTTTTGGAAGAAAAGTTTCCACTTCCCGGTTCTTAAAAGGGGCTCCGTCATATAAAATGCTTGCGTAAAAGCGAGGGTCACGATTGATATAGGGATTTTGCGGGTCATATGAAGGGTCATTCTTAGGAAGTTTACCATTCAATGTTTCATAATCATCCACTATATTTTGAAGTGGATGGATTTGAGCAAACCCTCCATAGCCATTAGGATACTGGCTTAATTCAACAAAAACATTTTCAGGTTCAATCTGAAGGTTAAATGGCCTTGCCCAAATAATCTCAGAATTATATATTGTGGAGGCTAAAAACAATGTTTTGTAATCAGGAAACAGAGCATACTGATTACTGTCTATAACTGCTTTTGCTGCATCTGCTGCTTGTTGCCACATGCTGATATCGTTTGACGGATTATTTAACGGGCTTGCTGCATATAACAATGCTCTTGCTTTAATTGCCATGGCTGCTCCCTTCGTTATTCTACCCATATTGGCAGGAGAATGCTTAGCTGGTAACAATTGAGCTGCCTTATCTAATTCAGCAAGGACGAAATCCATGCATTCCTTATAAGTATTTCTGGGTACGCTAAAGTCATCCTTTAGCCCAAAAGGTTTTGTGATTAAAGGGACACCTCCATAAAAGCTGATAAGCCGAAAATATGAATAGGCTCTTAAAAACGTCATTTCTCCCGTCATTCTGCTTTTATGTACCGTATCAATTGGGGAATCACCTATTTTGCTGAAGAAAATATTTGTTCTTGTTATAACCTTATAAAAACCCCGTTGAGGGTCACCCCAATAATCAAGGGCGCCTAAAGCATCGGGGGTAATATTTCCGGCATTTATTATGTTGGCTGCGGAATTAGCCCGCCCGTTATTTTCGTCAGTAAGGGTGGAAAGAGAGTTGGTCATTGAATAGTTAAAGCCGTGCGGAACAACTCTATAAGTATTGTTAACAAAAGTTTCTATCAAGTTGGCATCCTTCCATACCAGCTCCTCTGAATAGGAATTTAAAGGTACTTTATCAAGAATATTTTTTTTGCATGAAAACATCAATACTAAACTACAAATCAGCATTGCTTTGTAAAAAGGTGATGTTGTTTTATTTAAAACATTGTTATAATAAGTCATAGTCTTTTTTTTAGAATGTAAGGTTTAATCCGAGGTTATAAATTTTGCTTTGAGGATAAAAATTACCACGCTCATCACTGCCTTCCGGGTCGTAAATTTTCAGCTTATCAATTGTAATTAAATTGTTTCCGTTTAAATAAACCCTTAATGCTGAAATATTAAACCTCGATAATAAACTCTGTGGCAACGAATATCCGAGTTCTAAAGTTTTTAACCTTGCAAACGAGGCGTCCCTTAACCAAAAAGTAGAGCTAAGCCCGCTTACATCTGTTCGTGTATCAAGTAGGGGTAAAATCGGATATTTAGAATCCATACTTCCGGGCCTGTAACGATTAAGGAGCAATTCCTCTCTTGTATTTACAGCAAGTCTTGCATTTTCGTGAAAATATTGCCAAGCATTACTTTGACCGGCAAAATTTGCAAACAAAGAAAAATTGTTGTAATCCATAGTAAAGTTAAGACCGAACGTTATTTCAGGCGTATTGGTACGGTCTAATCTCACGTTATCTAAAAAAGTAATCATTCCATCCTTGTTTACATCTTCATACTTCAAATCGCCGATCTTCGTACCCAGCACCTTTGGAACAGCATCTAATTCTTCCTTAGTTCTTATTATTCCCAGGGCTTTTAAATAGTTCTGGGCTCCGATAGAATGACCCTCAGCTTTTTGCCATACAGGAACATTTGAGGCTTCACTTATATAAATAATTTTGCTCTTTACATATGCAACATTTCCGCTTACTCTATAAGAAAACTTATTGATTGTTTTTTTGTGGGATATCTCCAGTTCAATTCCTTTATTTTGTACAACCCCTATATTTTCATTTGGTAAATTAAGACCTGTATAAGAGGGAACTGCCAGATCGCGGGTAGCTAATATGTTTGATCTTTCTTGTCTGAATACATCTACCGTAAATCCTAACAAGCCATTCCAAAACAAACCATCCATGGCCACATTGGTAGTTTTAAGGACTTCCCAGGTAATGTTTGGATTAGGGCTTACACCTGCCGTTAAACCCAGTGACTGTGTTGGAGTTGCGCCGAAATTATAGCCCTGCATGCCGGGCGTATAACTTTGAAGATACTGGAATGGCGCAACGCGGTCATTTCCAATTTTACCATACGATGCCCTCAATTTTAAATCATCGATAAAATTAAATTTTTCTTCTACAAATTTTTCTTTCCCGAGCCGCCATGCTACAGCAACTCCTGGGAAGAAGCCGAATTGCTTTCCTTTAGGAAAAATGGAAGACCCATCATACCTGAAATTGAAATCGATGAGGTACTTGTCTTTAAACCCATAGCCAAGACGACCGAAAAAATTCTTTCGGCCACGCTCTGATGCTACCCCGGTAGCTTCCTGTCCTGTAAGGCTTCCTGCAAATAACTGGTCAACTGCTGCAGATAGAAAATTTCGTCTGAATGCAGAGAAGCTAGCATCAAAAGTCTCCTCTTGTTCAGCAGCAATAAAAGTATTTAAATTGTGTTCATGGAATCGTTTTTCATATTTAATACGAAGATTGTATAAAGAACGCTTGTTTCTATTGGCAGTCTCCCTGAGTTGCGGACTCAAAATACCTCCTCCTCCAACAGGGATATACATATTAGTAACACTGTTGTAATTATACACGGTCCAGGGCTTTTGGAAGTTCTTGATAAAGTTATTGTTATTGGTATAGGCAAAATATCCGTCAACTCCTAATCCTTTAACGAAAGGAAGGCTGATATCAAAAGAGGCTTTTAGCTGGTACCGTTGTGTCATATCGTTAATGTTTCCGGTAGCAGATGTAACCATTACAGCAGGATTATCTCCCCTTTCAATTCCTGCCGAAGGTAAGCCGTTGGACCAGTAAACCGGGATCCAGGGAACAACTAACATACGGCCAAAAGTATTGGTGGTACTGGAATTAGGGTAATTACCATCATCAATTCCTGCGTTCATGTCAAAACCTACTTTGATATTTTTGTTTACCTGGGCATCGAGATTGGTACGGAGGGAATATGTTTTAAAATTGGTACTTCCTTTTTTAAATATGCCATCCTGGTTCGAATAGGAGCCTGAAACTGAATATTTAATACTCTCACTGCCTCCTCTTAAAGCAAGATTATGCATGCTCTGAAACGTGTTTGGTTGCAATATCTCTTTATACCAGTTAACACTTGGGTAATTGATTGGGTCGCTACCGTCTGCAAATTTTTTCAACTCCTCTGCCGTCCACCGGGGAGGTTGCAAATCTTTAGCAAGCAATTCATTAACAAATTCTCCAAAAACAGCTGAACCCGCCATTTTAGGAACCCTTGTGGGCTGGCTAAGTCCCACATTAGTAGTATAATTTATAGTTGGTTTACCTGTACTTCCTCTTTTGGTGGTTATAAGAATAACTCCATTTGCAGCCTGAGCACCATAAATAGCAGCAGATGCATCTTTTAACACAGATATCGATTCAATGTCGTTGGGATTAATACGCTCCCAACCACTTACTCCTTGTATACCGTCTACAACTACAAGTGGACTATTATCGCCTGTGGTACTTCTTCCCCGAATTAAAATTGTAGAGTTGTCTTTTCCCGGCTCACCAGAGCGATTTGATGCTATAATCCCCGGAAGCTGCCCGGCTAATGCATTACTTAGATTAAGAGCGGGACTATGTTTGAGTTGCTTATTAGAAATGCTGGCCACAGAACCTGTTAGCGTAGCCTTTCTTTGTGTTCCATATCCTACAACCACTGCCTCTTCTAATGCTGATAGCCTTCCACTCAAAAGAATGTTGACAACGCTTTGATCTGTTACCCGAATTTCCTTTTGGTCATAGCCGATAGTTGAAACTACAAGAGCATCTCCATTATGTGCCTGAAGGCTAAATGTACCATCCGCTCCTGTTGAAACACCGCGGCTTGATCCTTTTACCACAACACTTACGCCCTGAAGACTTTTACCTGTTACGCTGTCAAGAACCGTCCCGTTAATGACTTTTAAGTTTTGTGCTGCAACATCAGGCCTGTATACAGAAATTAGAATTATAATGACCAGATATGACCAAATGATTCCATTACTTTTTTGTCTTTTAGGCGGTGGAGTTTGGCGCGTAAAGTTATTCTTCATAATAAATTTAGCTTTGAAAGGTTGTTAAGAATCTTTTGAAGTTTATAAAATCATCCTGACTTTCTTTAATTAAAATCATCCTGACTTTCTTTAATTAAAACCTAAGTTAGTAAATAAATTAGGTGGACATTGTGAAATAAGATAATAAAAGAACGAGAACGTTATCGACATCCTTAACATCCATTAGAGCTATCCGCTTTAATAAGCGTTTCTAAACACCCATAAAACTTCTTCCAATTGTCCTCAACTTTAATTAAGTAAAAAACTTTAATCTCATTTATGAAGTTTGTTGCTTTTTAGTTTATTCCTCAATGCCTTCATATCTGGCTTACTTTTCTACCAGTTCCTTAATTTGATTATTATGTTGCTTACAAATTCCAACAGCATAGAGGGCTTTCCATGTACGCCAAACCCCCATTTGTCTTTAAAGGCTTGATATGATACTTTGTTTCTGATAGCATACAGGAAACTATTAGACCATTTAGAAAGCTCAACTGAACGGTTATAGATTGCTCAACACGTTTACCATTAATCGTAATTGGTAAATAGATAGGGCCTAATTATCTTTAGTTTTTTTAGCAATTTTACTGTAACAAAGAATACTGATTTTGTGATCCGCTGAAACTTTGCAGGAAGTACATTGGGCAGGTAATCCGGAGAAAGCTATTATAAAAGATGAAAAAGGGTTATCACCCCGCAAATCATTCGAGCTATGGAAAGAGGTTAAAAAGTGTGAGAGTAATCAATGGCAAAAGCCTGAACTGGTTGGTGCTGCCAACTTTGCAAATGCTATGCAAAAACATGTGCACATGATGTTTTTGAGTAAAGAAGAATTGAAATACAGGAAGCTGAGCGAAAAATTAAAAGAAGCCAATGCAGAGCTTGAAAACCTAAACTGGATAGGTTCACATGATCTGAAAGAGCCTCTACGAAAGATCCAATTGTTTGCATCGAGAATTTTAGATGAAGAGCATGAAGGCAAATCGGACGTTATTTTTAATTCTGTAAAAAGAATGAGTGAGTCTGCAAAACGTATGCAAACTTTAATTGCAGATATTTTATCCTACTCACGGTTGAGTCATGTAGAAGATGGATTTAAACCTGTTCATTTTAGTGATCTGGTTAAGGGCGTAATAAATGACCTGAGCTCCGAGATAGATGAAAAAAATGCTGTCATAGAATATAGTGAGTTGCCAACGTTAAAAGGCGTTCCTTTTCTTTTGCAGCAATTACTGGTAAACCTAATAAGAAATGCATTAAAGTTTTCAAAAGCTGGTACAGATCCTCATATAACCATTCATTACAGTGAAGCAGAGCGCTTGCCTGCCGAACTTCAATCTACTGATACATTTTATAAAATAGTTGTAAGCGACAATGGTATTGGTTTTGACAACCAGTATAAGGATACGATTTTTAAAGTATTTCAAAGGCTTCACAACAATAGCGAATATAGCGGTTCAGGTGTAGGACTGGCACTGTGCAGAAAAATTATGCAAAGCCATATGGATACATTACAGCCGAAGGCACACCAGGAATTGGAGCAGTTTTTTCATTATACTTTCCTAAATGATAATGCAAGACAGGTGTTCCTCGATTTTAAATAGGGGAGAGTTTTCGAGGCTCTCCGAACGTTCATGCTTCTTTTAAAAAGTCCTCCATAAGACAGGAGTACCCGGTTTGCTTTTCGAAAAGCAAATGGGCTGAATAAGGCACATTCGGATTGCCAAAAAACAAGTAGGTAGCATGCAATTTCAATTTCTTTACTGCATATTGAATATTGCTCTTCCCGGTATTAACCAAACAAATTTTATAAAAAAGCTTTGCGGCTATACGACCGGATAACACTACTCTCACTATCAATTTCAAACACGTTAAACCCCTTCAGCTTCAGTTCTGCTGTATAGTCTACAATATCAGCACCGCTTCATTATTCATGTTGCAAAGTTAAAGACAATCAAATAGTGTGGATTTCTTAAATATCTATTAAGCAAGGTAGCGTGATACACTTACAACTTACAACTTACTACTTACTACTTTTTTGTACTTAGCTTTTGTGCTACTATTAGGCTCCGGTTGTGTCACTCGCTTGTACTTATATAGCTTTATACGGCAACGTTAGACATTTTGAATCCAGTGGCTGAAACGTTGATGTCACGCTGAAGGAGCATAAGATATGCGTGAAATATATGCAGCAAAGACACCGAGCACCAGTTTTAATAACCGATTAGTGACTAAGCTCACTAACTCTTGAAACCTGCTTGTAAATAACACCTTCAAAATTCTTGAAGTGTGCTTTACCACATTTTACTTTCATTTCTTCTGACCCTCTTAATTCCTGTCCTGCACTCTTTGTTTCGGCTACGAAATAAATTTTCTTTTCTCCTTTAAAAACTATTGCCCAATCTGGATTATAGGTACCTATTGGAGTTGGTATTTTGAACCAAAAGGGTAATTTGAAAAAGATATCTATATCATCACTGCTTTCGCAATCTTTTGCAAATTGATTTTCAGTTCCGGAGTCGAGAGGAATAAAATTCTCGTAAATAGTTTTATCGGCGTTATTTACTGTAAAGGTGTATTGGTCAAGGTAGATGTCTAATTCATTGTCTTCAAACAGTTGCATTTCATATACTTTGTTTCCTATCTTTTCATACTTAATTCCATCTATCATTAATTCGTACAAAGTTGATTTAATTGCAATCACTGCATTATCCATAAAAAATTGAGGATTTGTAAGTATCTCCTTTATTCTGCCTGACTTTTTAAGTATTTCTAAAATAGTGCTACGTGTTAATTCTGTCTTAGATTGTATGTAAGCCAACATATCAGGAATTACGAAGGGGATGCTATAATTATCATTGCCGCTGTCACTTAACAATTGTCCTTCTATACCTTCATCTGTTATTAAAAGTTTTTTCTTAATGGATTTAATTGAAGGCTTTTTTGTTTCAGGCATTTGCTTTACTGCTTTGGCAGCAAAGGTAATAAGCTCACTTGTTTCGTACTCTACACTATAATTAGTATTAAACTTTATTTTTTCCCATATCTGTAAAAACTTAGGATCAGCTTCAAAACCTTTTCTTAAATTGACCTTGTGTTTTTTGCCTTTATCTTTAATTCGTCCAGAGAAGTCTACTCCGCAATCCTGTTCAATTTCCTGTTGTAATGCTTTTGCAAAGTCCTCATACGCTTCGTTGGCAACTACTGTTAGTTTATTAATGTTACGGTCAAATATTCTTTGTCCTTGTTGGTTAACTGAAAGACGCAGCCCTCTTCCTATTTCCTGACGTTTTTTAATTTCTGATTTTGTTTCATTAAGGGTGCAAATTTGAAAGACATTAGGATTATCCCAACCTTCCCGGAGTGCAGAGTGACTGAAAATAAAACTAAGCGGTGTATTAAGGTCCAGTAACCTTTCTTTGTCCTGCATAATCAATTTATACGTTTCATCATCTGCCTGTGTTTCTCCACCTGTATCTTTCACCCTGCCTTTGTTGTCCTGTGAAAAATAACCATTGTGAACCTCGTTATAGTCTTCCCCCGAAGATGTATGAAAACGCTTTGCTAATTCTGTATAAATTTCTTCGAACCACCGGGCAAACTTTCCTTTAACCTGGTTTCCGTTTTCATCATATTCCCGATAGTTCTTTACCCGGTCAATAAAGAAAAGTGATAATACTTTTATGCCCTTGCTTTTATAGGTTCTTTCTTTTTTAAGATGTTCTTCTACCGTTTTGCGGATCATGTACTTCATTACTTCATCATTCATTCCGCCTTGTGCTTCGCCAACGGCAAGCATCAAACCATTGGTTAAAGTAATGCTTGCATTACTTGCATCAATTTCATCGATAATGAAACCGTCTTTATAAACTTCTCTCTGGTTGCTATGTTTGTATAAATCATCACCTGCTTTAACTGTGATAGATTTTTTTACTACTCCTTTATCTGCATTGCAATCGATTTTGATTTTAGCTGTGATCTTTGTTTTGGTAGCACTAATATTTTCACACTGAATAAAAGCCTCGTTCATTGCATTTTCACTTATTACGCTGTCTACTTCTATTTGTTTTACCAGTCCTAAATCATACGCTTTTACAGGGTTTAACGAATACATCAAATTGTAAAGGTTAGTATGTGTTGCAGAATAGCGAAGTGTGCAAAGTGGATAAAGGTTTTCAATAGCTTTTTTACGAATAGCAGTTTCCATATTTTGCGGTTCGTCCACAATAACAATAGGTTTGCTGCTTTGTATAAATTCTATAGGTTTCTTCCCTGTAAGTTTATCGTTTGGTTTGTTTATAATGTTTTCGTCTTTAGCAAAAGCATCAATGTTTATGACTAAGATTTGAATTGAATTATTTGATGCGAAGCCCCTAAGGTTTGAAACTTTCTTGCTATCATAAATATCAAAGTTGATGGTAGCCTTATCATAGATAGATTGAAAATGATCGTGGGTAATTTGTAGATTTTTTAATACTCCTTCCCGAATAGCTACGGAAGGAACAACGATTACAAATTTCTTAAAACCATATAGTTGATTTAACTGATAGATTGTTCTTAAATAAACATAAGTCTTGCCTGTACCGGTTTCCACTGTGAAATTCATTCCGTTCAACTCACTTGAAGGCTTCTTTATTCCATTTCTTTTTTGAATGGTTTTTACGTTTTCGAAAATCTGATCTTCAGACAATTGCAGGTTATTGCCAAACCCGTTTTCTGATAACAAAGCACCTGAAGCACTAAGAGAAAATTCAAAGTCTCCGGTGTTTAATGGTTGCCCTTCAAACAAGTCTGTTATGGCATTTATTGCATCTAATTGATATTCCTGGTTGCTGTCGAAGTGAAGTTTCATTAATTATTGCCTTTTGTCTTTCCGCTTTTGTACCTGCGCTTTTCTATTTATTATATTGTTTTAAAATCAATCCCTGCATCTTTCATTTGCAAGACAGTGTTTGTTTTTAACTGGTCATTGCCTATAAATAAACTATCAAGGGTTATTACTTTTTTCGGATGTAATGAAATGATAGTGGTAATAACGATCTCATTAATTTTATCTAAAGCAATAATTAGTTCACCGTTTGATACAATATTAAAATGGGTTTCAAACTTTTTATCAGCGTCTGCATCATCAATTAGAACAGGAAATTTTTCTACGGTATCTGTAAGTTGATAGCCTGCTTTTATCATAAGTTCATAAAGCATGTTTTGTGTTTCACTGCCTTCACTTACCGGGTTTGTAAATACTTCTAACTGTTGTACTAAATTGTCTTCGGTAATATTATTGCCTTGCCAAATCTTAAAGTTTGAGGGAGAGAGCTTAAATACTTTAAAGCCTTTGTCTAAGTTATTTATTCGTTCAATGTGTTCACTTTTTTCGGCAATAGATTTTTCAAAACCTTCAATTATCTTATTATAACTATCTACCTTTTTAGTAGTTATATTTTGTTGAAACAGGTCACCGTTTGTCTTATTTCTTTCTTCTGTTATTTCAGATTTTTTATCTTCAATCAATAGGTTTAACTGCTGTATTTCCAGTTCTAATTGCTTGGCTTTCAAATCAAATTTGGTAATTACACGTCTAAGACGTTCTTTAGAAATTTCTGCAATTGTTTTATAACCTGCTTTATATGCTCCCGTGTCTTCAGCAGTCAATTCGGGTAACTGAATCAGTAAAAATTTTCGGTTGCCACCGTCTTCTTTGTTTAATTCAAAAATAGCTTGGGCAGTAGTTCCTGAACCACCAAAAAAATCTAAGACAATATCCTCGTCTTGAATTGATAAATTGAGGATTTGCTTGATAAGCGAAACAGGCTTTGGAAAATCAAAAACATTTTCCAGTCCAAGCTCCCTTAACTGGACTGTTCCGGCTTCAGTTAAAAAACTATTGTCATCCCAAATAGACTTTGGCTTATAAGTTGTCTTTCTATATTTTTCGTAAATGCCGAAAGTGCCATCGGTTTTCTTTTTTCCAATTAGATTGCTCAACAGTGTATCAGAATTAATATTAATTGCACTTCTTTTTCTTCCCCAGCGCCAGCAACTTTCCTTCTTTTCAGAATTTAATGGATTTACCTCAATAGAGTAATCTTCGTCTTTTATTAAGTTAACAGGACAAAAGCCGTCTTTATCTACAGTGTTCGGTTTACAATATATTGGATAGTATAAATTCGGTCTATTATGTTTACCGAACTTGGGATTTCTATTCCTTAGTTCACGTGTATTATAGTTGCCAATTTTATCCGTTAAATTCAAATCATTATTTGCTTCATCTTTCTCTAATTCATATAACTCATTCTCAAAATTTCGTGTATAAACTAATATATATTCATGCGTTTTTGCTACTTGCTTATACGTTTGTCCTCTACTGTTAGAACGAACAATAATTTGTGCAAAAAAGTTCTCTTCCCCGAAAATCTCATTCATCAATAATCTAAGATTATGAACTTCATTATCATCAATATGGATAAAGATTACCCCGTCACTTTGCAATAGATTTTTAGCAAGGAACAAACGTGGGTACATCATGCTTAACCAATTGCTATGATAATGCCCGTTCTCCTTGCTGTTTTTATGAAACATACCCTCCTTCATCAGGTATCCTTCTTCGTCTTTATCGCCTATTCGCTTTAAATATTCTTCTTTCTTTTCGCTAAACTTATCAGGATAAATGAAACTGTCGCTGCCGGTGTTATACGGGGGGTCTATTTCAATTACTTTAATCTTACCGTAATATGATTTTTGGAGTGCCTTTAATACTTCAAGGTTTTCGCCCTCAATGAATATATTTTGAGTAGTATCAAAATTTATTGATTGTTCGGGAACTGGCGTTAAGGTTGCCGTAGTCGGTATTTGTAAAGACTTAAAAGCATCTGCTTTGCCTGCCCAGTTTAATACATACCGTTCATTAGCAAAATTTATATCATCGGTAAAAGCGGCTTTCAGTTTTTCCCAATCAAGTTGGCACTCTGTAAAGAGTTCGGGAAAGAGTTCTTTCAGCTTTTCAAGGTTGTCTTTTTGTATGTTTAATGATGCTCCGTCCATTTTATTTTTTGCAGGTACTAATCCTTTCTTTTACTTCTGTATAAAATTGTTTTTCAAATAGTAACAAATATAACTAAAGGGTTTATCAAAGGAAAACATAGGAAGAGAATTGAACAATAAGGTATGAACAGGATGTGGATTTACGCCGGAAATGATGCGTCAAACCCTAAAAAGGCTTTAAGATATAAAAATGCATAGGGTGCATAATGAACAGAGCGTACAAGTGAGTGATTGCTATGATACCACCAAACATTTTTGCTACTAAATTTTAATATTTTTTTTGCTGCTGCCTTACTTATCCACATACTTTTCTTGTTATTAACAACTGCTACTGCCCTTAAGGCTATTTTACTTCTGACTGCATTTATTACTGATTGTTCATGTTTTCCTTCTTTCACTTTACGCTCATAATAATCTTTAAATTCAGGGTAATGTGTTATAGCTGATATGGCACCCATGTGAAATAATTTTTTCAAATCTTTGTTAACCATTTTATGCACTTTATCACGACCTTTTATACTGGTGCCACTGGTGTTGCTAAAGGTGCTACTCCGGCATAAGATGCAAGTTGTTTGCCTGTTATCTTACAAATAAAATTATTAGTGCAACAAATGGTATTTACTGCTGTTAAGTGACCTATGCCTGGTACTGACAGCAATCTTGTTGTACCATTTGATTTATTTGTTTTTCTACAATTTTGATAGATTCCTTTATCCCTTAGGAAATCGGGTACTATGAAAAATCTCATTTCAGCCTACAGAAATTGCAAAGGAAATGGCTGTTAAGGACGGTTGCTGTAGTTATTGTGGAGCTGTCAGTATATGGATGTAATGCGATAAAAGCTGTTGGTAAAAATCCATCAGGAGAGGCGCTAAAGAAAATTTAAGCATTGCCTAACTATAAAAGGGGACAATTTCAAAATCTTGACCAGGAAATCCCAACTACTATTGTTAGTCCCCGGCTCTCCGCATTCTACTTCCATGTAGTATGCTATATTAAAAAGAGGCACCTCTGTTATGAGGCACCTCTTTTTAATACGTTATTGCTTTCCGATTACTTAACCCAAAGCCAATTAAATACCTTATTCGAGCCGGTCCGCCTATTCTAAATTTGTAATTTTTAAGCGACAGCAACTTTGCTAACTTCCCTGTAAACAAAAGATCCGCAAATGTGGCGGCGAGCAAATCTACCCGGAGTATCTGCATTTACCAGTTTTATGTAAAGAGCTCTTGGAACATCAAAGTATTCGTAGCAATTTCCTTCTGCGTAAGTAATATTTAAGTTACCACCTTTATAGTTTAAGTCTACAATGGTAGAAGTTGTTATAATGTTGGTATAATCTTCAAATGTTGCAGCGTGGGTTTCAGGAGAAATGCTAACTAAAAAATGATAGGCTTCAATCACTTTTTTACTTCTCTCCTGGGCTTCTTCCTGTTCGATACCTTCCTGGAATTTATCAGGATGGCATTCTTTCATCGCACTCCTATAGACAGTCTTTAATTCTTGTAAAGTTGCTTTTTCATCAACACCTAATAATTTTCTATACCCGAGAATCTTCTTCAATTTTTAAGATTTTCGCAACGCTACGCTGTTTTATTGGTTAAACACTAATACTCATTCAATATAACAATACGATAGCATATCTTTTTTTCCTGCCGGGTCTCCTCTCTTCGTATTGCCAGTAGCAGGGACCTTTGCATAACCTGATGAAGCAAGCACTACAAGTGCCATGTACTTGTAAGCGACAAACCGGATGGTCCATATGTGCCAATGAAAGACTCCATTAATTTGCCCGCTGATAAACCTACCTTGGATGCAACACTATGGGTAGACAAAGACGGAAAACCATATCTGGTTTACTGCTACCAATGGCTGCAGAATTGGAATGGAACAATCGAGAAAATAGAATTGAAACCTGATTTTAGTGGCACGATAGGTACAGGAAAGGTGTTATTCCGGGCGAGTGACGCCCTATGGAGTCGTTAAAAAGATGAAAATGGCAAAGACCGTCCAGATAAAGTAACAGACGGCCCTTACCTGTTTCGAACACAAACAGGAAGGTTGTTTAATTATTGAATAAAGTGATTGTTCTAATTTTACCAATTCATAGAAGATATTAATAAAGTATTATTATAATATGCCAGAAGGACCACAAATGGTTTTCCTTAAAGAACAAGCTGAGCAATTTATTGGTCAGCTTATTTTAAAAGCAAACGGCAATGCTAAGGACATTCCTTTTGACATAATAAAAGGACAGCCACTGACAGATATTAAGACTTTTGGTAAAGAATTATTGTTTTGCTTCCCCGACTTTACCATCCGTATTCACCTTATGCTTTTTGGCAAATATGTAATAGACGGAGAATTAAACCAGGTACTTCGTTTAGGACTTGAGTTTGAGAATGGGGAGATCAGTTTCTATGCTTGTGAATGCCGGTTTATAAGGGAACCATTAGATAAGGTGTATGACTGGAGCATCGATGTGATGCACGTTAACTTTGACAGGAATAAAGCCCTGGAAAAGCTGTACAGCAAGCCTAAGCAATTAATCTGCGAAGCACTGCTGGATCAGGGTATTTTGGCAGGAGTTGGAAATAAAATCAAAAATGAAGTTCTGTTCCGGAGACAAGTTCACCCTGAAAGCCTGGTTGGTCAAATTCCTGAAACAGAACTAAAAAAGTTGATTGATGAGTGTGTAACCCTAAGCTTTGAATACCTCGAATGGAAACGGGAGGGAACGGATAATGAACACTGGGAAGTGTATAAGAAGAAAGAATGTCACAGGGACCATATCCCGGTACAGAAGGAGAAAATTGGAAAGTCAAAAAGATCGTGTTATTTCTGTGATAAGTGCCAGAGATTGTATCTTCATGATAACATATAGAAAGGCTGGATGAAAACATGCTTTTACCAGTTGATTTAATAAAAGACACAAGCAGTAGTATTATAAGTAAGAGAAAAACCTCGTTTGTTCCTCAACCACAAATAATTACGACTTTTGGATAAACTGAACCTGGTCCAACCAATTCTTCCCAACTGTTACATTTACCTTTAAGGGTACAGTTAAATCTGCCTTAGTTTCCATTATTTTTATAACTTCCGGAACAAGCAATTTTAGTTCGTTATTTTCTGCATCAAAAACAAGTTCATCATGCACCTGGAGAATTAACCGGGAGTTTAAATTATGATCCATTATAAATTGATGAATAGAAACCATCGCTTCTTTTATAATATCTGCAGCTAAGCCTTGCAGGGGAGCATTTACCGCCATTCGTTCTGCAATTTTACGTGTGGTGCCGTTGCGGGAGTCAATTCCCTCAATATATCTAATTCTGCCGTACCTGGTCTTTGTATAGCCTCTTTCACGGGTTTCAAGCACTGATTTTTCCAGGTATTCTTTCACAGAAGAAAACTCTTCAAAATAAGCTTCAATAATTTGTTTAGCTTCCTTCTGCGACATTTTTAATCGTGTAGCAAGTCCCCAGGGCGTAATGCCATATGCAATGCCAAAGTTCACTCCCTTTGCTTTACTACGCATATCCTTTGTTACCGCATTTTCATCAACATTGAAAACGCGTCTGGCTGTTGTGGTATGAATATCTTTTCCCGACCTGAATGTCTCTACCATTACTTCATCCCCACTCAATGCCGCGAGTAAGCGGAGTTCTACCTGGTTATAATCTACACTTACGATGCTGTAACCGGGGGCTGAAGCAATAATGGCTTTTCGCACTTCACGTCCGGCTTCGCTTTTTATTGGAAGATTTTGAAGATTGGGCTCAGTACAGCTTAGCCTTCCTGTGCCGGCAACAACCTGTGAAAAAGTCGGATGAATTTTATTGGTTGTGGCATCAACATATTTAGGCAGGGAATAAACATATGTGGTGATAATTTTATTAAGTTTTCTGTAAAGGAGCAGATCAGCTACAAAAGGGTATTTATGGGCAATATCTGCAAGATGGGGTTCAGCGGTTGATATTTGTCCTGTTTTAGTTTTTTTAAGTTCAGACAGATCGGCGATTTTTTGAAGAATTTCAGCGGTTTGTGAAGGTGAACCGATATTAAATTTTATCCCCGCCCCATCATATAGTTTTTTTTCAAGCTCATTTAATTGTTTGGTTAATACCTTATCAATCTCCTTTAATGCCTCAAGGTCAATTCTGATTCCATGCAGCTCCATGGTGGTTATAACCGATTGCAGGGGTAATTCGATATTGAAGAATAATCCTGATAACTCCATCTCCACAATCCTGCTCATAATCTTTTCATGTGCTTCAATTATTGATGGCAAATAGCTCAAATAAGAGTAAGGCACATCAACAGTGTATTCGGTTAACTGATATTTATCTTTTATAAATAACCACTCAATTTTTGCATCTGACTCAAGCAGGTAAGCGGCAAGTGATAAGTCTATCCATTGGCTTTTTAATTGGATACCTAAACTGTTTATCTTTTTCAATAAAGGCTTTAACTGCCAACCAACTATTTGCGTACTGCTTTGGTCAAGAAAATGGATAAGTTCTTTCCAGTCTGAATCATTAGTAACAATAATCTCATAGATACTTTTATCAGCATCTTGTATTAAAAATAAACGGTCAGGTTGTTGTTCTGAAAAACCTACTGCAATTTCTTTTAGGTGATTCAATTTTGTAAATGCTTTGGGGGTTAGTTGCACAACAGCCACGTTAGCTGTTTGAGTTTTATCATTTATATTATCTTCAAAATTGATAAAACCCTGTTTTACTAACCTTTCCCTGATCTTTGCAAATTGCAATTCATCAAGCAAGGGCAGAAGTTTACTCTCGTCCGGCTTTTGAACTGTTATGTCATCCCATTCAATTGTAACGTCTACATCTCCTGATAAAACAGCCAGCCCTTTATTTTCAACCAATTGATCTTTGTACGCTATAATAGACTCTTTAACCTTGTGTTGTTTTATAGACTCTGCTTTTTCAACCAGTTCTTCAATTGAGCGATATTCTTCTAAAAGCAGGGCAGCAGTTTTATCTCCAATGCCCTTAACTCCAACAATATTATCAACACTGTCGCCTCTTAATGCCAAGTAATCTGCGATTTGATCAGGAGCTACTCCATATTTATTTTTCACTCCTTCCGCATCCAGTGTTTCCATCGCTGCACTTTTATAGGCAGGCCGAAAAAGAAAAATATTATCTGTTACGAGCTGCGCAAAATCTTTATCGGGACTTACAATAAAAACAGTGTAACCTTCACTTGCTCCTCTCTTTGCCATCGTCGCAATGACATCATCCGCTTCATAGCCTTCTTCCTTTAATACGGGAATATGTAAGGATTCGAGAAGCTGCATTGCATAAGGAAATGCCGCAGATATTTCTGAAGGCATCTTTTCACGGTTGGCTTTATAAGTTGAAGAAATAGCTACTCTTCCTTTAGGTTTTGAATCGAGGGCCGCAGCTATAGCATCTGGTTTTTCCTCAGTTAATACCTGGAAAATATAATTGAAAAATACCAGGGTTGTACGGGTATCAATACCTGTAGTTGTGCCAAAACTTTTTCCCATAGTTGCAAAGTGTGCACGGTACAATAAGGGCATCACGTCCAGCAGGAAGAGTTTTTTATTTTTCATTGAAGCCTTTTTTTATAATTTCAATATCCGATATTCGATTCTCAATTTACAATGTTCAATTGCGACTAACCCTATTTTCTATTGAATGTTGAATATTCGTTTTTTAAAACTTGAACACTGAGCTTTGCTTATTAAACATTTTCTTCCTGGTAATTGTCCAGGTATTTCATGACTGCTGCTTCCTTGGCTTTAGCCTCAAACATAATATCAATATGTCGATTGTAAGTTTTTACATGATCATAAATATAATCTGCATGAGCAGTAGGTAGAGCAGAGGGGTCTTCATACTTCCGCTTTGAACTTGAAAAATGTACTACAGGTGTTATGCCCTGTGGCCAGGTGCTGATTGCTGCAAGAAGGGCTTCCTGTTCACTTAATCCACCTGTGCAAAACTCATGGTGGAAATAGTCAAATGCAACCGGGATTTTAGTTTGTTGATGCAGCCATAATAAATCTTGAACACTAAACATGTTTACTTTATCATCGTTCTCTACCGAAAGTCTTTTCCTGGTATTGTCCGGTAAACCCACATAGCTTTCTGCAAACCGGGCTAATGCTGAAACTTTATCTCCAAAAGCTCCGCCTACATGTATATTTATTTTTGCAAAAGGTGTCACAGGAAGGTTAAGCAGGTCCATAATCTCTGCATGTTGCCTCAGCTCTTTTATTGTTTTGGTCAATACCCCGTAAGTATTAGTTGCCAAAACATTGAATGGTCCCGGATGAAAGGTGAGGCGGAGGCCACTATTGCCTACTTTTTCTCCACATCGTGTAAGAATGTCCCTGATCTTTTCATAATCAGGCAAATCTGTAATTTCATACTCGCTCATCCATGGTACCATATCAGAGCTCATTCTGTAAAACAGCAGGTTGTTTTGTATATTCCAGTCAATCACTTTTTCGAAGTCAGTGATGTTTGCTAAAGTAAGCGCCGATGCATAAGCAAGCCCTTTCCCCAGGAAAACCCGTTTAATCATGGAGCGGTTCACCTTGATCTTTTCACCCGCCAATGTTAAATTGATACATGCATAACCATATCGCATATACTAGTTCTGTTAAAAATCGTACCTGAGGCGGAAGGTAATGTCAACTTACATATAATAGATTAGCTTTATCTAAGGGTTGAACGCATTTCCGACAGGTTTAAAGAACATCCTCCAAGTACTATTTTGTTTCTTATGTTTAGTAAATTTCCAAGTTGATTAATTACTCACCTTACGCAACCTAATGATATAAAAAATCATTTATGCAGCTTTAGGTGTGGATAAGTTTTTAAGTTCTTCGTAAGCAGCTTTGAGTGCTGCCTGATAAATTTTAGTTTTCATAGCAAAATGATTCATATTGTTCCGCTCTTTGAGCCATTCTAATTTTGCATAAGCTAAAATGGATAGAATAAAATGATTGGTTTGTGTCTTAATAGTATGCGTTGGAGATTTTGCAAAACCCAAATTGCTTTTACCGATTTGTGATACTCTTCTACGCCCCACCGTCTTTTGTAGATTGTAGTTATCCGCTCATATGATAAGCTCAAATCGCTACATGCCAGGTACAACTCGCCGACTGTATCATCCTCGTTTTTTGAAGACTTGCTTTACCAGCAACAGCGGAAAATCCAGCTCTTCGAGCCAAATCTCCACGGTCTGCTGCCCCGGCTGCAACGTTTCGATGCTTATATAATTATTTGCTCTTTTATCTTCCAGACTCAACCCTACCTTGCGATTGCTTTTTAATGCCATCACAAAATTAACATGCAGTTCTTCCTTTATCAATTTCATGTTTTCCACCGATGAATACCAACTGTCATTTACCACATAATCAAAGCGAAAGTTGGTATCACATGTAAGGAGCATTTCCCGATATATTTCATTCTTCGTTTTAGTGCTTTGACGCTTTCGCCTTCCTGTTTTTTCATCTGTCACCCATTTATCTTTCTTTACAAACTCTACAGCACATGGAAGGCGCATGCCTCCTACATTTACCAATGCCGTCAAAAAATTAACGCCTTTTACCGAACGATTAAACACATGGTCATAATGCCAGCATATCAATTCACTTGCATCGCTGTAATATTTTTCCTCTATAGAATCATCAAAACTTAGCACAATCTCTTCTTCGCTGCTGCTTAGTTCCTCAACCATTGGCTTTACCTGCTGCCATAAATATTTTGAATCAAAATTTCCTTTAGATAAAAAACGTGTTATCTTATCATGGCTTAATTCACCGCCCAACATTTTTGACATGTTTACAGCCGTAGTTAATCCACCAGGACTGCTTATAAGATAATCGGTATATAAATCTGATATGTTTTCCACATTTAAAGAAAATTATTGACTAATTTAAGGGTTTAAATGCGTAAGGTGAATTAAGTAACTAATAATGATGAAAGTAACCGTTTAAGCCATTTTAGTCAGAATAAAGGCGCATAAAAAGCCAAGGACAGTAATGAGCCCTGCGAAATTATGTGCTTCTTCAAATGCCTCCGGTATCATAGTATCAGAAAGCATCGCGAGTATGGCCCCGGCTGCAACAGCGGTTGTGGCAGCGACAACATCAGCGCTGAAACCATCAAAAAGCAGGTAGCCGGTTAATGCTGCTATACCGGAAATCAGGGCGATAGATGACCAAAGTGCAAAAACATAGAGTGATGATCTTCCTGCCTTTTTCATCCCCGATGCACTTGATAAACCTTCCGGTACATTAGAAAGAAAAATGGCAATAACAGCAACCATACTTACTGCTCCGCCTTTTATCATGCTTACGCCAATTACGATTGACTCAGGTATACCATCCAGCAGTGCTCCTATAGCTATCGCAGTTCCGCTTCCTTCTTTTTCACTTTCTGATGTCTGCTTGTCTCCTGATCGTTTTCGATGTTTTGCACCTCTTTTTGAAACGATGATGTTTGCGATTGTATATATTAATGCGCCTCCGACAAAACCAATGGATGTAGAGTCAAATCCGCCGCCTTTATAAGCTTCATCCATTAAGTCGAAAGAAAGCGCTGAGATGAGAACGCCACTTCCGAAAGCCATTATACCGGCGATTATGCGACCGGGAATTTTAAAAAAATAGCCAATACCTGCCCCAATAATTAATGCTGATCCTGACAGCAATCCCCATAAACCTGCCTTTAGCCAAACTGGTAACATATACACTTATATCTTATTCTTAAATTCTTAAAAAAATTGTTCCAGTTGGTTTAGAAATTTATATATAATCAAAAGGATGATCAGGATTTTAGAAAGAAGCAACAGTAGTCAAAGTAATTAAGTAACCGAAATTGTTTTCAAAACTTCTTCGATGCAATGGATGTATATCGAAAGATGCCCTTCATTTTGCTTGTAATGCATTACATGATTTGGTACTTGTTGTTCCACAGCTTCAGGATGTAAACGAATTACAACATTGTCTTTGTTGCCCCACCAGAAATGAACGGGTTGGCAGATACCTTTTAACTCAAAGCCATAATCTTTAAAGTATAACCGCGCCTCATACACTGCTCCCCTGCTTCCTTGCCGGCAGGCTTCCTGTAAAGTTGTTGCTGATAACTGCTTTAGTTTTTTTACATCTGCCATTAGTTTATGGTCTGTATCAGGCATCTTTGAGATTCTTTGGGGTATAGGTTTGGCTGGTGCTTTCCCCGCAACCAATTTCATTCCCCATTCAAGCATGCGGGGAATGTATTTAGCAGCACCGAAGTACAATTTGTTTCCGTGCATTTTTTTGAATACATCATCCGCTCCAAAACTTAGGGTAAATCCTGTAATGATATACACTGCCTGTATTATCTCTTTGTATTCATTTGCTATGGCAAGGGCAAAAGGCCCGCCACCAGACCAGCACAAAACTTTACATTGTTTAATTTTCAAATCCTGCAATAAAAGGTTGACATCTTTAGCAAACGAAACGAAATTGCCTGCAGGATTAAAAGTTGATAAACCCATTCCTGGTCTGTCTATAGCAATTAGTTGTATCTTGTATTTATACAATAACTCATCAATATCGACATTATAAGCCGCGGGTAAAGAAGGCTCTAAACGGGAACTTGGAGTGCCATGAAAATATAGAACAGGTTGCCCATCACCGGGGCCATACAAGCTGTAAGACAGATTCCTTTTATCAGGAAGAAGAAAAATATTATCAATCATTATTAAACAGAAATATTGAAAAGCAAACAAAATTTTAGCCAGAGATTTATATTCGATCAATGGCCTGTGTTTTGAATACCTCCATCAAAAGTTAATTAATGCCCGAAGGTCCGTCAATCGTTATATTGAAAGAATTGGTACAACCATTCAAAGGAAAGAAGATTGTGGATGTAACCGGCAACAGCAAAATGGATATTCAAAGAATTGCAGGGGAAAAAATCATTGATTTTAAAAGCTGGGGAAAACACTTTTTAGTCTGTTTTGAAGATTTTGCCGTTCGTATTCATTTTATGTTGTTTGGCTCTTACCGGATTAATGAACAGAAAGAAACAAAACCAAGGCTTTCACTGCAGTTTGAAGAAGGAGAAATAAATTTTTATGCATGCTCAGTACAGCTTATAGATGAGGATGTAAATAAGCTTTATGACTGGAGCAGTGATGTAATGAACGATGATTGGGATGCAAAAAAAGCGGAATTAAAACTTAAGGAGCAACCTTTAACCTTAGTATGTGATGCTATGCTGGATCAGCATATTTTTTCAGGAGTGGGTAACATCATTAAAAATGAAGTTTTGTTTAGAATACGGGTACATCCTGAGAGTATGGCAGGCAGTTTACCCAAAAAGTTACTGGAAGAAATGATTGCCGAAGCCCGTATTTATAGCTTTGACTTTTTAGAATGGAAGAAAAAATATGTGCTAAAAAAACATTGGCTTGCTCATACTAAAAAGATTTGTTCAAGATGTAATATCCCTTTTATAAAGAAATATGCTGGTAAGACCAAAAGAAGAACTTTTTTCTGTACCAACTGTCAGATATTGTATAATAAATAATCTGTAATAATTGAACTCTTAACCTGTTGAAGGTCGTTCAAATTCTTATTAATAGACTACAAAATTCTTTCCAATATAGCTGCAAATAATGAGTTCCTTATTTTTGTTTACTGCTATCACGACCAGCTCCATAACTTCGGTTTGTTCCTTTTGTATCAGAGTTAGTATTTTGTTGTGAAGTAGCAGGGCTTGCAGAAGTATCAGGCTTTTCTACATCTGTTTGGCTGTTTGGATCAGTAGGGCCTGGCCTGGAATTCAGAACTTTTTCTTCATCATTATTAAAAGAAGATGAATCAGGATTACCTGTAGCCCTGTCTTCAGGATTGGAACACGATACGAAATAAATTAATGAGGACAGCAGTATTAGCTTTTTCATAAAATCGATTTATAGTTAATATTATTCTGATTTTCAATATTGTTCAATTGTTTTGCCATCACTTGAGCTTCCTACATAACTATTGTACGTTGATTACTTTTTTCTACATCCAATTTTATCTGATTTAGTAATACAAAAGCCACTATTTAACAAAACCCGTTTGTTATGACGCGTTAACCTTTAATGCTGTTATTGTGTTCAACAAATTGCTCTTACATGTTTTTCTTCCTCTCTTACATGTTTTTCTTCCTTAAGATCAAAACGGTCTTGCAAACCAAGCCAAAATTTATCAGAATTCCCAAAATATTTGCGAGCCTTTAAGGCAGTGTTTGGTGCAATTCTTCAATTTCTTAAAATGATGCCAATGGTACTTATTGCCAAAAGCGGGCCTTCATAGCAGTTCTTGTTCAAAAGTTCTTTAGTTTATATGGCATTAAAAGCTTTAAAATTTCTGTGAATAAGAACACCTGATGTATACCCTTTTTCTCTTGTGACTTCAGTAACGAGAGGTAGAGACAGTTACTCTTCAATTATTAAAATCATTAACCCTGCTCTTAAACGTATGATTAACCTCAATTCTTAAATAAAAAAAGAGACAGTTTTCTTACAAAAACTGCCTCTTTCTATTTATTAAAACAAGCACTTACCTTAGTGTGAAGACTACACCTGCATTTATTCCTACACTATTTAGTTTCGAAATATCATTGCGGTTATAGTTTGAGTAATTGTATGTAGCGCCAAGTTTAATACCAGTTTGGTTTACTCTTTTTCCAAAAGGGATTTGAATACCTGCACCGGCCTGTGCGGCAAAACCAGTCGACGCCTGGGTTCCTCCAAACTCTCCGAGATATTGGCCATAGTTAACAAGGTTAAGACCTGCACCGGCAGAAACATAAGGCTGAACTATTGCGGTTGCATTAGCTCCCAAAGGATAGAAGGTTCCGCGCAGAAGTACCGGTATAATGTCCATAGAATTAGTAAGAACCGCTGATACGGTTTGGTTCCCATCCAGTTTGTACAACTGCCTGCCATACTTCTGATAGTAGTTCTGATATCCCGATTGTAAGCCAAAAGAGAACTTTGGATTCAATGTATAACTGAGCTCTCCGGTCGCTCCTCTAAACGACGTCTTGCTTATATAATCGTTTTTAAAACTTCCTGCAGGTGTGCTGATATTATAACTCAGCTCCATTTTAAACTTATCCTGTGCAGATGCAGAAATGCTGATAAGGCAAGCTGCAAACATTGTCATTAATATTACAATTCTTTTTTTCATACTTTTTTTACTTAGATTTTAAATAAGGAGATTGGTTGAACAACATTTTTACCTGGTCTGAAGCAGTGGAGGCCTTAAAGATGCCCGAACCACGAATTAATCCTGTCCAGATGACTTCTATCCTGTTAGAAGCCGGAGCATCTTTAAGGTTAAGCATGTCTACTGAAATTGCTCCTTCCTTAATGGAATAGGTAGCATAGCTATAAGGGCTATAGTACCCATAACCTCCATAACCATAATCAAACGGATCCCAGTAGCCACCATAACTATCGTAATAATTACTGTAACTGATGATACCTGTTGATGTATTGTAAATCCGGCTTATGTTGACAATAAGGTCAGGATTTGAGCTCTTGTTTACCCAGGTATACCCGCTTCCCTGCATCTCACCTTTAACTACCTCAATAAAGGCCTGATCAGTTTCATTCAATTGTTTTGATACCTGCCCGTTGTTGATGACTGCCACAGAGTCTGAAATGCTGAAAGTATGAAACTTCGAAAAATCAGTCGCAGAGTCATGATCTGTTATATATATTCTTGACTCTTCTGCACTTAGATTTGACAAAGGATCTTTTGAGCAACTTGTAAACATAGTTCCTAAACCCAGGATACTTACCCACAAAACACTTATTCTTTTCATTTTGTTTCCTTTTTTGTTTAATGTACATTAATAATCAAATGGAATGCCTGCCGATATTAAGGAAACCATAAAGTATAATGGTAAACATTGATTTAAGAAAGCGTATACAGATGTCAAACTTTAAAAGTCAACGGAAAAGTAGGATGCAGGTTAAGTATGTAACGACTCATACTTTTTGCTATGGATATGTAGCATTTAAATACGAATTCTTAGGTAGTAATTTATACTGGTGCCAAAACTTGTTCTTACCTGACAAATTTTACAACGTACCGGCATAAATACTGCTTCTTTAACAGGGTTGATCTGCCGCAGGCATAGAACAAGCGAAGGTATCCGGATAAGTGAATTAACTTTTAAAAAAGGTGGATGGGGCAAAGAGTCGGAGTTAAATGATTTCGTATGGACATCTTCACCAGCTTTTACAATTTCTCGTACAGTTCCCTTAGTTTTTTCCTGGTCATTATTTTCTCCCAATCTTTACCAAGTGCATTTTCCCATAATGGTTTCATGCCGAGGCTAACATTTATCATTGTATCAAATTGTTCATCAGTAAGGCCTTTGCAAATTCCGTGTGGTATTTCTACTTTACTTTTCTCCGCCATTTTCTTAAATTCTGCTGTACCCTCAGGATAATATTCTTCAAGATGATTCATTACTATACAATTTCCTATGCCATGTTTAGTACCAAGTAAGAAACTCAAACCATAACTAACCGCATGTGCTACACCTACCTGGCTATAAGCAATGCTCATACCGCCGGCATAACTTGCCATCATTAACTTATCGTCGCTTTCGTTGTCCCACGTATCTTTTTTTAAAAATACTTCTCTGCAAAGTTCCAGTGCTTTTTCCCCGTAGCTTTTGCTGAATTCATTCAGATATGTTCCCTGTAAACTTTCTATGCAGTGGATGTAACAATCCATACCTGTATAAAAACGTTGGTTAACAGGTATGTGGGCTGCAAGTTCCGGATCGAGAACAATCTGGGTAAAAGGAGTGTAATCACTATTCATACCCAGTTTGCGCGTGGGACCAGTTAAAACGGTAGTTCTTGATACTTCTGCACCGGTACCGCTCAAAGTAGGAATGCCTGCTTTGTAAACTCCGGGAATCTTTACAAGGTCCCAACCCTGGTAATCAGCAGAAGAACCGGGATTTGTCATCATAAGGCTTACTGCTTTTGCAAGATCCATTGTTGAGCCGCCTCCTATGCCTACAACTCCGCTTACCATTCCAAACTCTTCTTTTAGTTCAGCGGCAATTTTATCAACATAAGTCGTTTTTGGTTCGTAAGTAACATCAGCAAAAATAACTTTGTCCTGACCTTGCAGCGGAATTCTATCTGACAAAGTCTTACCTTTAAAAAAGTGATCGACAAGAAAAATCATAGGAAATCTGCCTTTTCGGTTCTGAGACAATATTTCGTCTAACTGGTTAAAGCTGCCTCTGCCATATATCACGTAGTCAACCATTTTAAAATTTCGAAACTTACTCATTCTTAAATGTTTATAGCACAAAATTACAATAGAACATAGAACCGCTGCTTATAAGATTTAAATCGATTATAAGGAAACTTTCAATTATGATTGAATGGATTTGAATAGTTTGTGAAAGAATATTACAATTTTCTTTTGATTTCTATAGTGAATCCAAAATCATTTTTCTTTGTCTTTTATTTTGTTCAATTCATGGAAAAATCAAATTAATCCAAAATTCAGGTTCTGCTATGGCCTTCGGATGGAAAACACAGTACGAGAAAAGAGTGCCCGCCGAGGGTTTAAGCAACTGGGAAATTTTCAGTATTGCTCAACAAGCATGCAAAGACCTTGATTGGGATTATTTGATCGTAGATGAGAAAACCTTTACTGCTACCACACCTACTGACTGGACCTTAAGCGAGCAAATAATAAAGGTGATAGTCGAAAATAATGAAATAATTTTTGAAAGTCAAAGTGAAAGCTTAGATCTGTATGAGGCCGGTCGAAACAAAAAAAACATTGAAGAGCAATTGCTGCCTGCTTTTAAAAAAGCAAGAAAGCGCGTTTTATATGAAGAATTGCAATTTGCAGCAAATGCATTGAAGGTTGAAACCATAAAGCAGATAAGATCAGGCAACCGTATTTCGAGTGAAAGGATGACTTTTGGATTTAACGATCACGAAGTAACCTTCTTGTTGATTGCTATAAATTTGCTCGTTTATACTGTAATGGTTTTAAAGGGGGTTGATTATGTAAACCCTGCTGTAAAAGACATAATAGCCTGGGGCGCAAATCTGAAATTTAATGTAAGCGGGGGAGAATGGTGGCGTTTGATCACCTCAGTTTTCGTGCAGATAGGTATTTTTCCTTTGCTTGTAAATATGTTCGGCCTTTATTTTATAAGCCTCATGGTCGAACCGATACTGGGGAAATTTAAATTTTTAATTGCCTACTTATGTACAGGAGTTATTGCCGGCCTTGCAAGTATTTTGTGGGCTCAGGAAGGCGTAACAGCGGGAGCTTCAGGAGCTGTTTTTGGTATGTACGGAGTGTTACTTGCTTTCGCAACTACAAGTTATATAAATAAGAGATTTCCTAAAGTCTGGGCAATAGGTATAGTAGCTTACGCTGTTTTCAATATATTTATGGGTTTACATGGCGCCAATGATAATGCTGCTAACATTGGAGGCCTTGCAGCCGGGATTGGTGTCGGTTACTTATTTTATTTCTTTCACTTTAAAAAAAATCTTGCCAGAGCAGGGGGAACAAGAATCTCTGCAGAAGTTCTCCTAATCACAGGCTTACTTGTGTTTTTTAATCTCAGGCAGTATGGAAAAGATGATATATTAAGATTTGAAAAAGAAATAATGCAGCTAAATCAGATTGAATTGAAAGCAATGACGCAAATGCAACAACTTCAATCAAAAACGAATGAGGAGGCTGCAATAGTTTTAAGAGACAGCGCTCTGCCGCAGTGGAAACATTTTCAGAAAGAGATCATGAAAACCGACGCTTTAAGGCTTGATAGTGAATTTAAGCAGAAAAGAAAATTATTAAGTGAATATGCAGCGTTACGTATTCTTCAAACGGAACTTATATATAAATCAATAAATGAAGAAACTGATAAATATAATGGTGAGATAGATGAAGTTTCTGATAAAATAGACAAAATAATAGATCTGTTAGGTACTTAAAGAAGTTTCACTGCTCTTGCCAGGTCTTCCGGTGTATCAATTTCAACTCCCATATATTCTGTAACAACCATTTTTATCGGAACTCCATTTTCAAGGTATCGCAGGCATTCAATTTTTTCAGAACTTTCTAACGGAGTCACAGGCCAATTTGCAAAATTAATTAATGCCTCTTTTCGAAAAGCGTATACTCCGATGTGTTCAAAATATGGGGTTTTGATTTCTGTATTCCGTGGATAAGGGATGACTGAACGGCTAAAGAAAATTGCATTCATATTAAGATCAACAGCAACTTTTACATAATTAGGATCTTCTATAAATTTTTGTTCTTTAAGTATTTGCATAAGCGATGCAACCTGCACTCTGTTTCCTTCTTCACCTTCAAATACTTTAAGTAATTTTTCTAACGGTTCTTTTTGTACAAACGGTTCATCTCCCTGCACGTTAACAACAATGTCAAAATCCATCTCAGCTACAGCTTCAGCTATACGGTCACTTCCGCTTTCATGTTGCTTTTTGCTCATAACAGCTTTCCCCCCGTTCCCTGTAATTTCTTTAAAGATAATTTCACTGTCAGTAGCAACAACCACTTCATCAAATAATCCCGTCGCATAGGTATTGTCATGAGTATGGAGAATGACTGATTTATCTCCTAACTTCTGCATTAGTTTTCCGGGGAAGCGCGATGCGTTATAACGGGCGGGAATGAGAGCCACCGCCGAACGACAATTTTTTTGATTGACATTAGGATTCTGCGGAGATAATTTTTCTATCATAAAGTAAATTAACAAATCCTGATTCTATCGTCTAGCTATTCAACATAAGCGGCATCACTAACATCATCAACTCTTCATTTTCCTCAGATTCTGTTGGTTTAATAATTCCTGCTTTTGTAGAAGTGGCTAACTCAACCTTTACATCACTGGTTTCTGCTGCGTTTAGCATTTCGATTAAAAACCTTGCATTAAAAGCTATTTGCATATCTTCTCCATCATATTGGCAGTTCATTCTCTCATTTCCTTCAAAGCTAAAATCTACATCCTGTGCTGCCAATTGCAGCTCACTTCCGCTGATGGTTAATGCTACCTGGTTAGTGCTTTTATTACTAAATACGCTTACCCGTCTTAATGCTCCCTGAAAATCATTTTTTCCTACAACCAGCTTATACGGATTATCTGTAGGTATTACCACTTTATAATCAGGAAAACGTGCATCTATCAACCGGCAAATGAGCTGTGTAGTGCCATGCGAAACAAAAAGATGATTACTATTGTAGCTAATGGTTAGTTCATCTTCATTATCAGGTAACACATTCTTTAAAAGGTTCAACGGTTTTTTAGGTACAATGAAACTTTCAGTTTTAGGACAAGCTATGTCCGTTCTTTTATAACGGATAAGGCGATGAGCATCGGTAGCTACAAACTGGATATAATTTTCAGTAAGCTCAAAAAATACGCCTGTCATGGCAGGCCTCAGATCATCGTTACTGACGGCAAATAAAGTCTTGTTTATGGCGGTCACCAATGCGCTGCTTGGCATGTTGAAAGCAGTTGTATCATCTGAGCCGGGCTCTTTAGGAAAGTTATCCGGATTTTCGCCCATGACCTTGTACTTTCCATTGTCGCTGGTAATTTCTACAGCAAAATTATTGTCTATATTAAAAGTAAGCGGCTGGTCAGAAATGTTTTTTAAAGAGTCAATCAAAATTTTGGAAGGAATACATACTCTTCCGTTTTCTTTGCTTTCAACCTCCATTTGTACCCGCATCACTGTTTCCAGGTCGGTAGCTACAATAGTAAGTTTTTTATTGTCTATTTCAAATAAAAAATCTTCAAGTATCGGTAATACAGTATTATTACTGATAACCCCACTTATTTGCTGCAAATGTTTTAATAGAGATGAGGCAGAAACAATAAACTTCATATTTTGATCGGTTTAAATTCTTAAGAAACAAACCTACAGCAAATTGTTAACTGCACAAAGATTCGCTTTATTGCCAGTATATAATGTGAATAACTGTAGTTATTCTTGTAAAAAAGTATAACGAGGATGATTTTTTATGAACCCGGGATTAGAAAAATTCTTAATTGTAAGAAATTTTACAGCAAAAAATTTTTAAATAGTATTTCTTTTAAAAGCTGTTTAAAAACGTTTTTTTTTGATACCTCTATTAGTTTTTATAGCACCATTGCCGGCCTGCACTGAATTTATTTCAGTGAACACAACACTTTATCAGCAAACCACTGGCCGGCTTTAGTCTTCCGTTGCTACATTCGTTTAAAGTTCAAAGAGTCAACAAAATTTAGTTTATCTTAAATCTACATTTGATTAAATATATATAATTTTTCAAGCCCTAATTTTGCCCCATGTTTTTAAAAACTAAGCTTACAAAAGAGCAGGCTATAGAAAAAATCAAGCACTATTGCAGCTATCAGGAAAGGTGTCACAGCGAGGTAAAGGATAAACTTTATTCATATGATTTAAGAAAAAATGAAGTTGATGAGATTATTTCTCAATTGATAGAAAACAATTATTTGAATGAAGAAAGGTTTGCGGTTCAATTTGCAGGAGGTAAATTCAGAATGAAACATTGGGGACGAAAAAAAATACAATATGAATTGCAGCAAAAAGCCGTCAATAATTTCATCATTAAAATAGCATTGAAAGAAATAGACGAAGAAAAATACTTTGAAACTTTAGAGAAACTTGCTCAAACAAAATGGAATGCACTGAATGTTGAAAATAGTCTCCTGCGACAGTCTAAAACAAATGCTTACCTTTTGCAAAAAGGTTATGAGCAAAGATTAATAAGCCAGGTAATGCACGAAATAATTAAGAAACCTGGAAAACAATAAGTATGTCATCACTAACTTTTACAATTATACAAACGAATCTTCATTGGGAGCAAAAAGCAATGAACCTTACAATGCTGGAAGAAAAAATAAACAGCATAAAGGAAAAAACCGAAGTAGTTATACTTCCTGAAATGTTTAGTACAGGTTTTAGTATGAAACCAGAGCAATTAGCAGAAGGAATGAATGGAGAAACGCTTGCATGGATGAAACGTGTTGCAGCCAAAAAAAAAGTAATCTTAACCGGAAGCATTATTATTGCTGAAAACGGTAATTATTATAATCGGCTGGTGTGGATGCTTCCAAACGGTCATATGGGTTTATACGATAAAAAGCATTTGTTTGCTTATGCAAATGAACACAAACATTATACAAGCGGTAATAAACGACTGATAGCTTCGGTTAAAGGTTGGAAAATAAATCTAATGGTATGCTATGACCTTCGTTTTCCTGTCTGGTCACGACAGTCAAATCGATCTGCAGAAAATTTGGATTTAGAATACGATGTACTTATATATGTAGCCAATTGGCCTGAACGACGAAGCCATATGTGGAAAACATTATTACAGGCAAGAGCAATAGAAAATCAGTGTTTCTGCATTGGCGTCAACCGGGTAGGTACCGATGGTAATGGCATTTACCATAGCGGCGACAGCATGGTAATAAATCCGGTGGGAGAAGTGCTTTATCATAAAGCTCATGACGAAGATATTCACACCATTACTCTACAAAAAGAGGAACTGGAAAAAATCCGGGAAAAAATGCCCTTCTGGAAAGATGCGGACGGGTTTAAAATATTGCAGGATTAATTAAAACTATTACAGGCATGATAAAGGCACACCTGGCAGACAAAATATTTACCGGTGAAGTATGGATCTCAGATCATGCAATTATAAGTGAGAATGATATTATACAGGAAATTATTCCTAAAGAAAGTATTTCTGCCGGTGCAAATATTATCAATTATACAAGCGGATTTCTCGCTCCCTCTTTTATAGACATACAGATTTATGGTGCTCATGGTTCTCTTTTATCCGTATATCCTTCAGCAGAAACGCTTAAAAAAATTTTGGATTATTGTAAGTCTGGAGGAGCTAACTATTTTCAACCAACAGTTGCCACCAATACTTACGAAGTTTTTTATAAATGTATTGATGCGGTAAAAGATTATTGGAATAAAGGAGGCAAAGGTGTCATAGGACTCCATGTGGAAGGTCCGTGGATAAATAGAGTTAAAAGAGGTGCGCATATAGAAGAATATATTCATTCTCCGACCATGAGGCAGGCTAAAGCATTGTTAGAATATGGGAGAAATGTTATTACAATGATAACTATTGCACCTGAAGTCTGCAATCCGGAAGTAATTGATCTTATACATTCATACGGAATAATTATTTCTGCAGGGCACAGCAATGCAACCTTTGAGGAGGCTAATAAAGGCTTCAGCAAAGGTATTCGGGCAGCTACTCATTTATACAACGCGATGAGTCCTTTGCAGCATCGTGCACCAGGTATGGTGGGAGCTGTTATGAATCGCTCAAATGTAATGTCAAGTATTGTTCCCGATGGATATCATGTTGATTTTGCAGCACTGAGCATTGCCAAAAAAGTAATGAAAGACAGACTTTTTTTTATAACCGATGCTGTTACAGAAACCACTGAAGGACCTTATCAACACACTCTTAATGGGGATAAATATGTTGCAAACGGAATATTAAGCGGCTCTGCTTTAACTATGGCAAAATCAGTAAAAAACTGCGTAGAAAAAGCCGGTATCGAATTGTCTGAAGCTTTGCGAATGGCAAGCTTATACCCGGCAAAGGTGATGAGACTTGACAAAGAGCTTGGTAAAATTGCCAAAGGTTATAAAGCAGAATTTGTGATGATAGATGATAATCTTGAGGCGGTTGAAATTGGGTTGAGATGATACTACTTCCCCCTTAATTTTTATTATGATAATACATATTTTAGTAAAAACAATGCTATTTATTAACACATGAACAATTAAAGAAAAATAGGCCGAACTTAAACATTAAATACCTTGATTAATGGAAGAGGATATCGAAAATTATTTACGGGAAAATAAAAAATGTTTTGACCGGTTCACTTTTGATAGCTTGTTTAAGATGCTTTTAATCGAAGGCTTTTTTCACATAATGAGGCTAAAGATATAATTCTCTTTAATTGCTCATTGTCTACATTAATACTTGAGGAAAGAATTGAAAATAATTTCTATAAAGATATTTGGCCTTATAAAGAATCGGAAGATTTAATAAAATTGAAAAAAGTTGGTGAAAAGAAAGAAATATATAACAAAGAAGTAATTGCTGAAATCAAAGAAGAAATTGAACAGCGTCAAAATATATAACTAATTTATAAAAACAGTAATCATGGATAATATTGAACTACGTCAAAAAGTTACATCATTATATAGAAAATGCAAGCGAGAAAAAGCTAATTGCAATATTCACAATGGCAGAAGATGAAATTAATGAAGCTTATAACCATTGGATGATAAAGAATTTGTTGAGGAATTAGAACGAAGAGAACAGTTGTATTTAAATGGTACAGCTAAAATGTATACTGCCGCAGAATCGGCTGCAAGAGCAAAAGAAGCTCTTAAACAAGTAAAGAATAATAAATAGTGTCATTCACTATACAAATATCAGAAGATGCAGACAGAGAATGGACAGAAGCTGCTGTTTGGTACAAGGGACAACAATCAGGGTTAGGAAACAGGTTCATTGAAATGGTTGAAAGAAAACTCGAATTAATAGCAAAATACCCCAAACGATATTCGAAACGAAAAGGAAATTTTCCTTACATCATCGTTTATTCATTTTACAATAAAGATGATGTCATTATAGTTTCTCCATCTTTCATGCCAGCCGAAATCCGTTAAGGAAGTATAAAAAATGACTTATTTTATATCACATATAATAAATGTCTTGCTTAATCGCTCTATTGGTTTATTTATTATTATCTTATTTATTGCCGTTTACAGTTGTAGTCACCAGCCTTACTACCAGGCAAACAAAATATATAAAAAACAGGTAAAACTATATTCTAAGCAGCTTAGGCTAACTCCCGACACATTTTTTACTAATCAAGGCAGTCCGCTTTATTGGGTAGGAACTACTAATTTCAATATGCGTAAACCTAATTTTGTAATCATTCACTTTACAGCTCAGAATAGTTGTGATCAAACACTCCAGACTTTTACGCTTCCCCGCACACAAGTTAGTGCACATTATGTTATTTGCAAAGACGGTACTGTACATCATATGCTTAATGATTATCTGCGTGCATGGCATGCAGGTATAGCTAAGTGGGGCAACCTTACAGATGTAAATTCTGCATCTGTTGGTATTGAGATTGATAATAATGGCTTAGAGACTTTTACACAGCCACAGATGAACAGCCTGTTTCAATTGCTTGATACTCTGAAAATAAAATATGCAATACCTGCTGCCAACTTTATTGGTCATTCTGATATTGCACCGACACGTAAGGTAGATCCAGGCGTATTTTTTCCATGGAAAGCATTAGCAGACAGCGGATATGGATTATGGTATGGAGATACAACAAATGTTATTGTTGCTGATAGCTTTAATTATGTACATGCTTTGCGCCTGATCGGGTATGATGTAAGAGACTCCTTATCTGCAATCAAAGCATTTAAAACACATTTTTTACAAGACACTTCCTGCATTATTACAGATGCTGATAAAAAGATATTGTCAGAACTTGAAAAGAGAAGTATGTAATTTACAGATGTGCTAATGCAATAAAAAAGCCGGCAACAAAAGATTACCGGCTGGTATATATAATGAGATTTGATTTGTTATGCTTTCTTAAAAGCTAACAGCAAAGTACCACCTTGTTTTAATTCCAGAGTATTACCGTTTAAAGTATAGTTATCAGCTTTTTTTAAAGCAGAAATAAAATTAGATTCATTGTATTCGTTACAACTCATTTTGGAGGTAACTATATTGCGCCCAAACTGGATGTCTTTATTGTTAAAATTAAAGCTGCCACTCATACTGTTACAGCCTGTAGTACCTGTAAATATCAGGTTATTTGCATTAAGAGTCACTGTAGGAATGCGACCCCAGTATTGAAAAGGTTGAGCAGTGGTATCTAATGTAGAGGTTGTTTTATAATCCATACGAAGACGTGCCTGAGCTGAGTCGTATAGAGCCCTTCTATTATTTTTCGCTCTTCCTTTTCCTCTTTTACCCATATTTTTAGTTGCAGAAGTTGCTGTAGCTGTTGTATCCGTGTTGGAAGTTTCGGTGCTAACTACGAGAGCGGTGTCTGTTGTGGCGGCAGAACTGTCTCTATTCATGGTTTGAGTGCTGCTCCAATTCCCGTCAGTACTAACCATTCCTTCAAGTATCCATGTACCATTTATTGTAGTATCACGATTTGCCGTATATGCCCAATCTCTGTCGGCTGAAGTAAATGAAGCTGATGCATTTGCTGCACTTGTCACTGTATCATTACGAGTTACATTTACGTTAGAAATTCCTGGTGTTGCAGGTGCGGCTGCTTTTTTTGAGCTGCTGCAATTGGCAAAAACTATAAACAGTGGTAAAACAAATACAATCTTTTTCATACTTACGGTTTTTAGTGCGAAAAACCACAACCGTGCCAAAAAACTATTTTAACCTGTTTTTTATAAAAAATATACCGCTTCCTTTATTTACAAAATGCCCATTAGAATACTTTTAATTAATAATGCTAATCGGCAGGAAAAATAAAAGAAGTCAGGTTAGACAGAATGCGCAGGAAAAGTTGTTTCCGGAAGCAAGGAATTTTCGGTAAGGCGGAGTTCCAGCGAAGGGTTTACCAAAAATCGCTGGTACTTTGTTCTGAGGTACCTCTCACCTTTGACGGTAATTATAAATCATATTATCTGTTATTATTAAGCAAGAAGAAAGACTAGTTGGAATCATTTTTAGCAAGTTTTCTTGAAATTACCGCTAAGGTTAATACGGCGTCACCCCGAAGCCTTAAATAAAGAACATGGTCAAAAATTTAATTAAAATTATTAGTTATTTGAGTTATTTGATTCAATTAAGAAAATTCCATAAGTTTACTGATCCTAAATTATATTGGTTGAAGGTTGTTTACCCGTTTATCTTTATTCCCTACTCAGGATGAAAGTTAAGGCATTGCAGGTTTACCGATAAATAAGGCAGAAATGCGGACTCGTTCGAGGTTTGCATGTAATCGCGGAACACGGGATTATAAGTTATTGGTCCCATCTATCCATTACTAGGATCACCAGTTCTATCATGGTAAGTTACTTTGAGATGGTACCAAGTGTCGGGTTCGCTCCCTAAGCCACCGCCGGGAATAGGCCCTTTTACCTTATCCCAGACATCCTAATGACATCCTGTAAGAAATGAGGGCAGCAAAACAGCCCCGGTAGCCGTGATAGCTGTATTGCGCAACATGTTCCTTCGACTTAGTTTTTTAAGTAAATCATCTGAGTAGTAGAATGTTTCATGCAAGACAGGAAGCCCTCTGTTAGCTCTTTTTTTTCAAGACCTGGTTAGGACAGTTTATCCATTTGTGTTGACAGTAGCAGGCATGGAAGTTTTGGTTGGTTGGCATGATTGAAGATTTTGAATTAAAACCACAAAGCCTAACTCTTCTACAAAAGAACGGCAATTCTAAATAAAGTTTTTGTAGAATTAATTCGAATTTTTGCCTTTGCAGGTGTTCTTCACCTGCAAATGTCAAATAAAAAGTAAGTATGAAAAAGCAGTATTAAGAAACAATCATAAAGAGGTCTTAGAAATATTCAGGGTTAAAACATCAGACAGAAAATATTCAAGATAGCTATCGGGAGGAAAGAAAGCCATTAAGTATTTTATTATGGACACAGTCAGTATTTAAACAAAAGCCGATTACATTCATTCAAAACCTGTTGTTGAATCCTGAAGATTATAAATATTCTTCTGCATCTTTTTATATAAAAGCGAGTAGTGATTGGTCTTTTCTTACACACTGCAATGCATAGAAGTTGTAGAACTACCTGGCTAACCACGGTCCGGTTTCGCCATAACATTTGCAGGTGAAGAACACCTGCAAAGGCTCCAATAATGTTCCTTTACTAACAAATGATCCAGGGAAAATGGAAATCTTTTTCAATAAAATATGGATAGAACGGGGTTGGACTCAGAACTACATAGTAAACTTACAGAACACACTTCCATACACCACAAGATTAATTCAGCTTCTTAAAAAGTAGTATGGTAAAGATTAAGTGCAGGTGCCATTACAGTTTATTGTCCTCGCTCGCCTCCATCCATTTTTTCCCACTTAAACCCTTCTTTTTGTTTTAAACAAATCAGATTAATAATTTAATTTTCCACGTTTTACAATAATCATGAATGACATGAAGGGTTGCCGCACAACCTCGATTCAATGTAGTTAACTTAAGCTCGTTTAATCATTATACGAAGGAAGGACGAAGCAATCTGGTGACAAAATAAACAGGATTTCAATTTAAAGAGCGCTTTGCTTCGTTCCTTATAATGAAGAAACTATCTTGTTTTCTTTCGAGTTAGGAAGAAAATATTAAGTAAACGGCATTTAATCTGCGTTGCTGCCCCAGGCGTAAATCCATTATTCCATTCCTGCATAATCTTATTGAATCATTTTTATAAAACACACCGCGAGGAGGATAAATATTAAAACGTCTGTAACCAACGCAAATTTTTCATTTATTCCAGCAGGTTTTTTTAGATAATGTTGAAGACCCGCGAGTCCGTAGTATAAACCGCTCCCAAAGGCACTTACTATTCTCCATGATGGTTGGAACAGTGAAATAAGTCCAATTAGACCAAAACAAAGGTTGGAAAAACCGAGCTCTCTAACTATTGGAAAACTGTCTATGCTGTTAATATGAAAAATTTCTTTGGCAGTAAAAGCAGGACTAGTTATTTGCTTGATTCCTGCCAAAAAAAGCCGAAGTCCAACGGCAAAAAAGATGAACCATTTACCGAATAATTCAAATAAGAATTTCGTGTCTTTATTGATGAGTAGTTGTGCAACAGTACAAATTGCAGGCAACACAAATGTTAATACAGAAACGGCAATCAAGTATTGCATGTTCGCTCCTGAATGGTTTTTATCTGTCTGTTTCGCAATTGTTATAGTAGCATCTGTCATAAAAAGACTGTTTAAATAAATGAAAAAAATATGCCTAGTTCAATCAATATTTATTTGTTTCACCACAGCACCTGCATCTATTGCGCACATACAGGTTCATTATTGAGCCTGTTGTACCTCGGAACAAGACACTCCAACGCTTATTTACTATTTTTAGCGACGCCTGCTTATACCTATTCGGGACCGTTTTCACTACCTCAAAATATTATGGGGATCTCGATTGAGTCCCCACAATTTTGTACAATAAGATTTATGAATTTGACAGTCACTCTGAACGCTGTACGGCCTGTATTGCTTCGCGAACGACATCTGCCAGGCTTTCTCCCTGAGCGTTAAGGGCTTCAGTACTTGTAGCATCCAAAAAGTTGGCGAAAAGAACATAAGAAGCTTTTGTTTCTGGATTGTACCTCATAATGGTCATATAAGCCGGACGTGCACCGTTGTGGCCATAACCAAGATCTGGCGGATTCATCTCGGTGCCTAACCCGTAGATTACATGTTCCTCGTTTGTAGGTACACCCTTTATCATTTGTGCATGCAGGTCTGCATTCAATATGGTGTTGGTGCCGTATAACGCATTTGCCCAGGTAGCCAAATCAGCAGGCGTTGTAATGATATTGCCGTCGGCAACGGTAAAAGAAACATTGTCTTCATCCCATTCCATAAGATTACCTTGTAATTTGAGCCAGCCTGTTACGTACGGAGCGGGCATGGCCTGATCAGTACCGAGATAGGGAAAACGGGTGTGGTTCATTTGCAGGGGCGTTAAAAATTCATCCTGCAGGAACTGATCATAACGCTTGCCCGAAACCCGTTCGATGATAACAGCCAAAAGATGGAAACCTACATTCGAATAATGAAATGCGGTACCAGGCTTAAAATAACTTAACTGATTCTTTGCAACCACACCAATCAATTCCGGAAGGGTAAATGTATGATCCTCGCCCTGTTGCGCCAATATATAATTGACGTATTTTTTCCCGGCATATGGCGCATTCGCCGTAGCGGGTATTGAATCGTTCGTTATGTCGAAAACACCGGCCCTGTGTTGCAGTAAAAGGCGGATGGTAATTTTGTCTTTGTTCGGTATGGCAAATTCACTGGTGGCTGGGATATACGGTTGATCCGTGCCGGGTATATTATCCGTAATCAGATCATCAAGATTTAATTTATTCTGTTGACTAAGTTTAAGGATTGCGGCAGCCGTAAACGATTTAGTAGAGCTGGCTCCTCTGAATTGTATATTTTCTCCATAGGCCTCGGGGAAGCCGGTTGAAACATATACATCCTGGCCGCTTTGACCATGACCACCACTCCCTGCTTCCTTTACATAAAGGCCAAGTCCAATAGGCTTACCCGGAAATGTTGCCTTGTATTTGGCTAAGTTCTTATTAAGAATGCCCTGAAGGTCTTCCTTTAATTCGGGTTTAGGTAACGTATTTTTCTTGCAGCCTGTGTTAATAAGTAACACGATAATAAAAAATAAAATAAATTGTTTACACATATGATTTTGTTTTTAAATCGGTGAAGTTTAAATGAATTCTATACGGCTGCTCATGGGTTTATTGAAGGTTAAAATAGAATGCGATAATTGCTCTTAACTCGGGGAAATCTCCTCCTGTGAACTCAAAGTTATCTGCTGAATAATCAAAATCTTCCGCTGGGTTATCGTCACAATAATTCAATACGTTTTCTAAAGGCATGAGTATTGAAATCTAGAATTATCTTAAATAAAAAAATTCAATTTTAAGTTTACTAAAAACTGCCAGGAGCCGATTAATTAAAACGGATTGTAATGTAGATTCAAATCATCCTTTCGCACCTATTCCCGGAGTCGTTAACGAATCCGGGAATAGGTGCATAAAGGACTGCCTAACTTTTTGTTCCGCCATTCGGACCACCAATTGGCTCGCAATGGCACACTATTGCTCCGCCATCTATATTTGCGGGGAGCGGAAACAATTGTCGGCAAGACATTGGGATGACTTGATTTAATCGCTGTTACGGAGCAGGTACTAATGTGCAGTTGGTTAACACCCTATCAGCCCCAAGGTCCACACCTACGTAATAGCCCTTCGAAGTAAACAACCCTTCACCCCATTGACTACCTGCGGGGTAGTTTTGCCATTTGTTTGGATCCCAGTAATTGTTGTACAATTTACCATCAACGATTTTCCATCCTATTCGCTGAGCATAATAGGAACGATAAGCCCAGCCAGTAGCGCGCATGCTCAGCCAGTAACCGTCATCTATCTCCCAATCATCAAATCCGTCTCCCCTTGGATGCAGTTTGAATTTGGATGTGTACCCTTTGATTACCATGTTATCCCAGTCCGTTTGGCCGGAAGAATGACTTGATGCTCCCATATATCCCTCTTGAGGAACATTATTTCTGTCTTTGTAAGTTACTTTGAGAACGTACCATTTGTCGGGGGTGCCCCCTAAGCCACCGCCGGGATTTTTAATTATGTCTTGCAACTCCTTCGTACAGCCGGTAAGAACTAAGAGCAGCACAAGAGCACCGGTTGCCGCCATGGCGGCATTGCGTAACCAATTCCTTCGACTTGGTTTTTTAAGCATGTCATCTGAGTTGTTAGTAGGATCTGTCATAAAAAGATTTTTTAAATAAATGAAAAAAATTGCCTGGTTTAATAGAAGGAGAATTTTACTTGTAGGTTTGCAAACAGAACGGCGCGTGATATCAACCATGAAAGCACTATCATTGTTGTGCCCGGTTTATTTTTTCAAGCCCCTCGGACTGTTTGTTCATTTGGTTTGGGCCGTCGCGGATACGAACGTTTTGGTTGTGTAGCATGATTGAAGATTTTGAATGAAAGCAACGAAACGTTAACGCTTTTACAAAAGAACAGCAATTCCAAGTACAGATTTTGTAGAATTAATTCGAATTTTCCGGCACTTACCAGTATTTTGCATATAGCTTCCGCGGATAGAGGTATTGCGTAACAAAAAGTTTTGGTTGACTGGCATGATTGAAGATTTTGAGTTAAAACCACAAAGCGTAACTCTTCTACAAAGGAAAAGCAATTCCAAGTAAAGATTTTGTAGAATTAATTCGAATTTTTAGGCACTCACCCTTCTTTTGCATATAGCTTCCGCCGATAGAGGTATTGCGTAACAAAAAGTTTTGGTTGTGTTCATCTATCCTCCACTCATCCTTGTAGCATAGCCAGACGCGCTTTGAGCCAGCCGTTATATCTGAGCGGGTTGCGATTTTGTAGCATATTAGCAGAAGCCGGGTTAAAGAAGTCCATGATTAGCTGATTAAAGTCATTTACAAGAACATTGTTTGTCTTTTCATCGGGCCGGTTTCCCCTTGCACATTTGCAACTGTCCATGCTTCCGGGTGAATGGCAAAGTCAGGACTTGTAAATAGCCTGGTGTACCGGGTCCGAGCAGGCAAAACGTCGGGCTTTCAAACTTATCGGTAGTGACCTTGATCGCATTTGCTTTAACCGAGGGAAGGGCGATGTTACTATTTAAAATTGTTCCGCAATTCCTTAATAAACATCTCAGCAATTCTGTACAAAGAAATTCATCCTTCTTTTTAAAATCACCTTGAAGTTTCTAATGCCTGTATCGCTTCGCGAACCATATTACTGAGACCTTCTCCCTGATCGTTAACATCTTTAAGGCTACTGGCATCCAAAAAGTTGCAGAAAAGAACATAAGAAGCGTTCGTTTCGGGATGGTACCGCATAATGGTCATATAAGCAGGATGTGCACCGTTGTGGCCATAACCAATATCAGGAGGATTCAACTCGGTGCCTAACCCGTAGATTACATGTTCTTCGTTTGTCGGTATACCCGCTATCATTTGTGCATGCAGGTCTGCATTCAATATGGTGTTGGTGGCATATAAAGCGTTAGCCCACGTAGCCAGGTCGGCGGGTGTTGTTATGATATTACCTTCTGATATGTTATAGGAAACATTCTGTTTATCCATCTCCGTCAAGTCGTTACCTTGTTTGAGCCAGCCTGTTACGTACGGAGTGGGCATGGCCTGATCGGTGCCGAGGTATGGAAAACGGGTGTGGTACATTTGCAAAGGCGTTAAAAATTCATCTTGCAGAAATTGATGAAAAGGCTTACGCGACACCCGTTCAATAATGGTGGCTAACATGTTGTAACCCGTATTGGAATAATGAAAGGCGGCACCAGGCTCAAAATAACTTAACTGATTTACTGCAACAACATTGATCATTTCGGGAAAGGTAAATGTATGATTGGGACCCTCGTGAGCGATTACATAATCAAAGTAACGTTGACCGGCATAAGGTGCGTTAGCGGTCTTGGGAATATCCGTATTCGTTACATCAAATACTCCGGCGCGGTGTTGCAATAAAAGGCGGATGGTAATCTTGTCTTTGTTTGGTATGGCGTATCCACTAGTAGCGGGGATATACGGTTGATTGGTGCCGGGTATATTATCAGTAATCAAATCATCAAGATTTAATTTGTTCTGTTGACTAAGTTTAAGGATTGCAGCAGCCGTAAACGATTTAGTGGTGCTGGCTCCTCTGAACTGAACATTTGCTCCATACTCTTCCGGGAAACCGGAGGAGACATATACATCCTGGCCGCTTTGAATCTTGCCGCTTCCTCCTTCTTTTACATAGAGGCCAAAACCAATAGGCTTACCAGGAAATTTGGCCTTGTAGTCGACTAAATGCTTATCAAGAATTTGCTGAAGGTTTTCCTTTAAATGACCTTTACCAGGATGATCATGATGATCTTTTTTGCAGCCGTTAGTAATAATAAACCCAACAATCAATAATAAAAAGAATTGTTTACGCATAACGTTTTGTTTTTAATACAGGTGAAATTTTAATTAATTCAATACGGCTGCTCATAGGTTTACTGGGTTTAAAAAGAATGCGATTAATTGCGCACAAAGACATTTTTCAGCAAATAACTGCATTTGATAGCGTGATTTGGTAAGCTGCAGTTTGCTCACAAAGGAACAGTAATTTCAAATAAAGTTTTTGTAGAATTAATTCGAATTTCCGGCGTTTACCAGACTGTTGGTCCAGGAAACAATTTTTTCTTGTGTTGTGCTAAATGCTGCCATTAGCAACGGTTGCGTGCCGTTTTATTTAATCTTCGAAAATGGAATATTTCCAATAGGATACAACCGCCAATCCTTAAAATCGAAATGCCACCATTCGTAGTCATAAACCGTAAAACCATACGCTTCCATTTTACTTCTAAGTAAATCCCTCATCTTACGTTGTTCTGCTGTTCCCCCTGTATATTTTGGATAAGAGCGCTCACTCATTTCATCGTATTGACCTGTCATTTGGACTTCTTTGCCGGAAACAAGTTCATATAAACTTAGATCTACAGCACAACCCCTGTTGTGTCGGGAACCCTCTTTAGGATTTGCTACAAACTTTTTATTTTCGTCAGGGGTCATATCCCAAAATATTTTAGTGACAGACCATGGGCGATATCCATCAAATATGAGCAGACCATATCCAAGAGATTTTAATTCTTTATTTGCCTTGATTAAAGCTTCTGCAGCAGGTCGTTGCAGAAATGCTCTTGCTTCCTTATAAATCGGTCTGCCTGCAAGATTGTTGCTTGTAGCATACCTAATATCCAGGCGGATAGATGTATCCAATTTCACTAACTCTACTAAATCACTGGCTTTAAAAGTTCCTGTTTCATGAGGTGGTTTTGTCGCACAACCATTGATTAGAACAAGGCTGGTTAGCACTAAACACCAAAATAAGCTATTATACTTTCTGCAGTGTAGTAATGTTGTATTCATCTATGCCGTTTTAGTTTCATGATAATGGCAGGCAATGCGAAAATTTAGGCAACCAAAACAAAATATCGTTGTGCCAGCGTTAATTTTTTAACCGCCTTGCTCGGACTCTTGTTCATTTGATTTGTGGCCCCCTGAATAGGACAGTTTTTGTTGGTTGCCTTCAATGAAGATTTTAAATTCAAAGCAACGAAACGTCAACACTTTTACAAAAGAACAGCAATTTTAAATCAAGCGTTTGTAGAATTAATTCGAATTTTATCGCGCTCACCGTCTTTTGCATCTAGCTTCCAGGGATAGAGGTATCGCGTTAACAAAAAAATTTGGTGTACTTGCATGACTGAAGATGTTAAATAAAAAATAATGAACAGCAATTCCGAATTAATTTTTTATGGAATTAATCAGGATCTTTCCGCACGTACCCATCTTTAGTCAATTTGTATTTGTCTGGGCTGAATTCTCATCAAGCGTTTTTTGAAGACTTTCTTTTAAGTAGAGATTAGCAGGATGATCTCGCAATGGCACACTATCACGTAGCCATTTAAATCTGCCGAAGCGGAAACAATTGTCGGCAAGACTTTAGGATGACTTGCCGACAGTCGCTGTTACGGAGCAGGCACGAATTCGCAGTTGGTTAACACATAATGATCCCCAAAGTTCACACCTACGTAATAGGCTTTAAAACCAGCAAGCGGTTCTCTCCATTGACAACCTAAGGGGTAGTCTTTCCATCTGGTGTAATTGCTGTACATTTTACCATCAACGATCTTCCATCCTACTCTATCTTCCTCAGAGGAACTATAAGCCCAGCCAGAGTAGGTGAGGTTCATCCAGCTACCGTCTTCTAACTGCAAATAATTAAATCCGTTTTGGCCTGGGTACAGTCTGAATTTGTATTGGTTCCCGATTATCATGTAATCATCTATTTGTCCCATATAGTCTACTCTAGTCATAGCCCATAATGGGTCTGGGTAATAAGTTACTTTGAGCTTGTACCAAGTGTCCTGCTCGCCCCCTACACTACCGCCGCCGGGAACATGCCCTTTTACATTATCCCATTGTTCCTTTGTACAGCCGGTAAGAAATAGCATAACAGCACTGGTTGCCATAATGGCGGCATTGCGTAACCAGTTCCTTCGACTTAGTTTTTTAAGTACACCTTCTTGTTTTTTAATTAAATCTGCCATAACATAAATGTTTAAATAAAAAAAGTGTTAGATGATTAAACTCAATTGGGAGGCGAGTTTTTAAAAATCTCGCTTTGAGCCAATAACATTAAGCTGATTTTGCCCGAAAACCCCGCACCTTCTGATGCCGATTTGAGGCAACCCCATTTAAATCTGCCCGAGCGGAAACAATTGTGGGCAAGACATTGGGATCGCTTCATTTAATCGCTGTTAAGGAACTTGTACTAATTCACAGTTGGTTAACACTTTATCATCTCCAAGGTCCATACCTACGTAATAGCCCTTCGAAGTAAACAACCCTTCACCCCATTGACAACCTGCGGGTAGTCTTCCCATTCGCATCCACCAGTAATTGTTGTACAATTTACCATCAATGATTTTCCATCCTACTCGCTGAGCATAATAGGAACGATAAGCCCAGCCAGTAGCCCGTATGCTCAGCCAGTAACCGTCATCTATCTCCCAATCATCAAATCCCTCTTCCCTTGGATGCAGTTTGAATTTGGATGTGTACCCGTTGATTACCATGTTATCACAGTCCGTTTCGACGGAAGAATGACTTGATGCTCCCATATATCCCTCTTGAGGAACATTATTTCTGTCTTTGTAAGTTACTTTGAGAACGTACCATTTGATAATGTGATTTAGTAAGCTTCGGTTTCCTCCACCTCAGTGATTCTATTGACGCAGTACGGGTGTCACGTTCCCATGAATGTCCTGCATCACTTCGCTCTTTATAGATCGCTGTCCGGAGCAGCAAGTACAAATTCGCAGTTGGTTAACACCTTATCATCCCCAAGGTCCACACCTACGTAATAGGCTTCCGGAGTTCTTAAATAGATGCCCCTGAATTCATCATAATATTTCTCTCCCCCATCCCATCGGCAACCTAAGGGGTAGTCTTTCCATCTGCTGTAATCGCTGTACAATTTACCATCAACGATCTTCCATCCTACTCTATCCCCCTCAGAGGAACGATACGCCCAGCCATAGTAGGAAAGGGTTAGCCATAAACCGTCACTTGTTTGCCAAAGCTCAAATCCGTCTCGGCCTGGATACCGTTTGAATTTAGATTTGCCCCCGATTTTCATGTAATCCCAGTACTGGGGGGTCGGTATGGACAGGCGGGTCGATATATTAGCTATTCGTCCCATGAATCCCTCACTAGTGTTACCATCTTTATCTTTGTAAGTTACTTTGAGATTGAACCAGATATCGGGGGTGCTTCCTAAGCCACCGCCGGGAACATGCCCTTTTACATTATCCCATTGTTCCTTCGTACAGCCGGTAAATATTAGCACAAGGGCACTGGTTGCCGCAATGGCGGCATTGCGTAACCAATTCCTTCGACCTGGTTTTTTAAGTAGGTCATCTGAGTTGTTAGTAGGATCTGTCATAAAATGATTATTTAGATAAATGAAAAAATATGTTGGTTGTATAAAATCAATTTGACTCTTGCAGAAATGAAAGTTTTTGGTTGTCTGGCATGATTAAAGATTTTTAGCAAAACTCTTCTACGAAAGAACAGCAATTCCTAATAAAGTTTTTGTAGAATTAATTCGAATTTTGAGAAGGCCCCTCCTTTTGCATTCAGCTATAAATAGCGTTATTGCATCAGCTTAAGAAGCGCAATCATATGGTAAGATTATTCCTTAAGGGAACCTTGCTTTTATCGCGTGTACATGAAAACAAGCCAGGTCTTAATGGGTACCAAATTATCAAGGCATGAATCCTTCGCGGATATGAGGACTGCTTCACTTTTTATTTCGCCATTCTCGCCATCAATGGCACACGATAACATTGCCATTTATAGCAGCCGAAGCGGAAACAATAGCGAATAAGGTATTGAGATGACTTGCGGACCAGCGCTGTTAGGGATAAGGCACAAATTTGCAGTCGGTCATTACATAATAATCCGATTGATATTGACCCCAAAGGTTCACACCTACGTAATAGGCTTCAAAACCAAAAATATTAGATCCCCATTGACAAGCTAAAGGGTAGTCTTTCCATCGGGTATAATCGGTGTACAATTTACCATCAACAATTTTCCATCCAACTCTATCACCCTCTGTGGAATGATAAGCCCAGCCAGAAAAGGAGAGGGTCATCCAGCTACTGTCTTCTAACTGCAAATAATTAAATCCGTTTTCGCCTGGGTGCAGTTTGAATTTGTACGAGCCCCACACTACCATGTACTCGAAGTACGGTCCCACCCGACTCTCCATAGGATTACCAAATTTGTTTTTGTACGTTACTTCAAGGTAGTACCATTGGTCGGGGGTACTACTCAGGCCACCGCCAGGCACTTTGCCTATCACATCATCCCGTTGTTCTTTCGTGCAGCTGTTCAGTACGAAGAGAATCATGATAAAACTGGTTGCCCTAATGGCCGCTTTGCGTAACCAGTTTTTACTACTTCGATTTTTAAAAACACCTTGTTGTTTTTTAATTGTATCTGGCATAACCTACATGTTTAAATAAAAAGTGTTCGATATTCAAAATCTATAAAGAGGTGCGGTTTTAAAAACCTCGCGTTGAGCTAATAATGGTAAGCTCATTTTGCCCGAAAACCCCGCATCTTCTGATGCCGATTTGGGGCAACCACATTTATACCTGCCTAAGCGGAAACAATTGCCGGCAAGACATTGGATTGACTCCATTTAATCGCTGTTACTGAACAGGTTCTAATTCACAATCTCTTAACACCTTATCATCCCCAAGGCCCACACCTGCATAATAGGCGTCCGAAACCGAGACCCACCGATACTCAGCACCTAAGGGGTAGTTTTGCCAATCTGATTTCCAGTATTTGTTGTACAATTTGCCATCAACGATCTTCCATTCAATTCTATTACTTTCGTAGGAACGATACGCCCAGCCGGTAGCTTTCAGGCTCAGCCAGTAGCCATCCTCTGTCTCCCAATAGGCCCATCCGTCTGTTGTTGGATGCAGCTTGAATTTGGCATGTAAATCTTTACGATCGACTGCCATATAATCCCAGTACAGCGAGTAGCCCTCACGACGTACTGCTCCCATAGTTCCCCGCTTTCCGATTCCGTACCTTACTTTAAGGTTGTACCATTGGTCGGGGGTACTACCCAGGCCGCCGCCGGGCACTTTGCCTATCACATCATCCCGTTGTTCTTTCGTACAGCCGGCAAGAACGAAAAACAGCAGCATGATACTGGTTGCCCGTACAACGGCGCGGCGCAACCAGCTGCGCCGGTTTATCTTTTTAGCACTATCAACGTTTCGTTCCTGCTGCTTTTGGCCAAGAGCAGGTTGATGTGGATTGGATGCGGGATGTGACATAATATTCATTTTATTCGTTGAAGAAATTGACCGACTTACTGAAATTTTATTTTTAACGTAATATGCAAACAGGGCCACTCTCTGCAGCAAGACCAGAGCTATATTATTCTTGTTGTGCGTTACGCTTGCACCTTACGTAGCCTCTTAACAAAAAAGCGCATTGAACGTATCCCTTTTTCAAATCCTCATGTCGTATTTACACCGCTCGCCTGTTGCAATACAGCGTACAATCTGAAAGTGCCACTACGCCACACTAATAAGGAACGGAAGCTATTTGATAGGGGAGGAAACAAGAAGTGAAATGCTTCTACAAAAGAAAGCCAATTCAACATAAAGCCCTTGTAGAATAAATTCGAAAGTTTGTTTTAGCCAATTGCTGGAATGTTTCCGCTATCGTCTATTTGTTACAGTTATCTACCCGGCCTCTTAAGCATTGCTTGTTTTGTTCAACCGGTTGTGTTTATCTAAAACCGTTTTATGCGAAAGGCCTTAGTAAGCCGGTTACAATGTATCCTTCTTTCCAGTTCTTTTGCCTGCAAGAAGGATACATTGTAACAGCGTACCCGAAACGGCGCCACAGCACTTTTATCTGGGTTTGGTTAACCACCTAAGTCTCCTTTTGTGAACACATAATTATCTGATTGAAGGTCGAAATTGTTCCGTCGGTCATCCCCATAATTATAAAAATTAAGATCACGCCTTACGTCGAGATAACCAAAATAATCAGGTTTTTCCCGGTGAAATTGTTTGAATACGTAATCGCGAGGAAACAAACCACCGGGGTTTATATTGTTGCCCGGGGTGTCGTCCATAAATAATATCTTGGCAGCGGCATCCGATAATACGCGACCATCCACCATGAGATAAAAATAATAATATTCAAAGCCGCCCGTATTATAACGACCCGAAGACAGATCGGGATTCCATCTACCCCTTAAATACGTTGCAGGATAGTTAGGGTAATGTTGTTCTCTTGCGTATTTAGCAGGCGACTGTTTAGCCGGTATTTCACGCCATTGCCAACTATAGTACATCTTGGCAGTTTTCACCAGTATCGCGTTCCAAATATATTTTCGGAATCTCAAGTATGCAGCAGCCAGTAGGTCGCTGTAATCTTGACTATCAGCCAGGTTATCTAATGACGGGAAATGTGAGGCTGCCAGATCACGGATGGTGTAACTTTTGCGATTAAATACAATAGGCCCTTTCTCAAACGCTTTCCGCATGTTTGCATAATCGTTCTTGGGGTTTTCCAAAGCCGATAGGTTTTCCTTAACTTTTATCATCATCTCTTGGTACCCATTCGCAAAGTCTGAAATTGCAGCATCTACATTTGGTCCTTGTCTTTTCGATGCTGCCCATTCCCTTACTTGCTCAGCCCCCCATGCAAGTGCGGCTCCGGCACCAGGGATCTCTGCTGTCACTACGCCCAAAATCTTTTCACCAATATTGATAAATGTATCTACCAAAATATCTGACCACTGAGTAGGCGCTACCTTGCCCCCTTTCAAATTTGTGTACACAATAAATATGTACTCATTATTCTGGTTGTTGAGTTCAACAAGCCATGCTCTCAGATTTTTTAAATTTTGTGCCGCGCTATCCAACTCAAAATTTGTTAATGGTACTGTTGGAGGTTCGCTTCCGAGGCCACCTTTCACCATGTCCCAGTGTTCCTTAGTACATCCGGCCAGAAATGACGGTAGTAAAGCAACACCTGTTACGGTGATGGCGGAATTGCGCAACAGGTTCCTTCGGCTTAGTTTTTTATTTTTATCTTCTGGGTTTGTTGTAGGGTCTGTCATACCATGATTGTTTTAATAGATGAAGTAATTTGCCTGGTTTAATAAAAAGTAAATTTTACTTGTAGGCCAGTAAACAAAACGGTACGTGAGAGCAGCCATGACAGCGGTTTTGCACTGCTGCGCCCAAGTTTATTTTCAAATCGGTTCGAACTGCTTGTTCATTTTTTCTGCATCGTTGTGGATGCCAAAGTCGTGATTGTGTAGCATGATGGAAAATTGTGAATGAAATCAACAACATGTTAACACGCTTACAAAAGAACAACAATTCAACATACAACACTTGTAGAATTAATTCGAATTTTTTGGCATTGGTTGCTCTTTTGCGGACGTTGAATGCTAAGGGATGTGGGGTTTTGAAAAAGATAAGCCTGCCCGAAGGCACACCACCCTTCGGGCAGGCTTACTTTACCAATCGATGCTTAGCGTTGCACCAGTATTTTCTGCGTTTGCACCCCATCTGCACTGCTTACTTTCACTACATATATCCCGCTGGCTTTTCCTTTCAGGTTGAAGCGCAGCGTTTGGCTTTTTTCATTCAGCAATACATTCCTTTTTTCCAAAACAGCACCCGTGGCATTCAACACCAGCACTTCGGCCTTGCCTCCTTTGCCTGCCTGCAGTTGCACGACAAACTGACCATTATTGGGATTGGGATAAATGTCCAACGTAGCGTTGGAAGGCGCAAATTCTTTCTGAGGGTCTTTGGACGCAGACGTGCACGGCCCTAGCTGATCACCGTGCCGCAGATGGGCGGGAATACCATTTTGGCTGATGCAGAGCGTCTTTCCTTTATGACATAGCAGGACCTTATCTTTTTTAGCATCTAGCGGGTCGCAGTCCTGCGTATCAACTATCCCGTCGTTGTCGTCATCCAGGTCGCAGGTATTGCCTTTTCCGTCACCGTCGCTGTCCAACTGATCCGGATTGTAAACAAAGGGGCAATTGTCGCCGCCAAGCGGCACACCGTCGCCATCCCCATCCTCACCACAGCTATTTAGCAGTATCGAAATATCATCAGATAGGTAGTTGACCGCTGCCAGATCAAGCCTTCCATCTTTATTAAAGTCACCGCTTACAACCTCAAGCGGCCTGGTACCCGCTCCAAAGATCATAGCAGGCCTAAAGCCGCCTGTGCCATTTCCCAACAGCACCGATACATTGCCAGCGTCACCGTTTGCGGTAGCCAGGTCAAGGTTGCCGTCGCTGTTAAAGTCGCCGGTTGTTACATATACAGGCGAACTTCCAGTTTCAAACTTGGTTTCTGCTCCAAAGCGGCCGGTGCCATTTCCAAGCAGCACAGACACGGTGCCCGCAGGGTCTGTGGTAGCGACATCCAGGTTTCCATCTTCGTTGAAATCGCCAGTAGTAATTGAATAAGGTACGTCATCTGCTTCAGTGATGAGGGGTATGTAGTTGAAGAAAGGCAAAACGCCATCAAGGGCCCTGCCTAAGTACACCGATATGTTCTTCGAGGCTATACTCACTGTAGCCACATCTAGCTTACCATCGTTATTAAAATCAGCGAGGGTGATGGCACGAGGTCGTTCGTTAGTTTCAAGGTCTAACGAACTTTTTGAGTTATCCCATTCATAATGATCAGAATCATAGATTTCAAACGATGAAATGGAAGACCCGCCTAAGTTCGCTACAAGAAGCTGCGTCACTTTCAAGGAATCTGAGTGACCGACTGCAATCGAAGAGGGGTTACTCCCCGCTTTAACGTATCTTGCTGGTTTAAACCTTCCGGAGCCGTCTCCATAAAGTATTGCAACGTTATATGTTGTTAAGTTGGCTGTAGCCAGGTCCAACTTTCCATCGTTGTTGAGGTCTGCTGAAATAATTGAAGTAGGCGCACTTTGAACTTCGTAGTTAGAAGCAGTGGTAGCAGCTCCAAAGCGGCCGCTACCATTGCCCAAAAGGACTGAAACGTAATTTGATCTTTGGTTTGCTGTCGCTACATCAAGAAAACCATCATTGTTAAAATCACCAGTGGTGATCGAAACCGCACCAGCGACGGTTGAACCAGGGCGGGTTTGATAATGAACAGCTGCCTCAAAACTTACAGATGTTGCGCAGCCTCCGATTTGAGCACTCGTCTTATAGGCGGCTGAAACCAATAGGATGATTACAAACACAGCGTGCAACCCTCTTTTTTGTGCTGTTCCCGTGTTTGTCTTTTTAAAAGCGCATCCTGTTAATCTGTGTTTTTGTGTTATACTCTGGTAAGCAGAAGCGTAGTATGCTGGTGACATGATAAAAGTTTTATTAAGAAAAGAATTTGTAACGCCATAACAGCGCAACGGCAGTTTTAAATCGTGATATTATAGTATGAATACGAATGTTCGAAAAGCAGAGGCTTTCGCACCCATTCGCTATACGATAAGCGTATGGGGTTTTGAAAAAGATACGATTACCCTGAAACCTGGTTTTTCACAGCAGGCTTTCTTTTTTTTATGCGTGCCATGCGGCACCCGTACTTTGGTGGTCTGCACGCCATCGTACCGCTTTTACAAAAGAAAGCCAATTCGAAACAAGGCTCTTGTAGAATTAATTCGAATTTTTTGCAGGCACCCTTCTTTTGTATTCAGCACCTATAGATAGTAGTATTGCATCCACTTAAGAAGTGAAGTGTGCCGGTACAGTTATCTCTTAAGGTAAACTTGCTGTAGTGGCGTGTACATGAATATAGGGTTAATTTTCAGATATGGGGTTTTGAAAAAGTTCATCATACAATTGAAAAACAACCCATTTATACTCCTCTATGCACGGCCTCTCGACGCACCGTTATCGCAACCAAAAAAATAAAAGACAGCTTCACTTTTTAGTTCGCCATTCATTTTTGTCGCAGCGGAAACAACTGTCGGAAATACATTAGGATGACTTGCCAACCATCGCTGTTAGGGAGCAGGTACTAATTCACAGTTAGTTAACACGTTAGCATCCCCAAGGTCCACACCTACGAAATAGACTTCCTCCTCACCTAAGAATCCCCGGAGTTCACAACCCAAGGGGTAGTTTTGCCAATCTGATTTCCAGTATTTGGTATACAATTTACCATCAACGATCTTCCATTCTACTCTATTTCCCTCATAAGAACGATACGCCCAGCCGGTAGCTCTCAGGCTCAGCCAGTAGCCGTCATCTATCTCCCAATAGGCCCATCCGTCTGTAGTTGGATGCAATCTGAATTTCGATGCCCAGCCATGATCATTGTCAATTTTCATGTAATCCCAGAACAATCTGCCATCAAAATTCTCTGCTACTGGTCCCATATATCCAGGCATACGTGCATTATTTTCGTTTCGGTAAGTTACTTTGAGTCTGTACCAGGTATCGGGGGTGCTTCCTAAGCCACCGCCGGGAACCTGCCCTTTTACATCGTCCCATTTTTCCTTAGTACAGCTGTTAAGTACTAAGAGTAGCATTACCGCACTGGTTGCCGTAATGGCGGCATTGCGTAACCAGCTTCTCCGGCTTAGGCTTTTAACATCATCAACTTTTGGCTCTTGCGGATTAATCTGTAGCTGCTGATTTTGATCCGTAGCGGGGTTTGCCATAACATGAATATTAATAGTTAAGGAATGGTTTGGTTTAAAGCGGAAACAACTTCCGGCAAGTAAAGGACATTACTTGATTAAATCGCCGTTACTGAGCAGGTACTAATTCACAGTTAGTTAACACGTTATAATCCCCAAGGCCCACACCTACGAAATAGTACTGGTACTTAATATTCCATCGGCAACCTAAGGGGTAGCCTTCCCATCTGCTGTAATTGCTGTACAATTTTCCATCAACAATTTTCCATCCTACGCTATTGTATTCATTATTGGAACGATAAGCCCAGCCGTCGTAGTTGAGGCTCAGCCAGTAACCGTCGTCTATCTCCAAATATTCAAATCCGTCTTCGCCCGGATGCAGCCGAAATTTTGATTTGAAGTCCTCCCTAATTACCATAAAATCATAAAAGCCCCAATAAATATCTTTAGTTGGTGCCATCCATCCTACTTTACTGACACCCTCTTTATCTTTGTAAGTTACTTTGAGATTGTACCAGATATCGGGGGTGCTTCCCAGACCACCGCCGGGAACATGCCCTTTTACATTATCCCATTGTTCCTTCGTACAGCTGTTAAGAACCAGGAGCAGCATAACAGCACCCGTTGCCGCAATGGCGACATTGCGTAACCAACTTCTTCGGCTTAGGCTTTTAAAATTATCTTCAAAGCTTGTATTGGAATGGGTCATAAAAATTGTTTTAATAAAGAATAAAATGCGGTGGTTGTATAAAATCAATTATTATTTTTATACAACCACCAATCCTCAAAATCGAAATGACACCATTCGTAGTCATTAATGGTAAATCCAAATGAGAAAATTCAAGCAACCAAAACAAAATACCGTTGTGCCGGCGTTATTTTATGAGCACCTTGTGGGGCATGGCTTGTCTTTTAATCGCTGTCCTCAGCAGCAGGCCATAATTCGCATTTAATTAATACCTTATCATCCCCGAGGTCCACACCTACATAATACGCTCTCGGAGATCTTCTATAGTTGCCATCCAGATCCCCAACTAGCTCCCCCCCATCCAATCTACAACCTAACGGGTAGTCCTGCCATCTGCTGTAATTGCTATACAATTCACCATCAACGATCTTCCATCCTACTCTATTCTCTTCCGAAGAACGATATGCCCAGCCATAGTAGGAAAGGGTTAACCATAAACCGTCTTTGAATTGCCAATAGTCAAATCCGTTTTGGCCTGTTGCACTTTGAATTTCGATTTGTCCCCGATTTTCATGTACTCCCAGTACGCGGTGGATTGTTTTCTATCTATTCGCCCCAAAAATCCTTCACTAATCTTACCATCTTTGTCTCTGTATGTTACTTTAAGGTTGTACCAGGTGTCTGGGGTGCTTCCCAAGCCACCGCCGGGCACTTTACCTGTTACATCATCCCATTGGTCCTTAGTACAGCTGTTAAGTACTAAGAGCAGCATTACAACACTGGTCGCCCTAATGGCAGCGTTGCGTAGCCAACTCCTTCGACTTAGTTTTTTAAGTACACCTTCTTGTTTTTTAATTAAATCTGCCATAACATAAATGTTTAAATAAAAAAAGTGTTAGATGATTAAACTCAATTGGGAGGCGAGTTTTTAAAAACCTCGCTTTGAGCCAATAACATTAAGCTGATTTTGCCCGAAAAACCCGCACCTTCTGATGCCGATTTGAGGCAACCCCATTTAAATCTGCCCGAGCGGAAACAATTGCCGGCAATACATTGGGATGACTTGATTTAATCGCTGTTACTGAGCAGGTACTAATTCGCAGTTGGTTAACACCTTATCATCCCCAAGGTTCACACCTACGTAATAGTCTCTCGGAACCGGAGGGGCATCTGGCAATCCGCTCCCCCCACTCAATTGACAACCTAAAGGGTAGTCTTTCCATCTGCTGTAATCGCTGTACAATTTACCATCAACGATCTTCCATCCTACTCTATCGCTCTCATCGGAACGATACGCCCAGCCATAGTAGCTGAGGGTCAGCCAGCGACCGTCATTTAACTGCAAATAATTAAATCCGTTTTCGCCTGGTTGCAGTCTGAATGTGGATTTGCCCCCGATTTTCATGTACTCAAAGTACGCGCCACTACTACCTATTGGTCCCATAAATCCCTCGCTAGTCTTACCATCATTATCTTTGTAAGTTACTTTGAGATTGTACCAAATGCTGGGTCCGCTTCCTAAGCCACCGCCGGGATGTGGCGTATTTTTTAAATGATCCCATTGTTCCTTAGTGCAGCCGGTAAGAAATAGTATAACAGCACTGGTTGCCATGATGGCTGCATTGCGTAACCAGTTCCTTCGACCTAGTCTTTTAAGCATGTCTTCTGAGTTGTAAGTACGATCTGTAATAAAAAGATTTTTTGAATTAATGAAAAAATAGTCGCGTTTATAAAATCAATTAGAATTTCGGTTAAGCCAGAAAGGGCTCTGCTCTATTTTTCAAGACCTGGTTCAGACAGTTTGTCCTTTTGTTTTGCCGGTAGTAGCATAAAAATTTTGGTTGGGTGGCATGATTGGAAGATTTTGAATGAAAGCAACGAAATGTTATTGTTTCTACAAAAGAACAGCAATTTGAAATAAAGATTTTGTAGAATTAATTCGAATTTGAGCACCGCAGGCTCTCGTCTTAGTTGCCTTCTAAGCCTCAGAGATATCAGAAATTTGAACTTTCTTCATTTCCTGCAGACCTGGGACTGGTAAATGTAAGGTTGCTATAATACCAGAGGGGTTGTTTTGGCGGTAGGCAATAGTACCTCGCAACTTATGAACAAAGTCTTTGATAACCTTATGCCCGTATCCTAAAGTGGAAAACGGCAGTATGTCGTTGTTAGACTCAAAGTATTGGTTGATAGCGAGGATTTGTTCTTCTCCCATCCCTTTGCCTTCATCTGCAATGATAATTTGACACACCTCCTTGTCCGGCGGGCAATCACTTGTAATAGTAATGCTACCGTTAGGGGTATTTTTAACTGCATTGTCGATAAGGTTGCGAATAACTGATTTGATCATTGCCTCGTCACCATATACTGTTCTGCTGGTTATTTGTTGTTGGAGGGAGATGCCTTTTTTATCAATGATTTCGTTGTACACGGCAAGTGCTTCTCCTATAATTTTATCCAAATCTACCTTTTCTCTCTTTTGTATCTGACCAGGTTGAGAAGCATGTAACCAGATAGCAAAATCCTGGGTAAACAGGTAAAGCCGGTTTAAGCTCATTGAAATTTCGTGCGCTATTTCCCTGTTCTTTCCGGGTTGATTTAGATCTATGCTCTTATATAAATGCCCGGCTACTGTATTTAAAAAGAAGAGTGGCGATTTGATGTCGTGGATCAAGACGGCTATAACGCTTTCCTTATGCCCTATCATCTGCTCCAGTTCCTGCTGCAGTTGGGTAAGACGGGCAATGCTGTCCTTTAGCTGGTCAATCAATTTTAGTTGATCTGCGGTTTTAACTGCTACTACTTGTTCCAATCGCCTGCGCTCTTTATGCAGGTAGTAGAGCCTGGCTCTAAAGTACAGGTAAACAAGCGCCACTACCCCTGCCAACACCAACAACTTAAATAAAACGGTTTCAGAAAACTTTCTCTCAATTTCAAATTGAAAACTTGCCATAATGGGCGCACTGGTTGCCCCTTCTTTTTTAATGACAACCGTATAACTTCCCCCCGGCAGGTTGTTTAAACTAATGCTCCGGCTCTTAGGAAGGTCTTTCCATTCTCTTGAATCGTTGCTTAACCTGTAGGAAAACTTAACGTTTTCCGTGTGCCGATAATAAGGAGAAGAAAAGTCGATACGCAGCGAGGACGTTTGTTTAGGGAATACTGATCGGTCGGTTACTGAATATATGTGACCTGTATCATTGATCACAATTTCATCAAAAAAAACAGGGCTGTTACTGGTTACATCTGGTAACGAATCGGGGTTAAATGTAACAACTCCATCCATAGATGGGAAAAATATTTGCCCGGTTTCCTTCTGATATATGTTGGATGGATAGCAACCCCCGTTGAATTCATTCGTATTAAAGCCGTCGGTTTTATCATAATAGGTATAATACAGTTTACTGCTCTGTTTGCGAATGATAGACAACAGGGAAGCATAACCCAGCTTAAACAAGCCATGATTTGTGGGCACCCAGAAATGTCCTGAGTTATCTTCTACAATACTATGGCTAATAGCAAGATAACCTGCATTATCAAGCGGCAGAGGAACGATGGAATTGCCGGACAGATAAAATAATCCTTGCCCATAAGTAGTAAACCACACCCTCCCTGACTTGTCTTTAAAGATGAATCTAACCTTCAATGCCTCTTTGTACCGAACCGCCTGCAATTTTCGTTTGGAAGGGAAAAAATAATAAAGACCTTTCGACGTGCCGGCCACCAGCGAATCGTCTGTAATCTTTTCCGCTGTTGTAAATTCTTCTGCCTCATTTTTGTACAATTCGGAAACCTGGTGATCCTGCAATGCTACAAGGCTGTGGACTCCTACAAAAATGGAAGTCGCATTCGACAGTTCAATGACTTTTTTCGGCCCTGCTATTTTAAGAAGGGGAGTATAGCTTCCTGTTTGTTTATTAAAACTTTGGAGATGAGCTTGCGTACCATCACCTAAATTTAACCAAAAATGCATTTTGTCTTTTGGATAGTGAAAAAAATAATCGAAGCTGGCTTTATTATGAGGGTCGAAATTGCGGGAAACGCCCCCGGAAAGTGGAGTAATATAACCATTAAAGAAAAGATGCTTCTCGTCCCAGAGAGCAAGCGAGTAAACAATATTGTTGTTGAAATCCCTGTATTGATCAGGTGTCGGGGTGTTTGCGGGGGTTAGATTAACAACACTAAACCGTTTCTTTTTTATCCGATAAAACCCCGTGCTTTTAGTACTGATTAAAAAATCGCCGGTAGTTCTTTCTCTCATTACATTAACGACACCTGTGCATGGCAAATCTTTAAAAACAAGGGTAGCTTCAACATGCTTATCCTTGAGTTCATACTGATATAGTTCGCCAGATGAATAAAAAAAAGTGCCGGATGCATTGGAAAACAAAACCGGAGGTTCATCGTTAAAGACACTGGAAAAATCGGAGGGGAGCCCTGTTACTGGTATGTTTTCCTTTTGTTTTGTTTTATTAAACAGGAGCGCTTTCTGCAATCCGGTTTGAACAAAAACCCTGTTATCGAGTTTAAACGTATGTTGTGTTTTAAACGAATCGCTTTGTATTTCAGATGAGTAGTTTTTTCCGTTATAATAGCACAGCCTTATTTTTTGTTGCAGATCCACATAAAATAAATATCCCTCTTTTTCGCTTATTGCATACGATTTAAAAAACTCTCTTGTCAAATCGAATTTCATCGAATCGACCAGCTCATTGTAATTGCTTTGTCTGTCAAATTTTACGTAAGTAAAATCATTATTATTTTCCCGGGAATATAAAGGCAGTCTCAGCCTTCTGATGCAATCTCTTGTTGATATTGTTTCAAATTGGTTAGGTGATTTAACCTTTACGATAATATTGTTTTCATCTACAAAATAGACGGACCCGTCTACACCTCTGGCACATATACGTATTCTGTTAGACGTAAGGCCGTCGAGATTATCGGTAGTAAACACGCGAACCGTTTCACCGTCAAATCGAACGATTCCAAATTGAGTATTCATCCACAAATAACCGTTTTCATCTTGCTGTATGTTACCTATAGTCGTTTGAGGCAAACTGTTTTCGTCGTAATGAATAAGGGTGTAGGGCTGCTGAGCTATTGAATAAAAGAGCATGAGTTGAAGCCCCGCCAGCAGCATATATCTGCAACTACTGTATGGTTTAACAAGTGTTGAACCATTAATAAATGAATAGACACATCGCCAGAAAGTTTGAGAGTTCAGGGGTGTTCTTGTCAAGTTATGGTTCAAAATAGCAGTTTTATTAAAAGAGCATCAGTTAAATATACAAAACTTTTGCATAGTTGCAAATTTACGCTGGCATCCGCGTCACAATTGTTTAAAGGTCATTGTTGTAGAATTAATTCGAAAGTTTGATCTTTCTTGCCGTTAGCTTCTTTTCCCGACACGTATCGTCTACATTTGAAGTAGCAAGTGTAATAATCTTCTTCAAGCATGGTAGTCTTCAACAGCTATCATAAGCTTATAAAACCTTAATTTCTAAAAACAAACAACAATTGCTATTATGAAAAAGTCTTTTTTAGCCCTTTTATTATGCGTTGTCTTCGCCAGCTTGTCTTCCTGTAAGAAAGATCATCCACAGGAGGACAGTAATAAGAAAAAAATTCAGGCTGCTATAGATAAGATCCGCAAAAACCTTTCTGATACGCTAGGCATTTCTTTTCCTTCATTAAGCCTGCTCATTCAAACTCCAACAGATAAAATTTTTGTAAGTTCAAGAGGAGAAGCAGGGCAGGTTGTTACTCCGGATACCTATTACCGGTTTGCCAGCAATACAAAGACCTTTACTGCTACAGCGATTTTAAATATGTGGGAAGATGGCTGGTTAGATTATAAGGCGAAGATTACTGACGTGATTCCGGGCAGTAAGTTAACTTACGTTCCTGCGACTCCTGACTGGGATTTTCCTTATAAAGACGATATAACGATCGAACAGCTTCTGCAGCATTCTGCCGGTGTTTTCGATGTGGACAATGACGAGGTAGAAGGCTATAATGGTATGACCTATACAGAAGCTATCCTGAAGGCCGATCCTACGCACCAATTTACCACCACGGAAATGGTGAAAGTGTTAAAAGACAAGAACCTCTCTTACTTCGCGCCTGGTAGAGGCAATCATTATAGTAACACAGGCTACTCTATACTGGCAGAAATCATTAAAAGGGTTTATTCAGAAAAAGCCGGCAGTGAGAAAACTTACGCAGATTACATGAATGATTACGTGATTGGCGATTATACTCCGGTGCCGCTTCCAAAAACCCATTTTCCTGTTCTTGCAACGGATATCAGCCTGCCTGATCCGCATCTCACAAGCACTATTCTCGAAGAAACAGGACCTATAACATATGATAAAATTAATATGACGGCGCAGATAGGGGAAGGTAATGGTTATGGTACGATGGAAGAATTAAATAAATATATCCGTACGCTTATGAAGGGGGAGAACGTGTTAAAGCCCGCTACCATCCAATTGATGCAAAAAGGCGTTTCCTCCGCAGAACCCACCTATGGATTGGGCAGCTCCTACCTGGAGAATATTGGCTACGGCCATAGGGGTGCCAGGCTGGGGTTGCTGAATTTAATGTCTTACGACCCTGATTATGATGTTTCTGTCATAGTTATGATCCCCCTGTACGATAATAGAAAGTTGCCTGCTTCATTTACGACCTGTATCAATTCGTTGTCGGAGGCAGCTTATGCTGCAAGGGAGGTATTGGGCTATCCCGGTAAACCATAATGGAAATAGTTTTTTGCCAACTTTTAAATGTCATAGTATGCGATTCCTGGTCGCGGATGATCATTCTATAGTGCGCATGGGTCTGAAGCTAATGCTGGAGGATGATTATGCAGATGTGACAATAGAGGAGGCAGAAAACGGAAACGAAATAGTGGAAAAAATAAAGGCGCACCGGTACGATCTGCTTATTTTGGATTTTCAGATGCCAAATACTGATACGTTCAGTATTATCAGTAATATCCTCGCCAGGGATCAACGCCTCAAAATTTTAATTTATAGTATGGCGTCTGAAAAAATATATGCGGGTAAATTATTGAAAGCCGGCGTAAAAGGTTTTGTGTCTAAAGAAGCTAAAAACACGGAGTTAATAAAAGCTGTTGATGTGGTGCTGCACGATGGAATATACACAAGTGAACAGGTATGGTCGAATGATATACAAACTGAAACCACCTTAAGTAATCCCTTTAGTAGTTTATCTAATAAAGAGATGGATATTTTAGGCTATCTGATTCAGGGAAAAACTACCAAAGAAATTAGCTCACTACTTAATCTCCAGCTTTCCACTATTTCAACCCATAAGTTTCGCATTTTTAAAAAGCTTAACGTAAACAATATAGTAGAATTAGTTGCGCTGACGAAAGAATATCCTTTGTATTAAGCCCGACTAATTATGAAGATTATTACCTGTTCACGTAGAACCGACACAAACTGCCGTTTAAGGATCACCGGTTTTACCTGAGAGTCGTAAAGGACTTTTTTGAAGAGATCGGGGAAAAAACAACTGAAAAAGCATGAAGAACATTGGAAAGAAAAGTAATTTTAATTGCTTCGTAGAGTTCTGCATGTCGAGTTTGTAAATAAATAGATGCTCACTTAACATATTACATACATACTACTATCAACATTAAAAAACACACCAATGACGAAATCAATTTTAATTTGTTGTCTTTTAAGTGCTCTTAAAAGCAATGCTCAACAGCATACGTCTAAAGTAGAACAATATTGCCAAATGGTTGCGAAAGCACGTTTTTTGAGTAATTTTGAGTAATAAGGTCACTCTTGATTTGGATTATGGGCAAGAAAGAAGTATCTGGAAAGGTAACAGAATAAAAGACGAAAGTGGAAACTTTAAAAAATTCAATACGGTTATTGACGGTATAAATTTATTTAGGTAAGGATGGATGGAGACCTGTTAATGCATTTCCTGTTTCGACTGATAAGGGGAAGTCTGTGGAACATCATTATGTTTTTAAAAAAGGAGTCGAATCTCCCGATTTCGTAACACCCGAATAAGACTTCATTCTACATTTGCATTTTAATAAATGGCTAATTCTCACCTTCACATAGCGCTTGTTGGCAATCCTAATAGTGGTAAGTCTTCCTTATTTAACGCATTAACAGGATTAAATCAAAAAGTTGGTAATTTTCCCGGGGTTACTGTAGATAAAAAAACAGGGACTTGTACTCTTGAGCCGGGTATTACTGCCAATATTATTGACCTTCCCGGTACGTATAGTCTTTACCCGCGCCGGGCAGATGAGTGGGTATCTTATAAGGTGATGATGAATGTTGACAGCACCGTTCATCCCGACATGCTGGTACTGGTGGCAGATGCAAGCAACCTAAAGCGAAACTTATTATTTTGCTCACAAATAATTGATCTTAAGATCCCGGTTGTGGTTGCGTTAACGATGATTGACCTCGCTGCTAAAAAAGGCATTAAGGTTGATTTGGAAGAGTTGGAAAGAGAATTGGGAGTGCCTGTTGTTACTATAAACCCAAGAAAAAATAAAGGGTTGCCTCTGTTAAAAAAAGCACTGGTACAAACGGCACATCATCAATACAGGCCACCTTCCCGTGATTTTATTAATGTAAAAGTATTGGCAGAAAATGCTGTTAATGACATTCAGAAAGTACTTCCATCATTAAATGATTATTCATCTGTTCATTATCTTATCAATCATGAAAGTTTTCCACTCAAAGCAGACATTCAGGATAAGATCGAAAACATAGAGGCAAAAAATAATTTCAATCCTACACGGTTACAGGCTGAAGAAATTATGCAGCGCTATAGCCGCATCAGGCAAATCATGCAGCAAAGCGTAGTGGAAGAAGATCCTGTCCAGCGCAAACTATTTACTGAAAAGCTTGATAATCTTTTGCTGCACCGTACCTGGGGGTATATTATTCTGCTATCCGTGCTGTTCATGTTGTTTCAAAGTATTTTCTGGCTTGCTGAGTATCCTATGAATGCAATTGAGTGGACTTTTGCGGCTGTCAGTGGCGGGTTAAACAGTGTACTTCCTGAAGCATGGTGGAGTGATTTGATTATTAATGGATTTGTTGCAGGCCTTAGCGGCATTTTGGTCTTTGTTCCCCAGATTATGATCCTTTTTGGCCTTATTACCATATTAGAAGACACGGGCTACATGGCGCGTATAAGCTTTTTAAGTGATAAATTAATGCGAAAGGTTGGACTTAATGGGAAAAGTGTAATGCCGATGATAAGTGGCTTTGCATGTGCAGTTCCGGCAATAATGAGCGCCCGTAATATTGAAAACCGCAAAGAAAGACTGCTGACTATACTGGTAACACCACTTATGAGCTGCAGTGCCCGCCTTCCTGTATATACCATACTTATCAGCCTGGTAATACCCAACAAATTTTTTTTTGGTATTCTAAATTTACAGGGTTTGGTTATGATGGGATTGTATTTATTGGGTATCATAATGGCACTGATAGTAAGTTATGTTTTTAAGGTTATTATTAAATTAAAAGAAAAAAGTTTTTTTATTTTAGAATTACCTGCATACCGGTCACCACGCTGGAAAAATGTAGGCGTAACCATGATTGAAAAGGCAAAAATATTTGTACGCGATGCCGGAAAAGTAATTATGGTAATTAGCCTGCTTCTATGGTTTTTAAGCAGTTACGGCCCTTCCCGGCGCATGGACGGTCTTTCTGCCAAATACCAGAAATTGCAACAACAACCGGGGGCTGATAAGAGCAGCCTTGAAAGGCAATACCGTTCTGAGAAACTTCAAAACAGTTATGCAGGCCTTTTAGGCAGAACCATTGAACCTGCCATTGCTCCATTAGGCTACGATTGGAAAATAGGGATATCCTTAATTACCTCTATCGCTGCCCGCGAAGTATTTGTAGGAACCATGGCAACCCTGTACAGTGTTGAAGAAAGTAATGAAAGTACTTCTTTACGTGAAAAAATGGGCAGCGCAGTCAGGCCTGACGGAACCAAGGTATATACCCTTGCAACTGGTATGAGCCTGATGGTATTTTATGTATTAGCTATGCAATGCATGAGTACCCTGGCTGTAGTAAAGAGAGAAACTAAAACCTGGAAATGGCCCGTCATTCAGTTACTTTACATGACTTTCCTCGCATATATAATGGGGTTGCTGGTATACCAGGCAATGACATAGTTATACACGAATATTTTAGAAGCTGTTTAGATCTTTTTTTTGATACCGGCATTTATTCTTATTGCATCATTGTTGCGACGCATTTCGTTCATCGGCATCTCTTTGTGCATCTTTAGGCTCTATTACAAAAATTGTTATTAAAAATTAAACAGCTTCTTGCAGTTATACTTTTATCGTTTTAAAACCTTTTAGAAAATCCCTTTTAATATCTTTTGCTTTTTGACGTATTTGTTATTTTGAAACCGGTTGTGTTTAACTTTCACAAAAATTTTTTAGATACAAATAGAACTTTCATTTATAGAGATCGGTCTATTTTATTAGCGGCATCACTTTTGTATCTTCAAAAAAAATTTTGTATGAATAAACTGCTACTTGTATTTGCACTTGTACCTGTTTTGTTGTTTTCTCAAACAAGAAAACAAAGAAAAGCTTTAGAAGTCCAGAAGAAAGCAGATCAGCAGGTTATAAGCAATTTCAAGAGTCACATTCAATTTTTTACAAATAAAAATCCCCAGGGATCAATCAATGTTTCAGAAGAAGGTGAACAGGCTATACAATACATAACCACTCAGTTTAAAACAATAGGTCTTCAGCCCAAAGGCACCAACGGATATATACAGCAATTTAAATTATATGACGAAAGGCAGATTGAACCAGGTACCTTTTTAAAGGTTAACGGAATATTACTTGCTGTTAAAAGAGATTATTTTCCACTCTCCTTTTCAGCTTCAAAATCAGTAACAGGCATGCCGGCAATGGCACTAAGAGAAAAAGGAGTTCCATGGTTTGCAGATATAAAAGACTGGCTTGAGGAAAATGCAAAAAATGCTGATTTTGATATAACTAAAACCATACAAAAAGAGGCAGCCAGGGCAGCTTTAAAAGGTGCAACGGCTTTGTTTCTCTACAACAGCAATAATCTTACTGACAACCTTCGCTTTAATAAGAGAGACAAAACTCCTCCTTTGTCTATCCCTGTTATTTATATTACCTCTATTGGTTATAACAAATATTTCATGGATAATTCCACCATGCTGAACATAGAATTGAATGTAGCTCTTAAAGAAACAATCAAAAATGCTAAGAACGTAGTAGGCTATATAGATAATGGCGCTGCCTCAAATATTGTAATTGCAACACCTTATGATCGTCAGTACCAGGAGGAAAATTCAGATATAACAGATAAGGCGAAAACTTATGGATTGGATGATATCATCAGTGGTACATCAATGCTGATAGAACTGGCAAGAATGTTATCTGCTTCCAAAGCTAAAGATAATAATTACACCTTCATAGCTTACAGTTGTGAAGATACGCTCTCTCAAGACAGTAAATGGATTAACAATTCTGCAATTACGTCACACGCTAATTACATTATTAATCTTGACAGGGTGGGAAGGTACAATGAAGATAAAGAACTAATAATAGAAGCTTATAGAACATCACCTGATTGGATTGCAAACATTAAACCGCTTGCTGATAAAACTTTAGAGGTAACTTTTGACAGCAGCAGTGTTGAAGGTAAAAATACTTCTATTTACCAGGTAAAAATTCCGGTACTAAATTTCTTAATTAATCCTGATAGAAATTATAACAATATCTCCTCCCATCTGGATAAAATGAATTACGAAGGAGAACTGCATATTGCCAGGTTTATCTACAGGCTGATCGAAGCAACAGATGCAAAGGGTAAACTTGCTTTCTTGAAAGATGGTGAACCCGGTTTTATAGCCTTAAGACAAACTGCTCGTATTTCTGCTCAAAATTCTGCCACCTTTAAAAGCATAAAGCAAAAAAATAATACTATTAAAACTTATTTACACAATATAGCGTAATAACTAACTGTCGAAGCTGGCGTTGGATATTAAATCTATGAAAAACAGTAAAAGAAATAAGGAATTTGCTGTAGAGTTTTAATTTTGCAGTAGCATGAAACTGATTCTTGACAACGAAGCTATAACTGATGATTTTTTTTCTGATACACGCCTGATAGGCATAATTGCCCCTATAAAAAACTACCAGTTTTGCTGGCAACTTAATAATCTGTTAGGTTATAATTTTCGCCTCAATACCGAGATTGACAAACAATTGCGCAAAAAAAACAGGCAATATTTTTTTTCTGTTTACCAACACGAAGAAAACAGCTTTTTAAAATATTACTTATTTCACAATCATTGCGACGGGGAGTATCTTCTGCCGGAATTTCGTCATATGGACTTCTTATTGCTAATGAAGGGAGATTATGTTGATGACAATAAATGCAATAGTATTATTACAGTTATTAAATCTATTGCCTCTGTACAAATGGTAGCAGAGTTAACTAATGAAAAAATTAAGAATAAAGAACATCTTGTTTTTTAAAGTTAAGTTTATTGATGTTTTAGAAATAGTACTTTAGACGTAAAAAACAGACGTACAAGTAAGTGAAAGATGTTTCAACTAATTGGCTTTGGAATTGTAATTTAAAAATTCCTAAGGCAGTAATTGAATTATTAATAATATTACAGATTACAGTTTAAATTTTTTATCTTCATTCTTTGCGACGAATAAATTTTTCTATGAAAATTTTTTTTATCAGATTAACATTAGCATTTCTGCTTTTTCTCTCTTATTATTCAGTTTCTGCCCAAAATAATTTTTGGAAAGATATTTTAGAATCTAAGATCACTGCTAATAAACAAAGGAAAATGGTTCCCCGTCACTACCGCACGCTGCTATTAGATACAGCCCGGTTAACACCTTTTTTAAAGACAATACCAAAAGAATTTACCGAAGCTTCAAAAAAAACTCCTGCAGTTATCATGCTGCCTATGCCTGATGGTAGTTTTAATAGCTTTCGTCTTACGGAAACTTCCATGATGGAACCTGGATTAGCTGCACAATTTCCGGAAATAAAAACTTACAGCGGACAAGGTATCGATGATCCTTATGCTACTATCAAACTTGATTGGTCTGTAAGGGGTTTCCATGCGATGATTCTTTCACCGGTTAATGGTTCAGTCTATATTGATCCTTATGTTCAGGAAACATTAAGTAACTATATTTCCTACTATAAAAAAGAAATCAGGCAAAAAGCGCCGTTTATTGAAAACGGGCAAATTGTTAGCGAGGAGGTTTTAAACAGAACTATAGCTGCCCGGCCCCAGGAGGCTCAATGTATCGGACAAACTCTAAGAAGATATCGTCTTGCAGTTGCATGTACCGGCGAATATTCGAGAGCTGTTGGAGGCTCAACAGTAACAACAGCACAAGCTTTGTCATCTATTGTTACCACTATTAACAGGGTTAATGGTATATATGAAAGTGAATTAGACATAAGGTTAGTGTTAGTTAACAACAACAATAAGATTGTCTTTACCGACTCAGCCAAAGATCCTTTTAAGGGAAATAATGATGGAAATATTCTTTTAGACGAAAGCCAATCTAACATTGATGCAATAATAGGGGCAAATAATTATGATATTGGGCACACACTTAGTACAGGCAGCGGAGGACTTGCCAAGGTAGGTGTAGTATGTCAAAATGGAGAAAAAGCAAGTGGGGTGACAGGTAATTCACCTCCTACAGGCGATCCGTTTGATGTTGATTATGTAGCGCATGAAATGGGACACGAGTTTGGAGCCAACCATACTTTTGACGCTGCAACCGGGAATTGCAGCGATAATGGCAATCTTTCTTCTAATGCCGAACCTGGCAGCGGAAGCACAATAATGGGCTATGCAGGGATATGCGATCCTTCTAACGACCTTCAGCCTAATAGTGATCCTTATTTTCATGCAATAAGCTTTGATGAAATAACTGATTATACAATAAACGGAACTGGAAATGATTGTGCAGTGCAGATCCCTACCGGCAATACTCCACCTGTCGTAGATGCAGGGGGAAGTTATACTATTCCAAAATCAACACCTTTTGTTCTTACCGGTTCTGCAACCGATGCCAACAAAGATGCTCTTACTTATAATTGGGAAGAAATAAATACAGGTGGTCCTTTTGGTGACTGGAATGCTCCCAAAGACGATGCACCGATTTTCCGTTCCTTTCAACCTGTAACCACTCCTGAAAGATACTTTCCAAAAATGAATGATATTTTAAATAACACTACCACCATTGGTGAAATTCTGCCTTCTTACTCCCGAAAATTAAATTTTCGTTTAACAGCACGTGATTATCGCGCAGGTGGAGGAGGCGTATGTTTTGGTGAAATGTCGGTTGCGGTAGATGGTAAATCCGGACCTTTTGTAGTAACAGGCCCCGATACTGCTACCACATGGGATGTAAGTACTTTCAAAATGATTACCTGGAATGTAAATAATACAAATGCTGCTCCTGTAAATTGTGCTAATGTTGCTGTAGAATTGTCTGCTGATGGAGGGCAATCCTTCCCTGTTACACTGCTTGCAAGTACTCCAAATGATGGAGCAGAAGAAATAATAGTACCTGATAATGTAACCACTACAGCAAGAATAAGGGTAAGAGCTGTGGATAACATTTTTTTTGATGTCTCTAATACGAATTTCAAAATTCAGCCTTTTACTTTTACCGCCTTAAAAGATATAAACAACACAGTAAATCTGCAATGGTCTACAGCTAATGAAATTGATAGTCTTCATTACGAAATTGAAAGAAGTCTGGATGGCGTTAATTTTGATTTTTTTGGTAAAATAAACGCAGGCGATAATTCTGATAGTTTACAGCAATACTTGTTTAACGATAATAAACCATTTCAGGGTGTGAATTATTACCGGCTAAAACAAGTAGATAAAGATGGCCGGTTTATTTATTCTAAAATTGTTAGTATAGCGCTGGAAAAAACAGGAGTGCAATATGTTATATTTCCAAACCCCGCTATAGATAAAAGCACTGTTCGTATACTTGCAGACATGAAACAGTTAACGGTGCGTCTTAATGATGCTTTGGGGAGGGAGGTATTTGTGAGAAGTTTTGGTACACTAAAAATAGGTGAAAAGATTGAAATTCCTCTTAGAGGATTAGGCAGAGGGGTATATTTCTTAACTTTAATTTCAGACACAGGAACTTCTTCGCACAAGGTATTAGTTCAATAGCTTTTCTCGCAGAAAGGCGCATAAAACGCGGAAGAGTTTTTTTCTGCGCTTTCTGCGAGCAATTTTTTTCTGCCTTTCTCAAGTAATGTGGAATACTTATTGAGACTTATAACAAATGCCTTATTCACCAAAAAATAAAGTTAGAATCGTTACTGCTGCATCATTATTCGATGGGCATGATGCAGCAATAAATGTTATGCGCCGTATAATGCAGGCAAAAGGCGCAGAGATTATTCACCTTGGTCACAACCGTAGTGTAGCTGAGATAGTGGAATGTGCTATTGAAGAAGATGTCCAGGGAATTGCTATTACCAGTTACCAGGGCGGACATGTCGAATTTTTCAAATACATTAAGGATTTGTTAGATGAGAACGGATGCGGACATATAAAAATTTTCGGCGGGGGTGGAGGTACAATATTACCAACAGAAATCAGGGAACTGCACAGCTATGGCATAACACGCATTTATAGCCCTGATGATGGAAGGTTAATGGGACTTGAGGGAATGATTGAAGATGTAGTAAAAGGTTGTGATTTTCCGGTCAATGGAAATTTAAAAATATCAGGCAGTTTAAAGCTTAAGGAAGAAAAAGACATCCGCTTTATTGCCCGTGCTATCAGTCATGCAGAAAACGGGCAGGAGTTTAGAGAATTACTTTCAACGTTTATAAAAAATGAAGAAACAACAGCGGAACAATCATCTCCGGTACTAGGCATTACAGGCACAGGAGGCGCCGGAAAATCTTCGGTAACTGATGAGATAGTACGTCGTTTCTTAAATACATATACAGATAAAACAGTTGCAGTTATTTCTGTTGATCCATCTAAAAAGAAAACAGGTGGCGCCTTGCTTGGTGATAGAATACGAATGAATTCTATCCATAGCGGAAGGGTATATATGCGAAGTCTTGCAACGCGTGAAAGTGATATAGCACTAAGCAGGCACGTTAAGGAAGCCATTGATATTGTACGAAGTGCAGGATTTGATTTTATTATATTGGAAAGCGCAGGAGTTGGACAAAGTGACGCAAGTATTTTAGATTATTGCAATGTCAGCATGTATGTAATGACTCCAGAATATGGCGCAGCATCACAGCTTGAAAAAATAAACATGCTTGATTATGCTGATATTGTTTGTTTAAATAAATTTGACAAAACCGGCGCTTTAGATGCATTGCTCGAGGTGCGTAAACAATTCAAACGCAATCACAATCTGTGGCCTGCAAAAGATGAAGACTTACCTGTTGTAGGAACTATTGCTGCTAAATTTAACGACGAAGGAGTTACCAGACTTTTTATTGAAATAATGAAGGCGGTTGAAGCCAAAACAAATAAATGCTTTGGCAAAAAAGATGTTGAAGTAATTGAGGAAAATCATTCTATAAGCGGATCAATTGTACCACCGAAAAGAGTTCGTTATCTATCTGAGATAGCAGAAACCATTCGTACACACGATAATTGGGTAAATGAACAATGCATAATTGCTTCTAAACTTTATAAAATAAACGGCGCTGTTGATGCTTTAAAAGATGCCGGGCAAGCCGCGGCTTCTGCTGTTGAAAGTTTAGAAACTGCAAAAAAACATTTTCAAGAGCAATTAGATAAAGAATACCTTAAATTGCTTGAGCATTGGCCGGAAGTGATTCAAAAATACACTGCTGATTTCTTCGAGTATAAAGTGCGGGGCAAAATAATTAAACAATCCCTTACCACTACCAGCATATCAGGTACACCAATACCAAAAGTAGCTTTGCCTAAATATAAAGACTGGGGCGATCTTTTACGCTGGCAGTTGCAGGAAAATATTCCCGGGGAATTTCCATATACAACCGGAGTATTTGAACTGAAACGTGAAGGTGAAGATCCTACCCGTATGTTTGCCGGCGAGGGCGGACCGGAACGTACTAATAAACGTTTTCACTATGTATCTCTCGGACAACCTGCAAAACGTCTTTCTACTGCGTTTGACAGCGTTACTTTATACGGAGAAGATCCTGATGTACGTCCTGATATTTTTGGTAAAATAGGCAACAGCGGAGTTAGCATAGCAACTGTTGATGATACAAAAAAACTATACAGTGGTTTTGATCTCTGTGATTCCAGAACTTCGGTCAGTATGACTATTAATGGTCCTGCACCCATTATACTTGCTTTTTTTATGAATGCTGCTATTGACCAGTTATGCGAAAAGTGGATAGAAACCAATGGTCAATGGCACATGGTCGAAAGAAAATTAAATGAAAAGTTTGGGCATTTCTCAAAGCCGTCTTATTATAACCCATCCTCTCCGGAAAGATTACCTGAAGGAAACAACGGATTGGGTTTAAAATTATTAAGTCTGTCAGGCGATGAAATTTTATCGCCCGAAGTTTACCAGCAGCTAAAACTCGAAGCTTTAAGCCAAGTGCGTGGTACTGTGCAGGCCGATATATTGAAAGAAGACCAGGCGCAAAACACCTGCATCTTTAGTACCGAGTTTGCCTTGAAGCTTATGGGAGATGTGCAGGAATATTTTATTGATAATAAAGTTCGTAATTTTTATAGCGTAAGCATTAGCGGTTATCACATAGCCGAGGCTGGCGCAAACCCTGTTACCCAGCTTGCCTTTACGCTTGCTAATGGGTTTACCTATGTAGAATATTACCTGAGCCGTGGAATGAATATTGATGATTTTGCCCCAAATTTATCCTTTTTCTTCAGTAATGGCATGGACGCTGAATATAGTGTGATTGGCCGTGTGGCCAGGAGGATCTGGGCCAAGGTTATGAAGCATAAGTACAATGCAAATGAGCGTAGTCAAAAGCTGAAGTATCATATTCAGACGAGCGGACGCAGCTTGCATGCACAGGAGATAGATTTTAACGACATACGTACCACTTTGCAGGCCTTGTATGCTATCTACGACAACTGCAACAGCCTTCATACCAACGCATACGATGAAGCTATTACAACACCAACTGAAGAAAGTGTACGGCGTGCAATGGCCATTCAGCTAATTATTAATCGCGAACTTGGTACTGCCAAAAATGAAAACCCTAACCAGGGCAGCTTTTTAATTGAGGAGCTGACCAACCTTGTTGAAGAAGCTGTGCTTGCAGAATTTGACAGGATAAATGACAGGGGAGGCGTCCTTGGTGCAATGGAAAGAATGTACCAGCGCAACAAAATTCAGGAAGAAAGTATGTTTTATGAGCACCAAAAACACAGCGGTGAATTACCACTTATTGGTGTAAATACTTTTTTAAATAAGAAAGGCAGCCCAACGGTTTTGCCGGGGGAAGTTATTCGAAGCTCTCCTGAAGAAAAGCAGCAACAAATTCAGAACCTTGATGCGTTTAAAAAGCGAAATGAAGATAAACGCAATACAATGCTGTCAAGACTAAAAAAGACAGCCATCACTAACGGAAATCTTTTTGAAGAACTGATGGAAACAGTTAAGCATTGTTCACTAGGTCAAATCACTCATGCATTATACGAAGTGGGAGGACAATATAGAAGAAGTATGTAGTGTGTCTTAAAACCTTTATTTACTAAGAAGAGCGATAAGCCCTGTCGTACTTGCTTTAGATATAAGACAAGATACGGTTAGAATAAAATCAGTGTTAATAAGGCCTTGGTTTCAGTCTTCTATTGCTATTAATATCAGGTTTTCTTTTAATAGGAGACCTCCGTAACCGTTGGTAAACATTTATCAGGAAAATGCAAATTAGTATGCAGATGAACGATGTGCTACACTCCCCTGCTAAATCGGCACCCTTCTGCTAAAGGGCTTTTGAAAGAGAAGGGCGGGGATAAGGTGAAATTATTTATTTGAAGCAGGGATGAAATAATTAAACAGTTATAATGAGGAAATTTGTCGTAAAAACGTGATTAAAGTCTTATTGCTATAAAATAGATACTTTTTCTTCATTAAATAACTCAATTTTAGCATATTGCAAAAGCAAAGCAGTTTTTGCATCTTTAATAACGCCTGATTTAATTTGGTCGTAAGCTTCTTCAAAAGTGAGTTCGATAACTTCAATATCTTCATTTTCTTCTTTCAGTCCACCTCCATCACTGATCTTTTGTTGAGGTGTATATTCAGCAACAAAAAAATACACCATTTCTGCCACTGACCCTGGCGTCATATACATTTCGAATACTTTCTTCACATTCCGGACTCGGTAACCTGTTTCCTCTTCAATTTCACGAATAATAGCCTCCTCCGGATCCTCATTTTCTTCTACAATGCCTGCACATGTTTCAAGCAACATGCCTGTCTCATTTTTGTTTAAATAAGTAGGCAGCCTGAATTGCCGGGCTAGTATTATATTGTTTTTAGCCCTGTTATATAATAAAACAGTAGCTCCGTTTGAAGATAAATATACTTCGCGGCTTACTTCTTCATTTGTGCCATCTTGCTTTTCAAACTCATATTTTACTTTTTTAAGTGGAAAGAAATTGTTAGAAAGGATTTCTGCTGATATAATCTTTACCTTTTTTGACATATCTGTTTTGTATCAATAATACAAATCTTATGCTACCCAATTTTAGGAATCGGAAAACAAGTCGTTTTGCGATTTAGACATTTTTTTCTTCTTCTCTGTTTTTGAAGCAGAAATAAACAAAGGTTCTTTTAGTGATAATTCGCACACAGAATTTAGTCTGTCAATTAAATAAGAAGAAAGTTCGGGAGAATAAGCTTCATTGTGCATGTGCATAAAAAAGTAAAGTTCTTCCAGGCCATTATCTAACCAATACTTTATACGGTTTACCCAGGCATCTATTCTTATATAATCTGTTCCGTCAAGACTATTGCCGACAAACCTGATAAAAGCTTTAGGAATGGTTAGATACATGTGAACACAATCGCGTCTCCCGGCAGTATCTGTAATAATGTATCCAACATTCAGTTTGCCTAAGGCGTTAACTAGTTTTTCGCTCTCTTCTTTTGAAAACCATTCCGGATTTCTTACTTCTAAAAAAAGCTGTACATCTTTCGGAAGGCTTTCAAGATAATTAAAAAGACTGTCTTTTCTTTTAGGAGAAAATTTATCGCTTACCTGGAGAAAGACAGGGCCCAAGTGTTTTCCGAAGGCAAAAATACCTTCCAGAAAAGCATTGGTTTTATCCTCTATATTTACAAAAGAACTATAGTGACTGATAGTTTGAGGCACTTTAGGGCAAAAAAGAAACTCCTTTCCTTCCGCCTTATCTGCCCACTTTTTTATTGATGATGGCGGATAGATTTTATAATGAGTTGCATTAAGTTCTATACTGTTGTAATGCTCGACATAATAGTCAAGAAATTTAGCCTCTTTAGTTCCTGCGGGATATATTTTACCAATCCATTCTGTACGTCCCCATTTGGCACATCCGACATATATCTTAGGAGAACTAACTCTTTTTCCTTTCAGAATGTTCCTGTTCTTCTCCAGATCGTCAGGTAAGCACAGATCAAGAGTTTTTAATTCTACAGTGGAGACTTTACCAAAATCCATAAAAATTTTTATTGCAATTTACAGAATCCTCAAGGTTTGGAAAGAAAACAATAAAATTCGGTAAAAACAGAAAATGGATATAACCTTATACTTAGAGGAGAGATACAGGGTGCCTTTGTATTTACTGATAAGGAAGAAATGACGAAAGAAGAATTCTTTGAGTTCTGTGCAGCAAATAAACATTTACGTATTGAGCGTGATGAACAGAATCAAATATTCATTATGCCTCCAGCAAGCGGCGAATGCGGAACAAACCATATTGATATTGCATTTGCAATTGAATATTGGAACAGGCAAACTAAATAGGTAAAACTTTTGATAGTTCAACCGGATTTAAATTGCCGGATGGGTCTATGCGTAGCCCTGATGTCGCATGGATTACAAAAGAAAAGTGGGAGAACCTTCCTGCTAAAGAAAGGAGTGTTTTTTTACCTTTTGCCCCTGATTTTCTGGTTGAAGTAATGTCTCCTTCAGATAAACTTTCAGGAGCACAGGCAAAAATGAATAAATGGATACAAAACGGAACCCAACTTGGCTGGCTTCACAATTCAAAAAGACAGGTAACTTTTGTTTATCGTGCAGACAGAACAATGGACAAAGTTCAGGGATTTGATAAAAAACTTTCGGGCGAAAATGTATTACCGGGATTTGAATTTGACCTGTCAGTTTTAACAGACTAAGTAAAAGCCTTAACTTTTAGAGGATTTGAATAAAATAAAAAATTATCCATCCTTGGGAGGTATGGATAATTTTTAGATGAAAATATCTCTTATCAGGCTTTTAAAGGCGCCTTCTCTGCGACAACTCTGCCTTTATAATACAATTTACCTTCGCTGACATGTGCACGATGACGTACGTGTAACTCCCCCGTTGCAGTGTCTTTGCTTAAAGTAACTGCCTGGGCTTTATAATGTGTTCTTCTTTTAGCAGTCCTCTGCTGCGAATGTCTCCTTTTAGGATTAGGCATATCTCAAATTTTAATAAATATCAAAAAATTTTATTGTAAATCTTTAAATTGGTCAAGTCCTTTCCAGATAGAATTGGTTTCTGCCGCTTTTGCATCATCTTCCATCTTTCTAAGTTTCTCGAGTACTTCTATGTTGCATTGTGGCCCGCCAACTTCATCTTCTTTACACATTCTCTGCATTGGAATGCTCAGGTTGATAAATTCATAAATCCAGTCTGAAAGATGTAGATGACTTTCTCCTTTGCTTATATAGTATATATCCGGGTCTTCTTCCCTGTCATTCATCAGGTCAGGATCATCTACCATTTTCACGACGATATTAAATTCATCCCACAATTGTAACTGCAAATTATTTCCGCACCGGTCGCAAATCAGTTCTACCCGTCCGCCTACGTCAAATTTCAGCAGCATAAAGCCTGTCTTTTTATCCAGTTTAAGCTTCACCACTGCCTCGCAATTTTTAAAATCCTGCTGCTGAAAGGGCTCAAAGAACTTATCGGTTATCTCATAGCTAAAATTATGCTCCCCTGGCTTCAATCCCACAAAAGCAATCTCATATTCTCTCCTATGGCTCATAATTTTTTTTTGGGCTCGCAAAGGTAGGTATTTCTGCTTAATAAATTAGCGAAATGTTATAATAAGTATTTATCAGATAAGTAGGTCTTATAAACTTGCCTTCTTTTTGTGGTTCTTTAAGTATAAGCTTAAACATTACAAATTTACAATTTTCAAATTGCATGCTAGCCTTATCTTCGTAACCAGGAGTATGAAAACAAGTAAAAATTTTAGATTCTCTACGATACTTACTGCATCTTGTATTCTAATTATCATTGCATTTATAAAGGTTGCTACTTTTTATCCGGATTGGATTGAAAAAAATTACAGCAGGGGGATCTATCGTAATATTTCATCGCTATATCGTACAATTTTCGGATGGCTGCCTTTTAGTGTAGGTGATATTTTGTATGCCGCAGCAGCAATTTTTTTGTTGCTAACTATTGTTAAGCTATTTAAAAATTTAATAACCAGGCGTTTTAGAAAAGAAAATTTGAAAAAAACCTGCATAAAAGCTTTTTTCATTTTTTCAATTATTTATATTTATTTTAATCTGACATGGGGACTTAATTATAATCGGCCTGGCATAGCTGATCAGTTGCAATTAAATATCAGTAAGCACAGTAAGCAGGATTTAAAGGTAATTACAGATACTTTGCTTAAAAAAGTAAATGAATGCCGGCTAATGTTAGGAAGCGGGAAAATTAAATACAAACCTTATCCTGAAATTTTTTCCCAGGCTCAGGCAGCCTACCGGCAATCTGCTGCTGCTGGGTTTTCTTTTCTTGCATATGATACAAAATCAGTTAAACGGTCTATGTATGGAAGAATGGGAAATTTTCTTGGTTTTCTCGGGTATTATAATCCCTTCACAGGTGAAGCACAGTTAAACGTAACCATGCCCCGCTTTCTTATTCCCTATATAACCTGCCACGAAATTGCACACCAGTTAGGTTATGCAAGCGAAAGTGAGGCTAATTTTGTTGCTTATCTTGCTGCCGTTAGTTCACCGGATACTCTTTTCCGTTACTCAACATATTTCGATTTGTTCAATTATGCAAACAAAGAACTTTTTTCAAAGGATTCTGCAGCTGCCAAAAATAATTATAAAAAGCTGGATCCTTTAGTAAAAAACGATGTTGAAGAGCTTAGACAATACTTGCGCAAAAGCGACAATGCGATCGAACCGGTTATAAGAATTTTTTACGATAGGTATTTAAAAGCCAACCAGCAAAGTGAGGGCGTAAAAAGTTACGATGACGTGACGGGATGGCTTATTGCCTATTTAAAAAAATATGGTCAAATTTAAGATTATGTCTGTTCTGTTTTCAAGCCTCGGTTCATTTGACTGACTTATTCAAAACTTGTTTTTCCACATCATACTTTCAACAGGTTTATTTGGCTGACCGCTATATTTTGCATCTGCCTTTTTGTTGTATTTTACCTGTACTTCACCATCTACCGGAAAATAAATTAGCTGCCCTACGGGCATTCCCTTATATACACGAACTGGCTGCTTGCACGATATTTCCAGTGTCCAGTGTCCGCAAAACCCCACATCTCCTTTACCTGCCGTTGCATGTATGTCAATACCCAAACGGCCGGTTGATGACTTACCTTCTAAAAAAGGAACATGAGCATGCGTTTCAGTATACTCCTCCGTTACGCCCAGGTAAAAATGGTGAGGCAGCAAAACAAAACCTTCTTCAGGTATTTCAAAATCTTTTATTGTGTTATGCTTTTTCGCATCTAAAATATCATCAACGTAAGTAGCAAGCCATTTACCAAGATGTACATCATAACTATTGCTGCCCAGGCATTCCCTTTCGTAAGGTTCAATTTTGATGGTTCCTTTCTTTATTTCTTCCAGTATCCGTTCGTCAGATAAAATCATTATTGTTATTTTTAAACTTTTTTACAGTAATATACTTAAGTGTTTTATATACTTTTTTGGTACCAGCGCTATCTTTTCATGGCATCTTCGTTGCGACGCTCCATTCAACATTTGAATCAATATGAAACGAGCTCGGCAACAAATAAACATCAGCAGATAAGGCTTTTACAATTGTATTGCAAATAAATCGTAAATCTGCAAACTATAACTGTAAACTGTAAAGTGCCCCTTCTTTATCAACAAAATATCAACGAAAGCACAAGACTTGCCATCTGGAAAATTGCAGAGACAGAAAGTTTCTTTCTTTCAAAAGTGCCTTTACAAAGAGAAATAACTCACCCAAACAAACGTTTACAACATCTTGCAGGAAGATACCTGCTTCCTTTTTTATTCAATGATTTTCCTCATAAAGAAATTGAGATTGCAGAAACGCGTAAACCATTTCTCCCAAATGAACAATATCATTTCTCCATCTCGCACTGCAATAAATATGCTGCGGCTATTGCTAGCAGAGACTGCAGAGTAGGCGTAGATATAGAATTTACGACTCCAAGACTCGAAAAGATAAAACAGAAGTTTTTGCATGTGGATGAATTGCGGTTTGTAAATTCGCAATTACCCGCTCAGCAACTAAAACTGCTAAGTGTACTGTGGAGCGCCAAAGAAGCAATGTATAAATGGTATGGTGCAGGCGCGGTTGATTTTAGTGAAATGATGAGAACTTTTCCTTTTCAACTAAAACAGGAAGGCAAAATCGATGCAGTTTTTATGAAAAAAGATTTTCAGTATCAGCTCCTTCTTCATTACAAATTAATGCAAGAGTTGACCTTGGTATGGACAGAAAGCAGATGATTGATAAATAAAATGAAAAGGATTTGAATATAATTTGAATATAAGTAACTGTTAGATAGCTTCTTAAATTGATTTCATTACTTGCCCAGGTAATTTTTATACTGCCATTAAGCCAGATTTCTTAGTTTGACAGTTGCTTCTTCTATGCATAAAACTCCCCTTTATTCATTCGTCACATTACTTCGTCTATTTTTATATGTATGGTTTAACCTGATATTATCACTGTTTTCTTTCAACTGTACAGTATTTCTTTACTTACAACCCCGCATGAGAACGAGCATGAAAGAAAAAATAAAAAATATTTCTTCAGGTGCTTTATATATATAGTTAAATGTATATTTACTGACTAATAATTATTAAATGAAAAAAATTCTATTCACTCTTACTGTAATTACGTTTACTGCAGGTGCATTTGCGCAAACCGCATTAAAAACACAAAAAGGAAAAGAAGGGATGTATCCTTCTTATATTGAATTTGAAAAAGGCCAGGAACCTGCCTACAACAAAGGCAATGTATTTGTAACTGGTCAGAAACAGGCAAAACCATTAAACAATTCCATTTTTCTGCACTCTATAAAAGACTTAAAAGGAGTGAAACATGCACGTTACCAACAGAAGTATAATAACATTCCTATTGAAGGGGCTATTTATATTATGCATGTTGCTAATGGTAAAGTAAAAAGCGAAAACGGAAAATGGATAGAAAGCTTTTCTCAAAAACTGCAGGCAATGCCTTCAATAGCAAAAGATGCTGCATTAAGTGCAGCTATGGCAGATTTTGGCGCTAAAGTTTACAAATGGCAATTACAGGAGGAAGAACAATTTATTAAAAACGAAACCAACAATCCTAATGCTACTTTTTATCCAAAAACAGAATTAGTGTATTATTCCGGTGAAGAAGACATAATTCCTTCAAACCTAAGATTAGCGTATAAGTTAGATGTATATGCTGCAGAACCTGTTAACAGAAGAATTTATTTTATCGATGCGCTTACCGGCTCTGTTTTAGGTAAAAGAGACTTAATTCATACTACAAATACTACAGGAACAGCAATTACATCTTACAGCGGAACTAAACCAATTACTACAGATTCTTATAGCGGTTCCTACAGGTTAAGAGAAGTTGGCCGCGGCAATGGCATTCAAACTTTCAATTTGAAAAAGGGAACTAATTACAGTCAGGCCGCAGACTTTACAGATACGGATAATACATGGGATAATAAAAATACTAATTTAGATCAATATGCTACTGATGCACACTGGGGCGCAGAAGCGACTTATGATTTTTACAAAACAAAATTTGGAAGAAATAGTATTGACGGAGCCGGTTTTGCCATTAAAAGTTATGTGCACTACAGCAGAAATTATTTTAATGCATTTTGGGATGGCAGCCGTATGACTTATGGCGATGGCGATGCCAGTGATAATTATAAGCCTTTAACAGCGCTTGATGTTTGCGGGCATGAAATTACTCACGGCCTTACTTCCTTTACTGCAAATCTCAATTACTCAAATGAAAGTGGCGCAATGAATGAAGGGTTTAGTGATATTTTTGGTACAGCCATAGAATTTAATTCCCGTCCTGAAAAAGCGGATTGGCTTATAGGCGGGGACTTTTATCCTCTGCGCAGCATGAGTAATCCTAATACATATGATCAGCCTGATACTTATCAAGGCACTAATTGGTACACAGGTACCAGTGATAACGGGGGTGTGCATACCAATAGCGGCGTCTTAAATTATTGGTTTTATTTATTATCCCGGGGTGGAAGTGGGACAAATGATAAAGGAACAGCATTTTCAGTTACAGGTGTCGGCCTTGACAAGGCTGCGGCTATCGCCTACCGCACTTTAACCGGTTACCTTGTTCCTTCTTCAAAATATGCAGATGCACGCACTTTTTCCATACAAGCTGCGACCGACTTATATGGAGCAACCTCTGCTGAAGTTACTCAAACAACAAATGCATGGATAGCTGTTGGTGTAGCTGCAAGCACTCCACCACCACCTTGTACTGATAATTATGAAAGTAATGAAAGTATAACAGCTGCAAAATCTATCCCAACCAATACTAATCTCACTGCTAAAATCAGCACAACAACCGATAAGGATTACTTTAAATTTGTTACGAGTTCAAGTGCTCCTAATATAAGTATTTCACTTAGCAATCTGCCTGCTGATTATGACATAGCATTATATAACAGCGCCGGCACACAGTTGAAAATTTCACAAGCCGGTGGGACAACCAGTGAAAGCATCATATATAATACGACAAGCGCAGGTACTTATTATATACAAGTATACGGATATAACAGAGCATACAGCTCTTCTTGTTATTTGTTAAGAGTCAATACTTCAGGTACAGCTTTGTTTGGTAACACAGCCAATCCGGCTATTACTTCTATAAAAGACTTTGATAAAAACAAAAATAAACTTGTTATATATCCTAACCCCGCCAGAAATGTCATTAACATTAATTTCCAATCTGACAGCAGAACAAATAAGTACGTAACTGTTTTAGATATTATAGGACGTGTAGCATTTCAGCAAATGCTGCCTGTACAAAAAGGTAATAATTCTGTAAGAATTAATTTACCAAAATTGGCAAAAGGTATTTACTTCCTTAAAGCAGATCAAAATAATATAAACAAATTTGAAGTTGTCGAATAAATAAAGGCACAATTTGCGTATAAAAAAAGCCGTTTGAAAAGACGGCTTTTTTTATACGCTTAATCAGTCAGTACTATTGAAAAAGCTTCCTTGTTTCATTTGTAATCTCTTTACGTTGAGAGTAAAAAGTTTATTAAACATCAATTAATTAAGTTAAAGGCAATAAAATCTTTTTGTGCTTTAAAAAATTTCGGCACTTTCCTGTTATCCTTGGCTTTAAGTAAAACTCTTTATTTTCTTGACTATTTATATAACCGTCTTAGATAAAATTAGGAAGCCTGTCGATTTGCATCTTTTAAAGCTTTTGATAAATATTTACAGAAATAATTAAGAGAAAAAGGCAGAAAATTAATTTAAGTGCATTGAGCCCTGAATTACTTTATAATCTACTATAACCGGTATTAGTAGCAATCAGTACAGGATGCATAGTACTTCAAATGCATTTGAAATTAGCAGCTAATCAAAATGATGTATAATGTGAAGGTGACCCTGGATAAAAAGTATTTGGATAACTTTCATAATAACACGACCGACAAACTTACAGTGAACTTCTTAAAGTGTTGAATACGGTAGCAATTGGATGACGAATTATCTGAAGATATTTAGTGCATGTAAATGCTCTTATTTCATCCTAATCCTTAAAGATCAAAAAAATAGGACTTATTCTTTATCAAAATTCTTCTAATCCGGTAAATTGTGATTATTCTATTTCTTATACTCAATCCTCACCACCGCATTTTTCTGCTCTGTCGAAGTAACAAATAATTCATAACGTTTACCTCCGGCAGTAATAATCATCAAGGAGGTATTGGGCGGAATAGAGCCAAGATTTTCAGCAACCATTACAAACTCATGAACGGGAGAATTTTCATCTGCATTAATTGTAAAACTGATTGGCTTATCAGTAAGCTTTTTATCAGATACAATTAACTCATTGTTATGATATACAGAAATACGGTCACCATCTATTTCTCCATTATCATACAACTCTATTTTGAACTCTTTTGCAGAAGTCGTAATAGTTCTTACCAGATCATTGTCCCTATTTTTTAATACATCGGGTTTAGGAAGCACCTTTGCAACAGGGGGACTGGGAACTGGAACCGTGAATCTCTCTTCTTTTTTAGGCTCTGTAATGGTAGACGGAGGAGAAACTGTTTTTTTCTCTGTTTTTGTAACCGCGTTGTCTGTAACTTTTGGCTTAATAAGAGGTTTTTTTGGACCAGCAATTTTTGCTGTAGGTTTGTTTGGTTTCACTACCGGTTTGTCCTGGGGATTTGGTTTAAATACCAGGTTATCCTCCGCTCCTGGTTTTATACGGGAGTTTTTACCTGCTCTTTTATCTTTTTTCTTTAATTCATTTTCTCTTTTAACCAAAAAATCTTCCTTATAGAAATCGGTTATTGTTGTTTTTTCTAAATATACTTTCCCGCTGCCGCAATCACTGCCGCTTTTTAGATTTCGACTTGAGTAAGTTCCTGTTAATGTTTCAATATCACCCATTTTAGCATATTCAAGATAACAGGTCATGAGGCAGGGCTGACTTTGATCAGAAATTTTAAGATCGACTAATTTAATTTCATCAAGTAAAATATTATTAGTCTTTTTTGTATGAATGCCTTTTGCTTCGGCCTTGCCATAAAAAACAGTGGTCTTATAAGAATAGGTTACACCATTAAGAGCATTATTAGCCAGTTGCTCTACCTGGACTTCAAATTTGTACCGGTCTTCTGAAAAACCAAATATATTTTGCGCAAAATATCCCTTCCAGATACCAGTTATATCTTGTGCACCCGAAGAGAGCGTTAAAACCAATAAAAAGTAAAGCAGTGTAAACCTATACTTCATACAACAAATGTAGTTCTGCTATTAGCAATTACGGTTTAAAGAAGCGTTAAGGTTTAAAGTTATATAAAAAGAACCCTTAACAACTAATATGGGGTATCAAATACCTGACTTCGGGTTGGGATATCAGATTTCTTCAGTTTATGCTCAAGCCCTTTTCCTTTTAAGATATTGTATATATTATTATGCTTCCAGGGTTCCATGTATGGGTGGGTTACAATACAAAAATTAAGCGTTTGCAAATTTTTGAGAGAAAGCTCGAAAAAGTCATATGTCTTATAATTATGGTTTTGTATAAGCACAAATCTGAATTCTTCCTCATGTTTATAACTTAGATCTTTCAAGAAGCCCTTAAACCGGTGACCGCAATTTTTTAAACTGTCATCATTTGGGTCAAAAGGAGATATTTTATAGTATTCAACCATTCCATGAATCATTGTATCAAAATCTTTAAAATTGGTTTTTTTACAGAAATCAATAATGCTTTTGTATAAGTCTGATGGTTTAAATTTCAATGCTACGCTGTCTTTATTTGAGTAAGTATCCCACATTGCTAAAGACTCTCTGACACCTAAATACCAGCAACTGGCAAAATAGGTTTTTTGTATTTCTTCAAGCCTGCTTTTAAATCGTTCTTTTATTTCTTCTTTTTCCCGGATTAGTTTTTCTTTACTTTCTTTAGGCAATCCTTCCTCTTTATCGGCTTGCTCATCTATTGCATCTGCGTATTGCTTATCGTGCAGGTGCTTTTCTGTTATCCCTTCGAGGGGATCGAAAAAAGTACTTAAAGGGGAGAAAAATATATTTTCAGTATTTAAAAAGTAAATAAGACGATGAAGATCCATGTATCTCCACAAAAACGGATCATCTTTAAAAGTGTATTCTTTATTTATTTCAATTTGCATAACGATTATTTATACTCGCCAAAAACCGTTCTCAACGCGTCTGATATTTCACCGAGAGTACAATAATTTTCAACTGCACTTATGACCAAAGGCATAAGGTTACGGCCATCTGTAGCGGCGGAAGAAATTTCTGCAAGGCATTGTTCAACCATCTTTGCTGACCGTTGGGCTTTCAATTTGTTTAATTTTTCTGTTTGAATATTCCTTATACTATCATCAATTCTAAAGCCAGTAATGCTATTGGTTTCAGAGACCTTGAATTTGTTCAGGCCAACAATAACTTTATCGCCTGTTTCAATGTTTCGTTGATATTCGTACGCACTTCTTGCTATTTCTTCCTGTATAAATTCATTTTCAATGGCGCTTACACTTCCGCCCATTGCATCAATTCTTGCAATCAGTTCCCAGGCTTTCTGTTGTACTTCTGCAGTCAGGTTTTCAATAAAATATGAGCCAGCCAATGGATCCGCGGTGTCAGCTACACCGCTTTCAAAACCCACTACCTGTTGTGTACGCAGTGCTATGCGTGCTGCTTCTTCTGTAGGCAAGCTTAACGCCTCATCATACCCATTTGTATGCAGGCTTTGGGTACCGCCTAATACAGCTGCCAATGTTTGAATAGTTACCCTGCTGATATTGTTATGGGGTTGCTGCGCAGTTAGCGTACTTCCCCCGGTTTGTGTATGAAAGCGAAGCATCATTGCTTTAGGATCCGTAGCGCCGAGTTGTTTCATCATTACAGCCCACATTCTTCTTGCGGCTCTGAACTTCGCAACTTCTTCAAAAAGATTGTTGTGTGCATTGAAGAAGAAGGAGAGACGCTTACCAAAAACATTTATATCAAGACCTTTCTGCAATGCAGCTTTTACGTATGCTTTTCCATTGGCAAGTGTAAATGCAATTTCCTGAACAGCAGTACTTCCGGCTTCACGTATGTGATAGCCTGAAATAGAAATAGTATTCCATTTAGGAAGTTCTTTGCTGCACCATTCAAATATATCTGTGATGATACGCATACTTGGCTTAGGAGGATAGATATAAGTTCCTCTTGCAGCATATTCTTTTAAAATATCATTTTGAATGGTTCCTGTGATTTTGGACAGGTCTGCTCCCTGCTTTTTTGCCAAAGCAACATACAGGCTCAATAATATAAATCCTGTAGCATTAATGGTCATTGACGTGCTTACATCTTCCAGCTTTATATTATGGAACAATGTTTCCATGTCATCAATACTGTTAATAGCTACACCCACCTTTCCAACTTCACCTTCAGAGAGAGGATGATCACTATCGTAACCAATCTGGGTGGGAAGATCGAAGGCAACACTGAGACCATTTACTCCCTGGGAAAGCAAGTAGTGATAACGCTTATTACTTTCTTCAGCGGTTGAAAATCCTGCATACTGCCGCATAGTCCACAGGCGGCCGCGATACATATCTGGTTGTACACCTCGCGTATAAGGAAATTGACCGGGAAGTTCGGTTGATAGTTGCAAATTGTCTTTTACAGGCAGATCGTTAGCAGCGTAAACGGTTTTAATTTCTATTCCTGAATCAGTATATTTTTTTACAGTGCTCATATTTTTAAGAATTGTCCATAGTCCATAGCAAGTGACAGTTGATAATGAACCTGTGGGAAAATACAGAATTATTGCAAATTATCTCTAAACTTTGTTATCATTTGCAAAGTTGCTCATACTCCCTGTATAGTTTGCTGTAAATATCTTCTGTTATATATTTTCTTTTTCTTGCTAACATTAAACAAGCTGCAACTTCGATTGCCGAGCGTAATGCAATTGTTAGAAATCTTCCAAATTCGGCATTTGATAAACCGGTACTTCCTTCTGCAATGTTCAACACTACTGAATCTCCCGCTCTTTTTATCTCGCTGGCAAGGCTAAACATTTCATTTTTAGGGAACGTTAAAGCGTTATTATGAATTTCATCTGTTAAGTCAAATGCCTTTTGCCATATTAGTAAACTTTCAAGCTTAAAGGCCATATTGGTAAACTTAATGGGTATAGTGTGTTCGATAGACGATAGACCATAGACTATACCATTATAGTCCATTATCCATAGTTCTATACTGGTAGTAATAGTTGATAGTTCAATTGCTGGTCATGCTTAGGTCGTAGCTATGGACCATTGACTTTCCCTACATCAGCTTCTTCGCCTCATAACTCAAAACTTCAGCGACAACTTCATGTAACTGTCCTTTTTTATCTGTCATTAAATATTCAAGCAATAGTTTATTCAGGTCTAAACCTGTAGCATTTGGAGGTAATGCATTGGCCAACTGGTTCACGACGAGCATATTTTGTTCCTTCAGGTTTTTTACAGCATTCCATGCGTCGGGAGATACATAGATTTGTTGTGAAATATTATATTCATATTCCTCCCTAAGGCTTCTTGTAAGAAGTAATTGCATATCGCGTGCACTAACTCCATTTTGATTTACCCTGCTGATAAGATTTGGCAATGCCATCCTGTCTACAAGTAAGGTCAGTCTTTCATAAGCCTGTAACCTGAGAGATCTTGTTGAACTATCAATATTTTCGTTTTCCTGTTTGTCCTTTTTATTTTGCTGATAAGACAAGTAAACTATGAATCCTGCTACCAAAAGGACTATTATAATCACCAGTACCGTAGTTGTAATATCCATTCCTGACATTTCTACAAAAATACACCAAACACTTCCTTTTCTATACCTGACTAAACTATTAACGTTTTGCTTTAATCGAATACGATGCAATTCGGCAGGAAATTTGTTTTTTAGTATTTTTGCAAAAAGAATAATATGAACATAGCAGTAGAAACACCTGTAACCTTAACACCGGGAGCTGTTGCAGAATTAAAGAGACTGATAAATGAACCTGGATTTGATAACAGCCAATATTTACGGATAGGAGTGAAAGGAGGCGGATGCAGCGGAATGACTTATGTTTTAGGCTTTGATCAAAAACAGGAGGGTGATGATTCTTTTGATATAGAAGGAATTCAATGCGTAATGACACGATCTCATGAAATATATCTTACAGGAATGGAAATAGATTTTCAGGGGGGCTTAAACAGCAGAGGATTTACTTTCAGTAATCCTAATGCAAGCAAAACTTGCGGATGTGGAACTTCCTTTGCAGTTTAGGACCACAGAACCGCAATCGGAAAGAGATCTGGTGTGATTAAGAGGAAATATCAGAACCACGATTTGAAAGGATGTTATTTGATTATAAGGAAATTGATGAAATAATCATCTTAAAAAATCTTATTAATACATATATGGATTGTAGGAAAACTATTTTCTTATCGTATTAATCCAATAAATCCCAAAAATTTCAGTTTAGATAATAATCAGGTTTAGATAATATTTGCGATGCAATAATAATTAAAAAGCCATTCCGTGCAGGTATGGCTTTTTTAATGTAACAAGAACTACAAAATAACGCTAAATAGCTCTCGCTCTTGCGGGTGATTTTGATGTTTTCTTTTCAATTTTATCAGCTTTTCCTAATGGTTTGTCTTTTGCAAAATCCATAAGAATTGGCGCAGCAACAAATATAGATGAGTAAGTACCTGTGATAACACCAATTAACATTGCGAAAGCAAATCCTCGGGTTACCTCACCACCAAAAATAAACAGTGACAGAATAGTCAGGAATACTGTCAGTGAGGTCATAATCGTACGGCTAAGTGTTTCATTGATCGCTTTGTTAATAATAGTTCCTTTATCCGTATTCTTCATAAGGCGGCTATCTTCACGAATACGGTCAAACACAATTACGGTATCATTCATCGAAAAACCTATTACCGTAAGAATAGCTGCGATAAAATGCTGATCTATTTCCAGGGGAAAAGGAACAATGCCTCTTAAGAAACTGAATACTGCAAGGGTTACAAATACGTCGTGCAATAAGGCTACAATAGTACCTAAAGAGTATCTCCAGTCGCGAAAACGGACGAAAATATAAAAACAGATAGCTAATAATGAAACAATTGTTGCTGTTTTAGCGCCCGCTTTCAAATCATCAGAAATGGTTGGCAGAACTGTTTGTGAACTTTGTTTATAACGTGTATCAAACTCTCTGTATGTCAACCCCTGAGGAAGATAGTTTTTCAACCCGTTAAATAACTTCAGTTCCACAAGTGAATCAATATTGTTTCCCGTTTCCTTAATCTTATAAGAAGTAGTGATGTTCCATTGCCGGTTTGATCCAATACTTTTTACAACCGGATACTCACCATATTCCTGTTTTAAAGAATTCATGATGTCATCATGCTTAGCCGGCTTATCAAGTCGAACTGTATAGCTGCGTCCTCCGCTAAACTCAACACCCTCATCAAAACCGTTATAGAATGAACCAATACCAAGCAACAGTACAACTACTGAAATACCATAAGCTATCTTACGATATTCAATAAATTTGAAAGCTGCGTGTTTGAAGATCTTACGGCTAATATTAGTAAAGTATTCAAAGTGGCGGTTTTTGTTAGTATACCAGTCAGAAATCAATCTTGATATAAGAATACCACAAAACAGCGACAAAAGAATACCAAGTATTTGAGTTGTTGCGAAACCTAAGACAGGTCCTAAACCAAAATAAAAGAGAATAAGTGCAGTAAGCATGGTAGTTACGTGAGCGTCTATCACAGGGGCATAAGAACGTTTATAACCATCATTTACAGCTAACTGGTAATTTTTTCCCCGGGATAGCTCTTCTTTTATTCTCTCAAAAATGATCACGTTAGTATCTACAGCCAAACCAATGGTTAGTACAAGACCGGCTATACCTGCTGCGGTTAAAGATGCACCAAGCGCTGCTAAAATACCAATAGTAAATAAAAGGTTTAATATCAAAGCAATATTAGCAACCCATCCTGCCGTATTAAAGTATATAAGCATCAGGGCGAAAATGATAATAAATGCTACCATAAAGGCCATTGTACCACCATGAACAGCATCCTGGCCAAGAGTAGGTCCAACCACCTGTTCCTGTACAATTCTTGCCGGGGCTGGTAATTTACCGCTCTTAAGAATATCTGCTAAATCCTGAGCCTCAGTAAGTGAAAAGCTACCTGTAATTTCTGAACTTCCGTTAGGAATGACGCCGTTTACAAAAGGTGCACTGTAAACAATGTTATCCATCACAATTGCTATAGGTTTACCAATATTGTCGCCTGTCATTTTGGCCCAGACTCTTTCACCCACTTTATCCATATTCATTTTAATAGCTACACGGCCTCTTTCATCATAGTCCTGCCGTGAGTCGCTTACATGCTCACCTTCCAACTTAGCGGTTGTGCCTGCACCTTCAACAGTTTTTACCGCATATACAGGTAAAATACCTGATGCTTTCGGATCATCTGACTCAGGCTTTCCAAACATAAATGCAAGGTTTGATGGAAATTTGCTCTTCACTATCTCCATCTGCATGTAATCATTAAAAGTACCTGTGTCTTTAGTTTGAATATAACCTATGGCTGCAGGAAACTGCGTCTGACCATCTTTGCCCTGCTGCGGCTGTATGATCTGCATTATAGAACTGATAGGGTTCTGATTTTTAGCGATCGCTGCGGTAGGAGTTTGAGCAGTTTTGTTGCTGTCGAGAGCACTTAAAGTGGCAGTTTTAGTTGTATCTACAGCAGTCGCTTTAGCTACAGCAGCAGAATCTTGTTTGTTTGCAGCAGAATTATTCTGATTTGCAACAGAGTCATTTATCGAAGTGCCATTTAAATATGAGGCTAACGCTTTTTCGGCAGCCTGGTAAGATGTAAATATTTCTCCAAGATTATAAACTTCAAAAAACTGGAGATTTGCTGTCGACTGAAGATATCTTCTAACTCTCTCCGGGTCGGTAACCCCTGGTAATTCAACAGTTATAATTCCTTTATTTTCGTCAAGGTTGATATTAGACTGTGTAACACCGAATTTATCAATACGGGTACGAAGAATGTTATACGTATTTTTAACTGCACCCTTGGCCTCTCCGCGTATGTAATCTAAAACCTGGGCATCGCTGCTTTGGTAGGTTATACGCCTGTTACTGGCTGCCGCAAAAATAGAGGCGAGGTTTCCGTTGGGATTAAGCCTTTTATACTCTTCTGAAAATAAAGTAATATAATCTGCACCGCTATTTGCTTTTCTTTGGTTAGCCAAAGCAAGGGCTTTATTGAAATTAGGATCACGGTTGTAACCTGATAATGATTTAACTACACCATCCAGTCCTACTTCCATTGTTACGTTCATACCACCCTGCAAATCGAGACCATAAGTCAATTCCTGGTTCTTTGCATATTGATAAGAACCCAATCCCAAAACAATCTTATCATTTTTGGTACTATCAAGCAAACGTTGAACGCGGGTTCTTTTAAGATTACTTAATGAATCGGAATATAATGCCTGCAAATCTTTATTGCCGGGGTATTTTTGTTCCGGTTTTTGAAAATTAGCTTTTAGCCATCTGTCCGCTCTTTCTTCCATGTTCTTTTCGTGGCTGCGGACAAACCATGTAAAACTAAGTTGGTACAAGCAAATCAGGATTAATGCAATAGCAAAAATCTTCACCAAACCTTTCAGTTGCATATAAGTGAGGGTTTACAAAATTTTTTAGAGCGCCAAAGATAAGGGTTTGAAACTGAAAAAGTGTCAGAAAATGACAATGTAAAAAAGTTGAACTAAGTAATTGATAGTAAACTTCTTGTCTTCAATTTTTTATTTTTTTTTCTTTTAATTTTACCTCTGCAATTAATTTTTAAAAGTTATTTAACTTTCTGCTCTCTACAGATACCTGGACAATCAGAAGCTTTTATTTTAAAAAAATGCTTCTTTTTTATTCTTTTATGAAGCTGTTTAAAATTTTGAATACAATCAAAAGATAATTTAGTAATATCAGGAGGGAGTTTTTTTTATTGATAAAACATAACATTATTATCATTGGGCAAAGCCGCCACAAACATCATAGAACTAAGAATTTGGACGGCTACTAATATTTTTGCGGCTGCACATAATATTTATATTCGCACTAAAGGAGGTTAATGAATACTTTTCAGTTATTGAAACATGGTATAGGTTTAACATTAAGTGGTTACAGCCAGCTTGCTTTCATTAACGGCTTTTTAAAGCCATTGGTTAACTCTTATTGCAAAAGAATAGGTTACCAGCTAACACCATCGGAAAAGAAGAAAGTTCTTTTTTACTACCCGATGTATACCATATTAGGATGTGCTGAAATGTACATTGCACTTAAAGGAAGAAGCCTCGCACCAAATGAACGAAAAAGACTAACCCTGGTAGCGGCCTGGGCGACATTGTGCGATGACCTGGTAGATGATTATAACTGGACACGGGATGAGGTGTTTGACATAATTTTCAATAAACCAACAAAAGAAGGCCTGCCTGGAAACGCAAAGCTGCTTGTGGCACTAAACAATGAACTTAATAAAACATGGAAGGTTACTGACAATTATATTAATCAACTTAAAGTAGCATTAGAGTGGCAGTCAGTATCAGCGAAACAACTTGATGCTAATATTACCCTGGATGAAATTGTAACAATATGCCGTGAAAAAAATGGAAATACTTCACTGATGTTTGCTGCTTTAATCGATGAAGAATGGACTGAAAAAGAACTAGCGTTTATTTATCAGTCTGCGATCGTAGGGCAGTTGACAAATGATGCTTTTGACATTTATAAAGATACCCAAAGCGGTATAAACACTTATTTTAATAAAGCTCCCTCTGTAAAAAAGGTCAGAGAATTTTTTCTTGAGGAGTGTAAAAAACTGCATTTTTTGGTAAGGCAATGCAATGCATCGGAGCGAAACAAAAGAAATACAATCAGGCGAATGTCTGTTTTACATGCATTTACCCTGACAGCGCTCGACCATTTGCAACATACAGAAGATAAACTCGAAGCACCTGCCGACTGGAAAAATGTAGAGAGAAAAGATATGGTTACAGATATGGCGTTAAACAGCAACAGGTTTCGAACAATAAGTTATATGAAATGGCTTTCTAAACAATAAATGCTGTAGTAACCTTCTTTGAACGTTGGAACAGTTTGAAAAACTTTTCGAAAGAAATTATAATATAAGACTTACTTCATTGATTGCTGAACTTTTCTCAAATCTTCCCGTATTTTACCGAGGCTGTCAAGAATTGCTCTGTTTTGAATTTTCAAACTATCTATCATTTCTTTTTGCAGATTTTCAAGCCTTATTGACATTCTGCCTTCTGGTGATGAACTTCTATCACAAGCTGTAAATAGTGTAGCGAAGATAATTATGATGGCATATTTCTTATTGAGCATTGTTTTTTGTTTAGGTAATTACTTTCTAAATGTCTCATATATAGTTAGCTTTTTGGTGCTTATTTTAGTATCTTTTTATGCCATTGATGAAAGTAGTAACCCTTTAAAATACAATTTCTGCTTTTTTAAAACTATTAACCTAATATCTTTCCTCACTTATTACTCTCCCGTTAAGTGTCAGGTGCTTGCCTCCTCTTCCTTTTGCATCATTAGATAAGCCTTAATAAACCCATCCAACTCCCCGTCCATTATGGGGCCAACATTACCAACTTCGTAATCCGTCCTGTGGTCTTTAATCATTTTGTAAGGATGGAATACATAAGAGCGGATCTGGCTCCCCCACTCTATTTTTTTCTTGCTCGCATTATTTGCATTTTTGATCTCTTCACGTTTGCGCATCTCTTCTTCGTGAAGGCGGCTTTTCAGCATTTTCATTGCCTTTTCGCGGTTCTCACCCTGTGTACGGGCCTGCTGACACTCCACAATAATTCCCGAAGGCTTATGTGTTAAGCGGACAGCGGTCTCCACCTTGTTTACGTTTTGTCCGCCTGCGCCACCGCTTCTGAAGAAGGCCCATTCTACATCAGCGGGGTTAACTTCAATTTCTATTGTATCATCAATCAGCGGGTAAACATATACGCTGGCAAACGAAGTATGCCTGCGAGCATTACTGTCAAAGGGGGAAATACGCACCAGGCGATGCACCCCGCTTTCAGCCTTTAAAAATCCGTAAGCAAAAGGACTTTCAAACTGAAGTGTAGCACTTTTAATACCTGCACCGTCACCTTCCTGCAGGTCAAGCTCGGTTACGTTCCAGCCCTGCTTCTGACCATACATACGATACATACGCATGAGCATTTCTGCCCAATCCTGGCTCTCTGTACCACCGGCACCCGGATTAATCTGCATAACTGCAGTCAATTCATCTTCCGGCTGGTTAAGTGTACTCTTAAACTCCGCTTCTTCTATAGCTGTAATAGCATTATTGTAAGCCTCTTTAGCCTCCTCCTCACTCGCCTCACCCGCTTTCCAGAATTCAAACAGCACTGCAAAATCCTCCACTGCGGTCTCTACATTCTGATAAAGTTTGGTCCAGAACTCATTTAGTTTAATTTCCTTAAGGATGCCGGTAGCTCTTTCATTATCATCCCAAAAGCCTGGCGAAAGTGAAAGCTGCTTATCATTATCAATTTTAGCCTGTCTGTTATCGACGTCAAAGAAACCTCCTTAGGACACTTACGCGGTCCCTCAATTCTTTTATTTGTTCCTGTGTCATATTTTTGTTTTTTTTAAACCAGATCCCTGAATGCATTTCATCCTGGATTTATCCCAGGATCTCAGGTGGTTTTAGATAAAAAAGAAAAGGCAAAAATAAGGGGAAAATTGTCTGAAGTGAAACTTCAAAAATTTATCGGGCGCGAGGACTTACGTTTTATGGATTACATACCACTAAATAAGTATAATTAAGAACAGGTTTGGCTAAGTATATTTGGAAAATATATTTATCAATACGGGTGGGCATAGTAATGATTTACTTATTCTTCATTTCTTATTCTCACTGTTTTTGGCAAATGTAGAATTCATAAAAAATTTTCCAGCTAAACTCCTCACCAGGGTTCACTTTTATATTTATATAAGGCTCAGGGCATAACGTAACCTGAGCTGACCAAAATACTAATTTTGAAAGTGGTTGATCGCTTGTAATCCTAACTGCAGCACCCGTTTTATGGTTTTCAATTCTTATATCATAATCCTTTACACTACTACTAAATCCGGTTAAAGATTGATAAAAAAGGTGTTCATTTTCTGATAAATCTTTAAGAAATATAATTAGATTGTCCTGGATTTTCCCAAAGTGTCCTGTTCCCTGTGCTTCGCCTATAAGGTTGAAAGGAAATTTAACAACAAAGTCCGGGCCTGTTGGTTGTTTATCCATAACAAAAAAATTATGATTATATACGGTAGTTTCAATTGTTCTTTTTCCGGTATTTTTTAAGGTATGGGACAACACCATTTCTGGTTTACCTTTTATTAATTGTACTGTTTTCTTATATTCGTATGCGTATTCTTTATCGTTAAGCTTCTGAATAAATTCCACCTGATCCGGCTTTCTTTTCACCTTCCATATACCGGGGTTAACAAGCTCGTAAGGAGTTACAATTGAATATTTTGATTCTTCAGGTTTTGTAACAATGCCTATTCCAACTTTAAGAAAATTATCACCCACCTTTGCTTCATCATAACCTACCGGTAAAAAGTCTTGTACCGGACCCATAATAGCATCATGAATAGTTGGGCTATATTTATCAAACCATTTCCCAAAATAGGTATGCCCCTGGTACTCCAACTCAGGCATTACACCTGACCAATCAAATCTCGATGCGCGATAATATCCATCTTTAATATCAGGGAGGTAAAAGCGGGCATGAATTAATCCGTTACTAATCTCAGCCTGCGGAAATAGATCAATGGGTTTAGCACCTGCTGCAAAAACAGCCAATATTGAAACAATAATGGAGGCTTTCTTCATATTGAATATTTTGTAGTTCTATAACCTGATAAACAGATATAAAATAATAATGAATACCCTCTATTGATTCTTTACGTCGTATGGAAAATTAAAGAACCGAAAGAATAACTTCCTCTGCTTTGCAGGATGTAAAACCCCAATACCAATATTTTTAGGTGGAAGGCCATTGGGGGTGAGTCCAGTACGAATTATTACCGGACTACAAGTCTGAAATCCTTAAGATACTTGATGTGCAGTTGCATACAATAAACCATTTACCGCAAGAAACAATATCTAATTACCACCCAAATTAGGATTAACCGAAGTTTCTGAGAACGGAAGAGGAAAGGTATAATCTTCCTTGGTTATTGCTCCTATAAGTGGCAGATCATTTGTGTCTTTAATGGCATTGGCCTGTTCAACCATTTCAAGGCGTACTAAATCGAACCAGCGGGTTCTTTCAGCAGCAAATTCCCATGCACGCTCCTGAACTACTGCCGCTGCAAACTCGGCTCCCGTTAACCCGCTTAAAACCGGTAAGCCGGCTCTGGCACGAATTGAGTTAATGCATCCATAAGCTAAAGCATCCGGTGCTCCTGTAGCTCTTGCCTGCGCTTCTGCATAAATAGTAAGTACATATGCATACCTCATCATTATTTCCGGAACTGAAGATGCATAATTACTTACATCACCCTTAATATAATATTTCAGATAATAAGGATGCTGGGTTTGGCTTTGCTCCCACGTGATTGTTGTTCCGTCACCCTTTTTAAATACCGTACGAAATGTAGCATCTTTTCTTGGTCCTGCCGGAAAATTATTAAAGAAATTAATTTCAGCGAAGAAGTCATCCCATCCCGATTCTTCTCCGGGCATGGCAGACCATCCATGATTTGTATTTGTTGTTGACCATTCGCCCATGAAAGCTGATAACTGGAAAACATTTTCAGGTGTCCCGTTTTTTGCAGGGTCATTTTCAAAAACCTCAGCATACGTAGGCAGCAATTGAAATCCGTATAAGTCCTTATTATCTATTACTTCTTTCGCTTTAGATGCAGCCATAGCATATTTCTCTGTTTGTTTTAAAGGCCAGCCGGCCTCTGTAAGGTAAACATCAGCCAGATACGCTTTTACTGAGCCTTTGTTAGGTCTTCCCGGATCGCGCTTGGTATCCGGCACTAATCCTTCGGCTGCTGTAAGATCAGCTTCTATTAATTTATAAACTTCAGCCGGTTCAGATGAATGCATCGTTAATAACGAATCTGAAAAATTTGGGTTTGTAAGTAAGGGGATTTTGCCGTATAAACGAGTAAGCCAATAGTAAGAAACCCCGCGGATAAAGTATGCTTCTCCGGCAATTGCATTTATGGTTGCCGGAGAACCTGTAGTATTTTTATAATTTGCGATTACATTATTAGCACCTTGTATTGCTTTATAACAACCACTGTATAATGCCTGTGTTCTTTGATTGCTTGCAGACACATTAAACTGATCAAATTCGCGAAAATCTGATTTATTACTAGCCTTATGGGTAGTCACATCGTCTCCGCCCATAGTAGCGGCAATAGCGGTTGCATGAAGGAAACCTGTTCCCCATGTACTTTCCCAGCCTTTATAAGCACCTGTAAGTGCAGCTTCGAGTCCTTGTTGAGACTTTAAAGCATCGGCGCCAAATAGTGAACCATTGGATTTTTCATCCAGGTAATGTTTGCAACCTGCGGAGACGACAAATAATGCGGCAAAAAAAAGTATTTGTAATTTTTTCATTTCTTAAAAATTTATAAGTTTTAATAGGCAAGGGTTATACCGGCAGTGTAAGTCTTTGCGTTTGGATAAGCTCCATAATCTATACCCTGGGCTGTGTCTGTTCCCGAGCCAATGTTGCTGGACTCAGGGTCAATACCTTTGTATTTAGTAAAAGTAAGGAGGTTCGTAGCACTGATAAAAACCCTGAAATTACCTTTCTTATTTATTGAAGCAGGTAAGTTATAAGATAAGCTAACGTTTTTAAGTCTTATGTAATTGCCACTTTCTATAAACCTGCTTGATTGGGTATACACCACATTGGTACTGCTGAAAGCGGGAATATCAGAAGTTTCATTTACACCTGGTATATACCTGCCTTTAATTTCGTTTAAAGTGTACTGGCGCGCATCCCCGCTTCCTGACATTGCAGCTCCCCTGGTATAATTTAACTTATCAATTCCAAATACTCCCTGGAAGAATACATTCAGTGTTAATGCTTTATAGGCAAAGGTGTTATTCCAGCCGCCAGTAGTGGTGGGTATTCCTTTTCCAATAATCTGGAAATCGTCTGTGGTAATCTTTCCATCATTGTTAACATCCTCGTATCTGGAGTCGCCTGGCTTGGCATTAAATAGAGCTGCTTCTCCGGCTTCTTTTGGTTTCCATAGGCCCAGGTATTTTATACCCCAGTAAGAACCAAGGGAATAACCGGGTACAAGCACAAATTCATTAGTAGTAGACATACCCGCACCTACATTCGTTCCCTGTGCAATTCTTGGCGCAATACCTCCAAGGCTGACTACCCGGTTTTAACCGTAGACACATTAAAACTACTTGTCCAGTTAAAATCTTTTGACCTTGATAAATTTATTCCTAAAGAAACTTCAAAACCTTTATTCTGAATTTCTCCGACATTCTTTGTTTGTGTACCACCACCCGTGTAAGAAGGTAAAGCCTGGTTTAATAACAGGTCAGAAGTGTTTTTAACAAAATAATCTCCTTCTAATGTTATCTTTCCTTTCAGCAGCCCAATCTCCAGGCCTACATCTGATTGTTTTGTTGTTTCCCATTTCAAGTTAAGATTACCGGGATTTCCTAACTGAATACCGCTGACAACACCACCGTTACTAAATGCTACTGGAGCCCACGTGTTATAAGCAGAAAGAGTGGCGTATGGATTTATAGCCTGGCTTCCTGTCATACCCCAGCTTCCCCTTAATTTTAGATTGCTGAGTACATTCAAATCTTTAATAAAATCTTCTTGTGATAAATTATATCCTACCCCTATAGAAGGAAAGGTGCTGTATTTATTCCCTTTTTGAAATTTCGAAGAACCGTCTCTTCTTACTGCTGCGGTTAACAGATACTTATCTTTGTAAGAATAATTTACACGGGCTAAGTAAGACAAAAGCGTCCATTGAGTGAAACCTGATCCTACAGAATATGATCCCGCAAGTGGTAAATTATAATAGCCAAGTTCGGGGAACTTTAATGTATTTCCAGAAGCGGAGAAACTATTATCGGTGAACTTCTGCGTTTCAAATACAGCTACAGCACTGATACTATGAACTTCGTTAAAAGTACGGATATAATTAAGAGAGCTGGTACTTTGCAAAGTCCATTGTTCTGATGTACTTCTGCCAGCACTGGGATTACCGCGCGATACAGCCATGCCGTTAAAATAAGCACCCTGCCCGTTACCATAATTAACAGCATACTGTAAGTCTACCGCTAAACCCTTAACAGGCAGTTTATAGTTTATTCCTCCTATAGCATTCACAACGTTTCTGTTATCATCATTAATTCTGTCGTAAAGCAAAGCAACAGGACTGGTGGCAACAGAACCGGTAGGGTCAGAAGTAGTAATATTTCCATCAGCATCGTAAGCAGGGGTGGTTGGAGACCATGCTAAAGCCCCTACGATCGGATTGCCTGTGCCGGATTGCAAACCGGTATTATGGTTTTGAATCCGTGATCCTGTTATATTAAACCGTAAAGCCAAATTATCAGTAAGCTGTGAATTGATATTAGACCTGAAGGTATATCGCTTATAAGAAGTATTCTCCACTATTCCCTTCTGATCGAGGTAGTTGGCTGAAATCAGGTAAGTAGTTCTTTCACCTCCGCCTGCAAAACTTAACTGGTGTTGTTGTCCTGTTGAGCGACGAAATACAAGGTCCTGCCAGTTTGTTCCGGGATTTGTTTTGAATTTGTCTACCTCAGCCTGTGCGTAGATAGGAGAAGTTCCGAGTGCCGCAGACCGTGTATTAGCTATTGTTGCGAAATCATAGGCATTCATTATATCCCAGGTTTTAGTTACTTCAGATGTGGAAGCCTGCCCGTCGTAAGTTACCTTAAAACCACCTTTTGTGCCTTTTTTGGTAGTTATGATCACCACTCCGTTAGCGCCTCTGCTTCCATAAATAGAAGTTGAAGATGCATCTTTTAATATCTGGATTGTTTCAATATCATTTGGGTTAATGATCGAGAAATCAGCACCGACAAATCCGTCCACTACATATAGCGGGTCATTATTGCCTAATACTGAATTTGCGCCTCTTATTCTCACCCTGGTATCACTCCCCGGCGCGCCTCCCGCATTAGTTACCTGCACACCTGCTGCTCGTCCCTGCAATATCTGGTCAACCCTAGTAACCGGTTGCTGGGCAAACTCTTTTGTTGAAATAGAGGTTAAGGCGCCTGTGAGATCAGTCTTGCGTTGGGTACCATAACCAACTACTACTACTTCATTTAATAGCCTGGCAGCAGTTTGCAATGAAACATTAATAGCTGAATTTCCGGTTACATCAACTTCCTGGTCAGCATAACCGACAGAACTTAGAACTAATGTTTTTACTCCATTGGGAAGCTGTAAGGTAAAAGTGCCATTATCATTTGTTGCACTGCTTTGTGTTGTACCTTTTGCAGTTACTGTAACACCTGATAAGGGACTTCCTTTTTCATCTGAAATTTTCCCTGTAATTGTTTTGTTTTGGGAAAAGGAAGTACGTGCCGTAATTGCGCAAATAAAGAATAGAAATGTTCTGATAAGAAATTGCTTAAGAGCCATAAACAATCGTTTTTTTTGGTTTTAGAAATGCGAATATAAAATGAAGAATAATTGTTTGAAACAATACAGATAATTTAGATTCGATAAGTAGGTATTACTTAAAACATAAAATTATCGACCTTCCTCTTTTGGACATATAGTACTTTTTGCCAGTTTATAAACTCTTACAATCTATTTAGCACTAATGTTAATTTTTACTGCCTTTTCCAAACTCTATTTTCATAAACAAGACTAATATCCAATGGTACTGATAAAAGTAACTGAAACTTTAACAAAAGCAAGTTTTATTTCAGTTTTTTCAAAAAAACTAAAAAAAGGGCTTCCCTTTTGTGTTGACGTTAGAAGGGTGGTTATGCTTTTAAAAAAAGATTTTAAAAAGCAACTTATTTAGCAACCGCGATATAATTTACGGATTTCTATCAATTTCATTAGCTTAAGTAATTTCTTAATTTTAATCACCTTAAAAAGATAGAAGCTATTGCAACTATGAAAAGGCAGTGGTGCCATTTTTTGTAACAGGAAAAATAGGACAGGCTATAAAAGAAACGTACATCAGATGTCCAATTAACAATTGACTATAAGTCAATAAGTCAAAATAAAAAGTCTTAAACAATTCTGAAAGGAAAATGATTGAGGCTTTAAGGGCTGCGGAAGAAGGGATCGAACTTCACGAGTAAGTTAGCTAAAATTCAATGTGTGGTGGGGCAACGCCAGTCTTTCTTGCGAACTGCATTAAGCTTCATTTATCCCGTACTCCTCACCCCCGAGACAACAGGGCATGTTTGCCAAATTTCATCACTCCAGAGTATAAACAAGATATTTTGATCCAAATGGTAAACTAAAAAAAGAAATAATAAAATAATCAGTTGATTCTCATCGATATTTATACTTTTAGTAGCTGTAGGGGGAGGGCTCGAACCTCCACGAGGCAGTTAGCTTAAACGCAAAGTTTAGTGGTCAACCCTGGTCGGCCGAACGCAAGGAACAGTCGGCTCTACGTTTAAATTTATCCCGTAATCCTCACCCCCGAGACAAGAGGGCATGTCTGCCAAAAATTTCATCACCCCACAGTATTTGTTTTCAATGAACTTGGAGAGGCAATATTACAGCTTTTCCTTTTTTAATTGCAAATTTGTCAAAGTTTATTTTAAAAGTTTAGTAATTATTCAATGATTTAAGCTTTAATTCGTAAATAGCTTAAAAAAATGTACTAAAATGGCACTTAAATTAAATTTTGACAAACTAGATTATCAAATTATAAACGAAATGATGGAAACGGCTGACATTTCGTATGCTGAATTGGGTAAAAGGTTATTTGTCTCAGGGGGAACTATACACGTTCGTATAAAAAAGATGCAGGAGATGGGGATTGTAAAAGGCACAAAATTAAATGTAGACCTCAAAGCATTGGGTTATGATGTAATAGCTTTTATTGGTATTTATCTTGAGAAAAGTTCTCTCTATGATTCAGTGGTAAAAGAACTGCAAAAAATACCGCAAATAGTGAGATTAAACTATACTACAGGTAACTACAGTATGTTTGCAGAAATTGTGTGCAAAGATATAAATAATTTGCGTTATGTTTTACATGATGAACTACAGAAAATAAAGGGTATCGAAAGAACGGAAACATTTATTTCGCTGGAAGAAAGCTTCAGTCGTAATGTAGTTGTCGAGTAGAGTATACCTTGTTTCCAAAGTATTACGAAAGTGCCGGCGCTCTATTGTTGCCTGCGAGCAAAACAAAGCAACCCCTATTTCAATTATATAAAAGAAGGATTTTTTTTACATATCAAATTCCTGTTACAAAATTACGTAATCGTTATTTGAAATAGTTTTATAGTTAAGCAATGTAAACCAATAGCAGAATTTATTGTTACTTAGCAGGAAATTGCAGTGGAAGAGTGTTTTTTCATAGGAAATGATGCAATAGGTTTTACAGTACAAGTGTGCGACGCAACTACAGACTGTGCAAAAACTAAAAATGGCCTCCTGAGAATCGTCTGTATGAAATTTTCACCGGCAGGTATCTAAATGTTTTGACAAAGGGCTCTAGTTATTGCACAGTCTGACGATGTCTGATATAAATTCTATTGCCGGGACAAAAAAACTTCCTGTTAGCATTTTTCCGCTATTAAAATAAAAAACCAACCGCTAAAATGCGTATAGGTATAGTTTGCTACCCCACATTTGGAGGAAGTGGCGTATTAGCCACCGAATTAGGAAAGGCGCTTGCAGACAAGGGACATTCTGTGCACTTTATTACCTACCAGCAACCGGTGAGGCTGAATGTTTTTAGTGCAAATATTTACTATCATGAGGTACGTGTACCTACCTACCCGCTGTTTGATTACCCGCCGTACGAGGTGGCGCTTTCAAGTACAATGGTTGATGTAATATTACATCACAAACTCGACCTTTTGCATGTGCATTATGCTATACCCCATGCATCTGCTGCCTACATGGCAAAGCAGATTGTCGCAAAGGTGGGCAGAAAAATTCCGGTAATTACTACACTGCATGGAACTGATATAACTCTCGTGGGCAGGGACAAAACGTATGCACCGGTCGTAACTTTCAGCATAAATGAGAGTGATGCAATAACTGCAGTAAGTGATAATCTGAGAATGGAAACATACAGGTCTTTTGCCATAGAAAAAGAGATAGATGTGATACACAATTTTGTGGACGTAGCAAGGTTTAGCAAAAAACCGATTGATGCCTTCAGGCAGGTAATTGCTCCGAACGGAGAAAAAATTTTAGTGCATGCATCTAACTTCAGAAAAATAAAGAGAGTGCAGGATGTAGTAAAAATTTTCGCAGAAGTAAAAAAACAAATGCCTGCAAAGCTGCTGATGGTCGGCGATGGCCCTGAACGCCCTGTGATGGAAGATTTGGTAAAGGATTACGGCCTTACTGATGATGTGCGCTTTTTGGGCAAGCAAGAGCAGATGGAAGAAATATTGGTAGTAAGTGACTTGTTTGTTTTACCATCTGAATACGAAAGTTTTGGTTTGGCAGCGCTGGAAGCAATGGCCGCAAGGATGCCTGTTGTAAGCACGAATGCAGGAGGGTTACCTGAAGTAAATATTCATGGTAAAACCGGTTGCCTCTCCAACATAGGAGATGTGGAAGATATGAGCAGAAATGCAATAGAAATCTTAGGTAGTGATGAAATGCTTGCCACTTTTAAAAAGAATGCATACGAGCAGGCACTTAAATTTGACATTCATAATATTGTTCCTGTATATGAGAAGTTGTACAGCAGGTTTTGCAGTATGAAATGCTGATGAGTTATACCCAGGATTAAAGGTTGCTTTTGTTTATTTCATTGCGCTTTGCTGAATCCCATATTTAACCACACTTCCCATAATCTCATACTTATCAATTAGCCACCTAACCGTAGTTTAAACTAAATGAGATTACGACGTTGGTGAATATGGTAATTATACGAATTGTTGGTTTACTTCATCAATTTTATAAACGATTTAATACGGAAACTTTTTCAGTGAAGCGCTTCCTGCATCTGTTTCAATTGTAATATATCCAACAAATCACATCTGAGGGGTTTTTTATATCTGTGTCCACTCTTTTCTGAATAAGTCTTTTTTTCCACTCCGAAACAGGTTGATTAATAAATTCTTCATCAATACTATCCAATAACTCAAAAGCAAGAGAACGCTTTTCCTCAGTACTTAATTTAAAAATCTCATTTTTATCAAAAGACATAATATAGTATTTAAAAATTACAATAAGTCTTTTACGATGCAAATTAGGATGTATAGATAACGCTTTTTAGCTAAGAATTATTGATAACAATCCAGTTCCCACAACTTCCAAAAAATCCCATCCATTTCAAGGTTCAAGACATTACTTTCGCTTAAGCCATTGCTCAGGATTTAAAAATACACCCTTTTCATTTGTAACCATAAATAAGACTTCGCCTTCGCCATTGTCATTTACAGCAGCCTGGCCCAATACGGTATTTGGTCTTACTTGTTGGTCTTTGCTCACATTTACCGAAGATAAATTGCTATATGATGTAAAGTATTTACCATGCCTCACCGTTACCACCTGTCCTCCGCCTAAATCAAATACCGAAGATACTTCACCATCAGCAACTGCTCTCACAGTAGCCCCAACGGGCACAGAAATGTAAACACCTTCGCTTTGACCTCTTAATTGTGTTCCGGGGATGGTATAAGTACCAAAGTGTATTGTAGGAACACCAGAGCTCACAGGCCATGGAAGGCTTCCTCTGCCGGTTTCAAAGTTTATAGATTGAGATCTTTCTTCATTTGTATTTTCCAAATCACTGAATGCCCGGTCAGTTTTAGGTTTACCTGTGACAACTCCTAAATTAGGTTCATTATCTGCAGGTGCAGCAGTTTCAGAGGGTGATTTATTCGTATTGTTATTATTTGGTGTACTTTGCTCGTCTTTTTGCTGCTGCAGTTTTTCAAGTCTGCGCTGTTCTGCCAGTTTCCTTTTTCGCTCTTCTTCTACGGCTCTTTTCGCCCGAGCAACTGCTTCTGCTTTTTTCCTGGCCTCAGCAAGCTCACGTCTGATAATGGCACTTATGGCGCTTTGCATTTGCCTGCGGTCGTTTTCTCTTTTTTTAATTTGAGAAGCCAAATCTTTTTCCTGACTCTTTAGTTTGTTTACTTCATTATTCTGTTCTTTTTTATCTTCCTCAAGGTCTGTCAATTGTTTGTTCTGATCCTGCAAGGCAAGGTTTTTTTCGTTTTTATTATTGTTTAAGCTGGCGATTTTTTGGCTTATCAATTCCTGCGTTTTTAAAATATTGTCTACCTGTTGTTCGCGATACTGCCGGTAACTTCTAAGATAAGTTATTCGTTTTACCGCATCATTAAACGTGGCCGCCGAAAATATAAAGTTGAGATAATCATAATTGCTCCTGTTTTTAAAAGCGAAAACAAGGCTTTTAGCATATTCCTGTTTTAAGGTATCGAGTTGTTTTTTCAGCCTGGCAATTTCCTGGGTATTAGTAAATATATTCTTGTCGAGGATGCGCATGTCTTTATTAATATTCTGGATCAACTCTTCGCGGGCAGCAATCTTTCTTTTAACCAGGTTATAATTTGCTAATGATTTATTTTTGCTGCTGCGGATATTTTTCAGCGTTTGATTTAAACTTCTGATTTCTTTCAACAGATCCTGCTGTTTACGCTGCAATTCCTCCTTGGTCTCCTGCGCAAGTAACACAGAAGTAAATAACGTAAAAACGAACAGTGAAATAATCTTTTTAATCATCCCGCGCTTTTTATTAAATTAATTAATATAACAATTTATACCATTACAACCTTTTATAATTTCGGGAAATGCTAAACGGAAAAGTTACAGGCTGATTGAACGCATATTGCTTAAAATTAAGATTTACGTCAAGTTTTGATTTATCTGCCAACGATATTTTTCTCTCAGTTGAAAATTGTACGCCTGAGCTATTATCGTACCCGCTATATGCAATATCGCATGTACGATTTACATTATTAATATCGTCAAGCTTACTTTCAATTATTTTATAATCATTATTGTCTATAGTAGCAAGATGTTTAAAAATCTTTCCTGTCATTAATATTTGTAAACGATTACTATCTGATGAATACGAATTGATATTGCTATCAATGAAAACAGGATTTCCGACAACAATGTCCTGCAAAGCAGAAAAATTTAATGGAAGGCCGGTAAATTGCTGCAGAAAACCAATGCTGTGATACTGAACATATTTCTTTAAAAGGTTCATCACCTTTACACTATCATTTGTTATTAAAACCCTGAAACCTTCTATACCCAAAGGACCGCGCAACGACAACCATATAGCAGAATCTTTTTTCACTCTTATAAAAGCAGTAGCTTCATCGCCTCCGTCTTTGTCGTTGTATGCAACTCTTACTTTCGCATTAAAAGTGTTGAAATTAATTTTGTTGTTAATAACCTTGTTATACACTTCTTTTATCAAAGCGGCAGAGTCTTTTATAAGCGCTGCAGAATCTGCTGTTTTATTGTCTTTAGCTGCAACAACTGAAGATGTGTCAATCTTTGAAATAACTTCAGTTGTTTTTTGCAATTTTCCTGCAGGCTTGCACGAAAACATTATAATTGCGAATAATAGAAATATAAATACCGTTGCAAATTTCATCATATTACTTACTGTTTACCTGTATGACCAAATCCTCCTTCGCCTCTTACAGTAGAATTTAATTCATTAACCTGGGTTAATGTTGCCTTCTCAACTTTCTGAATGACCATTTGGGCAATTCGATCACCGGGATGAATAATTTGTGGTTCGTTCGATAAATTTATTAATACCACTTTTAACTCCCCCCGGTAATCTGCATCTACAGTACCCGGACTGTTGAGACAGGTAATACCTTGTTTTATTGCAAGCCCGCTACGTGGACGAACCTGCGCCTCATAATCCATTGGCAATTCAATAAACAATCCTGTCGGTACCAGCATTCTTTGCAATGGCAGCAGTGTACAATTGTTATCAATATTTGCCCTCAAATCCATACCTGATGAACCTTCAGTAGCATAAGAGGGTAAAGGGTTGGCCGAACGATTAATTATTTTAACAAGGGGTTTATCCACTACAGCAAATGTAATTATTGAGATGAAGAGAAAATTGGTAAGTTATACAGCGGATTGTTAAAAAACAACCTTTTGAAGTAAGACTGTTGCATATGCTGCCAGGCCTTCCTGCCTGCCTACAAATCCCATAGCTTCGGTGGTGGTAGCTTTTATAGAAATGTCTTTTTCAGAAACATTCAAAATAGAAGCAATGACCTGCTGCATTATACCTGCATAAGATTTTATTTTTGGAACCTCAAGGCAAAGTGTCGTATCTGCATTTACCAGTTTATATCCTTCGTTTTGTACCAGTGCAAATGTACGCTGAAGCAAAATTTTACTGTCAATGCCTTTAAAGTCAGAAGAGGTGTCGGGGAAATGTGTACCTATATCTCCCAGGCATAAAGCTCCCAGAAGTGCATCGCAGATGGCGTGTAATAAGACATCAGCATCGCTATGGCCTAAAGCTCCTTTACTATGAGGAACTAATACACCGCCTAACCATAGTTCTCTTCCCTCCACTAATTGGTGAAAATCAACTCCTGAACCTATTCGAAACATAGTATTAATTTAGTCTTATTAAAAAAAGCGAAGTTAATATTCCTTCGCTTTTTTTTTGTAAAATCAAATTCTATAAATAATTAACTCTTTACCATGCCATAGCAAAAGATACAGCAGAGCCAGGCACCAGACAGCGATGAAAAATAAAAGTACCAGGCCAGTTACCAAAAAAATTACAAAGCGTTAAAATGGTAAAGTAGAATTATAATATAAATTGGGAATTAAACAAGAAATATTAACTGATCAGTTTTTTGAAGAAAAGATTATATACATATTTATTTGTAACCAGCCATTTTTGAAAGATAAAAATGCCCGTAGCTGCACATAAAATGCCAGCTAATACATCTAATACGTAATGATGGCTGGTGTAAACTGCGGCAAACCAAATTCCTGCAGCAATAATCGCAAACACAATATTTACCCAACCCAACCTATTTTTAAAACCATAATAGAGGACAATTACAGGGTAGGATGAATGTAAAGAAGGCATAGCTGCAAAAACATTAGAGCTTTTGGCGTATAAAGCCTGGAAAACAGGTATATTAAAAAAAGCGTCAAACCGGTGCAGGCCGGCAGTATTTCCGGGAGTAGATGCATAAAAATGGAATCCATGCTCCTGTATGTACCAGGGAGCGGCGGCGGGATAAGTATAGTATACGATAAAACCTAATATATTTACAAAGAAAAACGTTAGTGATAATTGCATAAACTGATCGCGGTTTTTAAAAAACAGATATGCCGAAAAGGCTAATGGCAAAGGAACCCAGCACAGGTAGAAAAAACCACTTATTATATCAAGAAACAAATTGGTATGCATTAACCAATATTCATTAGGAGTAAGGAGTTGATTATCATAAAAAATACCAAAAAAAAATTTTTCTGCATTATATAGGCTCTCAATATGAACAGTATTATACAAATAGTTTGGAAAAGCTTTCATGTAATCGAAAACTACCCAATAAACAATATACACAGAGAAACCCATTATAAACTTTCTTGTAGAAAAAGACAGAAAATAAAGCGAGTTGAAAATTATTACCAGGCCTAACTGATCTGTTCGAAAACCAATTAATAACGCTGAAATCAGAAGGTATAACAGTGAAACAAAAGTGGTGAAAAGTATATCTTTTTTAGCAAATAATTCCCTATAAGAAGTTGCCGTTTTAGCAGTTGGATACATTACTTTTTCGGCTGTTTAATTTTTTTTCACCTTGTTTTCCATTTGTTCGATCACTTCTTTGCCTCCCGGCGTAGTCCATACCTTTGAATCATTATACTCTATATTCGGTGTCCCGAAAGATGCGCACAATTATTTACGAAGATAAGGACGGATATTGCTTGTGTTTGGTTAAACAAAATGTAACTCGTACTTTTCTTTAGTTTTACACATATGCCAAATATCGCTGTACAAAACTTAATTCAGCTTTTTCATACGCCAATCCCGTAAATGGTATTGGTTCTTCTGCATCTAAACAATTTTCTTATAATTGCGATCATGTCTGTTGCAATTAGTTGTTGTTGTGCATAAAATAAAATTTAGTATTACCAGGAGGCACAGAAAAGCCTTCCTATTCATATAAAGTGGAGCTGTAAAAATGATAAGCAGAAATAGCCAACACTTCTTATTTCTATTAATAGCTATGTTGGTCTACTGATTTTTTTTCTTTTTTCTCCAGGGCTTTTTTTGCATCATTCAGTCGCTTGATTGCTGTAAAGTTTGTTAGTATAGCCATAATGGTAATCGGCAACGTAAAAATAGTCATCGTCTCAAATACGTGATAGCGAATACCGGGTATAAACAACTTATAATCACCACCTATTACTTTGGCAATAAGCCCACAGGCAATTGCTGAAGCGCCTACCAATACAACTCTTTCGGGCCTTTGCATAAGACCTCCTTTATTCTGAATGCCTAAACCTTCACTTCGGGCACGGGTATAACTTACCATCATAGATCCGATTAAAGCAATAAATGCAAACAGAGAACTTATAAAGTAATGATGTGCAACAAGATAATAACAAATGCCTAAAAACATAACAAATTCGCTATAGCGGTCCAAAACAGAATCAAACAAAGCCCCAAAAACAGAACTCATATTTCCCAAACGAGCCACCTGGCCATCAAGCATATCAAATAAGCCGGCAAACAGCACTAAAGCGCCTGCCCATCCAACATAACGCAGGTCTCCACGGTTGCCCTTTTCAGCGCCTTCAATAAAAATTACAGCAACTCCGATATTTAAGATTAATCCTATTGCTGTAACAGCATTTGGCGTAAGTCCCAGTTTTATTAATACTTTCACCACAGGATCTATTATCTTATAAATTCCCCTTTGCAATTTATCTCTCAACAGTTGCTTTGCCATATTCTTTTAATAAATCAATAATCCTTTTTTACTCTTGCCCTGATACCAGGTTTTAATACTTCGGATCGCGATGATTCAGGTATGTAAGCCTTTTGACATGATTTACCCTGATAAGCTTAAAAATATTCCCTAATCCAGGCGCTGATTTCTATGTAAGAATCCGCTGTCTAAATTACAGGTGGTTGTTAAACCGGTTTCTTTATCTGCCGGAAATCTTGATACCCGGGTATCTTGCAATAATTTTTTCAGTACATCTCTATATATTATTTAAATTAAAATTAGTATAAACAAGTATTATTGAGAATTATAAATTTTTACATATTGAAAGGCAACACTAATATGACTGCACAAATTCTGGAAAAATAATATAGTCGATCCGATATGATTTTGGATCGTCCGGGTGTCTTTTTCAAAATATATTGTAAAAGACAATTATCTCAAGTAATATATTAGCATATAAACCTGCAAGCAAATCATCTGCCATTACACCCCAGCCTTTAGGCAGCAATTCCATTTTTTTTATAAACAACGGTTTTGCTATATCAAAAACCCTGAACAAAACCAAACCTGTCACAACAAACTTAATATTTACAGGAATAAAAAGTAATGTAACCATCATTCCGGCCACTTCATCTATCACTACTTTATTACTGTCTTTGCCCCAAATCTCATCAACTGCATTACCCGACCAAACTCCAAGAACCAAAACTGTACTTGTTATTAATATCTGCCCGGTAACAGCGTAATAACCCGCAGGTATTAACATCCATAGCATACAACATGCTGATGCCGCTATAGTTCCTCCTCCTTTCCCGATATACCCGATGCCAAATACAGTGGCTATAAGCTTGTGCAGCTTTATCATAAAGTATGTAAACCCTTAAATCAGAACTGTTAATGCTAAAACCATTGATTTAATTTATACCATTCTAATGCTTCTTTCAACCCCAACTGCAGGTTATAAGCAGGCTGATAATTTAAATTTTTCTTTGCTTTTTCAATATTACAACACCAATTAATCGCGGTAAGCTCACTAAGCTTTTCTACGTTCAATGCAGGTGTTTTACCAAACATTCCATAAGTTGTTTCCATCAGTACTGCGAGACCTTTAACTACTGCAAAAGGCAAATGAAATTTAAAAGTTTTTTTGCTTAAAACATTTTTAGTAATGTTTGCCATTTCATACCTGGTATAACAATTACCGTCTGTTATATTATATGTTCCATTTGCAGTTTCGGCAGTGAAAAGCGCGTTAACTGATGCTAAGGCAAGGTCTTTTACATATACAAAGCTCAACTGCTGCTCCTTTCTCCCGATATAAGGTTCAAAGCCTTTGCTAAAAGTCTTTAAAATAATAAATATGTCTTTATCTCTTGAGCCATATACTGCGGTAGGACGTAAAACTATCAGCGGCAAATGGATATCTTTTAATTGTTGTTCGGCCAATAATTTACTCTTGCCATAAGCTGTAACCGGCACAGGAACAGTATTTTCAATTATTAATTCATCTGTTTTATTTAATGGCCCCAACGCAGCAAGACTGCTTACAAATACCATTTTTTGTACTCCCGTTCCACTTTTTGCCACTGCTATACCCAGGTTGACAGCGTAGGAAGCATTTACCCGGTTATACTCTTCCTGGTTCTTTGCTTTAGTAGTTCCTGCTGCATGAATAATAAAATTATAACTATTATCTTTTAGCTCTTTTACAAGGCTGTCAACATTAGTAAAATCAAGACAGGTGTATTTAATATTATAAGACGTAAGATGTTTTACATCGCTGCTTTTGCGTACTGCGGCGTAGACATCCAGACCTTTTGCAAGAGCGGCTTCTATTAAATGAAAGCCTACAAAACCACTGGCGCCTGTTATTAAAACCTTTTGCTTCATAACTGTTTTTCGTAAATACGATAGGTTTTATAAACTTTTCCATTGATGTTTTGAAGGGCTTTATTCATCATATCATTTGTTTCCAGAATCCATGATGCTTCGGCACCTTTTGCTTTCAGGTCAATCCCTTTTTTTATGATCTTAGCATAAAAGCAAGCTTCAATCCCCATTCTTCTATATTCTTCAATAACACCTAATATAATTACACGGTAATAGTTTATTTTTTTTAATCCAAAAAGCAACTTAAAAATTCCGGTCGGCAGCAGTCTTCCCCTTTTTATTTTTATAAGAATTTGGTTAATATCCGGAATTGCCAAAGCAAAACCTACCATTTTTCCTTCATACTCAGCCACAAGACAAAAATCAGGATTAAGAATATTTTTCATATCTTTTGCCATATAGTTAAACTCATTTTCTGTCATTGGTACAAAACCCAGGTTCTTATCCCATGCTGCATTGTATATTTCCCTGGCTTTTCCTACTTCATTTTTAAAATCTTTTACATTTATTGGTCGTATAGTTATATGCTTTTGTTCCAATCTTTTCATCAACGCCTCCTGCAGCTTTAGGGCTCTGTCGCTTACTGTGTCCGTTCTTATATCATATGCATACAAATCCACTTTTTTGTGAAATCCGTTTTTTTCAATAAGATTTGCGTAGTATGGTTTATTATAAGTCATCATTGCTACCGGAGGTTCATTAAAACCATCTATTAATAAACCAACCGTTTCATTTGTTGATGGATTAGCTGGCCCCACGATAGTTACCACACCTTTTGCGTTAAGCCATTGATAAGCTGCTTCGAATAATGCTTTTGCTACATTTTCATCATCTACGCAATCAAAAAAACCAAAAAAACCATCATTTGTATGGTTAAAGGCATTATGATTATTGTTAAGAATAACAGCTATTCTTCCTTTGATTTTATTATTTTCATCAATGGCTAAAAAGCACTGCAAAGAAGAATGTTCATAAAAGGGATGCTTTCCCGGCGTTAAAATATCTCTTTGGGCAATATGCAGTTCAGGAACATAATTAGGATCACCGGCATAAAGATCATGCGGAAAATCAATGAAAGTTGCCAGTTGTTTTTTTGCAGTTACAGGTTTGACTGTTATCATAATTCAGACTTTTGCCATAGTCTCGGCACTTCCAGGTACGCTGCTGCTTTTGTTAGTTTTTCTACAGCTTCTTCTATCTGTGCAAATGTATGTGTTGCCATCAATGAAAGCCGGATAAGCGATGCATCGGAAGGAACAGCAGGAGAAACAACTGGATTTACAAAAATGCCGTTTTCCAATAACATTTTAGTTAATACAAAAGTTTTGTGATTGTCTCTAACATATACGGGAATAATGGGGCTTTCTGTTGGCCCCATTTCAAATCCTTCTTCATGCAATAGTTGTTTTGCATACCTGGTATTAGCCCAGAGCTGATCTATACGTTCAGGTTCTGATTGTATAATATCAAGAGCTGCAATAACACTGGCAGCAGAAGCAGGAGTCATACTGGCGCTGAATATTAAAGAACGGGCTTTATGTTTTAAGTAATCAATTATAATTTCATCACCTGCAACAAAACCACCTAATGACGCAAGCGACTTGCTGAAAGTACCGCCTATAAGATCTACTTTATCTGTAAGACCAAAGTGAGATGCTGTACCTGCGCCTGCATCACCGAGCACTCCAAGACTATGAGCATCATCAACCATTATATTTACTCCATATCTGTCTGCCAACTCCACTATTTCAGGAAGCTTTGCTATATCACCTTCCATACTGAATATGCCATCTACTACAATTAATTTAATTGCATTCTCCGGCAGGTTAGATAATCTTTGTTCAAGGTCATCCATATCATTGTGCCCATATTTGATTACCCTTGAAAATGACAAACGTGTGCCGTCGATAATAGAAGCATGATCGTACTCGTCCAATATCAGGTAATCATTTCTGCCGGTAACACAAGACAGTACACCAAGATTTACCTGGAAGCCTGTACTAAAAAGCAGGGACGACTCTTTATTCACGTATGCAGCAAGCTTTTTTTCGAGCTCTATATGAATATCAAGGGTACCGTTTAAAAAACGTGAACCCGCACAACCTGTTCCATATTTATCGGTTGCTTTTTTTGCTGCCTCTATTATTTTAGGATGGTTGGTTAATCCCATATATGAGTTCGATCCAAACATCAAAACTCTTTTCCCACCAAGTATGACTTCCGTATCCTGACCACACTCTATAACGCGAAAATACGGATAGATACCTTGTTCTTTAACGAGAGCAGCATCGTGAAACTGTTCTATCTTCTTATGTAGTTTTTTCTGCATAATATCCGGTATATAACAAGCAATTCACCTTTTATCTGTTAAACAATTCTATCGACATTGTCAACCATTTTCCCTCTATTCCCAAAGGGCTGGCCTTATTAAGTTAATAACACTAAAGGTAAAATTAATCAATAAACAAGTGTGAATACAGCTTTTTAAGCTTTTAAATTTCAGTAAATATTAATAAACTTACTTTTTTAGCCAAATAACTTTCAATGGGATCAGGCTTTTATTTTTTTAGTATACAGGTATAAACTGTTACTATAGTAAAGTATGTCTAAGACGCTGTTTAAAAATTTTTTTATTGATACCAGCATTTATTCTTCATGCATCATCCTTGCGTCGCATTTCGTTAATCGGCATACCATTGTGCATCTTTTGGCTCTACTTCAAAAACATTCCTAAAAATTTAAACAGCGCGAAAAAAATTTTAATTAAATGATATTATCGGTAAATTATTCTTCATAAAACTCGATAAGAGATCCAAAATAACTTTCATTCCAGCCCTTAGCTATATCATCAAATTCACTGTCAGGAATATTGGTATGCTTTAATTCTATAGAGGTTCCCTGCTTATGCGGATGCAATTTTATAGTAACTACAGATGTCTCTTCCTGGTCACCAAAATACCATTCCTGTACTATTTTCTTTCCTTCTTCAAATTCAATATTTTTCCCTGCAATGCTTTCATCCCACAAAGAGAATTCAGAACCTGGTTCTGTTGACATTTCTGCTTTTCCTCCTGTCCATAACTGGATGGTAGCAGGGTTTGTCAAGGCGATATATACTTCTTCCGGCGGGGCAGGGACGATATAATATTTTTTATAGTCTTTCATTTTAAAAAGATTTCAGCATGTTACCTGTATCTAATGGCAAAGAGAAAGAGCCTGCTGCAAGTTTGTATTTATTATCATGTTTTAAGCAAAAAGATTTGTATTATTTATCTATTCAATTCCTGTATTTTTAATAGCCAAACAACCGGCCCCAATTTATGAAGCTAATTCCTTTTGCCCTCTTATTATTGATTTTTTTTGTATCTGCGGCTCAAGATAAAAAGATTTTAAATCCTGCAGAGCGGAAGCAAATAGCAGCGGAAATGGAAAACTCTATACAAACAGAGTTACTAAATAAATGGTATCCCCAATCGGTTGACAGTGTATATGGCGGTTTCCTAAGCACTTTTACTTATGACTTTAAACCTACCGGTTCGCAGGATAAAATGATAGTTACGCAGGCACGTCATATATGGACAAATGCAAAGGCTTCTCAACTTTACCCTAATGCCACTTATTATAAAAGCTGTGCTGAACATGGATATAAATTTTTAAGAGATATCATGTGGGATAAAACCTATGGTGGTTTTTATAACCTTGTTGACCGGCAGGGAAATGACAAAAGTGACAGCAAAAAACCAAAAGAAGCTTACGGTAATGCATTTGGCATTTATGCATTGGCGGCTTATAACAAAGCTACCGGTGATACGGCTGCTCTTAACCTTGCCAAAAAAGCTTTTATGTGGCTCGAAAAACATAGTCATGACCCTATATACAAAGGTTATTATCAGCACCTTCGAAGAGACGGAACGCCGGTAAAAAGAGATAAAAGTGTTCCCAACACTTCTGATCTTGGATATAAAGACCAGAATTCTTCTATTCATTTGCTCGAGGCATTTACAGAATTGTACAGTGTATGGCCCGATGACCTGGTACGGCAGCGGTTGCAGGAATTACTATTTTTAATAAGAGATACGATAACTAATGAAAAAGGAGATCTTGTACTTTTCTTGCAACCTGACTGGACACCCGTATCTTTCAGAGACTCTTCCAAGGCATCTGTTTTAAAACATCGCAGTTTAGATCATGTTTCTTTCGGACATGATGTTGAAACTGCTTTCCTTATGCTGGAAGCTTCACATGCGCTCGGTTTAACAAACGATAATACAACCATGACAGTCGGCAAAAGAATGGTGGATCATGCATTGAAAAACGGCTGGGACAGCACGTTGGGTGGATTTTATGATGAAGGTTATTATTTCAAAGGTGAGCCAAATATTTCTATTATTTTAGATAGTAAAAACTGGTGGGCACAGGCCGAAGGCCTCAATACGCTCCTGCTGATGTCGGATCACTTTCCTAATGATCCTATGCACTACTTTGACAGGTTTAAGCAGCTTTGGAAATACGCAAAAACCTACCTCATAGATCACACTTACGGCGACTGGTACGAAGGAGGTATTGATAAAGAACCGCAACGCAAAACAGGCTTAAAAGGACACATTTGGAAAGCTACTTATCATCACTTTCGTTCTTTGTCTAATTGTGTAAAGAGGTTGAGAGGAGAGGAGGAAGAATGATTGCTTAGGGTTTCGTTTAAATAGCAAGGCAATTGTCTTTCGACCTCTTGGCGTAAAATAATTTTTCGTTTCTTTTTCTTTCACCTGCTTTTAAATATTGCATGGTTTTATCCTGTATCCGAAGTAAGCTGCTGCTACAAGTTTATGGCAGGGCAGTAGAAACAGCTCATCAAAAACTCTTTCATGTAGAAAGGCACCTGTCCCGCTCAATGCAGTGCTGATACCTCTTATGGGTGGGCACAGGTGTGGGGTTTTTATCATTAGCTATAACTGGTTGTATCGTTTGGTCTGTTATTGGGCGGAGCGTTAAACTACAGGTTACTCATTATGCACTATGTCTTTCATGACCTTTTATAATTCCATCAGCTATTAATATAAAACAACTAAAAAAGGAATTGATGAGTTTTAGGAATTACAGGTTTTTCATGATTTGTATAATAATTAGTTTTTATTTTCATAATGCTATGGCACAAACTGATTCTGCGGAAAAAAAACAAAGCAGTGTCAAACAAAATGATATCTTCTCTGTTGGTGTAGGCCTACAGCATGGTTTTATTTTTGCACATTCAGAAGCTGTAGAGAACACGAAAGGATCAAATCCTTCCGGAGCAGAAGTTATCCTAAGCTGGCAAAGAAATAATGCGACAGTCTGGAACTTATGCAATTGCTTTCCCCGCAAGGGACTTCTGCTCGCTTACTGTGATTATGACAACCATATTCTAGGGAAAAGTTTCATGGCGGCTTATTTCCTGGAACCTGCTTATAAGCTTGGTAAAAACACTTTTTTCTCCTTTAAAGGATCTGCAGGTGTTTCTTATCTCACCAATCCTTTTGATAGCCTGAGGAATCCTTCAAATCGTTCTTATAGCACAGATCTTAATGTTTATTTATTGGTTGGGCTGGGTGTATGGTTCCGGTTAAATAACCACCTGCGATTGAATGCTTCTGTAAATTATCAGCATGAATCAAACGGAGGCCTGAAGGAACCTAACAAAGGAATAAACTGGCCTACAGCAGGTTTTGCATTAAGTTATCAAAAGACTTCTCCGTCTTACTATACCGGTACCAGGTCAAAAGAAAAATTTTGGAAAGGCCTCTCACCTCGTTTCGATATAGGATTGTTCGGTATTCCAAAAAGATCCATAGACGAGAATGGCAACAGCAGAAGGATGCCGTTGACAGGTTTATCAGCCCAGATAGCAAAACAGGTTGGTCGTATTAATGCATTAACCCTGGGAACAGAAATTTTCAGAGATGAAGAACTGCGTGTTAGATTACACAAGGATTCAATTAAAGCCATTCCTGTTAAAGCGGGTATATTATTTGGTCATGAATTTCTGCTGGGAAAATTTTTGTTTAGTCAGCGCCTTGGTTTATATGTTTTTGATCAAACTCCTTATTATGATCAGATATATCACCGTTGGGGTGTGCAGTACCAGATTAACAGGCATTTTAGAGCAGGGTTTAATCTTCAGGCTCATCGTCATGTTGCAGACTTTATTGATCTTAGAATAATGTATGCTTTTCAAAAAAAATATGAATAGGAATATAGGCAATACTTAAGATAACAGTTCACAAGTCTGCAGAAATAATATAAATGACTTTTAAGGTTCCTTTTCTCACTGCCCTTCTTCTGAAGATACTTGTTTTTTCGCTTGTTTTGATTGCCTGATGCGGTAATTGATGGTCAGGTTTATTTGACGCCTTCTGGGCTGAAAGTTTCCTTCGGTATAAAAATTAGCGCCATTTGTAATAGTGCGCATACGGCGGGAATTGAATACATCGAGAATATTTAAATTAATTGTTCCATTTCCTTTGAACACGTCTTTACTCATGGAAAGATCAACATAATAGAGCGCCTTCCTTTTACCCTGAGCAGTTTTTTGTGGTGCCTCATAATTGCCTCTTAGCTGCACATCAAAATTTTTTGGGAACATAAAACGTGAAGTTTGTCTTGCAAACCAACTATATGTGTTAGCCTTGTAACTTTTAATAATATTGCTTCCATCTATATCCGCATAGAAAAAATTGAAATTGAAATCGAGCTTCCACCATTTGTAAGGTGAATAGCCACTCGTGAATTCAGTTCCAAAGGCCTTTTCGGCCAAAAGGTTTTCGGGCCTGGTCGAAGAGTTGCCTTCTGCATTCACTGTTCTGATCCTTTCAATTTTGCCTTTGGTGCTCCGGTAATAAATGGCGGAGGAAAACGAACCCTTATTGAAATACTTAATATGCCCCACCTCAAACGCATTACTGAATTCGGGATTAAGATCAGGGTTACCACTGAAAAAATTACGACTGTCTGAAAACGTCATAAACGGACTCAAATCGTTGTACACTGGTCTTCTGACCCTTCGGCTGTAACTTACCTGTACTGCATTTTCTTTAGCCAGGTCAACAGTGAAATGTGCACTCGGAAAAAGATTCATATACTTTCTGGGATTGACCTGGGAAGTTTCCTTAAGGGTTGTTTTTACATCTGTCCATTCAGCACGCAAACCTGCCTGGTAGGATATCTTTTTGCTCTTGTTTCCAAGGATTCCATAGGCGGCATTTATTTTTTCGTCATACAGAAACACATTGTCCAAACCGGGAAGCGGCAGGTAATTACCCGAGGAAGTCTTTTCAGTAACTACATAGTCATTAACCATATTCCGGAAACTGCTACGCAAACCGGTTTCAAATTTTCCTTCTTTACCAATTGGTTTTGTATAGTCTGCCTGGAATAACCATTGTTTTTCAAATTCGTCGTTAGGCGATTTTTGTATGATCGCTTTTGCGACATCTTCATTACCATCCGGCAGGAAAAAATGTTGTGTAAATAATTGATTTGAGCTTTCCCAATTATCAATATATTTCACTTCTGCATTCAACTCGTGACCTTTCTGTTTGAACGATTTTTTGTAGATTAATGAATACTCGGAATTCGGCTCTGCTTCATTTTCATCCTGGCGGCGTGTACTTATACCCGTAAGGTTTGAGGCTGTATTCAGGTAGTCTTCGTACCTGATGTTTGTAATCCTATTCGCATCGCTCCGGCGAAACAAATAGGAAGCTGTAAGTATACTATTCTCATTAAAAAAATAATCCAAACCTCCCCGAATATTATTATTAAAACCAGTAACCGTACCGTTATTAGTTTGCTTTAAAATAAATGTGGTGTCCTTTCCATATACTTCCTGGTATAAAGAACCTATGCCCGGTTGCTTTCGGTAGGCAATGCCATAATTGATGAAGAAGTTGATTTTTTTGTGGCGATAATTAAGGTTTGCAGCACCTCCAAAATTGGTTGGATAACCTGTTATTAATTCAAAAGAACCATTAAAACCCTGCCTTTTATCCTTTTTTAAAACAATATTTATTATTCCTGCCATTCCTTCTGCTTCGTACCGTGCAGAAGGGTTTGTAATTATTTCCACCCTGTCTATCATGCTTGCCTGTAGCTGTTGCAGGCCGCTTCCTCCTTTAAAACTTACTAATCCCGAGGGTTTCCCGTCTATTAAAATCCGTACATTATCACTTCCTCTCAGTTTTACATTTCCTTCCGGGTCAACAGACACAGAGGGGATATTGGTCAAAATATCTGAAGCAGACCCGCCTGCATTAGCAAGGTCTTTTCCCACATTAAATATTTTTTTATCAAGCGAAAGCTGCATGGAGCTTTTTTCTGCCTGAACCACTACTTCTTTTAATGTATTTGCTGCAGGAACCATTTTTATAACACCCAGTTCAGGAGTTGAATGATCTTTTGAAACAGCAAATTCAGCAGTTTTATGCCTTCTGTATCCCATATAATCTATTTCTGCATAATAATGACCGAATTGTAATTCTACTGAAAATACTCCTGCTTCATTAGCAATACTTTCATTCACCAGTTTTTTTCTCTGACTTGTGTATATTCTTACGCTTGAAAAGCTTAAAGCAGCAGAAGAGGAAGAGTCAACTGCTTTGCCTTTTACTATTGCCCTTCCTAAAGACTGGGCCGAAGTTTTCGACAAAAGGGAAACAAAAATCAATAAAATTAGCAACAGTCTACAGGGAAATCTCTCAGAGTTAATATACCTCATAATATAAATAAGCCACCAAATTAACAGATTTTTTAAAGAAAAATATTCCTTAGCTGTTTTTAAAGACAAAAAATTTAAGGTCAAAAAGCTTTTATTTAGTAACTCTGTTCGGTGACTTGCCCAAAACCTTACTTTGAATATTCCTGCAGCAGCCTCTTCTCTTTGTCATTTAGACTGTTTATTCCCCTCTTATGAATTTTCTCGAGTATCTTGTCAACTTCTTCTTGTTTATTTCTCTTTCTTAAGTTGTATTTATCTTCTTTCGTCAGGTTGTGGGTATTCTTGTAATAAAGGTTATCAATGAGCAAGGCACCCGGCTTCTTTATAATAGAAATTATGAAAATAATAGCGGGAACTGCTATAATTAAAATAGTAACAAAATTATTAAGCAGTGCCAAAGGATGAAGCAATATAGCGACAAGCATACCGGTCAGACCACCTCCTAAATGAGCATCATGACCAATGTTATCAGACCTTGAGCGAATCGAATAAATTGAAAACAATACATAAGCTAATCCAAATAACCATGCAGGCAGCGAAACAGGTAGAAAAAACAACCCGATCCTCATGCCGGGGAATAAGGCAATAGAACTGAACATGATACTGAAAACTGACCCTGAAGCACCCACCGAACTATAAAAACTGTCATGTTTATGAATCAACAGACTTAACAAATTACCACCTAAAAGTCCGGCTAAATACACTAATATAAATTCTGCAGGGCCTATGTACGCTTCGAGTGCAGAACTAAAAAAATACAAAGCAACCATATTAAAGATCAGGTGCATCCATCCAACATGTAAAAAGCCTGAAGTAAAAAAACGTTTGTAATCTTTATATACCATCACCTGTTCGATCTGAAAACTGTACTTGGAAAAAAAAGAATGATCCTTAAATCCCCTGTATGAGAAAAGGAAGTTAGTTATAATCAAGAAGAAAGTAATAAAGCCAGAGGTTTGCATGCAGTAAATAAATTTTTCTATAAATGGATTAACTCAAGTTATTAAAATAATCAGAACGGGTATAAATGTTCTTATGATTTCATAAATATTTAGCAAAACAACCCCTGTTGCCATTAGTAGTCAATAAATGAATTTTTGGCTTTGGCGATCAAAAGTGATGAAATATGCTCATGTAAACGAACTTATGGCCATAGGAAAAAACCAATAGTACTAATACTGGAAAAAATCAATAGTACTAATACAGGAGATTTATATTAATGAGAGAGAAAAAGCAGGTACATAAACGAGTGTTAAAGAAATTTTTTTTAGTTCATCAATTGATTTTGTAAGAGTAAATATTTCTCTTTTTAGTTCTTCTATATCTTTTGCACCTGCTACCGGAACCTGCTACGGGGCATCCTTTTCTTCTGCAGCGCGACCGATAAAGAATGTTGCAAAGGTAGCGGTAACATAACCATAGGAAAAATATGGAGTGAAAAAAACACGAATTCACCGGGAATCCGTGTTTTAAGGTTATAGCTACTTTTATATATTGTTGTTGTATTTAAATTCTGAAAAAATGCTGGAAACAGCCTGCCGTACTTTTGATTCGTCTCTCATTTGGTCAGCTTGTAAAATGCCTGATGCAAAGCCCTGCCAAATCTGCCTGTTAGTTTTAGCATCTATAAAGTTTATTATTAAGGTGCCTGGCTTGACATCTGCATAGCTTACATTGTCTTCTGTTCGTACCTTTTCTCCTGATGCTACAGTTACATAACCGTTAGTGGTGCGAAGACTGCGCGGCTGCTCTAAAACTAAAAACGATACAAGCACATCTCCTTCACCTCCATTCATTTTATAACCTCGGGAATCGAGTTCGTATTGTATTGCATCTTTTATCATTTTTCTGCCCGACTCGTTGTTAAAAATCAGCACACCATTAGGGCCTATAAAAAGCTGGTCATTGGGAATGTTATCAATAGCTCTGCTCCAGCTATAGCTCTTAATACTCTTAAAATCTGCACTTACATCAGCGTTTTTACCCACTACAGGCGCTTTTGCCGAAGTACAGGAAAATAGCATCATCGAAAAAATCAAAACTCCTGGCATAATTAAAAAAATCTTTTTCATAATAAACGGTTTTTAAATTAATAAACAGGGAATGTCTTTTTTTTAATTTTTAAATCGGGCACTCCTTTTTGGTTTCCTTTTTCATCCAAATATTTAAAATAATGAGCTTCTTTATTTTACTTTCAATTTTGTTTCGTCAATCATCCACGAACTATCGTTTGCCCTTATTAATGCATTGTTTACTTTTCTGCCTTTTGTGTCAAATGTGTCATTTGTGGAAGGATCAATAAAAAACGGTACAAGTTGGTTGGTTGCATCATCTATAATATCGCGGCTAATAGAATCTACGCGTAATTTCACTTTCCTGCCTGTTTCCAAATCAACATAAGTATTATCGGCCCTTATAACAAAAGCAGACGGCTCAATCAAAATATTACTGTCAACTGTGTTATGGCTTACACTGTCGGTAGTTAGTGCTATCTGCCGTTTAAAGGTATTGTTGTTATCACGGCAAGCCGTAAATATTATAGTGGCGATAATGCCCGTAATCAATTTATTTTTCATAATCCTTTTTTTAACCTGCTTTTTACTCTGGAAGAATGTGTAAGACAGAAGAATATAAAAAGATAATACTGATAATATTATTTGCTACACAATGCAAACCTATACTCGTGTTGTTAAGCGCTGATTAGGATAAAATTAAAGTTGGATTAGAAAACAGGGGTACATTCCGGCAACAAAATGATAATAGTAAAATCTAATTGGTTTCTAATAAGCAGCTAATGTGTTTTTAAGGTGTATACAGCAATTTGCGGATGTAGAGATACTGCAGAAAGTTTTTCAAAACTTCCTGGTATTTTAAAACTTCCTGATCATGTTTATCCCTTCACATAGACATATAATGTTAGCAGATGATGACAGAGATGATATTGAATTGTTTCAATCGGCGGAATTATAAAGGGAGATAAAAAACTTAAAAAATTTTAAAATGAAAGCAGTCAGACTTAACAATTTTACAAGAAGCATTTTTTCTGTTGCTATTGTACTATTCATGATTTTTTCTCTTGATTCATGTGCAAGAAAATTTGCTTTTTCAACTTCACCGGTTGTTCCTGCGGCAGAAGGTTCGGTAAAAGTAAAGAAAGGTAAAAATGATAATTATAAAATTGAATTAAGAGTAATACGTTTGGCAGATGCTAAAAGACTTGATCCGCCAAAAGATACTTATGTGGTTTGGATGGAGACGAAACAGAACGGAACAAAGAACATCGGACAGTTAAAAAGTTCAACTGGTTTTCTTTCTAAAACGCTTAAAAGTTCATTAGAAACGGTAACCTCATTTAACCCCACAGGTTTTTTTATCACAGCTGAAGACAATGCTAATATCCAACACCCGGGCGGCAGGGTAGTGCTTAGAACATCGCCTTCCTGATAGAAGAAAAAAGATTGCTCGCAGAAAGCGCAGAAGTCGTGTAAAAAAAATTGCAGAAGGGGGCTTGCCACTGCTGCTTGTATCAGGCGCTTCTGACATACTGAAATATTTCTAATTTCTACCCGTTTTTAAAATCCATATATCTAAACAATTATTTTAATAACCACTAAAAACTAAAAACACCTTTATGACAGAGATTAAAATTGAAAAGAAAAAGTCGGCTTGGCCCTGGATATTATTGGGCCTCGGCATAATTGCCTTGCTTATTTATTTGCTCGGCTTCAGTGACAGGAAAGAAAAAGAAGCCGATACTGCAGAACTTATAAGCGTAAATGAAAATAATAGTACTGTCGCAGCTTTCGTAAGCTTTACTGAAGATGATAAAAATAAGATGGGGTTCGATCATGCATACACAAACGAGGCCCTTTTAAAATTAACTGATGCAACAGGTGCTATGGCTGGCGAAATAGGCTATGACGTTCGTGCAGATTTGGATAAGGTAAAAGAATATGCAAACAATATCACTAAAGATCCTTTTGAAACTACTCATGCAGATAACATTAGAAAGGCGGCTGATATTTTAACCAATGTATTGCAAAATATGCAGCAGGCTAAATATCCGCAATTGAGCAATGAAGTTGCAGAATTAAGGAATGCATCTGCTTCAATTAATCCTGACGTACTTACCCTTGATCAGAAAGATGCCGTTAAGTCTTTCTTTTATAAAGCTGCTGATCTTTTGCGAAAAATGAATTAATTAATCTTCTTTAAACTTAAAAATTATGTCAGACAACAATAAAAATCTATATTATTTAGATGAATTATCCGATTATAAAGTAGCCTCTGATGATTGTGATGTAAGAGGCTGGAAAGTTAAAGATGCAGATAACCGCACCATAGGAAAAGTGGACGATCTGCTGGTAAATAAAAAAGCCGAACGTGTTGTATACCTCGATGTAGATGTAGATAAATCTTTACTGGAAGATGGAGATGATACTGATGAAATTCCTGCAATGGATGGTGCGTATGGGTTTATGAATAAAGATGGAGATAACCACCTTATTATACCAATAGGAATGATAAGGTTAGATGAAGAAAACAAAAATGTGGTGGCTAACGGCATAGACTTTAGAACTTTTGCTAAAATCAAACGTTTCAGTAAAGGAACTATTATTGACGCTGATTACGAATTATCTGTATACCGTCATTACGTTAGGGATAATACAATTGACGACAGCACAATTCGGGACGACAGGTTTTACAATCGCAAAGAGTTTAATAACTCTTTTCATCGCAATAATACAGAACCACAATTTACGGGGACTAATAAAGATTAGCTGGAAATAATAGAGATAGACTAATCTTTTTATCAAATTTAACTCCTTTTCAAGCAGTTATCTAATTGAGCAAATTTTACGCAAAGGTGCGTAAGGAGCAAAGTTCTTGCTTTGGGACTTAACATCTTTGCGTCTTTTTAATGAAAATATATTTTATGGAAAAAAAGTTGGCTTACCATACTAATCTTTGTTTTAGCTGCAATTCCATTAATAATCTTCCTGGTAAAACGAAATCAAAAAGATAAAAAAGCTTTAGTACAAAAATTGAATGAGGACTATAAAAAGCCAAAAGAGCATGAGCCTGAAAATGATTTTGAGGATAAATAAAATGACCATGAGAAGCACGTTGGCTTAAAGCTTTTTCGCGTGATGTTGATTTTTGTATTAGTTCGCAATCTCATTTAGTTAAGCGATGTTTTGCTTGTGAGAACACAAGCATCGGCGACTTGATTGACATTAAAAATTAAAAAAACGTATATAAATAATTAAAAAAAACAAAATTATGAAACGAAATATTAAGAGTTTACTTGGTTTCACCATGAGCGCTACTGATGGTGAGATAGGAAAAGTCAAGGACTTTTACTTTGACGATAAAACCTGGACCATCCGTTATTTAATTGTAGAAACAGGAAGCTGGCTGTATGGACGTAAAGTGCTTATTTCTCCCGAGGCCCTGTTTGCAACAGATTGGGTAGCAGAAACTTTCCCGGTAAATCTTACTAAGGAACAAATAAGAAACAGTCCTGATATTGACACTGAAAAACCTGTCTCACGCCAGCAGGAAATGACATTGTATGAACATTATCCCTGGACAGGTTATTGGAGTGGCAGCCTTTGGGGCGGTGGTATGGGTACTATAGGAATGGTTACGCCACGGCCTGTATCGGATCAGCAAGCAGCATACGAAACAGATTCTGATATGGCCGGAAGCGAGTCATCTGGCGATGAGCATTTACGGAGTACCGACAAAGTAAAAGGTTATAGTATTAAGGCAACAGATGGAAAAATTGGTGATGTAGAAGATTTTATAATTGACGATCGCACATGGGAACTCGACTTCCTGGTGGTGGATACCGGTAATTGGTTTCCGGGGAAAAAAGTGCTCATATCACCAAAATGGATAAAGGAAGTAAATTGGGAAACGTCTTCAGTTATTGTTAACGCCTCAACAGATGCTGTAAAAAACAGTCCTGAGTATGACCGGAACCAGTATCTGAGTGACGAATATTCAGACAAACTTCATAACTATTACGGCAGATTTATAACTCATAAACAATAGTTTCAACTAAATAAAAAAAATTATAGTATTAAGATGAAACGAATTGTTTTGGAAATAGCAAAACGCACTGCAACATTTGTAGGTGAAAATCAATTCACGTTAGCTTATAGCACACTTTAAGAATTTTCAGATAAGTTTTTGGTTATAAGAGATGGCTATCGAAGGCAGTCTGTACTTCGTAGCCATCCGCTAAATCAAAAATGCGCAGATGCTCCCGCAGTGGCAGTATATGCAGTATCGTTCATTCATCTACTTTCCACCTGGAATAGTGATTTTAAAAGGAGAGCATATGATCAATCGTTATGACTTTAAATGTTGGGCAACAAATAGAGAACTAATAAAATACTTCCTATAATGATACTTACGGTAACTAATGCAGAAAGCCATTTTAAAGGGAAATAAAGATTCTTGTTGAGTTGCTTCTCTATATTGCGGTAACGTAAGTAGGCTAACAGTGCCATAATTGCTCCCAAAGCCACCATGTATACTCCTATCATTGCCGAATAGCCTTACTTTTAATTATAACTTTGTCTCCCAGGGCAATTGATATCTGCCTGATAAATATAGCAAATTTCACGATAACAAATCCAAAACCCATTAGAGCAATGCTTGTTCATATCCAGGCAAGAAAAGTTCTTTCATTGGCAAGATGATCAGAAGGGCCTGCTGATTTTTTTGGTTTTCTTCATTAAGATCGCTTTTCTCCATCCTTTGATAATTAAATAAGTTTCTCTTTAAACCTCTTATTTATTTTCTATAATATCGTTTTGAAAGAACTGATATTAATTTGTAAAATAGAAGAAAACGAACAAGCAAATAAATGAGGTAAAAAAGTTTTAGCTTTTGTTTTAATTCCTGCAATATCACTTTAAAAAACTGGCCAAATATAAATACCCCATTAGAATTATATCTCAATTTCTAATAAACAGGAATCAAACGCGTAAAGAAAGCTTTAAAAAAAGCCCCAAAAATGGGGCTTTACATGAAAAAAGCAATCAATCGTTTAATGCATCTCCTATATCTTCCACAACTATAGCATTTGCATTTTAAGCGATTATAAAGCTTTAGTAAATTTACGTGAACGGGATAAGTAACTTATTAATCTAACATTAGAATTCCATTAGAAAACATTAAACCTGAACTGGCAAATGACGAAGCGTCACTTTCCTTAAAAGAGAAAAAAAGTTGCAGTTATCTATAAAAATCGCATGCTAACCGTTCTATAGCGAAGAAATAAAATACGGCGAAAGTACTTTTTGTTACCGGGGTTTCTTAAATGGTAAAAGAAACTTCATATGTTAAATATTATTATTGTTCAAAAACAAAAGTTCCTTCATTTTTTTATCGTGTCCATAAATATCATCTCTGAAATTGAGCAAACCCTCACTGTCTACCCAGGCGGTAAAGTAGGAGATAAACACAGGTACAGGATCTTTTAGTGTAACCCATTTTTCCGGTGATGCATTCATTGCTTCAGATATTTTATCAGACGTCCATTCGGGTTGATTTCTTAATAAATATTCAGCCAGTTTTTTGGGTTCAGCCAAACGTATACAGCCATGACTGAAAGCCCTCTTTTGTCTGTTAAACAGAGATTTAGAAGGCGTATCATGAAAATAAATGTTATAGCTATTTGGGAATATAAATTTTACCTCGCCTAACGCATTTGCGCCACCTGGTTTTTGCCGTATAACAGGCAGGCCATTGCTGTAACCAGTTTGCTCCATGTTCCTTACTGCAAGATAATTTTCATTGCTTTCCATTCCGGGTAAAATTTCGTTCCGAACAATGCTTTGCGGTATATTCCAATAGGGGCTGAAAACTACGTACTTCAACGTGTCATTAAATACAACAGTGCTGTTAGCTGCTTTGCCTACAACAATATCCATATCAAAAACCTTTTCTGCATCTTCAAATACACGCAGTTTAAACTCAGGTATATTTGCTACAATCCTGTTTCCAGCATGCGCTTTTGGCAACCAGCGCATGCGCTCCATATTTATAAGCAATTGTTCGATTCTGTCTTCAATTGGTACATTCAATTCTTTTACAAAGGCGGCATTTATGACTCCATCCTGTTTAAACCCAAATCTTTTTTGTGCTTGTTGCACTGCACTTTTAAAAGCTTTTTTAAATCGCATGGAAGTGTCATCTGCAGGATAATCATCTGTCACCTGCAGCTTTTGTTTTACCTGTTTTATAGCCAGGGCGTAGTCTCCTTCTTTGTATTTACTTTTTTTACCCAGGGAAATTTTATTCCACTCACCGGCTTTTTGTATTTGATAATAGCGGGTAAGTTCTTTCTTTAATAATTTGTATTGTTGATTAACAGGCTCCCAGTTATCAATGTCTTTTCCTTTGCCGGAAATAAGGGAGTCAAGCAATACAGCCGTATTTACTTTTTTTCTTGGAATATGCCACTGCAACTCTTCAGGGTTCACCTTACCTGCGTATGCATACTGTGCATACTCAAAAAAATGTTCTGTTAGCTGAAGTTCTGTTTGAACGAGCTGGTCAGTGGCAGGATTGATAATGGAATCTTCATTAGTCAATAATTCCATTTGCTTGTGCAATCGCTTATCTAATAAAGAACTGTCTTTAGAAAAGTTTATATAGTTGTTGTGCAGGTTCCAGAATGCCGTGCCTGCTCTGCCAATCCATCTTCTGTAAACCATGCGAACTGGTAGTTCCGGGTATTATAAAAATTACGAAGCAGGCTTGCAGCAGAATCTTCAGTTTTTTGTTGTGTTATAAATTGTTCAAGACGCATACTGTCGAGAAACAATTCAGAGAAAGCATTTGCCTTTGTAATAGTCGTATCCCTTTGTGTAGTTACGATCTTGCTCTTCTTTCGACTGCATTGCATAAATAAAAAAGGGACAATAATGAGGAATGAAAACAATATCTTCATATTAGCAAATTAATTAACAAAGTACCGGCAGTCACAAAATAGACTGCCAATTTTTACCTTGTTGGAGTTCTACACCATACTCTCAAATGGCGCTGCTGCATAACAAATAGCAGCATATTACATGTCAAGTTGAATACACCTTCATCATTTTTCGCATCTTCTTCCCGACTGCATGATGCAGCACAAATGATGGCAGAGAGCTGCACAACGTAAACATGCATCTATACAAGGACAAAAATTATTCTTAATGATTATTTAACTCTTTCACCTTTCTGTTATCTTCAGTTATGCTAAGAGGAAATGCTTTTGATGCGTCGTAAAATTTAAGTTCCCTTATATCTGCCGGTAAGTTAAAACCATTTTCTTCCAACCTTGTTTTCACTGTTTGAATAAGCATACCTCTTGTTTGCAAAGTCCCGCGTCTAAAATCATCAGTAGTTACCCAAAAATAAACTTTCAGATTTACAGTACTCGGTGCCAATTCATCTTCAGCTACAAAGCTTACGTGTTTATCATCATTGATTACGTTCTTATCTTCTTTAAAACAATTTTCAATAATTTTCTTGGCTTTTTCTATATCGTTTTCATAAGCGATACCTACGACAAAATCTGAACGGTAAAAGCCATCTTCTGTATAATTATAGACAGGCTTTGTTAATACATCAGAATTAGGAATGTAGACATTTCGACCATCAAAAGTTGTTATTTTAGTATACCTGAACTCCATTGATTTAACCTTCCCAAAAACATTTTCTATCTGTACAGTATCATTTTCCCTAAAGGGCCGGTTAAAAGCAAGTATAATTCCCGCTAAAAAATTTTCTGCAATGTCTTTAAATGCAAAACCTATTACCAAAGCAGAAGCGCCTGCTGTTGCCATTAAAGCTGCAGCAATGCTGCTTAGGCCAGCAATATTAAGTGCGAACAGAAAAATCGCAATGAAAAAAACAATCTGAATTGCTTTCCCCAGAAAGCTGCTCATCAACAAATCATGCGATTTACTTTGTAATCGTTTTTCAATAAGAGAGGTTATCCACCGGGCTACAATAATACCTATCACCAATATGAGGATTGCTAAAGCCACACGTGGTATAGCTTTTAGAAAAGCATTATAATAAGCATAAAGCCTGGTGAGAATCTTATCCATATTTTAAACATTTTCTAATAATAAGAAGTGTTACATTTTAATAACAATCCTATTCACAATTTCCAATTAATATCTTAATGTTCGAAAACTCTATTCTGTGCTATCATTCTCTCATAATCCATACACTGCTTGTTGCTTACTGCTTACCTGGCCATGATTAAACCGCAAGTCTTTAAGATTAAAGAGGCGGAACAGTTGTATCGTGAGGAGGATTATTGAAAGTGTCCCTCATATTGGCAGTGTCCCTGATAGTAGCATTATTAATTGAGTCAATTCCAATTTCATCTGTACTGTTGATCGCATCCGTACTGTTATTATCACCGTTGGGTTTGCAAGCACTTAGGCTAATGATTACAGTGAAACTAAATATTGCGATTTTGGATATAATCTTTTTCATAGTTATAAGTTTATAAGTTCTACATAAATAAGTTTAACCGTGTATATAGGCAGGAAATTATAAAATAGTTAAGCGTTTTCCGTTCTTTTTTTAATATCTTCCTTTACCCTCTTCACTTCTTTTTCAGTTTTCTTCGAATTTTTCTCGTTCTGCTGTACGCTGCTTTCGCTGCTTTCTACCTGGACTACCTGTATTGTTACAGCATATTCATCAGGTTTTATTTCAGCGCCATATTTCACTGCGTAAGCTTTTGTAAACTCTGCCCCAAAGTATAGAATAGTGGATGAATAATAAATCCACAGCATAAGTATAACCAGTGAACCGGCAGAGCCATAAGTACTGCCCATATTGCTGTTATTAATGTAAAAAGTAATGCAGAATTTTCCTATCATAAACAACACTGCCGTAAACAATGCTCCTGCCGCAACATCCTTCCACTGGATAACAGCATCAGGCAGCACCTTGAAAATAATGGCAAACAAAAATGCAACAACAAGCAAGGTCAGCAAGAGGTTAACAATATAAACAACCACGATAGCTGCATCCGGAAACATCTCCTGCAGCTTGCTCATAAAACCTTCGAGTAATGCATTTATTATAAGAGAACCAAGCAGTAAAAAGCCAAGACCCGCGACAATAGAAAAAGGCAATAGCCTGTTTTTTAGCATTTGCAGCCAGCCACTGCCTTCTTTCACTCTTAAGTTCCATATCATATTGAGGGAATCCTGCATTTCAGTAAAAACAGTAGTGGCAGCAATCAACAGCGTTACAAAGCCAATAACGGCCGCAAAATTATTACCACTGATTGATGCGTTTTTTATGATCTCTTGTATTTGAAGAGCAGCGGTATTACCAACGACTCCACTAATCTGGCTATAGATTGTTCCTTCAATAGCTTCACGCCCCCAGAATAAGTTAGAGAAAAAAATAATCACAAGCATCATTGGGCCAAGCGAAAAAATAGTGTAATAAGCAAGGGAGGCACTTATTTAAGTACTTTGTGCCGGCGAAATCCTGCACTTGCATCCTTTAATATTTGCCATAAACCTTTTCTAAACCTGCTCATAAACTACTTTTAACTTGTCATCTATACTTAAACTTTCCATAGTTCTGCTTGTTCAATCAAAATCGATCCTTTTAACTTTATAAGTAATCATCATTGTTCCGAGCCTGTTATTAAAACCCATCACCGGGCTGCTCATTACAAGAATGCTGTCATTTATGTTTTCAACTATAGTGGTATCGCTTGTCAAATAATTTGGCTTGCCAACAGTCAAAAATTGCTGCCCTTCATTTTTTTTGTTTGTTGAAGATATTATCACCCCTTTATCATTAGCTACCACAATATTTTGAAAATTCTTCTCCTTAACCATGTCGTTAGCATAAAGATTTACCTGGTTTACGTTTCCCTTCAACAACTCCGAACGTACTGCCCATACATAGGGTTTGGCTAACAGTTTCAAATGTTCTTTATGAGCATTTGTTATTAGCGCCCGTGCCCGCTCCTGCAGCAATTCGTTTTTCCTTTCAGCCTTTTTCCGCTCGTTATTTATTTGAATATTCTTCCAGATCCATAGAGCGGCAACCAGAACAAGCGCCACCAATATTGTGATGAGTATTTTTTTTCTGTCACTTCCTTTAGTTTTATTACCAGACCCCCTCTGGCTTGAACTCTCGGCTGATTTATCGTTAAAATTATTTTCCATTATTTTAGTTTTATGAATTAGGGTGTAAATACATCCCTTCAAAATAGTTTTCTGATTAAGCCTGGGCGAAATTCTTATTTTGAAAAGCCCCCGTAGATACAGGGGCTTTTTTGGTAGTAAATATGAAAAAAAGAAGAAAGTACACAACAATGCTTATCAAACTATAGCAGCATTTAAATCTTTTTCAAGCGCTTTTTCCTCTGCAACTTTGCTATTTATTTTATTCGTTCTGTTCATTACCTGATTCCTTAAGCAAACTTATCTTACTGTTGTTAGCAATAAATTAGTTAGAGATTAGAATCTTATTAGAAATAGTAATAAAAGCGTAAAGTGTCATAAATTGTATCTGCTAAAGCACACCTTATGGATGAAAGAAAAATATTAATTGTAGAGGATGAGCAAAAAATTGCTGACACGCTAAAGTTAGGATTAACCGAAAATGGCTTTTATGTAGAAGTAGCTTACGATGGAAACATTGGTTATAAACTTTTTCAAGCGTATCCCTATAATCTTATTGTTTTGGATATCAACCTTCCGGGTATCAATGGTTATGACTTTTGTAAAATGGTAAGAGCCAAGAATGCTGATATACCGGTTATAATGTTAACAGCGCTTACCGGGCTTAATAATAAGATAGATGGTTATGATGCCGGTGCAGATGATTACATCATTAAGCCTTTCGAATTTAGGGAGCTTTTAATGAAAATAAGAGTACTGCTAAAGCGTACCATGCATCAAAACATTCCCGTAGGTACTACTTTAAGAGCAGCAGATTTAGAAATGAACCTGGATAGCAAAGAAGTAAAGCGTGGAAATACAGTGATTAATTTAACAGCAAAGGAATTTCAATTGCTTGAGTATTTAATGCGTAATAAAAACAGGTTGGTATCCCGAGCCGATATTGCCATTAATGTTTGGGATATAGATTTTGATACCAACACTAATGTAATTGATGTTTACATCAACTACGTGCGCAACAAGGTAGATAAACCATTTGAGCAGAAGCTTATACAGACACATGTCGGTATGGGTTATATTTTAAAAGATAAATAATATGCCTGTACGAATACGAATTACCCTGCTTTTTACCTTCCTGGTTTTTGCTATTTTAGGATTAGTGTGTGTGTCAGCCTATTACTTCTTTAGTAATTCAAGAATTAATACTGTTAAAACAAGACTTACAAATCGTGCTATTACTGTTGGCAGATTACTTAACCGGTCTGATGTATTTTCTAATCAGTTAGTACACAGGATTGACTCAGCAACATCTATGGCTTACATCAATAAAGTAATTCAGGCCTACGATTATAAGAACAATAAAATTTATGAATATACCAGTCTTCCGGGAGACTCACTTCAGGTAGATGCAGAGTTATTAGATAATGCAAGAATAAAAGGAAGTTTATATTTCACAACAGGCAAAAAAGAGGCAGTTGCATACCATTATATAGATAACAGATCACGAATGGTTTTGATTGCTTCAGCCGAGGATCTGGAAGGCATGAAAAACCTAAACCAGTTACGTAAAATTCTTGTTCTTAGTTTTTTAGGGGGATTAGTCATTACTTTTATAAGTGGCTATGTTTTTTCCAAAGGTTTATTACAGCCAATAAAAAAAATTGCAGATGACGCCAATTATATTTCTGCCCAAAATTTATCAAAGCGCATAAACACAGGCAAGGTTAAAGATGAATGGCATTATTTATCTGATACTTTAAACCAGTTACTAAACCGCCTGCAGGAAAGCTTTGATATGCAGAAGCGTTTTATTGCCAATGTTTCTCACGAACTTTCTACACCTTTAACATCCATCTCAAGCCAGATAGAAGTTTCTCTTCAGCGTGAAAGAGCAGCAGAAGATTATAGGCAGGTAATGAAATCCATACACCAGGATGTGTTGCACCTGAGCAAACTAACACAAACCCTTCTTGAGTTTGCAAAAGCTTCGGGGTCGCCGGGAGGGTTAGAAATAGAGTTAGTAAGAATAGATGAAGTATTATTTCGTCTTCCTTCTGAAGTGGCAAAAAAAAACAAAATATATTGTGTTTTACTTAAGTTTGATGGATTACCTGAAGAGCAGGATAAGCTGCTGGTTTATGGTAATGAAGAATTATTATTTACAGCTATAAAAAATATAGTTATCAATGGGTGTAAATATTCTAAAAACAATACCGCAGTTGTCAAACTTAGCATAGAGCATGAAGAAATATTTATTACTGTATGCATCGTCCTGAAATCAGTTGACTATTTTTTGAGTTATCCACAGGGGGATAAGATACCTGTGTTTTGTTTTTTAATTTAATTCATTCAGTTTTGTTGTATCAGCCTAAGCGGAAGCAGGGTGTA